>Ga0224558_1001663_pt1 | contig 22549 bp, 14 predicted proteins | sample 714S32024metaG_FD_180682 | JGI IMG/M metagenome (GOLD analysis project Ga0224558, IMG submission 180682) | Peat soil microbial communities from Stordalen Mire, Sweden - 717 S3 20-24 | ecosystem: Environmental > Terrestrial > Soil > Wetlands > Peat | place: Sweden: Norrbotten County, Stordalen...
GGCGTCAGCTTCACTTGGGTCCGCACCCCATGGTCGTCGATTTCGATCCATCCGCTCTGGGCACGGCTGATCGGCCGCGCCGTGCCATCCCAGGCGATCCGCAGTTGGCCCCCTATATCGGTGGCCGACAGTTTCAAGCCCTGCGCCGCAGGCTTCAGCAGCCAGAATCCCAAAACGGCGATTACCAGCAAGCCCAGACCGGCGGCGTACCATTTCCGCGCTGCGCCGGAACCGCGGAGAGGCGGCTGCGGTGCGGATGCCCACACCGGATGTGGTTCGGCTGCCCGCGCGGCGTTGGGTAACGCCACCCCGGGCGCGGCCGTCGGAATCGCAGGCGCATCCTCCGCGGTCTGGTCCGTGGCGGCTTGTTCCATAGCCACCGGCATCAGCGTGAATTCGTGGTAGCTGCTTTCCGCGCGAATGCCGCCGTCCGCCTCGCGGAAGAAGAAGCCCGCCCGCGTGGGCGCGAAACTGGTGGGCCGGACGATCAGCCCGGCCTGCCAGGGCTGCGGCAAGAAGCGGTTGAAGAAAGCCAGGTCGGCATCCGAAAGCAATACTTCGCTGCGCGTGTGGGCGCGGTACCAGCCGACAGGTTCCATCCCGGCCAGCGCCGCGTCGCCGCCCCACGACTGGAGCGCTTCCGCGAGGGCCACCTCTTCCTTCTCCGAGAGCGCGAAAGACGGGCCTTTGGCGTACTCGCAAACGATCGGCCGCCAAGCCTGGATGCGCACGACGGCCTCTTCATGCGTGCCAAACAGAATGCCGCCGGTCTCCACGCCGCCGTGCGGCACGCGATGGTATCCGTCCACCGCGGCCTGCCGGATTTCGTCGAGCGCCACGGCCGAATACTCGATGCGGAAGGAGTGCCCCGGAGCGCTCCACGTTTCAAATTTCGTCGCCATAGCCGTTCCGGTCATAAACGCCCTGTCAATTTTGCCGTCGCAAGGTTACAATCCTAGCTTAGGTCATTTTATCGAGACTCATCGAATGGCCGAATCGGAGGAATAACAAATGCACGCGCTTCGGACCCGGTGGGCGCAGCTAGCGGCCCAGTCGCTGGCCGTCTTGCTGTGCGCCGTGCTGGCGCGGTCCGCGACTACGGTGCCTCGCATCGAGGTGCTCGAAGGCGACGGAGCCATCAACAATATCCGTCTCCACCGCGCCAAGGAACCGGTGGTGCGGGTGGTGGATCAAGATGGCCACCCCATCCCGAACGTGGCGGTCACTTTCCTCCTGCCGACCCAGGGCGCGGGCGGAACGTTTGCGGACGGGAAAACTCTTATCACGGTGATGTCCGACAAGGACGGCCAAGCCGTGGGGCATGGGCTGCGGCCCAACGGCAGCGCCGGACAATTCCAGATCCGCGTGACTACGTCGTTAGAAGGCCAGGCGGCCACCACCAACATTTCGCAGACGAATGCGGAGCCGGCCGCAGGCAAGGGCTCATCCAAGACCATCCTGATCGTGGCGCTGATTGGCGGCGCCGCCGCCGCCGGCGCGGCAGTCGCCTTGGGCAAAGGCAAATCTTCGTCGTCCACGACCACCACCACCAATACGGGAGCGGTGATCAGCCCCGGTAGTCCTACTTTCGGTCCACCCAAATGACCCGCCAAATTCTAAGATCGATCATGCTGGCCGCGCTGGCCGCCGGCGCCGCATGGGCGCAACTCACGATCAATATAACTTCGCCGCTGCCCACGGCAACGATTGGCACGCCCTACAGCCAGGCACTAGCGGCCTCCGGCGGCACAAGTCCTTATCAGTGGGCGGTCACAGCCGGCAAACTGCCGGATGGATTGTCGATATCGGGCGGCGCGATCCAAGGGACGCCGCTTTCGACAGCGCTCACAGAGACCTTCACCTTGCAGGTGACCGATAGCGCCAGCCCCACCCCCAACACAGCTTCCGGGCAGTTCACGTTGCCGGTGGCCTTGGCTATCACAACGCTTCCGACGCTGCCGGTAGGCACGGTGGGCGTGAACTATTCGCAGACCTTGACGGCCATCGGCGGCAGCGGGACCTACACGTGGGCTGTGACCGTGGGATCTTTGCCCAGCCCGCTCTTGTTGAATTCCGCCACCGGCGCGATCACCGGCCAACCCGCCACCGCCGCCACCTCGAACTTCACCATCCAGGCGACCGACAGCAACCAAGTCACGGCGACCCTGGCGCTTGCGCTGACCATTAACCCGCCATTGGTCATCACCACTACCTCGCCTTTGCCGACCGCTACGGTGGGCGTGAACTATTCGCAGACTCTGGGCGCCACCGGCGGCAGCGGGACTTACACATGGGCCGTGAGCCCGGGATCGTCCATGCCGGGCGGCCTCTCGTTGAACGCAGCCACCGGCGCGATCAGCGGCCCGCCTACTACGGCAGGGCCGACCAACTTCACGATTCAGGTGACCGATACCAACAGCGTGACGACGACCAAACAGTTCGCGCTGACCATCAACCCGGCGCTGGTCATCACCACCACCTCGCCCTTGCCGCAGGGCACCGTGGGCGTGAAATATTCGCAAACTCTGGCGGCGACCGGCGGCAGCGGGACCTACACGTGGGCGGTGACCGTGGGATCTTTGCCCAGCCCGCTCTTGTTGGATTCCGCCACCGGCGCGATCACCGGCCAACCTGCCATCGCGGCCACCTCGAACTTCACCATCCAGGTGGCCGACACCAACGGTGCGACGGCGGCCAAAGCAGTCGCGCTAACCATCAACCCGGCGCTGGTCATCACCACTACCTCACCCTTGCCGCAGGGCACCGTGGGCGTGAACTATTCGCAGACCTTGACTGCCACCGGCGGCAGCGGGACCTACACGTGGGCGGTGACCGTGGGATCTTTGCCCAGCCCGCTCTTGTTGGATTCCGCCACCGGCGCCATCACCGGCCAACCCGCCACCGCCGCCACCTCGAACTTCACCATCCAGGTGACCGACACCAACGGCGTCTCTGCGACCCTGGCAGCCGCGCTGACCGTCAACCCGGCGCTGGCCATCACTACTGCCTCGCCCTTGCCGGCGGGTGCAGTCGGCGTAAACTATTCACAAACTCTAGCGGCTACCGGCGGCAGCGGGACCTACACGTGGGCGGTAACTGTGGGATCCCTGCCGAGCCCCCTCTTGTTGAATTCCGCCACCGGCGCGATCACCGGCCAGCCCACCACGGCAGCCACTTCTAACTTCACTATCCAGGTAACAGACACCAACAAGGTCACGGCGACCAAGGCCTTCGCACTAACCATCAGCCCGGCGTTAGCCATCACTACTACATCACCCTTGCCGGCCGGCACCGTGGGCGTGAATTATTCGCAGACCTTGACGGCTACCGGCGGTAGCGGGACTTACACGTGGGCATTGACCGTGGGATCTTTGCCGAGCCCCCTCTTGTTGAATTCCTCCACCGGCGCGATCACCGGCCAACCCAGCGCCGCCGCTACTTCGAGTTTCACCATCCAGGTAACCGACAGTAACCAGATAACGGCATCCGTCCAATTTGCCCTGACCATTGACCCACCGCTTGCGATCACCACGAGTTCGCCATTGGCCAACGGGACCGTCAACGGCGCCTACAACCAGAGCCTGGTTGGAACCGGCGGGCTGCTTCCGTACACTTGGTCCCTTGCGGCCGGCTCGTCTCCATTACCGCCAGGCTTGACGCTGACTCAGGGCCCGGCTTCCACCGGTGTGATCAGCGGCACAGCAAACACCGTCGGCACGTTCCCCTTCAAGATTCAATTGAGCGACGCTACCAACCCCGCGAACACCATCACCAAGCCGTTCGCGATCACCATCGGCGCCGGTGTCGCAATCACCACGTCGCCAACTCTCCCCAACGCCACTGTCGGCACAGCGTACTTGCAGACCCTCGCGGCGGCCGGCGGTGTGCAGCCCTACACCTGGTCGCCCGTCGGCGCGTTGCCCGCGCCGCTCGCGGCGCTTTCGCTCAGTGCCGCTGGCACGATCAGTGGCACTCCCACCGCAGCGGGGACAGCCAGCTTCACGGTCACTGTCACCGACTTCGTTGGCGGCACGAACAACCAAAAGTTCACACTAACCATCGTCACGGCGCCGGTTATCACCACCACTTCGCTCCCCAATGGCACCGTCGCAGTCGCTTACTCGCAGACACTGGCAGCTACGGGCGGCACATCTCCCTATACTTGGGCGGTCGCCAGCGGCAGTCTGCCGAGCGGACTGTCGCTATCTACGGCGGGCGCGATCGCCGGAAAGCCCAGCGCAGCGGGAACATCCAGCTTCACGGTCCAGTTGACCGACGCCACCGGAGTCACCGCCAGCCAGAAGCTAACGCTGACCATCGTCGCATCCCTTACCATTACGACGCCATCGCCGCTGCCCACCGGAGAAGCAGCCATCGCGTATTCGCAGAAACTGGCGGCGGCGGGCGGCACGCCACCTTATACATGGTCCCTAACAGGCAGCGGCGCACTGCCTTCCGGGTTGACGCTTTCGGCGAGCGGGTTACTCGCCGGCACACCGGCCGCGGCCGGCACGTTCAACTTCACCGTGCAGGCCACCGACAGCAACAAAGTCGCCGCCAGTACGGCATTAGCGCTGACCATCGCAGGTGCGCTCGCTATCTCTACTCCGGCCGCACTCAGCGGCGGCTCGCTGAATTCGAGTTACTCGCAGGCGCTGGCGGCCTCCGCCGGAGTCGGTCCGTACACCTGGACACTTGCCACGGGATCGTTGCCTTTACCTCCTGGCCTGACCATCTCCCCGGCCGGCGTCATCTCCGGCGTTCCCACTGCCACCGGAACGTTCTCATTCGCCGCGACGGTCGCGGATTCGCTCGCCGCCACGGCCAGCCGTCAGTTCACCATTGTCGTTGCAAAAGGACTGACCATCACCACTTCTCCCACATTACCGGGCGCGACCGTTGGCGTTGCATATTCCGAAGCGCTCCAGGCGGCGGGCGGCACCGCGCCCTACACCTGGAGCAACCTGTCGGGTTCACTGCCGCCCGGCCTATCCGTCGGCAGCAATGGGAGCGTGACCGGTGTTCCCACCGCCGCCGGATCGTACTCCTTCACTGTGCTGGTGGTCGACAGCCTGGCGCGCCAAGCCTCCTTGCAGTTGTCCCTCGCGGTGGCCCCGGCGCTGAGCGTTTCGACAAGCTCGCTTCCCGGCGGAACGACGGGCGCCGCCTATTCGCAATCGCTCGCCGCAACCGGCGGAACGCCGCCTTACACGTGGTCGCTTGTGAGCGGAGCTCTGCCGGGGGGACTCACGCTTTCCGCCGGCGGATCCATCGCGGGCACGGCCAATGCCGCGGGATCGTTCTCATTCACGGTCCAGGTCGCCGACAGCCTCGCGGCCACCGCGACGAAAAAGCTGAGCATCGCCGTGGCGGCAGGGCTCTCGATCTCTACGGCGGCCGCGCTGCCCAACGCGTCCATCAATGTGAGCTACTCGCAGACGTTGGCTGCCGCCGGAGGCGCGCCGCCCTATACCTGGGCGCTAACGTCCGGCGCGCTACCCGCGGGACTCACGCTAAACGCGGCCGGCGCCATTACCGGTACGCCCACCGCGGCGGGCCCGTTCCAATTCACGGCAACCGTGACTGACAGCGCCGCGGCCACGGCCAGCCAGCAGTTCACGCTGAGTGTCGGAGGAGGGCTGGCCATCTCCACAACCACGCTGCCGGGCGGCACGGTGGGCGCGTCCTATAGCCAGACATTGACGGCCACGGGCGGTGTGCCGCCCTACGTCTTCACTACCAGCGCGGGCTCGTTGCCACCCGGCATTACGCTCGCGGGCGCCGTCCTCGGCGGCACGCCGACCAAGACCGGCCCGTACACTTTCACCATCCAGGTGACTGACAGTGTTTCGGCCACCGCGACCCAGCAGTTCATCGTCATGGTCGGCGGGCCACTGCCGGGCGCCGCCGTGGGCACTGCATATTCGCAAAGCCTTTCCGCCTCTGGAAGTTATACCTGGGCCGTCACGCAGGGAGCGTTGCCCGACGGCCTGTCGCTCGGTGCATCCAGCGGGACGATCAGCGGCACGCCCACGGCCGCTGGCGCTTTCACTGTGACGATTCAGGTCACCGGCAGCGCCAACACAACCGCCTCGGCCGCCTTCACGCTGACGGTGATCGGAGCCAGTTTCAGCGGGCTATCGAGCACGGCCACCTCGGACCAGCAACTGAGCGGCTCGTTGGCGCTGAGCGCCGGGTATCCGCCGGGGATCACCGGCACAGTCACGCTGGCCTTCCAGCCCGATGCATCATTGGCTTCGCCGGCGGTCGATCCGTCCATCCTGTTCTCGAACGGTACCACGAGCCTCCCGATAGCTTCCGGCAGCACGATCGTGCCTATCTTGCTACAGACCGGAACCGTGGCTGGGACCATTACGCTCACGGCTACTTGGAACGAGGCCGGCGGGGCCGCCATTCCAGCGCCGGTGACCCAGACGATCCAGATAGCCCCCGCCGTGCCGGTCATCACTGCGGTCACGGCCAGCACCACATCGTCCGGATTCCAAGTGGTGATCACCGGTTATTCCAACACGCGCGAAGCGGTGAAAGCTTCTCTGCAGTTCACGTCCGCCTCGGGACAGACGCTGCAGCCATCGAGTCTGGATGTACCTCTCGCCACAGAGGCCCAAACGTGGTTCCAAAGCAGCACCTCAGATCAGTATGGCAGCCAGTTCACTCTGACCCTGCCCTTCAACGTGACCAGTGGCAGCGCCAGCGCGATCGGATCCATATCCGTTCAACTGGTGAACAGTCAAGGCACTTCGACTTCCGCCAGCGCGCCTTTGTGAGGAGTACTTGTGGGGCAGGCTCTCAGCCTGCGGCGGCCTCTAAGGCCGCCCCCCGAGGAAACGGAAAATGCCGCTCATTAACACCGAACCCGAACTCGACGATGTGCTGTCCGCGCCCAGCGAAGCGGACCGCGCCGCCATGCGCGCCATGGAGGGCACCCTGCTGATCCTGGGCGCCGGCGGCAAAATGGGTCCAAGCCTCGCCAGGCGCGCGCGTCGGGCAGCGGATGAAGCAGGCATATCGAAAAGCATCGTAGCCGTGTCGCGTTTCTCCGACCGGGCCGCGGAAACGCAATTGCAAGAAGCCGGAATCGAGACCATCGGCGCCGATCTGCTGGACTTCACCCAACTCGCCCGGCTGCCCGATGCGGAGAATGTAATCTTCATGGCGGGCCGCAAGTTCGGCTCCGCCGGCGCCGCCCATCTGGCATGTCTTACATGGGCGATCAATACATACCTGCCCGCGCGCGTGGCCGAGCGCTATCGCCATGCGCGGATCGTGGCCTTTTCGAGCGGCAACGTCTACCCGTTCGTCCCGCTTTCGGGCGGCGGCGCGACCGAAGAAACCGCGCCCGAACCGGTAGGCGAATACGCGCAGTCGGTATTGGCGCGCGAGCGCATGTTCGAGTTTTTCTCCGCACGCCATGGGACTCGCGTCTGTTTGCTGCGGCTGAACTACGCCGTCGAGTTGCGCTATGGAGTGCTGCGCGATATCGGCGCGAAGGTGTTTGAAGGGCGGCCGGTGAACGTGGGCATGGGCAGCCTCAATGCGATCTGGCAGGGCGACGCGAACTCGATCTGCCTGCGCAGCTTCGCTCTCTGCGAATCGCCGCCCGCGGTGCTCAACGTGACCGGACCGGAGACGCTATCCGTGCGCGACACCGCGAGGCGCTTCGGCCAACTACTCGCCCGCCAACCCGTCTTCGAGGGCCGCGAAATGGAAACCGCGCTACTCAACAACGCGGCGCGCTGCCAACGGTTGTTCGGCGCGCCGTCGGTGAGCGCGGAGACCGCCATTGCCTGGACGGCGGAATGGATTCTTCGCGGCGGTGCGGCTTGGGATAAACCGACACACTTTGAGACCCGGGATGGCCGGTTTTAGTGTAGAAATAGAATAGGAGGGCATCCATGAAACGAATGGTTATTGCGGTTCTCGCGCTGTGTGCGATGGTGGCGATCGCCCTGCCTGCGCAAACTTTCACCACGTTGCACAGCTTTGACGGCCCGGACGGCGAATTGCCCATCCAGGGGCTGGTCCAGGCCACCGACGGGAACTTATACGGGACAACGGTCGGCGGCGGAGTAAACCAAAGAGGTGGCACGGTCTTCCAAATCACTCCGGTGAGCGGCACGCTGGCTACGCTCTACAGCTTTTGTTCGCAAACCGGTTGCGCGGACGGCAAACTCCCCTATGCGCCGCTGATCCAAGCCCCTAATGGGGACTTCTACGGGACAACCTACAGGGGCGGCGCCAACAACCTGGGCACGGTCTTCAAAATCGACGCGACTGGCGAGCGGACCACGGTATACAACTTTTGCCCCCAAAGCGGGTGCAGCGACGGCGCGTACCCCGAAGGGACGCTGGTCCAGTACGGTGGGGACTTCTACGGCACGACCTCGGGTGGCGGGGCCAACAGCGTTAGCGGGACAGTCTTTAAAATCACCCCAAATGGCACGCTGACGAGGCTATACAGCTTCTGCTCTCAAACCGGGTGCATCGACGGCACACAACCGGGAGCGGGGTTGGTCCAAGGCGTTGACGGCAACTTCTACGGGACAACCCCGACTGGCGGGGCCAACGACAATGCCGGGACGGTCTTCAAAATCACTCCGGCTGGCACGCTGACTACGCTATATAGCTTCTGCTCTCAAAAGGGCTGCACCGACGGCGGCGGCCCCGTCGCGGGGCTTGTCCAGGCTGCCTACGGCGATTTCTATGGGACGACGCAAGATGGCGGGACCCACGCCGTTGGCACGGTCTACAGAATCACCCCCAGCGGCACACTGACGACGCTACACAGTTTCTGCCACCAAACCGCGTGCGCGGACGGCTCCTACCCCAACGGCGGGCTGGTCCCGGCCACCGACGGCGACCTCTACGGGACAACCACCTTTGGCGGCACCTGCGCGCTCTCCTCCGGCTGTGGCACGATCTTCAAAATCACGCCCGGCGGCGCACTCACGACGCTCTACAGCTTCTGCTCCCTAAGCGGATGCACGGACGGCGAAACACCCGATGCGGCGCTGGTCCAGGCCACCGATGGTAACTTCTACGGGACGACCAACTACGGCGGCGCCATCGTCAGTGGCTGTTCGTCCGGCAACGGCTGCGGCACGGTCTTCAGCCTGTCCGTTGGGCTGGGCCCATTCGTGAAGACACTGCCTGCATCCGGCAAGGTGGGAGCGGCTGTCAGGATTCTGGGGACCTATCTGACCGGCGCCACCGGCGTCAGCTTTAACGACATCTCGGCTGTTTTCACGGTAGTTTCGAAATCTGAAATCACCACCACTGTACCCGCCGGCGCAACCAGCGGAACAGTCCAGGTGGTCACGCCTAGCGGCACGCTGTCGGGCAACGTGGCTTTCCGCGTGCTGCCATAAAGTCGAAACGGAGGGTACCGATGAAACGAATCGTTAACATTTCCTGCAAGCTGATACTGTGCGCAACGATGGGGATTGCCCTATCTGCGCAGACTTTCACCACCATACACAGCTTCGATGGCACCGACGGCAAATACCCCTATGCGGGGCTGATCCAGGCCAATAATGGGGACGGCTACGGGACCACCGAGAATGGCGGGACCAGCACCAACTGCAATGGTGGTTGCGGGACGGTCTTCAAGATCACCCCTGGCGGCACGCTGAAGACGCTCTACAGTTTCTGCGCCCAAAGCGGGTGCCCGGACGGCCAATACCCCTACGCGGGGCTGTTCCAAGACGCCAATGGGGACTTCTACGGGACCACGGCGGAAGGCGGGGCAAGCGGCTTTGGCACGATCTTCAGAATCACCCCGACCGCGCTGACCACGCTGCACAGTTTTGATGGCACGGACGGCGAAAACCCCTTGGCGGGGCTGATCCAGGGCGCCGACGGCAACTTCTACGGGACAACCGTGAATGGCGGGGTCAACAAAAGCCAAGGCACGGTCTTCAAAATGACCCCCGGTGGCATGCTGACCACGCTGTACAGCTTCTGCGAACAAGGCGTTCTGTGCCCGGACGGCGCGGCCCCCCTCGCGGGTCTGGTCCAGGCCGCCAATGGGGACTTCTACGGGGTAACGGTGGCAGGCGGGGCCAACGACGGGGGGACGGTCTTCAAAATCACCTCGAGTGGCACGCTGACGACACTTTACTCCTTCTGCGCGCAAACCGGATGCACGGACGGCAAACTTCCCTACGCGGGGCTCGTCCAGGCCCCCAACGGGCACTTCTACGGGACAACGTCGAGTGGCGGGGCCAACGGCGGTGGCACGGTTTTCCTAATCACGCCAGGTGGCGCGCTGACAACGCTATACAGCTTTTGCTCCCTAACCGGGTGCGCGGACGGCTCATACCCCGATGCGGGGCTGGTCCAGGCCACCGACGGCAACTTCTACGGGACTACATCGGCCGGCGGGGCCAACGGCGCTGGCACGGTTTTCGAGACCACCCCCAACCGCGGCACGTTGACGGTACTGCACAGCTTTACGGGCCCCAACGCAGTCCACATAGCGGGGCTGGTCCAGGCTACCAATGGGGACTTCTACGGGACAACCTGGGATGGCGGGACCGACGCTGACGGCTCGGTCTTCAACCTATCCGTGGGTCTGAGCCCGTTTGTGAAACCACTGCCTCCCTCCGGCAAGGTGGGGGCCGCCGTGAGGATTCTGGGGAGCAATCTCACCGGCGCGACCAGCGTCACCTTTAACGGCACTGCGGCTGTCTTCATAGTAGCTGCGAGTTCCGAAATCCGCACCGCCGTACCGGCCGGCGCGAGCAGCGGAGAAATCCAGGTGGTCACGCCCAGCGGCACGCTTTCGAGCAGCGTACCCTTCCGCGTGCTGCCGTAGAGCCGCCCGCCATGCGCAGCAACGCACTGGTCGCCCACGGCGGCGGCCCCACAGCCGTGATCAATGCGAGCATGGCAGGCCTCATCGAAGAACAGCGGCGCCGCGGTCTGGGCCTCTTCGGAGCGCGCTACGGCCTGGCCGGATTGTTGCGCGGCGATCTGGTGGATCTGCTGGCGCTCGATGCGGATCTGGTCCGCCGGATCGGCGAAGCGCCCGGCTCGGCGCTGGGATCCAGCCGCCTTCCCCTCGCCGAGGGCGACTATGCCCGCCTGCTCGACGCCTTCCGGCGCGCCGAGATCCACACCTTCTTCTACACCGGCGGGAACGGCTCGATGGATACCGCGCTGCGCCTGGCGCGGCACGCGCACGACGCGCACTACGACGTGCAGGTGATCGGGATTCCCAAGACCATCGACAACGATCTGTGCGTCACCGATCACACTCCCGGTTACGCATCCACGGCGCGCTTCTTCGCCTGCGCCGCGCGCGATGTGGGCGAAGATAATCGGTCGCTGCCTTCGCCGGTGTGTGTGCTCGAAACGTTGGGCCGCAACGCGGGCTGGATTGTGGCCGCCACGTCGCTGGCGCGGCGCCGCGAGGACGATGCACCGCATCTGATCTACTTCCCCGAGCGGCGGCTCAGCCTGGATCGCATCGCCGCCGATGTGGAGCGCGTGTACCGCCGCCTCGGCCGTGTGGCGGTGGCGGTCTGCGAAGGGCAACTCGACGACAGCGGACGGCCTTTCGGGGCCGACGTCGATCGCGCCGAAAGCCAAACGCAGCGGCTGGCTTCCAATCTTGGGCACACGCTGGCGCGCCTGCTGAGCGACAAACTGGGCATTCGCGCGCGCGCCGAAAAGCCGGGATTGCTGGGGCGCTGCTGCGGCGAATTCGCCACTCCGCTCGACCGGCGCGAGGCATTCGCCTGCGGGCGCGCGGCGGCGGTGGCGGCCGCCGAAGGCCACACCGGCGCGATGGTCGCATTGCGACGCGATTCCAGCACCTTCCTCACGCCGCTCGAAACGGTCGCGCGCGTGGAACGCCTGCTGCCCGCGGACTGGATTCATCCGGACGGCCACGACGTACTGCCCGCGTTTCGCGAATATGCCGCGCCGCTCGTCGGCGAAGTGCCGTGCTGGCCGCGGCTGTAAGCCAGGTAGGGCAGGCCATCGTTTTTCGTGGCCTGCCGAGTCTGCGCCACCAGACTAGACTCGCGCCAGCACTACCGGCCCGGCCTCCACGACTTCCGGAGCGACATCGGAGAACTTCTCGAAATTCTTTCCGAAGCGCCCGCTCAGGTCCAGCGCGGCGCGATCATAGGCGGCTTTGTCGCCCCACATGCCGCGCGGGTCCAGGAAATCGGGAGGCACGTGCGGGCAGGCTTTGGGGACCATCGTTTTGAAGAAGGGATGGGGCTCCATCGGCACATCGTCGAACTGCCCCTCCAGCGCGGCGGTGAGCATGGCACGGGTATAGGGCAGCCGCATGCGTTCGCCGATGCCGTAGGGGCCGCCCACCCATCCCGTGTTCAGCAGCCAGCAATTTACTTTGTGGCGGCGCATCTTGTCGCCCAGCATCGCGGCGTAGGTGGCCGCCGGTCGCGGCAGGAACGGCGCGCCGAAGCAGGCGCTGAAAGTGGCCGCGGGTTCGCTGCCGAGGCCGCGCTCGGTGCCGGCGACCTTGGCGGTGTAGCCGCTCAAGAAATGATACATGGTCTGCTCGGGCGTCAGGCGCGAGATGGGCGGCAGCACGCCGAAGGCGTCCGCGGTCAGCAGGATGATGTTGCTGGGATGTCCAGCCAGGCTGGGGATCACGGCGTGATCGATGTACTTGAGCGGATAGGCTGCGCGCGTATTCTCGGTGTGCGCCGCGGAATCGAAATCCAGCAGGCGCGTCTCGGCGTCGATGGCCACGTTTTCCAGCACGGTTCCGAAGCGAATGGCGCTCCAGATCTGCGGCTCATTCTCGTGCGAAAGGTGAATGCACTTGGCGTAGCAGCCGCCTTCGAAATTGAAGACGCCATCGTCGCTCCAGCCGTGCTCGTCGTCGCCGATCAGGCGGCGTTGGGGATCGGCGGACAGCGTGGTCTTGCCGGTGCCCGACAAGCCGAAGAACAGGGCCACGCCGCCGCCGTTTCCCACATTCGAGGAGCAATGCATGGGCATGATACCGCGCGCCGGCAGCAGGTAGTTCAGAATGGTGAAGACGGACTTCTTCATCTCGCCCGCGTAACTGGTGCCGCAGATCAGCACGACTTTCTTGGTAAAGTTGACCACGATGCAGGTCTCCGAGTTAGTGCCGTCCTCACTCGGTGTGGCCTGCAACCGGGGAGCGAACAAGATGGTGAACTCGGGGACATGCTCCTGGGTGTGCAGCGGATCGGGCCGCACGAACAACTGGCGCGCGAACAGGGCGTGCCAGGCGTACTGCGCGATCACCCGGATAGGCAGGGTGTAGCGCGGATCGGCGCCGGCGAAGCAATCCTGGACGAACAGGTCGTGGCCCTGCCAGTAGGCCAGCACTTTCGCATAAAGGCGATCGAAGCTGGCCTGCGTCATTGGCTGATTGACGGGTCCCCATTGCACGGAAGCTTCGGTGGTCTCGTCGCGTACGATGAACTTGTCCTTGGGCGAGCGGCCGGTAAACTGGCCGGTGCCCACCACGTAGGCGCCGCCCTTGGCGAACAGGCCTTCGTGCCGCCTGACGGCGTGCTCCAGCAGTTGCGCCGAGCCCAGGTTCCAGTAAGCGATGTTGATGTTGCGAATGCCATGTTCGGCCAGACCGTACCGGCTGGGACGGATTCCGGCGTTGGGAGTGGCGGACGATTGATCGGTGTCCATAAGCATCCTTATCGTAATATAGTTACATGGAGTCGGGTCTGTCTCGCGCCGCTGCCTTGCTGATGGGAGTGTGCCTGTCGATACCTGGCCAGGTGATTGAATTTGAATCGAACGGGCTGAAGTATCAGACGCTTACCAAGCGCGGCCTGACCCTGATGGTGGCGCAGTTACCGGGCCACGTGCGGGAATTCACCATCCTGCAGGTGGCGGTTTCCAACGGCTCGCCTGGCCCTTACACCATCCGGCCGGAAGATTTTTCGTATAAGAAAGACGACGGCTCGGAGTTGCATGCGTGGCCGGCGCGGGATGTGGTGCAGTTGTTGAGGGAGAAGGGCGGCCGCGGAGATGTAATGAAGCTGGTCTCCGCCTATGAGACCGCGCTGTACGGCATTCCGCACATGCGCGTGGCCAACGCCTACGAGTCGCGGCGGCAGGCGGCGCTGGCGGAAGTGGCTTCCACCAAGCTGAAAGCGGCGGCGGCGGCCTCGGCGATTGCGTTCGTGCAGACCAAGCTGCTGCCGGGAGAGTCCACCGATGGCGCGGTGTTCTTTGGCGCGGAGGGCAAGGCGTTCGGACCGGGTCGTCTGATCGTGCGGACGAACACGGACGTGTTCGAGTTTCAGGCGGAAAAGGACCAACCGTAACTTACGCAAGCCACTGCTTGAGCCGCTCGTACACGGCCGGATCATTGAGCAGGTCGAAGTGGCTCAGGCCGTAACCGACCCACTGCCGGGATTTAGGAAATGCCAAAGTGCGCTGCGGATCTTTGTGGCGGCCCAAGGCGCTGTCCACGGGCACCAGGCCATCTCCGAGCAAGGCGGTGAGCGCGCGCGGTTTTTTCCCGGTGGCCGCCGCTATGGCGTAACACTGTACGTTCTCCGGTAGCGGCAACGGCCGGCGCGGGTCGGGTGTAGGGCGGAAACGGTCGCGCCCGGTCCAATCGTCATCCACCAGATTGCCGTAGCGCAGGTCGGTGATTCCGGCGCTGCGAATCCTGCCCAGCCGGGCGAGAGCGGCGGTGCAGGGGCTCAACCCAAGAGCGGTGTTCACCCAGGCGCCTCCGCGCTCCAGCGGTGCGCCATGGTGCGGCGTGCCAAGGAAGACGATCTTGCGCAGATACCGCGGCCAATCATACCCCGCCGCCGTGGCATACTGATAAGCGCTGCGCGCCAACATCCCTCCCATGCTATGGCCGACGATGGCAAGCTCTTCCACTGGCACAGGCCATCGATCCACAAGCGTCTCGACTAAATTGGCGAAGGCGCGCCCGTTAGTGGAGATATGCAGTCCGCTATTGTAGTGCAGGTGGACGGGAGTGTATCCCAAGTCGCGAGCCAGTGCAGCTCCGTGGTTATGGCCTTTTCGTGTCCATTGCAGATCGCTTATGCACAGCCCGTGCGCCAGCAGCACCAGCTTGTTGCTTAAGCGGGGAATCGCGCGAGCCAGATCCCGGCTCTCGAGACTGAGAGACTTGCCGTCCCGGCGCAGACTCATGGAGATGGCCAGCGGATTCCGGGTCGCGGCCAAGTAGTCGCCCATGGCGCCGTTCAGCGCCGCCAGCACGGCCTCGCGTCCGGGCGGGGAATGGCGCTCGCCCAACAGGGGCACGAGCGGTGTGAGCAGGGCGTCGATCCCGCTTCCCACCAGGCCGGTCACCGCGCGAATGCTCTGGTAAACCAGACCCGTAATGCCGCTCGAAGGCCCCTCGAATGGCGGTCCGAGAATTCCAGGCTTACGGGCGATGTTAAGATGCATGCCCTCCACCAGATCGGTGAGTCCGGCGGTAGCATCAAACGCCAGGCGGCTGAATCCCAGGACATCGGACGGATGAATCGGGCTGGTCTTGGTCATGTGGGCACGCTGCATTGCAGCATAAAGAGAGTGTACAGCGGCCGGCGGTTTCCTGCAAGGGGTATCAAAGCATCACAGGCTAAAGCCTTGTGCCACCTGTTTTGTGTAACTGGTGGCACAGGCTTTAGCCTGTGTAATGCTCGTCCCACGATTAAACTACTCGCACCGGAGGGAAGTCATCGGGTCGACAGCCGCGGCGCGGCGGGCGGGTCCCCAGGCTGCTGCGAGACCCGTTATGGCCAGCAGCGCCGCCACCGCCACGAAGCTTACGGGATCGCCCGGGCGCAGTCCGGGGACCAGGAACATCGCCAGTGGTTTCACCAGGAAGAAGGCGCAGAGCAGGCCGGCTGCCGAGCCGATCAAGATGAGCCTGGCGGCGCTCGCCAGGACCATCAGCGCGATATCCCGCCGGTCCGCGCCCAGCGCCAGGCGCACGCCGATCTCGCGCGTGCGGCGGCCGACCGAGTACACCATCACGCCGTATAGTCCTATGGTGGCCAGTATCAGGCCCAACACGCCGATGCCTCCCAACAGCGCCGCTCCCACTTGGCTGGGAAAAAACGCCAGTCCGATACTGGAGTAAAGCGGGGCCACCTCCAGGCCGGCATTCGGCTCGACCCGCCGCAGCGCCGCATGCACGGCTTGCAACTGCGTTCCCGGCGGGGTGGCGCTGCGGAGGACGAACTCGATGCGCGTGCTGTCGTTATCGATGCGCGCCAGATCCTCGTAGAGCTGCGGTTGATCTTCTTCGCCAATCGAGAAATTCTTGGTGCCGGCGACGAGCCCAACGACCCCATAAGGCGTCTTACTATCGCCCCATAGAAACGTTCGTCCCAACGGATCGCGATCCGCGAGGTAGCGCTGCGCGAATTCCCGGTTCACGATTACGGGATGCATAGCTCGATCGGCGCCTGCCTGGAAAGTATGGCCGCGTTCGATGGGAATGCCCATGGTCCGGAAATAGTCCGGCGAGACGGCGTTCCAATAGAAGAAGGCGCGCACGGTTTTGCCGGTATCCGCCAGCTTAAGCCCGGTCATAAAGCGCGTGGCCGCGTTGAACGGCACGACTCGCGCTGCCGCCCCCGATTCGATGCCGGGCAGCGCCGTCAACTCGCGCAACGCCTGGGTGACGAAGATTCGCAGCCGCGCGACGTCCTTGTATGCTTGTGGCGGCAAGTTGACATCGGCATAAATCGTGTGGTGGACATCGAAACCGGGACTGATGCCGTTCGATCGCCACAGATTCCGCAAGAACACGAAGCCCGCGGTGAGCACGATTAACGAAAGCGCCAACTGAGCGACGACCAAGCCGCGCTGCAGCCGCATACGTCCCTCGCGGCGAAGGCTCGGCGCGATCGAATGGCGGATGGACCGCCAGGCAGGCAACAGGCCGCAAGCGACGGTGGTGAAGGTGGCAAGCAGCATGGCGTAAAGAGTGATCCGCCAGTCGAGCGTAAGGTGCAGGCGAATGGGAAGCGGCACGGGCAACTGCAACTGTTCGACGGCCGTGGCCATCGCCTCGCGCAGCATCAGCCCGAAGGCCACGCCCGCCAGCGAGAGCAAAGCAGTCTCCACCAGGAGTTGTTGCACCAGGCGGCCGCGTCCCGCGCCGAGCGAAAGCCTGACGGCCAACTCCTGCCGGCGGGCCGAGCCGCGCGCCAGCAGCAGGCTGGCGACGTTGACACAGGCGATCGTCAGCACCAGCCCGACCACCACCAGCAGCATCGCGAAGAACAGGCCTACGGTTTGCATCTCGGTCTCGCTCTTGATGCGGTCAAAGCCGCCGACGGCCGCAACCTGGATGCCTTCCGCGTAACGAAACGCTTCAGGCATGGCCTTATCGAGACGCCGCGCGACGGCCACCAGACCGGCTCGCGCCCCACCGATGGTCATGCCCGGCTTCAGGCGCGCGTACAGGGCCAGGATGGTATCGTCCAGGTAACGCGGGACGAACACATCGGGCGAGTAGCCGAAGCCGATCAGGGAGCGATAGTCCGCAGGCAGAATCCCGACGACCATGTAGGGCCGCCCGTCCAGACGAATCGCGCGGCCCACCACCGCCGGATCGCCGTGCAGACGGGTGCGCCAGAAATGGTTGCCCAGCACCGCCACTTCATTGGGATCCTGGGGCAGGATGCCGCGGCCATAGGCCATAGGAACGCCGAGGGCGGTAAAGTAGTTCTTGGTGAGCGCCACCGCGAAGATCTGGCGTGTCTCCGTGCCGTCGTTCCAGTTGATGTAAGTCTCCTCGTTCTCGCCCACCACGTCCTGAAACAGGCCGCTGGAGCGTACGAACTCGACGACTTCCTTCTTGGAGTGGCTGTTGCCGCCCATTCGGATGGACACCACAGAGCGGGCGTCGGTGACGGAAGGCTCGCTGAGCAGGAACTCCACGGCCATGGAGAAGATGCCGGTGTTGATACCGATGCCCAGGCCTAGCGAAAGCAGCGCCGTCACCACCAGCGCGGGGCTGCGGCGCAGGCTGCGCGCGCCGTATACGACATCGCGCCAGAGGTTCTCGACGAAGGTGAAGCGCCACAGGTCGCGGGCCTGCTCCTGGACGACGGTGGTGTTGCCCATGGGGATGGGGTTGCCGTGCGCGGCGGCCATGTCGCGATGAAAGGCCAGTTCGGCTTCGACATCTCGCTCCATGGAGCGGCGGCGGCGTAGCCTTAGAAATATGCGGCGCATCATAGTTGCCTCGCGAGGACGCGTTGGACGCCGAGTGACAGGCGGCTCCAGGTTTCCTGTTCGGTGGCCAGGAGTTTCTTACCGCGCTTGGTGATCTCGTAGTATTTGGCCTTGCGATTGTTCTCCGATACTCCCCAGTGAGCCTTGATGGCGCCGTCCAGTTCCAGCCGGTAGAGCGCCGGATACAGCGATCCTTCTTCCACCTTGAGCGCCTGGTCCGAAAGCAGGTGGATGGTTTGGGCGATGGAATAGCCGTGCAGCGGGCCGCGTTGCAGGGCGTGCAGGATCAGCAGGTCGAGGGTGCCTTGCAGCAGCATGGGGGAATCGGATTTGGCCATTGAGTGCGTTTCCTATGACAATCTATGGGTAGTATGGGGCAGGTTGCCCTAGATTGTCAAGGGGAAAGTTTGGGGGAACGGGCCGGGCAAGGCTGCTTCCGATGGGCGGCCGGCTTCGGCCGCTTCACCCGAACGGGCGCCTCCCACGACGATTCGTCGCTCGCTTGTGAGACCACGAGCCGATCGATTCCTTCCTGGTTCAACGTCATAACTTTCCTTTTCTTCGGTGTGTTCATAAGTGCCACTGGGGCACGCCGGGCTTGAGTGGAAAAGGAGGCTCCCCGTAGCGGTAGGCCGTCCCGATCCCGGCGTGTTTTCGTTGTGCGTGATTGTGCAAGACAGGGCGTTTTTGTGCACTTGGTGGCGACCACGCGAAATCTGCCGAGCAATCCCAATAGCCACAAGCTGAGTTCCAAGTTATTTATTGTGTTATGGTTGCCAGACTTAGCTGAAGTTTCGCTTGACATTGCGTGGTTGGGGAAATTCGGGGGCTAGGGCCATCGTTTTATGTCGCCTGCCAACGCTCCCCGCCGGCGGCTGACCGCAAAGTGCGATGGTCTGCCCCACCAAGGTGGTTATACGGTGATGTTTTTCGATTTCATGTTGCATCCGGTTGCATTTGTTGCGTTGGAGGCGACTGGACTGGCCGCAATCGCCGCCGACTGTGATGGAGGTTGTCAAAGAACGAGGGGGTTCCCGGCAGAACACCTTGTGGCGAGTGCTGAGAGCCTTTTCGGAAGGGCGGATATTCTTTGTCCGACAACAGAGTAGCACGGGAGTTTCTTGAAGTCCTGGGGGCTGGCTGTGCCTCGCTTTTGTTTTCAGCGGGTTAGGGCGAGACAGTCCTGAGTGACTGACGATTCCGGTGGTGCGCCATTGGTGTCCCCGGTCCACGCGGGCGAGGGTACCTACGCGGGGGCTTTGGAGACCTGCCATCGCACCCGATCAGACGCTCCGGGTTAGTCCGGCGATGCGCCTGACGGCGCTCTGCATGAAGTCCGATCCGTCTTCGGCCGGCGCGAAGCCGCGGCTGACGATTTCGGGGAAACTCAGCGGCTCGACTCGAACTTCTGGTTGCCGGGAGTCTCCCGCCAGCTCTTCCAGGCGCCCAGGCCCATCATAACGTCGTATAGGCTGCCGCATCCGGCAGGTGCCCATCCGCTGGCACGACGATGGCGACAGCAGGCTGGAACCGGTCAGCGGCAATTTGCGGAACGTGGCGGTATTTTTCGCATCAGGCTAACGCAATAGCCGGCGCACCAGAGCGGCGCAACCCGCTCCCGCAAAGAGCAGAAATGTGCCGGGCTCCGGCGTCGGCGTTTCGCCAGGGGCGGGAACAAGGGTGTAGCTGACGCCGGTCAAGGGCGGCTCGTTTGGGTTGGCGAAGAACTCAAAACTGCAGCAACCTTCGATGGCGCCTCCTACAAAATAATCGTCATCAAATTCGGCGGCCCCCTCAGATCCGGACAGGGACAAAGAGACGCTGAGCGTTTCCGGAGTGTCGAACACGAACGGCATGAATGCGTTGCCACAGGAGGAGACTGGGATCAGCAGATCAAAGGCGCACCCATTGCCCGAGTTGTCCGATATCGAGGCGCCTCCGGTCACTTGGTCCCACAGGTTACCCCCAAAGCTACCGCTGAATGTCGGCACGAAGAATCCCTCGCCGGTTGCTCCCGTTACCGTCAGTACGTAATCCGCATCTAGGGACGCCGATGCCCCTGCCGTAAACAAAGCACCGCCGAATGAGCCGGCACCGGCGGAGAGTTCCGCCCATGCGCCTGAAATGGAGACTTCGCCTTCCGCAGATGAAAAACCATCGTAACAAGAAGCGGAGTAAACTGCCCCGACCCAGCTGCCGCCGGGGGATCCATACGTCTTACAAGTGGCCGAAGCGTCCACGCTGGACGCGAGGCCGGAAGCACAAGCGAGAAGAAACAGGATGAGAAAGCGCATAAAATCTCCTTCCCCTCCGCCTCCTTCCAGGGCCGTTTGGTAGTGCCGTCCCTTCAACCGGCGGCGCCCGAAAACCTTCCGAGAGCTCCCTCAACCCAGCTCGAAGTAAGCCGGAATTTCCATTTTGGCTGCCTTCTACCAAAATCTTACACCCACACGAGTCGCCCCGGTGTATGCATTAACAAAACTTAACACTACTCATGCCGCCAGCCGCCTGAAGCTCCATCCTTGCCCGTCCGGGAAAGCCCAAAATCACGGAGCGGCCTCTTTCTTGTCCAGGCGATCCATCGCACACCTTTCCGTCCCCCTCCGTTATCTTCGCGAAGAATTTGATCTGCCAGCCGCCAGAGTCTATCCCGCCGGTACCGGCAGTGCTTCGATCCGCCGCACCGGTTGAATGCGGATCGCCTTCTCGATGGCGGCCGTCAGCTTGCGTGCGGAGCCAGTTTCCTCTACCTTGGAGCTATGAGACCGGAAATCCTTCGGCGATTGGAGGAAGTCGTCTGGGTCGACCCTGACAGGTTGTCGGGAGCGCCCTGCTTTCGGGGAACCCGGGTTCCCGTGCAGATGCTCATCGACCATGTGGCGGCCGGCTTCGCGCTGGACGAGTTTCTAGAAACCGTGCCATCCTTGGAGCGGGCTCAGGCCCAGCGTTTTCTGGAACTCGCCGGTGAGCAGATGCAGGAATGCGCATCCTCCTTGATGAGTGTGTAAACCCACGGCTCCGCCTGGCCTTTCCTGGCGACACCGTAAGAACCGTTGCGGAAATGGGCTGGCAGTCCTTCACCAACGGGCAGTTGATGAAGGAGGCAGTGCCCCACTTCGACGTCTTCGTCACGCTGGATCAGAATCTCCAGTTTCAGAACCCCACTGGGAAGTACGCCCTTGGGATCGTTGTCTTGATTAGCCGGTTCAATCATCTTGCGGCCTACCGGCCACAATTTGGTGAGATTCGCGACCTGGCCAGACGAACAAAAGCCGGACAGGTCACCGTTCTCTTGATCCGGTGAGTTGCCACTCTCCGCGATTACAGGGCGGCGAGTGGAGGTTGCCACTATGCTGGTGCGTTTGGCGGTTGTCGCAGCGCGTCGATAACCAATTGGACCTTGGTCGCGACGTCGCCGGGATCGGCATCGTAATCGAGCTCGCCGCAGAGCCGCCGCCTGGGGAACGACGATGGTCGAAAAGCCTCTGTTTTGATGCCTCCTGCGGCAAGAAGATGGTCGATGTCCGACTCGTCGACACACGGAAAGCGACCACCTGCCAACCCTTTGGTCCCAACCGAAGATTAACGGCAGGATTGCTTTCGCCGGGAACGTCAACCAGCCAGTAGCGAATGCGCGTAAAGCTGTCTCGCCACTCATCGTTCCAGGGCCGGGGACCGATTACCGGATGCAAGGGCGGCTGGTTGCTCACGTTGACTCGGTCAGAAACCTCCCCAAGCTTCCGGTCAATCTCATTCCGGAGTGACTTCAAATTTTCTTGCAAGGCAATCAGCCTCTCGCTGTTGTCTCGCACGAACTCACGGATGGCAGTCGACACTTCAGGCCTCCCTAGATTTCGAATCGTGCGTACGAAATCCATTAAATAGTTGACGTATCGGGGGTTCGCGCCTGGAAGATGGGGCGCCACTATTGGCATAAGGCGATCGAAGAACCCATCGTAGGTCACGGGCCGAAATCCTGACAAGTTAACGGCCGCATCGATACTGTGGAGAGTTAGGAGGATGAGGAGTCCCTTCTTGCCGGCTTGGCTGGCTTTGTTGCTGACGAATATCGCGTAGTCACCGAGGTCGTTGTACACCTTCGCGAAAATCTTGTTTTCGATGCCGATAGTCGAAGAGCTGGTCTCCACGAGGAGGTCGAGGAACCCGGATCCAGTGGGCGCCTCGCGCTCAACACTCATCTCTCCCAAGTCCTTTTATACCGGCCAATGTCCTGAGTGAGGGCTCGCGTTCCCCAACGGAAAGCAGTATTCTTTTTTTGTTTGAAACTGACTTTGCCGGAGGGTGAAGGCCCGGCCAGCAGATCGAAACT
>Ga0224558_1001664_pt1 | contig 22533 bp, 23 predicted proteins | sample 714S32024metaG_FD_180682 | JGI IMG/M metagenome (GOLD analysis project Ga0224558, IMG submission 180682) | Peat soil microbial communities from Stordalen Mire, Sweden - 717 S3 20-24 | ecosystem: Environmental > Terrestrial > Soil > Wetlands > Peat | place: Sweden: Norrbotten County, Stordalen...
ATCCCTTGCACCCTCACTTCCGGAAAATCCTCTGCGCTTAATCCCGCTCATTCCACCCCAGCGAGCTGGTTTGCCGATTCGATACCTTCGCTGTTATCTCCAACCCATTACAGAGCAAGACCTGGTTCATCGCTCTTTCCGATGGAAGGGTTGCTGGGCTTGCCTGAAGGATCACGCGCCAAGCGGTGCCCCGGTTCTCGGCCTGTGCCCGTTTCGCGCGTCTCGGCGACCCATCCGAACCCAGCTTGGCGCCCCAATCAGCCGAGCCTTTGGCCCCTCTATTAGTTCAACCCTGCACCAGACCGTCCCGCGGGTCCCCCCGTAGCCGCACCGGATACTCCCCGTAGCACCTCTTATCGCCGATAAGAGGTGCTACGGGGAGTATCCGGCGAGGGTCCGGTGGGGCTATGGAGATGAGCGGGCGGTAGGGGACGATGTTACCCCCATTCCACCGAAGACAAGGGAAAAAGGGGAGGAGAATGCGCTCCGGCTTCATGGTCAATCCTCAGCGCGAACCAGCCATCGCAGTTCGATGCTCACCGGTTCCGATTGCGTCGAGTGCCAGGTTCAGGCGCAGCACGTTTACGCCGGGGTCCCCCAGAAAGCCGAGGTCGGCGGGGTCGGTGTTTTGCTGTATGAGTTCGCGCACCTTTTCGATGCTCAGGCTGCGGGCCTTGGCAACACGGTCGGCCTGGAGGCGGGCGTTCTCCGAGGTGATATGGGGGTCGAGGCCGATGCCGAAGCAGGTTTTCCATGATCGGTTGAAGCAAGCCTTGGCCGTCCGCCGCCCCGATTCAAGCCGAAAATCTTGCACGCGAGGAAAGCCACGCCATAGATCACCCTTAAGAGGACCACATCTGCCGGCCCGACCGGAAGGTCGCACCCCATTGCTGGACGGCGGTAACCTTGGCGACCACGGCCTGAAAGGATGAAATCAGCCGCGTCGGACTCAGCTCGCCCGATTTTCATTGTCGGCGACCACGTTCCGCCATTCGCGCCCGGTATCGGGCGAGTCGTTCGGGCCACCAACCGCAGGCGGCGCGCCTTGCGGCCCTCAATACAACCGGGCAAAGAGCGCACTGGCCGGCAGCGCCACCAACCCGAATATCACATGGCCAAGCCTGTTCTTCAGACGTCTTGGCCTCCGCACCATTCAAATCCATCGTAGTGAATCCCGGCAAAACCGAGTCTTGAAGGAGCCTCTCTATTAACATCTTTTTTACGCGGCTGGCGCGCAATTTGATTACCCCCCAACCGGAAAACAATGGAATGTGCTGCCGCGAATATATCGAATGAGCCGTTGCTAAAAACTGTAATGCCAGATGAATGCACTCGATCAACCGAAGCACGCAAACGGGATTAATTTCCCGCTTGATGCCGGGAATTTCAAGCGGCTGCTTGTGCCGGTTGATTTCTCGGCCTGCACTTGGAACGCTGCGTTATCCAAAGGCGCTGGCGGAAAAGCTCCAATGATTTTGCCTTTACCTTCCTGGTCGGGATCATCACGGGTACGTATTCGAGCATCTACATCGCCAGCGCCTTCGTCCTTTTGTGGCATAAAGGTGAACGGCCAAAAACAGCTCCTCAAACCCAAACAGCCATGAGCGCCGCGGCCTCCCGCGCGTGAACCCGGCGGTCCAAATGCGGCGAAGCGGAATACCGGGCTGATGTTCAAACCGCGAAGATGCGGTTGGGCGACTTGAGGCTTCTGGGTTTCGGGCGGGACGAACTATGCAGGACTTGAAATGAACTCTGGCACCGCCGTATTCGTCGTTCCCACCTACCGCCTCCGTGATGTCGCCGAGACAATTGAGAAATACGATGAACACTTCTGGAGCAACGGCCACTCCGTGAAGATGATGGTCTTTGATGACTCGAGCGTCGCCAATCACGAAAAGTATTACCCACTCCTCGAGCGGACCAGGACCGTGAACGATCTTTACTATGTTGGGCCACGCCAGAAAGAGCAATTTCTCACCCTCCTCAACCAGAAACTGCGCGACCGGAAACTTGAGTCTCTGGTGCGGAACCTCTTTCGCCCGAGCTACGGCGGCAATCGAAACTTTACGCTGATGTACACGCTCGGCGTCCTCATGATTAGCGCCGATGACGATATGCGTCCCCACGCGCTGATTGAGAGCAGCCCGGAGTCGTTGAACGCGAATGAGATCAGTCGCGGGAAACTCATGAAAGCGGACAGCGGCGGGTTCGTGCAAAAGTCTTTCGACCTGTTGACGTCCTTCCGCGACGTGCTCGGACTCCGGGTCAGCGAACTGCCCGCCAATTACGAGAAAGGCGAGTTGGTCTTCGATACGGCGATGGATCTGGAGACGAACGTCTCCAACGATTTCGCTGGCGACAATTCGTTGATCCTGAAACGCGGCCCCGTCTCGCCGAGTGCCGTGGTCAAGATGGCGCAGACTTTCCGCTCCGGCACCAACGACATCGACGCGCTCGATTTTGTCCAGATGTATCTGCGCGACGAATCACAGCACCACGCAAACCTCCACGAGTTCAACGACCTGTACGTGCTGGTGAATTTCCGCCCCGTGGTGACCAAGAAGAACTGGCGCATGGACTGTGGCGTCGCGGGCTACGACAACCGCCTCGGACTGCCCCCCTTCTTCCCGACACGACTGCGTTTCGAGGACTTCATCTATCGGCTGTGGGTTCAACAACCGAGGCTCGCGTCCGCGCACGTGGATGCCGTGCAAACGCACATCAAGAACAACTACATGCGCAATCCGCTGGCCATGGATGTGTTCAACGAAGAACTCTGCACCCTCCTCAAAAAGAAGATCAAAGGCAGTGTTACCAAGCTTGAAGACCTCACAATTCGGTTTGGCTATAACGGCGAGGTCACCCTCAAAGACACGCAGGAGATTCTCGACAAGATCACCGGCGTGCATCGGCAGGTGGTCCGGGCCGCAGAAAAAACAACGGATGTGCAGCGGCGCCAGGCGCTGAACTTGTTCGCGGAGAATCTGGCGCGCTCGTTTTATGGGTTTGAACCCGATTTCTTCCAGCAGAACGTCACGCGGATTGTGGATGACGTGGTGAGTGTGATCCAGGCGTCGCTGGAACTCTGGCCAACGCTGGTGGAGATTTGCTACTTCCACAAAGACAAGAAGGAGTTTCCACAGATTCGAGTGAAGAATAAGAAGCTCGCAAGCCGTGAAAACTCCCGCTAATAAAAAGCCCCTTCCGGTCTCCCGAAAGGGGCTTGCAGGAACGAACTAACAGTCTAAAACTTGTAGATGAGGTTGGCGGCCACCAAGAAGGCGTTCTTGAGGCCTGGCGCAGAACCGGCGGTGGTGCCGCCGTAGGCGTCCTGGCCATTCGCGGAGTGGTCCCAGCGGAATTCCAGTCGGCTGATCACATTCTTCCATAAGTCATACTGGACCGTTTCGGTGAGAGCGAACGCCTTGCTCGGCATCCCCGGGCTCGTGAGATACTCGCTCTGTGAGAAGTAATCGGCCCGGGTATTGAAGGCGAGTTTATCTGTGACCTGCCACAGCAGATACAGAGCGGTGGCGTTTTGGTAACCCGAGCTGTGGTTCACCGGGTCGCCGGTGTCCGGATCAATCGTGCTAGCGTTGGCCAAAGCAACGTAGTCGTAGGCGACGCCAACCGACAGGCACTTGAGCGGGGTCTTCACGGTTCCCCCAACGTAGAAGCTCGTCTTGACGGCCTGGGACGTACCGGCATCAAAGCCATTTATGATCCCGCCAGACAGGGTGGACCCCGCCAGAAAGCCGAGGCTGTTCGGTGCGGTTAAAGTCACGTCTTGTAGGACTCGGCCTTGGGTGGATCGCTGCGGCTGTTGATGCCCGCACTCCAAGTGTCGGCAATGCCGGCCTGCGCCGTGATGGCCGGCGAGAACTGGTAGGTCGCCAGGGCGCCTGTCAATGCCGTCGGCTCAATTTCATAACCATAGGACCGGGTGTAATTGGGATTATTCCCCGTCTCGTAAACTTCGTAACCCAGAATTTCAGTGAATGTTCCGAGCTTCAGATCCAGCCCGTTTCCCAGCGGGGCGTGCAGGTCCACGTAGGTATCCTTGAGGCTAAAGTCGCTGCTCCCGCTCTGACCGGGGACGTTATTGTAGCCGTTGGCATCGGGCCCGAAGAGGAGGGTGGCGTTATAGCCAGCCCCCCACTCCCCCTCCCCGACGGGCTTGCTGAGAGTAATCGCCACGACGTCCAAGTTGAACCCGTCCGCCTTCGAGCTGCCCGGCGCGCCATTAGGCGTATACACCGGCAGATTGGCGTTGCCGGTGCCGGGGTTCCATTGTGCCGAGGTGTCCACGTAACCGCTGATCGTCGTGGCCGAGAGCGCGGTTAATACCGCATTCGTGCTTTCTTCGGCGTGTGCGGCGGCGGGCAGGCTAACAACTCCCGCGCTAACTAAAGCGACAGTCCACGCATTGTATTTATTGTATTTACTGTATTTCATAAATTGCATTTCATAATGTGCCTAGGCAGATGACGCCTGTAACGCCGCCACACAGCGGAAAAAACCCTTTAAGGGCGGCTCCGTCGCGGCGGTTAGGCAACGGCGTGATGCCGTTCCTGTGCCGAGGCGAACGCGTTTTCGGTTAGCGACACGGGCGAAGTTTCGCTTTCCAAAGCTCCGTCCAGATGGTCCGCCGACGCCTCGGTTTCTTTCTCGGGGCGGCCCCAAGCGTTTTCGCAGTTGAACCACTTCGTCGCGGTGGTCATGAACACGCCGCAGGTCGCCTCCCGGATCACTCGCTCGACGACTCGCGGCAGGATCGGGGCAAAGAAGCGGCTCCAAAAGGACGGCGGTTTAGCGGCCAGCACAATCAGATCGATGTTCCCGGCCACCGCTTCGGCCAGGATTTCTTCAGCCGGTTTGCCGAACCGCACGCGAGTGATCGCGGCAACGCCCGGACGCAAGCACTTCCGGGCCAGCCGTTCAAGATGCCAGTGGGCCTCCCGGCCAAGCTGTTCATAGACCCCCTTCTCGGGCGCGGCAATATTCAGAGTCACCACGTGAAGCAGGGTCACGGTGACACCGAGCTGTTTTGCGAAGCTGTTGGCCACGGAGAAGACTTCGACGGGCCACTTCCTGATGTTCAGGGGGAGGAGGATGCGTTCCAGGCTCATAATGTCCTCAGCGCGAACCAACCATTGCGGCTCGGCGATCACCGGTCACCGTTGCGTCGAGCGCCAGGTTCAGGCACAGCACGTTCACACCGGGGTCGCCCAGGAGGCCTAGGGAGGCGGAGTCGGTGTACTGCTGGATGAGGTCGCGCACCTTTTCGATGCTCAGGCCGCGGGCCTTGGCGACGCGGTCGGCCTGGAGGCGGGCGTTCTCCGAGCTGATATGGGGGTCGAGACCGCTGCCGGAGCCGGTGACGGCGTCCGCAGGCACGGGGGCGTTGGTGGCCAAGCCGTTTTGGGTGCGGTAGTCGGAGATGTTTTGGGCGATGGCGTCGCGCAGCTTCTGCGAGGTCGGCCCGAGGTTGCTCCCGCCGGAGCTGGTGGGGTCGTAGCCGTTGCCCGCCGAGGAAGGCCGTGGATGGAAGTATTTATCAGCGGTAAACGGCTGGCCGATTAGCCGGGAACCGCGAACCACCCCGCCGGCATCCACAATGAGGCTGCCGTTGGCTTTGGCAGGAAAGAGGACCTGGCCGATGCCAAACACGAGCAGAGGGTAAAGGCCGCAGCAGACGACGGCGAGAGCCAGCGTGGCGAAGAGGGCCTGGCGAAGTTCGGAGAGCATTGGTTTCATAGAGAAGTCAAATGAGTTAGTGGGGTCAAAGCGTTAAATGGGTTGGCGTTGGGCTTAAACGAGCCTTAGGGCGGTGATAAGGAGGTCAATCAGCTTGATGCCAATAAACGGGACGATGACGCCGCCCAGGCCATAGATCAGTAAGTTGCGCTGCAGCATGGCGAGGGCACCAATAGGTGTGTATTTGACGCCCCGCAGTGCCAAGGGGATCAGGGCGACGATGATCAGCGCGTTGAAGATAACGGCGCTCAGGATGGCGCTGGTCGGGCTGTGGAGGTGCATCACGTTGAGAGGCGCAATGGCGGGGAACGTCGCCATCAGCATGGCCGGGATTATGGCGAAGTATTTTGCTATGTCATTGGCGATGCTGAAGGTGGTAAGGGAACCGCGCGTGATGAGGAGCTGCTTCCCGATTTCAACGATCTCGATGAGCTTGGTGGGGTTGCTGTCCAGGTCCACCATGTTGCCGGCCTCGCGGGCGGCCTGGGTGCCGGTGTTCATGGCCACGCCGACGTCGGCCTGTGCCAGGGCGGGAGCGTCGTTGGTGCCGTCACCAGTCATGGCAACCAGATGGCCCGCCTCTTGTTCAGACCGGATGCGCTTCAACTTGGCTTCCGGGGTGGCTTGGGCGATGAAGTCGTCCACGCCCGCCTCGGCGGCGATGGCAGCGGCTGTCTGCGGGTTGTCGCCGGTGATCATGACCGTGCGGATTCCCATCTTACGCAGGTGTGCAAAGCGCTCCTTGATGCCGCCCTTGACCATGTCCTTGAGTTGCACCACGCCCAGGACCTCGCAGCCTTCAGCCACGACGAGGGGGGTAGCCCCGGAACGCGAGACCTCATCCACGGCCTGGCTGACGGCTTGCGGAAACGTGCCGCCCAATTGGTCCACGTAGGTGCGCATCGAGTCAGCCGCGCCTTTGCGAATGCTGCGGACCGGAGCCACAACCGCCACGGCTGCTTTGCCGGGTGTCCTTGAAGGAGATAAAACGGGCGCCGTCAGGACGGCTGCGGTCGCCTTGACTGAACCGCCTGCGACCGATGCGGCTGCTCCGGTGCTCGTTGGCCCGCGTCCGTTTCCACCGCGGTCTTCGGCATTCCCAGGTCTCGGCCCGGTGCCTGCGCGCTCCGCCTCGTCGAAGAAGTCCACGCCGCTCATGCGTGTTTGTGCCGTGAAGGGCACGAATCGGGCGTGCGGTTCGGCGACCTCGCGGCCCCGGAGGTTGAATTGCTGCTTGGCGAGCACCACGATGGAACGGCCCTCCGGCGTCTCGTCGGCCAGGGAGGCCAGTTGCGCGGCGTCGGCCAGGCGCTCCGCTGCCACACCCGGCGCAGGGATGAACGCGCTTGCCATACGGTTGCCCAGGGTGATCGTGCCGGTCTTGTCGAGCAGCAGCACGTCCACGTCTCCCGCGGCCTCGACCGCGCGCCCGCTCATCGCCAGTACGTTGCGCTGGAGCACGCGGTCCATGCCCGCGATCCCGATAGCGCTTAACAGGCCGCCAATGGTCGTCGGAATCAGGCAGACCAGCAGCGCGACCAGCACGGGGACCGAGAACACCACCCCTGAGTAGATGCCGAAGGGCTTCAACGTCACGCAGACGAGCAGGAAGATCACGGTGAGCGCCGCCAGCAAAATAGTAAGGGCAATCTCGTTCGGCGTCTTCTGCCGTTGCGCGCCTTCCACCAGCGCGATCATGCGGTCCAGGAACCCGCGGCCCTTATCCATCGTGATGCGGATGACGATGCGGTCGCTCAGGACGCGCGTGCCGCCGGTGACCGCGCTGCGGTCGCCGCCGCTTTCGCGGATGACAGGGGCGGACTCGCCGGTGATGGCGGACTCATCAACGCTGGCGATACCTTCCACCACGTCGCCGTCAGCCGGGATCATGTCGCCTGCTTCGCACACGACGAGGTCGCCCTTGTTCAATTCCGGGGCCGGGACCTTCTCCTCATGGCCATTGCGCAGGAGTCTGGCTATTGTGTCCTTGCGCGCTTTGCGCAGGCTGGCGGCTTGGGCTTTACCGCGGCCTTCGGCAACGGCTTCGGCGAAGTTGGCAAAGAGCACCGTAAACCAAAGCCAAATGGCCAATTGGGTGACGAAGCCGCGCTCAGCGGCGCCACAGTAGCCGATACCGGCGGTCGTCAGCGCGGCGCCGGCCATTGTCACGAACATGACCGGATTCCTGACCATCCACCGAGGGTTCAGTTTGCGGAACGAGTCGCCGATGGCGGGGCCGACGATATTCCAATCAAAGAGAGAAGGAGCTTTTTGTGTCATAAGCAGCGTGATACTTGATGCGTGAAACGTGAGTACGGCTAGAACAGTTTGCCCTGGGCGGTGAGGAAGTGCTCGACGATGGGGCCGAGCGTCAGCCCGGGCAGGAAGTTCAGTGCCCCGACCAAGAGCACAGTTCCGATCAGCAGGACGACGAAGGTGAAGCCGGAGACCGGGAAGGTCCCCGCGCTGGGAGGCGCGATTCGCTTTTGGCCGAGCGAGCCAGCGAGGGCCATGATGGGCACGATCATCAGGAACCGGCCAACCAGCATCGCGAGGCCGATGGTGGTGTTCAACCAGGGCGTGTTGGCGCTAAAGCCGGCGAACGCGCTGCCGTTGTTGCCGTTCGCGGAGCTGTAGGCATAGAGGATTTCGCTCAGGCCGTGCGGGCCGTTGTTGTTCAACCCGGCCAGTCCCCACTTGCTGACGGAAGCCCAGGCGGCAAAGCCCAGGATCGAAAGCGCCAGCACCAGCAGCGCTAGCATGGACATCTTCACATCGTAGGACTGGATCTTCTTGCCGAGGTATTCCGGTGTCCGCCCGACCATGAGGCCGGCGATGAACACCGCCAGCACGACGAAGACGAGCATGCCGTAGAGCCCGGCACCAACGCCGCCGAAGATGATTTCACCGAGCTGGATGTTGAACAGCGGCACAAAACCGCCGAGCGCAGTGAAGGAATCATGCATGGAATTAACCGCGCCGCACGAAGCATCGGTGGTCACTGTGGCGAATAGGGCGGAATTAAAGATGCCGAAGCGGACTTCCTTGCCTTCCATGTTTCCGCCCGCGGCGGCCACGCCAAGCTGGTGATGAATCGGATTGCCGGCCGCCTCGGAGTACCAGCAAAGGAATATCCCGGCCAGGAATAGGGTTATCATCGCGGCCCACACTGACCAGCCGTGGGCCTGGTTCTTCACCATGCGCCCGAGGTAATACGTCAGCCCGCTGCCGATACTGAAGATTGAGAGCATCTGGAGGAAATTGGATAACGGCGTGGGGTTCTCGAAGGGGTGCGACGCGTTGGCGTTAGTATAGCCGCCGCCGTTGGTGCCGAGCATCTTGATGGCGACCTGCGAGGCCATTGGCCCCTGGACGATCGCCTGTTCCTCCACTTTTTGATCCACCATGACTGGCATATTGGTCATCACCGGTTGCCCTTTGTCATCGAGCTTCGGCATGTCCACCATCATCGCCACGCCATTGGTCATTACCGGCTGGCCCTTGTCATCGAGTTTGGGCGCTTGCACCATGACCGCAACATTGGTCGTCACCGGCTGGCCTTTGGCGTCGGTCTTGGCCACCTGCGTGGTGTAGGGCTCCGTAAGTTTGGCTTTCGTGTACGGCTTGAAGTTCTGAATCATGCCTTGCGACACAAGGACGACCGCGAAGACAACGCAAATGGGCAGCAGCAGGTAGTAGGTCGTCCGCACGAGGTCCACCCAGAAGTTGCCCAGGGTCTTTGTCGAGTGCCGGGCGAGGCCGCGCACGAGCGCCGCTGCGATGGCGATGCCGGTGGCCGCCGAGACGAAGTTGTGGATGACGAGCGCCACCATCTGCGAGAGATACGACATGGTGGATTCGCCGGTGTAGCTCTGCCAATTGGTGTTGGTCGTAAAGCTGGTCGCGGTGTTAAACGCCAGGTCAGGACTGAGCGGGCCTAAGCCCTGGGGATTGAGCGGCAACAGGTGCTGCACTCGCAGGATGACGTAAGTGAAAAGGCAACTCACCAGGCTGAAGAGCAGCATCGCAATAGTGTACTGCTTCCAATCCTGCTCCCGGTCCGGCTCCGTGCCCATTACACGATAGGTGACTCGCTCCAGGGGCTTGAGGATCGGATCGAGCCACGTCCTGCCTTTCGCATCGAGGACCTGCATGAGGTACAAACCCATGGGTTTCGTGATCAAGGCCAGGGCCGCCACAAATAGTACAAGCTGCAACCAATCAATCGAGCGCATAAAGGTGTTCTTAGAATTTCTCCGGCCGGAGCATGGCCACGAGCAGGTAAGCGAACAGTAACAGGGCGATCACGCCCACAATAAGGTTTTCCATAGACTCCTTTTACAGCTTCTCGCAGCAACGGACATACAGCCCGCATACCACGAAGAACAGCACGGTGACCCCGATATAGATGACATCAGTCATAGGCATTTCACACTTCTAGTTAAGTCCAATTGCATTCAAACGATGCTTCAACCTGGCACAGCCTCAGGAGGGTGGGTAATCAAGAACGAAGCAGCGGGCGTTAAGAATTCATTAAAACGCCCCGGCGCGATTTGGCCCGAACCGTGGGTGGTTCCGCCTGTTTAGCCTGTTTAGCCTTTTCTTTCTTGGTCGCGCGCGTAAGCTTCAGCGCATTCATTTATGGCTTTAAAGCTATTCAACACTCTGTCCCGCTCGGTGCAGGAGTTCATCCCGCTGGATCCTGCCGGGAAGAAGGTCGGCCTGTACTGCTGCGGGCCGACGGTCTATGACTTCGCGCACATTGGCAACTTTCGGACGTTTATCTTTGGCGACCTCGTGCGGCGTTATCTGGAGTTCAAAGGCTACGCCGTGCGGCATGTGATGAACATCACGGACGTGGACGACAAGATCATCAAGCGGGTTCGCGAGACCGGAACTACTCTGCAGGAGTTCACCGGCAAGTTCGAGGCGGCCTTCTTCGACGACCTGAAAACCATGAACTGCCGGTTGCCGCACGAGACACCGCGCGCAACCGAACACATCGCCGATATCACGTCGCTGATCGAGAAGCTGGTGGCGCGCGGGCTGGCTTACCAGACCCCGGACGGCTCGGTCTATTTCAGCATCGAGAAATACCGCGCCGCCGGCTCGCGCTACGGTCAATTGGTAAAGCTGAACTTCGATGAGATGCGCGTGGGCGAACGAGTGCGCAGTGATGAATACGAAAAGGAAGCCGTCGCCGACTTCGCGCTATGGAAGGCGCGGGTGCCGGAGGATGGCACGGTGTTCTGGCCCAGCCCCTGGGGCGAGGGCCGGCCCGGCTGGCACATCGAGTGCAGCGCCATGAGCATGCGACTGCTTGGCCCAAGCTTCGACCTGCACCTGGGGGGCGAAGACCTGATGTTTCCGCATCACGAGGATGAAATAGCCCAGAGCGAGGGCGCGGGCGTGCAGTCGGCGGGTCGGCCTTTCGTCAAATATTGGCTGCATGGGGCGCACCTGCTCGTGGAGGGCAAGAAGATGAGCAAGTCGCTGGGGAACTACTTCACGCCCCGCGATTTGCTGGCCAAAGGGTTTACCGGGCGGGAGATCCGCTACTTGCTGCTCACCGCGCACTATCGGGAGACATTTAACTTCACGCTGGAAGGGCTGCAAGCGGCGCGGGCAGCGTTGACGCGGATTGATGAATGCCTTACGAAACTGCGCGAGCTGGCGGGCAATGCGATGGCAACTTCGGAATCGCCTTTGCTGGGTGAGTTTGCCAACGCCCTGGATGATGATCTGAACATTTCCGGTGCTTGGGGCACGGTGTTCGAATGGGTCCGTGATACCAACCGAAAGCTGGCCGAGAAGTCACTGGATGCGGCAGCCGCGGCGGCTGCGTTAGCCGCATGGGACAAATTGGATTCGGTGGTGGGAGTGGGCGCACCGAGCGAGGTGGTGGTGCCACCAGAAATCACGGCGCTCGTTGAAGCCCGGCAGGCCGCACGCAAGGCCAGGGATTTCAAACGCGCCGACGCCATACGCGATGAACTGAAGGCCAAAGGCTGGGTAATCGAGGACACACCCAAAGGCGCGCGAGCCAAACGCTTGTGACATGAAGGGCGCGTTCATCACTTTCGAGGGCACGGAAGGCAGCGGGAAGACGACGCAGATTTCGCGGCTCGCCGAGCGACTGCGCGCAATGGGTCACCGCGTGCGGACGCTACGCGAGCCGGGCGGCACCCCCATCGGTGAGGAAATCCGCCACACGCTCAAGCATAGCCCGGCCAACCACGCGATGACCCCCGAAGCCGAATTACTGCTGATGAACGCCAGCCGCGCCCAGCTCGTGCGGGAGGTGATCCGCCCTGCCCTGGCGACCGGTGAAGTAGTCTTGTGCGACCGCTTCTACGATTCCACCACTGCATATCAGGGCTATGGCCGCCAACTGGATTTGGGAATGGTGAAGAGCATTATTGACGTGGCGGTCGGCGACACGTGGCCGGATATGACGTTGCTCTTTATAGTGCCTCACGATGTCAGCGAGGCCCGGCGCGTAGCTCGACAACCCACGCTGCCGCTCTCCATTAAGCGGGATCGGATGGAGGAAGCTGACCAGAGCTTCTTTGCGCGTGTGGCTCAGGGCTACCAGGCCATTGCCGCCGCCGAACCGGAGCGCGTGCGGCAATTTGACGCGACGGGTGACGTCGCAGCGATTGAGGCTGCCATTTGGCGACTGGTACAGCCGCGCATGGAGCGAGTTGAGAAGTGAAGGCGCTAATGCGAACAGCGCAACCGCTGGATTCGGATCAGTCTGTTTTGCTTGCTGACCGGTCAGGGAGCATTATCCTGAGTTTGGAAGACAAACATAGTCATGATCGAGGACACCTTAGGTAAGATCGAAGCCCGGATTCGGGGCGCTGACGCCATCAAGGAGGAGCGCCGGCGTGAGCTCCTGCAGTTGCTTGGCACGCTGAAATCGGAGGTCGAGGAACTGTCCAAGACGCACGAGGAGCAGGCCCAAAGCATCGCCGGGTTCACCGAGCTCTCCACCCACGAAGCCACCCGCGCTGAGCAGGATCCGGAACTGCTCAAGCTCTCGCTGGAAGGCATGGGCTCTTCTGTGCGTGGTTTCGAGGAGTCTCATCCCCGCCTGGTTCAGATCGTCAACGCGATCACCAGCACGCTCTCGAATCTGGGCATCTGACCAGGGCTGCATCAAGCTCCACTTTTCGGGGCGGGGACAGCTTGTCCCCAGCACTGTGTGCTTGATGTTACGGGGACAGGCTGTCCCCGCCCCGTTCAGCAGAGGCTTCGCACTAGAGCTTGATGCAGCCCTGGAATTTGACGGTTCGCCGCAAAGTTCGCTTGCCTGAGGGGCGGCAAACCACTCTCATGGCGGCATGACTGACTCAATCACTCGCCGTGATTTCCTAAGGCAATCCTCCGCACTGACCGTGGGTCTGGTCACTTTAGGCAGCGCCGTCTCGTTGCGCGCCACAAAGAGCCCGAACGAAAAGGTTGTGGTCGCAATTATTGGCTGCAACAGCCGCGGGATGGACCACATCGCCGGTTATCTGGCCTTGCCCAACGCCGAGATTGGCTATGTCTGCGACGTGGACAGCCGGGCCGTCGCCAAAGGCGTCGCCGCCGTCGCCAAGAAGCAGCAGCGGAAGCCCCAGGGAGTGAAAGACCTCCGCCGCATTCTGGACAATCCCGACGTGGACGCCGTCTCGATTGCGACCCCCGATCACTGGCACGCGCCGGCCACTATTCTGGCCTGCGCAGCCGGCAAACATGTTTATGTAGAGAAACCCGGCAGCCACAACCTGCGCGAAAGCGAGCTAATGATCGCCGCCGCCCGCAAGTACAAACGCGTCGTGCAAATGGGCAACCAGCGCCGCAGTTGGCCGTGGGTCATCGAGTCTATCCAAGCGTTGCACGCGGGCGAGATTGGCCGGGTGCCTTTTGCCCGCGGCTGGTACACGAACCATCGCGCCTCGATCGGCCACGGCAAGCCGGCACCGGTGCCGGACTGGCTCGATTACACTTTGTGGCAAGGACCAGCGCCGGAGCGCCCATTCCAGGACAACGTCATTCATTACAACTGGCACTGGTTCTGGAACTGGGGCACGGGAGAACTCGGCAACAACGGCGTCCACGCGCTTGACCTCGCCCGGTGGGGTCTGGGTGTGGGACTCCCGCGACGTGTGACTTGCGGCGGCAACCGTTACTTTTATCAGGACGACTGGGAAACTCCTGACACCATGAGCGCCACGTTTGACTTCGCCGACAAGGGCATCGCTTGGGAATGCCAGAGCTGCGCCCCGCGCGGGTTCGAAGGCTCAGGCTTTGGCGTGAATTTCTACGGTGAGAAAGGCTGTCTCTCCCTTGCCGGGAGCAATTGCACGATCTACGATCTGAATGACAAAGTCGTCCGTGAGATCAAGAGCAAGCGCGAGGGCCTGTTTGACTTTGACTCGATCCACTTCGCCAACTTCCTGGATGGCATCCGCGAGGGCAAAGAACTAAGGGCCGAGATCGAGGAAGGCCAAAAGAGCACCATCCTCTGCCACTTGGGCAACATCGCCTGGCGCACCGGGCACACGATTAACTTTGATCCCGAGACGCGCAAGATCGTCGGCGATAAGGCTGCCGCGGCGCTCTGCCGGCGCGCGTACCGCCCGGGGTGGGAGCCGAAGGTCTGAGGAAGCGTGAAGCGTGAAACGTGACGCGTGTGTGCGGGGATGCGTGAGAGCTCAGGGGAACTGGGTTTTGTCCTCGTGCGGCTCCAGTTTGGCGATGGCAGCCATGATCTCATCCGCTACCTGCTGGTAGATTTCCTTGAGGCGGGGTTTGGAGCACACCTTCGCCTCCGCCCGCAGTTGCTCGAAGCGCATCGGCTGGCCATATTTCACGGCCACCCTATACGGGCGCGGGATGCGGAGGTGCCTCCCATAGGCATCGAACGTTCCAAAGACTCGCACCGGCACCACCGGCGCTATTGACTTAATCACGGTCAGTCCGATGCCTGAACGTGCCGGCTGCAGCCTGCCATCCCGTGTCCGCGTGCCTTCCGGGAACAGAATGATGGCGCCGCCGGCCAACAAACGGTCCAGGATGGCCCGGAGTCCGGCGGCGCCGCCGCCATCGCGATCCACGGGCACCACCTGCCACTGGTGCAGGACCCAGCCCACCACCGGAAAGCGGAAAAGGCTCTCGCGCGCGAGGTAATTGATGCCGCGTCGCAGCCCGGCGCCGACCAAAGGTGGGTCCAGGAAGCTGGCGTGGTTCGACGCTAAGATCACTCCGCCTTTGAGCGGCACTCTCTCGGGATTATAGACGTGCCATCGGAAATAGAACTGGTAGAGCGCCCGGAAGCCACACCAGCCGAGGAAATAGGGAATGTTCATGGCACGGTAGGGCGCGACACTCCGTGCGCGCCGTCCTGAGACCAAGAGCGTTTCTTCCGCTTTCGATGCGCGCAGGGGACGACGCGCCCTACCTCGAAGAGGTGAACTACCAGGGTTGGAATCTCCGGCAAACCAGGAGCGTTGCCTCCTGTGCTCATTTGCCTTCTGCCTTCTGCTTTCTGCTTGCCGCCTTCTCCAGCTCGGCCAGCCGCTTCTTGATATCAGCCAGAATTGTCCCGCTGGTCTGGTCCGCGGTCATGTGGGAGTTATTAATGACCTTGGCTCCCAACGCTATCATGAGCGGCGCCGCCGCGCGCTGGCTATCGCGCTGGTCGCGTGCCGCCAGGTTTTCCTGGATGCCGTCGGCCGCCCGGCGCCGCGAGCGCTCCTCCAGTTTCGCATCCAGGAAATACTTGAAATCCGTTTCCGGGAATACGTTGGTGCCGATGTCCCGGCCTTCCATAACCAGGCTGCCGAATTTGATGCAGTCCCGTTGCGTCTTCTTCATCCATTCGCGGACTTTGGGCACCGCCGCGACGTGCGGCACCGCCGCGCTGACTTCGGCTGTGCGAACCTCTTTGGCCGGGTAATACCCGTCCACCACCAGGAAGGCGTCGTTATCGGTGCACTTCAGCGAGGTCTTCCACCGCCGGCAGGCGGCAGCCACACCTTTGGCATCCTGCACATCAATCCGGTGCGTCAGGCAATACCATGCCAACGTGCGATACATCGCGCCCGTATCCACGTGCACGAAGTTCAGCGCCTTGGCCAACAGCTTCGAATTGGTGCTTTTTCCGCTCGCGCTGGGACCGTCAATGGCGATTACGATTGGAGTCTTGTTCTTGGAATGCGACATGGGATGCTCGAAGGGTTGCCTGCGGTCATTCAGCAAACAACTCCGCCTCGCTGAGTAGGCGCCGGCTCCGGCCATCAAGGATAGCGGCCCCCAATCCGTGGGGTGGCCGAGTTGCCATCTTCTGAAAGAAATTCGGGAACGTCTTCTTCACGCAGGCCGGATTCTGGAGTCTTATGCCGGGGACTTTCAATCCCAGAATTGCAAAGCACATGGCCATGCGATGGTCGTTATAGGTCTCAATCTCGGCGCCATGGAGCTGCGAGGGAAAGACCGTGAGCGTATCACCGGCCTCCTCCACCTTCGCACCGCATTTCGTCAGCTCCGTTCGCAGGGCCGCGACCCGCTCGCATTCTTGCACGCGCAAGCGGGCGAGGTCGGTGAAGCGGACCGGGTTCACTAGGAAGGGCGCAAGCACCGCCGCCGTCATGATGCTATCCCCGAGGTCCGTTCGCCTGGAAACCACCTCCGTTTGCACCAGGAAGCGCGGAAAGGCGGCATCCACCTGCCAATCTGTGGCTGGTCCTCCTTTGACGGTGACCGCTGAGGCTGGCGCATAGGTCCGGGCGGCCAAGGGCCTCGTCTGATTTCTCACCAACTGCAAGGATTCCGAGAGGGAGAGTAGGAAACCGGCGGCCCAGAAATAGCTAGCGCTCGACGCATCCGGCTCGACCTGGAACCGACCTCCGCAGTGTGGGAACGCCGCGATCAGCTTGGAAGTCATAGCCACGTAAGGTGACTCTTCCGCATTTTCCCCTGACACGGTCACCTGCCAGTTGCCAGCGTCCGCACAGAGCAGCAGCGCTGATGCAAACTGGGAACTCTCGTCAATGCTCACCTGGCATTTGGCGGCGCGCGGGCCGGCTCCGTGAATCAGGGCGGGCAGCTTGTCGTTGGGCGATTCGATGCGATAGCCCAGCTCGCGCAAGGCTTGGAACAGTGGGGCCTGGGGCCGCTCGTGCATTCGCGGCACACCGTGCAGCCGATAAACGCCCTTGCCCAGGCAGACCATTGCCGCAAGGAACCGGGCAGCCGTGCCGGCATTGCCCACAAAGAGTTCCGACGGCTGGGCTTCTGTGCCTCCCCGAGGCACCTCGCCACCTTTGCCATAGACCGTAATGGTGCGATTGCACGGCTCCTGGGGATCGTCCTCGACGTTCACCATGAACCCGATTTCCTGCAAGCATTCGACCATCACCTGGGTGTCTTCGCTCCAGAGTGCGCCCCTCAACGTCGTTTCCCCTTCGCCCAGCGCCGCCAGGACCAAGGCCCGGTTCGTGATGCTCTTCGAGCCGGGCACCGTGATCTCCGCGCGCACCGGCTTGTCGAGCGGGACGATTTCGATGAGCTCAGGCAGGGGCATGGGGGAGTCCTTACTCCGGCGACGGGGAGCCGGTGCGCTTCGACCATCGCTCACGTCTTTCCCTGGCCTGCTCGAAGAACGCCGAGATGGCTTGGGCATCCCCATTCTTGAGTGCGCGCCTGAACTCTTGCAGGCCCGCCGTGAAAGTCTCCAGCGCCCGCGACAAGTTCGTCCGGTTGGCCAGCGCGATGTCCCGCCACATCTCCGGCGAGCCGGACGCGATGCGCGTCGTGTCCCGGAAACCGTTGGCGCAAACCATCCCCTGCTCTTTCGAATGTCCCGGGCTGAGGATGAGGCGGGCCAATTGCGCCGCCACTACGTGCGGCAAATGGCTGGACCGGCTCACGAGATCATCGTGGGCTTCCGGTGTGAGTCGGAGCGGGAATGTGCCTACCGACTTCCACAACTGTTCAACTCTGCGCACCGCCGCCCGATTCGACTTCCGCGTGGGCGTCACCACACATACGGCGCCGGCGAATAAATCGTCCCGCGCGGCAGCCACGCCCATCTTCTCCGCGCCAGCCAACGGATGGCTGCCGACAAAATGCGCACCAGCCCGAGCCACGAGCGGCTCCAAATCCCGCACCACGCTGCCCTTAACGCTGCCGACGTCGGTCACAATCGCGCCCGGCCTAAGCGCTGGGAGCATTCGCTCCACCAAGGGCCGCATCTGGGCGATGGGGGTGCACAGGACAATCAGTTCTGCGCCTTCCACCGCAACAATGAGGTCGCGTGTTGCGACGTTCACCGCCCCGAACGCTTCACATTCCGCCACGCTGGCCGCACGCCGGACGAAGCCTACTACCGATGCCGCCAGCCGACGTTTCCTGAGCGCCATGCCCAAGGACCCGCCCAGCAGGCCAACGCCAACCAATGTGATCTTCTTCCAACGCACGCGCTGAGTTTCGGGTTTCGGTGCGTTGCTTTCAAGCCGGGACTTGGTCGCCGGGAATCCCTTTCTAGGAACATGAAAGATTATCCCGGTCAATGGCTCTGGCAGAACAACATCGAGCGCGCGCGCATGTTGCTCTGCCTGGCCTGGCTCGTGCGGGTGGGGCCAAGCTTGGACCGCCGCGGTACTGGCGCTCCGCGAGCAGGGCACCACCGTCTGGGACTTCACCGCCAAGAGCCGCGTCCGGGACTATTTCCCAAAACTAAGGGCCCAGATGCTGCCCAACGAGCCGTAGTCGTCGGTGAATGGCTCCCCAGAGGAGCCGATTGGGATTCCACGTTTTAGGTTGGACAATGCCGTTGGAGGCCACGCCTCAGCCCCTCCCAGCTAAAGCTCGAACTCCGAACCACTTCGCTCAGGGACGCTGCCGCGCCAATACCCCGATGTTTGGCGCTGGCAGGTGGATTTGACGCTCTAGCCACCAACGCGCGCAGTCCGGGCCCAGGGAATCGGCGGCTCCGCAACGGCCTGGCAATCAATGGGATGCGCGGGTATTGTTGCGCTGACACCACCCGGTGACCCATTGCACGCCGCCCACCCCCCTCCCCAGCCGCGCGCGGGCCTCGCCGGAACCTCGCCGGAACCTCCCCGTAGTACCTCTGATCGCGGATCAGAGGTACTACGGGGAGGATCCGGCGAGGATCCGGCGAGCATACGGGCCTGCAGGCGCGAATGGGCCGCCAAAGCCCCGCATCCGAATTGCGAAAATCCGATGCCCGAAGGATATCCCAAACGCCAAGCCGACAATGACTTAAACGACTGCCCGGCGGCGAGTTTTGGACATTGGAAGATTGGGAATTTGACCTTGTCTCGGGTTTCGAGGTTCGGATTTCGGATTTCCGCGCCCCGGAAGGCTTCAGTTCTCAGACACGCCCCTGCGGCGGTCGGCGTAGCGACCACAGCGCGGCGGGGGCAAGCGGTGCTATGCGGCAGGGGGGGGACGCGGGTGCGGGTCACTTTTGGGACATCCGTCCAGCGCGGACGTTGTTGCGGTGGCCCTGTTGCTCGGGGGTGCGGGGTTTGAGGGGGCGCACGTACTGGCGCGCGACCTTGCCGTGACGGCTTTTGACATAGACGACGGAACTGCCGAAGGAGCGCCAGCGGAGCATATGACAATCTCATTGACCCCTGAAACAAGCCGTGAAAGGGCTTGCCATGACAGGGTGTGTGGTGTAATTTCCACCACATTATAAGAGACTTGTAACCGTAACTCATATGAACTTCGGCGAATTGATCAAGCAGCTACGCATTGCGAAACAGTTAACCCTCCGACAATGCTGCTCCGACCTCGGCGTTGACCCAAGCAATTGGAGCAAAATGGAGCGCGGAGTCACCCCGCCGCCCAAGGCCATCGGCATTCTCGAACGCTGGGCCAAGTTCTTCGGCGTGGCCAGAGACAAGAAGCAGGAGTTCTTCGATCTCGCCGCCATCGCGCGTAGCGAGCTTCCTCCTGATGTGGCCTCTGACGATCGGGTACTTGCCGCTTTGCCTGCGTTTTTCCGGGCCGTGCGCGGTTCCGAACTCGAGGGCGACAAGCTCAAGGAATTCATCGACGACATCCGATCGCTCCACCGCCCGGACCAGGGATCCAAGGGATGAACGGCAAGGAAGAGGTTTGGAACAGGGCAGAAGCGTTCCGGCGGGAGCACCTTGTCGGCAGCCTCCACCACCTGCCGGTGGACGTTTTTTCGCTTACCGAGCTGAGGCTGGGACTTGATGTCATTCCGTTTGACGACCTCTTCGCCAAGTATGATTCCGACGCTGCCATCACCCACGACTTTACAGGGATCTATGTTGACACCGAGGCCTATGTCTTGTGGGAAAAGGGCCCAGTCTGGAAGCAGAATCGGCTACGGTTCTCGGTCGCGCATGAGCTTGGGCACTATATGCTCCACCGCGAAGTCGCCATGCAGGCTCGTTTTGAGTCCTTCGACGATTTCAAACGCTGGACATGCAGCCATGGCGGCCAGAAGTACAACTTGGAGCAAGCGGCCAACGAGTTCGCTGGGCGGCTGCTGGTTCCCGTGGAGCGGCTGCAGCAGCTTTATGACGATTTCGCCCTCGAATTCGATGTGAAACTTCCACACTGGCGCTCTTACGAGGGCGTTCGGTCGGCCTTCGCCGACACCGTTGCGCCCAAATTCGGGGTTAACGCTCAGGTCATCGAAGTTCGGCTCGACCGCGAGGGCATCTGGCCCGCCACATGAGTGGCACCGGCGGTGCCGAGATGTACAACAAAGGTGCGAAGACGCGAAGCGGAAGAGCTTTCCCAGCCAAGCCGCCTCGGCACCCCAAGTCGGCCACCGCCGACGCATCGGGTCGCTTAGGACGACTCGCGGTTTTCAGCGTCTCACAGGATTTCCGTGCTTCTCCCTCCGTCCCGTGGTCGGTGGTCCGTAGTCGGTTGTCAGTGGTCCTGTAGTCCGCCGCCTTCTTCATTTCCTCCACCGCCGCACTCCTCGTGGCCAGAACAGAACTACCCACGACGCGCACAGCTTCAGTTCCAATCTCCGGATTGACCCGTTTCTGGCTTTTCGGGGAGCCAGGCCGGGGGTTGGAGACTATGGCGTTGGGGCGGGGACGCGGTCGCGGGCCACTTCTGGGACATCCGTCCAGCCGTCAATGTGCTGGCAGGTGCGGATCCAGATGTTGAGATAGACGACGGAGCCCTTCCGGCCCGACTTTGGAATGGAGCTGATCTTCATATTGTTTCAGGCACCCACCTTCTGAGGTGCTGGTTGACCCGCCCTCAATTGGGCGGGTGTTTGAACCATAGCAAAGCCCCGACCAGTGGCGCCAGCAGTATCGACTTTTCCCGGGTGGAACGTCGGGCCAGCGCGCTGAGAATTGCCGTTGGCCCGGGCGCGGGAAATGATTGATTTTGAAGGGGTTGCAGAAAAGGTTTTACAGGGGACAGAAACGCAATTATCGTACTCTGGAATTGAGCAACCGCCAAGTGCCGTTAACATGAGAAGATTTGTTTTTGACATTGACAAGGCTGTCGCGGCAGCGGCCTACGTGACCCGGAAAAAGAAGGGGCAGCGGATTTCCATTTTCGAACTGCTGAAGACCATGTACGCGGGGGAGCGCGAGGCGCTGAAGGCATGGCATCGGCCGATCACGGGGGACAATTTCTGCTCGATGCCGAAGGGCGTGGTCCTGAGCCGGACGTACAACCTGATCAAGGGAGAGGTCATGCGGACCAATTCGGACATGGTGAAGTGGTCACAGCATTTCTCGGCGCGCGAGGGAAACTTTGTCCGGCTGATTTCCGAGCCTGACTATGATTACCTGTCGGGGAGGGAGCGGGAGGCCCTGGAAAAGGGCGCTCACCTTATCCGGTCGCTGATTGCGAAGCATGGGCGGATTGCCGATGTGCTGCACGATTTGTGGCCGGAGTGGAAAAACCAGGAACGGAGCGGGAAGGGTTCGGTTCCGCTCACGCCGGAGGAGGTGCTGAGCCAGGTAATTGAGGACGAGGACGAAGCGGAGCGGGTGGCACGAGAAATCGAGTCCGTTCAGACTGCAAAGGCGGCTCTGCAGAGGGGCTGAGCCGCGTGAAGCTGGGGGATACGTTTGTCTGGTGTCCGACCGGAGGAATTGACCACCTGTGGATCGTGATTTCTGACCCTGCGGCCAACGGTGGGGAGTGCGTTGTAATTAACCTGACGAAGTCTGCTCACGGGAAGTTTTCGTTCACGCTGCGACCTGGACAGCATCGCTACATCTACAAGGATAGCGATGTGAACTTCGGGGACGCCTTCAAGACCCATGTGGATGAGATAAACGGGCAGGTGGCGAGCCGTAGCGCGAGGCCGCATGACCCGATGGACATGAGAATCGTGCGGGAGATTATCAAGCGGGCGAAGACGCACCCGGCGTTTCAGCCCATTCTGCGGAAGCTGCTGCCGCCAGCCTGAGCAGCACCTCGTGGCCAGTGGTCCCGTGATCCGTGGTCCGTGGTCCGTGGTCCGTGGTCCGTGGTCTGGTGGTCTCGCAGTCTTGCGGTCCCGATTTCAGCTTTTCAGCTTTCAGGATTTCAGCATTTTCTTATGCGGTGAACTACCCACGACGCGCACAGCTCCAGTTCCAATCTCCGGTTTGACCCGTTTCCGTATAAAGGGGAGAGCCCAGTTCGACTCAATCGGGTATTTGACTCCCGGTTTGGGCGTAACTGTTCAGGTAGTGGGGCGGGCGTCTCGCCTGTCATGGGGGCGTCTCGCCCTCGGTCGCACCAGCGCGGGCAAGAGGC
>Ga0224558_1001666_pt1 | contig 22500 bp, 16 predicted proteins | sample 714S32024metaG_FD_180682 | JGI IMG/M metagenome (GOLD analysis project Ga0224558, IMG submission 180682) | Peat soil microbial communities from Stordalen Mire, Sweden - 717 S3 20-24 | ecosystem: Environmental > Terrestrial > Soil > Wetlands > Peat | place: Sweden: Norrbotten County, Stordalen...
AGTCGAGGTCCTGGTCGGGGCGACCAACGACCCCGCCTACGGGACCGTGGTCGTGGTCGCGGCCGGGGGGACGGCAGTTGAGCTGGTCCGCGACATGACCGTCCGGCTGGCGCCGATCGGGCCTGGCGAAGCCGAGGAGATGCTCCGGAAGCTGAGCACATTCCCCCTGCTCGACGGGTTCCGGGGTGCCGCCAAGGTGGACCTCAAGGCACTCTGCGACGTCATCGTCAGGCTGGCGGCCATGGCCGAGGCCCACAGCGCCATCGCGGAGATCGAAGCCAACCCGGTCATCGCCGGCGCCAGTGGGTCTCGCGCGGTCGACGTTCGCGTCCGGGTGACCCAGGCGCAGCTGCCTGCCCTGGTGGGCGCCAAGCGGGTCCGCTAGGCGCTCGACGGCAGTCCCGCCGGCGGCCTTCCGCCACCGAGACCACGCCCGGGGGCGGTGAGCGCAGGGAGGGGCCCTGAACTCCTCGGGACCGCCGAGCGTTCGCACCCATCGGCGCCAGAGCCTAGCCAGGCCGGGGCCAGCCCTCGAAGGCTTCGGCCGCCGGCGCTGAGCCGACCCGACCCGATCCCTAAGGGCGGGGCGGAGCCGAGCTTGGCACCGTGGCCAGCACCACCGTCCCCACGCTCGGCCTCGAGCGCACCGTCAGGTTGCCCCCGACCGACCGCATCCGCTCCCACATGTCCGGGAAGCCAGTGCCGGAGCCAGCCATCTGGGAACACGCCGCCAGACCGATGCCGTTGTCACCCACAGTGAGGCTCACCCGGGCGCCCCGCCGGCGCAGCCGCAAGTCGACCTCGGTCGCCGCAGCATGGACCTCGGTGTTCCGCAGGGACTCCTGAGCCACCCGGAACAGCGCGAGATCCGCCTCGGCGAGCCCGGTCCCCGTCACAGCCCCCGGGTCGGCCCGGACGGTGAGTGTCGAGGCCACGGCGAAATCCCCGGCCAGCTGGCGGAGTGCGGCCCCCAACCCCAGGTCGTCGAGGATCGAAGGCCGCAGCCGCCGGGGCCGCTGCGTCCGGGATGTCATCCAGGCTTTGCAGGACCCGGGAGATGTGGGCCAGGGTCTGGACCGGCTCGTCGTTGAGCAGCTCGGCCAGCTGACTCCGCTCGGCTTCGATCGCCCGAAAGATCGCAGCCACTCGGCCGCCGTCCCCTAGGCCACGAGTCGCACCAACTCCGTCCGGTACCTGCCGGAACGAGCCGACGGGAGGCTCATCTGGCCTCGGTCGACTCGATGGAGACGATCCCGCGGTTGGCCGCGTACACCACCGCCTCGGTCCTGGAGGTGACCCGCAACTTCTCGAAGATGTTGTGGAGATGGCCCTCGACCGTGCGCAGGCTGATGCCCAGGTCGCGGGCGATCTCCTTGTTCCCGTGACCCAGGGCGATCTCACGAAGCACCGCCAGCTCCCGGGCGCTCAGCCGGTCGCTGGCCCTGGCGGGCTCGTCGCGGGACTGGGCCAGACGCCAGGAGAGGCTGGGCGAGAGCACCAGCGAACCCACGGCCACCGCACGGATGCCCTCCACCAGCTCCCGGGCCGGCGCCGTCTTGAGGATGTAGCCGGCCGCTCCCACGGCCAGCGCCTCGCGAACGTAGTCGGCGTCCTCATGGGCGCTGACGATGACGACCTTGGTGGCCGGTGCCCGGGCCAGAATCTGGCGCGTCGCCTCGATCCCGTTCATCCCCGGCATGCGCATGTCCATCAGGACCACGTCCGGACGCAGTTCCAGGACCACCCGCACCGCCTCGTCGCCCCTGGCGGCCTCCCCCACGACCCTGAGGTCGCTCTGTGCCGAGAGGATCTGCCTGGTGCCCTCACGCACCAGGGCGTGGTCCTCCGCCAGCACGATGGTGGTCACGCCCGCACCCGTCACGGGGTCGAGGCTACCCGCTTCGTCCGGCCCGGGGCTCCGAGAAATCACCTATTGCCACCGGCGTGGTTGCCACCGGCCCGCTGGTACACGTCGTTGGGGAGCCTGGCCACCACCAGGGTTCCGCGGCGTGGTCGGGACCAGATCAGGAGCCGGCCGCCCATCAGCTCCATCCGCTCGCGCATGCCGATCGTCCCCAGTCCCGGCCTGACCGCGCCTTCTCCGGAGACGAGGAACCCGACCCCGTCGTCAGCCACCCGGAGACTGAGCTGGCCGGCTCGCACGGCCAGGTCCAGCCGGACCCGCCGGGCCTGGGCGTGCCGCTCGACGTTGCTGAGCGCCTCCTGAGCCACCCGGAGCAGGCCGCGCTCCACCTCCGGCGTCGAGCGCTGGAGCTCATCTCGAATCGACACCTCGGCCGGGATCCCCACCCGGGCGCTGAAGCGCTCGGCCAAGTCACCCAGGGCGGCCGGCAGACCCTCGTACTCGAGAATCTCGGACCGCAGCCCCTCGGTGAGCTGCCGCAGGCCGTCAGCCACCGCCACGGCCAGCTGCATGGTGTCCTCCAACTGGGTGGCGGCGGTCCCGGTGGCGGCCGCCTCCAGTGCCATCGCCTCCAGCCGCCGGGCCAGGTAGATCAGAGCTTGGACCGGCTCGTCGTGGAGGTCACGGGCGATTCGATGGCGCTCCTCGATCACCGCCAGGCGCCGGGACTGGACCTGGACGGCGGCGTAGTCGAGCGCCAGGGTCGCCTGGCTGGCGAAGCTCTCGAGCAGGCTGAGGTCCTCGGAGTTGAAGTTGGCATCCGGGGCGGAGCGGATCAGGACGATCGCCCCGCTGGCGCGCTCGCGGATGAGCAGGGGGACGACCATCAGGACCCCGACCGGGATGCCGGCGCCCTGCAGAGACTGGGTGAAGCGGTCGCCCGGCGAGGGCCGGACGATCAACGGACGCCCCGTGCCCAGCACGCTGTGGAAGGTGGTACGCGACGCCATCGCGGGGGTGCCCAGGATGCGGTCCGCCCCGGCACCGTCGGCGGCGGCGACGCGCAGCTCGCTCGACCCCCCGCCCACCGCCAGCGCGATCGCGGCCAGGTCGGCTCCGCTCACCTCCCGAGCGCTGCGCACGATCGAGTTCATCAGAGTCTGCTGCGGCTCACCGGCCAGCAGCGCCGCGGTGATCTCGTGGAGGGCCCCCAACCAGCGCTCTCGCTGACGCAGCTCCCGGTAGGTCTGGGCGTTGGCGATGGCGACTGCGGCCTGGGTCGCCAGGGTGGCCACCGCGCCCTCGTCGGCGCCGTCGAAGGGCCGACCGCCCTCCTTATCGGTCAGGTACAGGTTGCCCACCAGTTGGCCCCGGGCGCGGACTGGGGCCCCCAGAAAGGAGGTCATGGGGGGGTGATGGGGAGGAAAGCCCACCGAGCGGGGGTCGTCCTGAAGCCGGCTCAGCCGCAGCGGGTGGGGATCGTGGAGCAGAGCTCCCAGGATCCCCAGCCCCCGGGGGGCGGGACCGATGGCGGCTCGCTCCTGGTCGGTGAGCCCGACGGTGATGAGCTCCACGAGTTCACCGTGGGGACCGGTCACCCCCATGGCCCCGTAGCGAGCGTGGGTGATCCGGACCGCTATCTCAACCAGCCGGCGCAGGACTGCGGGGAGGGTGAGCTCCGAGGCCAGCAGCACCCCGGCCTCGATCAGGGCGGCCTCCAAGTCCTCGGCGGGCGGTGATTGCGGATTCGCGTCCGCCCTTCCCGTACCTGCGCTCATGTCCTGGCCGCCCATGGTAGCGCCGCCCTCTCCCCTTCCAGACCGGCCGGGATCGGCGCTGCCGCTAGGGAGCGCCCCCCAACTGAGGTGCGCGCCAGGGTCACATCTTTGCCGCGCCGCCAGCTGAGGCTGATGGTGGAGGCGGTTGCACAAGACGTCTCAGCCATCGTCCCGACCGCCGCATAAAGCCACCGGGTCCGATGACCAGAACTCCGAACACCATCTCGGAAACGGAGAGCCAGCCCCTTCCGATCGTGGTCGGAGTCGACGGCTCAGAGGCCTCGCGCAAGGCCCTGGAGTGGGCGGGCCGAGAGGCGGAGGTCCGCGGCCAGCGGGTCCTGGCGATCAGCTCCTACCTCATCCCTACCCTGGGCACGGCAGCTCCCGGCTTCCTCTTCGACCCCGCCGACGTGGAAGAGCTGACCGACTACCACCAGAAGGTCCTGGCGACGGAAATCGCCGCGGCTTCCCAGGAGCACCCCGCGGTTCAGATCGAGGGCAGGACGGTCGAGGGCTCAGTCGCCCAGCTCCTGACCGATGCCAGCGAACGGGCCTCGCGGCGGGTGGTCGGCTCGCGGGGGCACGGAGGGGTTGTCGGCCTCCTGCTGGGGTCGGTCTCCCAGCATTGCGCGACCCACGCCCACTGCCCGGCGGTGGTCGCCCGTCCCGAATCGCAGGTGATCAGCCTGAGGCCGGCGCCACCGGACTGAGGAGGCGCCGGCGCAGGCGGGCCGACCGCTCCTGACCGGTGCTCTGGTGCCGCCACCCCAGCATCTCGGCCATGATCTCCAGGGCGATCTCCGCCGGTGACGTGCCGCCGAGGGCGAGCCCCACCGGCCCGTGGACCCGGGCCAACTGTTCCGCTGGCACGCCCTCGGCGCGGAGCGCCGTGAGCACGGACCAGACCCGGCGTTCACTGCCGATCAGCCCCACGTAACCGCCGGCGGCGGAGTTCAGGAGAGCCCGCAGCCCGGCCATGTCCTGCGCTGGCCCCCGGCTCACGAACACCACATGGGTCTCGGCCCCGGGGAGGCGCTGGGCCAGGAAGCTGGCCGCATCGGCCGTCACGGCTCGAGCCGTTGGGAAGCGGGCCGGGGTGGCAAGGCCCGGGCGGTCGTCGACAACGGTCACGGCGAGGCCGCAGATGGTGGCGATCGCGGCCAAGGGCTGGGCGATGTGCCCGCCACCCATGATGAGGAGCGCCTCCGGCGGGCGCAGCGGCTCGACCAGGACCCGGGCCTGCGCGGCGCCGTCCCCCGCGGTAAGCGTCCGGACCCAGGTCCCTGCCGTCGGCCCGGGCCGCGGGCCGACCGTGGCCAGCGCCGCCTGGGCCATCAGCTCCTCCGGGGCGGTGACCGCAGTGACTGGCCCGCGGTCGCCGAAAAGGATCCGCGCGCCGGCAGCGGCCGCCCAGCGGCCCTCGGCGTCAATCACCGTGGCCAGGGTGACGGGACGGCCCTCCTCCAGGGCGCCCACTGCGGCGCGGACAACCTCCGCGGCCCCACCGACCGCCTCTGGGCCGGGCGCGGCCTGGGGGGGACAGCTGCTCCAGGACTCGATGAACACGTCGACGCTGCCCCCGCAGATGCCCAGCCCCGGCTGCTCCAGGGTGCCGTTGAAGTCGAGGGTGAGGAGCTGGGACCGACCGCTCTCCAGCACCACCGCCGCCTGCCGGCAGACCTCCGCCTCGGCCGCTCCACCGCCCACGGTGCCGACGATGGCCCCGTTCGAGCGGACCAACATCTTGGTTCCGATCTCGCGCGGCGTCGAGCCGCGCTGCCCGACGATAGTGGCCAGGGCCACCGCCTCCCCCCGGGCCAGCAACTCACCGAGGACGGCGAAGACGGCAGCACCATCCGGGTGCGGGCTGGTCACGATCCCGGGCCGGGGCCCCCGGGCACCGACTGGTGCCTCGCGCCGTCCTGAGGAGCGAAGGGGCCACCGGGGTGAGCGACCGGCCCGGTCGGCGCAGAGTCCCTGGCCCGGAGGGCGGCCAGCACCTTCTCGGCGGTGATCGGCAGACTGCGCACCCGGATGCCCAGCGCATCAAAGAGGGCGTTGGCCACGGCCGGAGCCGGGGTGTTGATCGGGACCTCGCCGCAGGACTTCGCCCCGAAGGGACCGGTGGGCTCAGGGTCGTCCACCAGGATGGTGGTCATGGCGGGCATGTCGAGGCAGGAGAGCACCTTGTAATCGACGAAGGCGGGATTGCGGACCTGCCCGCGCTCGTCCATCAGCAGCTCCTCGCTGAGCGCGAATCCCAGCCCCATCGCGATCGCCCCCTCCACCTGGCCGCTGGCGAGGCGGGGGTTGATGGCCCGACCCATGTCGATGGCATTGACGGAGCGTTCAACCCGGATCTGGCCCGTCTCGCAGTCGACGGCAATCTCCACGAACTGGGCGTGGAAGGGTGGAGGCGAGTCATGGCAGGAGGCGTGCCCGCTGGCCATGATCTGCTGTCGCCGGGAACCGTAGAGGGTCTCTAGCGCCACCTCGGCCAGGGTGAGCCCGAGGGGCCCACCGGCGGCGTGGACACGCCCATCCTCCAGGTGCAGGTCGGCGGCGGGGCACCCCGTCATCCGGGCCGCCACCGCCAGGATCTGGTCCCGGACCGCCTCGGCGGCCAGCCGCACCCCGGTGCCGGTGACGAAGGTGGTGGAGGAGGCGTAGGAGCCGTAGTCGAACACGTCGATGTCAGTGTCGGACGAGTGCATGATGATCTTGTCCAGCCCGACGCCGAGGGTCTCGGCCGCGATCTGAGCCAGGACGGTGTCGCTGCCCTGGCCGATGTCGGTGGCCCCGGTCATCACGTTGAAGGAGCCGTCCTCGTTCATCTTGATGCTAGCCCCGCCCAGCTCTGAACCGGCGACGCCGCTGCCCTGCATGGCGGTGGCCAGGCCACGGCCGCGCCGCACGACCCCCTGACCACGATCGAACGGCAGGTCCCAGCCGATCGCCTCGGCGCCCCGGGTGAGGCACTCCGGCAGGGCACAGGAGCGAAAGTGCCGCTGTGACCGCGGCGCTCCTGAGGAGGAGTCCAGATTGATGGGGTCGTAGTCGCCCCGGCGGACATGGTTGCGGCGGCGGAAGTCGAGGGGGTCCAGCCCCAGCCTGGCCGCGATCTCGTCCATGTGCGACTCCAGTGCGAAGTACCCCTGGGGTGCCCCATATCCGCGCATCGCTCCCGACACCGGTGAGTTGGTGTAGACCGCGTCGGCCACGAAGTGATAGGCGCGGGCCCGGTAGAGACAGAGCGTCTTGTGACCAGCCCCTTGGGCCACCGTCAGACCGTGCCCCCCGTAGGCCCCGGTGTCAGAGATGACGCGCATCTCCAGGGCGAGAAGGGTCCCGTCGCTGGCCACCCCAGAGCGCATGTGAATGGTCATCGGGTGCCGGACCCGGCTGGCGGCGAACTCCTCCTGGCGACTGTAGAGGATCCGCACCGGTCGTCCGGTGGCCATCGCCAGGACCGCGACCGCGGGCTCGAGCACCATCTCCTGCTTCCCGCCGAAGCCGCCGCCCACGCGCAGCTTGATCACGCGGATGCGCGAGACCGGCCACTGGAGGACCCGGGCCAGCTGACGGCGGGTGTGGTATGGGACCTGGGTGCTGCTCCAAACGTTGAGCCGGTCGTATCCGTCGGCGTGGGCGATCGCCACGTGGGGCTCCAGCGCGCAGTGGGCGATCCGCGGAGTGTGGTAGGTCCCGGTGACGATGTGGTCGGCCGCGGCCATGGTGGTCGCGAAGTCGGCCCCGCGCCAGATCTCCTCGTGGCCGGCGATGTTGTGCCGCGCGTCATAGGTGGGCCCGGGCGACCGCTCGAAGAGCGGGTGGGCGACGTCGGGCTCGTGGAGCTTAGGGGCGCCGTCGCGCATCGCCTCGACGGGGTCGAACACTGCCGGCAGCTCCTGGTAGGTCACCTTGATCAGCGCCAGCGCCGCCTCCGCGATGGCCTCGCTCTCGGCCGCCACCAGGGCGACCCAGTCCCCGACATAGCGCAGGTGGGGATCGAGCAGTCGGGTGTCGTAGGGCGATAGCTCCGGGAAGGGTTGGCCGGCGGTGGCGTGAAGGATCGCGGGCACGTCTAAGTGGGTCAGCACCGCGCGAACCCCCGGCAGGGCCCGAGCGGCGCCGGTGTCGATGGCCACGATCCGGGCATGGGCCAGCGGCGAGTGCAGGATCTTGCCGTGGAGCATGTCCGGCACGTCCATGTCCGCCGTGTACACGGGGCTGCCCGTGACCAGGGCCCGCCCGTCGACCCGGGGCAGCCCCCTGCCGACCACGCGCAGGGGCGGGGCGACGCCCGGCGCGCCCGGCGGGGCGCTGCGTGGTGGCGTGCGGGTGCTCATCGGAGGGCGGAGTCCGAGGCGGGCAGTCCGGGCTCGACCGACCCCTGGCGGGTGGCATCCGCCGCCGCCGCCCGCATCCGCCTGGCTGCCTCCAACACGGCCTCCACCGGCTTGACGTAGCCGGTGCAGCGGCAGATGTTGCCACCGAGGGCGACCCGCACCGCCGCCTCGTCAGGATCGGGCTGGGCCTGCAGGAGCGCGTAGGCGCGGATGAGGAGGCCGGGGGTGCAGAAGCCGCATTGGGCCGCGCCGGTCTCCAGGAAGGCAGCCTGGAGGGGATGAAGCTGGCCATCCTCGGCCAAACCCTCCACGGTGAGCACGGTCGCCCCCGCGGCCTGGGCCGCCAGGGTGCAGCAGGAGTTCACCGAACGCCCGTTGAGCATGACTCCACAGGCGCAGCAGTCGCCGGTGCCACACACCAGCTTGGGCCCCCGCACGTGGGCCTCCCGGAGGGCCTCCAGCAGGGTGGCCCCGGGCGGCGACTGCCAGCGGTGCAGCCGGCCGTTGACCGTGCACTCGATGGTGACCGGGGTCGGCTCAGGCATGCTCCAGCTCCGCGCCGTGGGGATCCAGCCCCGCCGCCTGGCGCAGGGCACGAGTCGCGCAGACCCCGGCCAGATGGCGTCGATGCTCCGCCGTCGCCCGCTGGTCGGTGATGGGCCGGGCGGCGGCGGCCGCGAGGCGGCCGGCCTCCGCGAGCACCTCTTCGCTTGGCTGCCGACCGAGCAGGTGCTGCTCCGCAGCCGCAATCCCCAGCGGGACGGGCGCCACCGCTCCCACCACCACTCGGGCGAAGGCTATCCGCCCCTCTTCGACACACAGGCAGGCCGCGCTGTTGACGATGGCGATGTCGTCGGCGGTGCGCTTTACCTTGTAGAAGCCACCCCTGGTGCCGGGCCGCGGACGGGGAATCTCCACACTCTCGACCAGCTCATCCGGGCGACGCGCGCTGACCGCCGGTCCGAGGAAGAACTCCTCCAGCGCCAACCGGCGGGTGGCGCTGCGGCTCCGCAGCACCACCCGGGCCCCCAGGACCAGGAGGGGTGGCGGAGTGTCGGAGGACGGAAGCGCGGAGGCCACGTTGCCGACCAGGGTCGCCATGTTGCGGATGTTGGGCGACCCACAGACCGCCGCTCCCCGGCTGACGATGCCGTCAGCCAGGGCACGAACCTCCGGCGAGGCGGCCACCCTGGCCATGGTGGCATTGGCGCCGATGCGGATCAGGTCCGGTTCCACCTCCACGAAGTCCAGCGGCAGGTCACCGAGGTCCACCACCTCGGTGACCCCAACCAGGTAGCGAGGATTGACCAGGAGGTCGGTCCCGCCCGCCACGACGGTCCGGCCCTCCGTCATCAGTGCCAGCGCCAGGTCGAGCGTGGCAGGCCGGTGGTAGGCGTCGATTCTCAACATGTTCCTGGCCACCCGCCGCCGGCCACCGTCAGGGCATCGACCTCGCCGGCCGGGCGCTGGGCGGCGAGAGGATAGAGCATCAGGATTGCCTCCAGCACCGCCCCCCCCAGGGCGCGGGCCTTGTCGGAGATCGTGAAGCAGTATTCGGGGACGGCGCGGGGGTCGACGTCGCCGACCTTCATGTTGCTGCTGACCTCCACCCCGTCATGCAGGAGGCCCCGCAGCGTCCCCGCGATGCTCGAAACCACCGGCTCTCCATCCACGCTTGCCACCACGGTGCCGGCCGCCACCTCATCGCCGATGCGCTGGCACCCCAGCAGGCGGCCCGGGCGCGGCGCCCGCAGGACCCGGTCAGCGCTGTGCCCGCCGACAGGCGCGGGGACCCCGGTGTTGGGCTGGGCGCTGCCCCGAAGCAGGACACGGCCGAGGTGATGGCCCCGATTGGTCTCGACCACGGCGTCGACATCGTCCCCGGCGGTGAACCCCGGGCCGAGCCCGATCACCAGCGGAGCGTCGGCCCGCCGGGTGCCGCAATTGCGCTTGGCGAGGATGGCGTCCACCAGCACCTGGGGGCGAAGCCCCAGCAGCAGCTCCGCGCTGGGGTCCACGAGGATGGCCACCTGCCCCAAGCCCAACGCCGCCGCCGCACCCTCACCGTCGTCGACCCTCACCGCGGTGACTCCCTCCACCTCCACGCGGCCCTCCCAGACCGCGCTGGCGAAGGCCACCGAGCGGCGAACGACCGTCGGCTGCTCCATCTCCGCAGCCACCACGGGGAACCCCGACCGGCGCAGGCGGTGGATGACCCCGGTGGCCATCTCCCCCGCACCGCGCACCCCCACCAGCACGGTGGTTGGGGAAACTGGTGCTGCCGCCCGGCCTCGGTCGAGATAGATCTCGCCGACCGCAGCCGTCAAGTCATGGCCACCTTGTGAGTCGCGACCGACGCCAAGGCGGCCCTGCCGACGCCACCCGCCAGGGCCACCAGCCCCGCGTGATGCTGGCCGACCCGAGGGCGCGCCACCAATTCCCGGAGGCAGCCCGCGATCCTCTGGCAGACATCCCAGAATTATACTGATCGGCTTCAACCGAGGGGTCACCCACGACGAACGCCTGTGCCGCCGGAGTGGCACTGGTCGATTCTGGCCAGAAGTGACCGTCCGACTGCAAGGAGGCGCCGATGATGGGTCTCGGTCATCGCATTGCGGTCGCCCGCGGACACGAACCCGCCGATCTCTTGTTGCGAGGCGCCAACCTGGTCAACGTGTGTACTGGGAGAGTCGAGCCCACCGATGTGGTGGTGGCCGAGGGCCGGGTGGTGGCACTGGGACCGGGCTACCGGGCGATCCGCGAGGTCGAGCTGGAGGGACGCTTCCTGGTACCCGGGCTGATCGACGCGCACATGCATCTGGAGAGCACGATGATGGTGCTGGCCGAGTTCGCCCAGATGGTGGTGCCCCACGGGACCACCACGGTCGTCCTGGATCCTCACGAATTCGCCAACGTCCTGGGCATCGACGGGATCCGCTACGTGCTCGATTCGGGCCGCGACGTGCCCCTCTCCACCTACGTGATGCTCTCGTCCTGCGTGCCGGCCTCGCCCTTCGAGACCCCGCTAAGACCACTCAGTGCGGCGGACCTGGTGCCGCTCCTGGAGCACCCCAAGGTACTCGGCTTGGCCGAGATGATGGACATTTCCGGGGTGCTGGCGGGCGATTCCGACGTGCTCGCCAAGATTGAGGCGGTGCGCGCGCGGGGGGGAGTGGTCGATGGGCATGCGCCGGGACTCAGCGGCCGTGACCTCTGCGCCTATGCGACCGCCGGCCCCATGTCCGACCACGAGTGCACTACCCCGGAGGAGGCCCGGGAGCGCTTGCGTCTGGGGATGTGGCTGATGGTGCGCGAGGGATCCGCCACCCGCAACCTCCACGCCCTGTTGCCGGTCATCCAGGAGCTGCATCCGCCCCGGGCCCTGTTCGCCACCGACGATCGCGACCCCGTTGACCTCATGACCCGGGGCCACATCGACTCAGTGGTGCGGGAGGCGATCGCGGCCGGGCTCGATCCCATCGAGGCGGTGCGGATGGCGACCCTGAACACCGCCCAGTATTTCGGGCTCCGGGATCGCGGGGTGGTGGCACCCGGGTACGTGGCGGACCTGGTGGTGGTGGAGGACCTGGAGCGCTTCCAGGTCCAGTCCGTCTACAAGGATGGGGTCCTGGTGGCGGACCAGGGCCGGCCGCTCTTCGCTGTCCCCGCCAGCGATCCGCCTCCGACCTGGCAGGGGCTGCGGGTGGCGCCGCTCACGGCCGAGATGCTGATGATCCGGGGCCGGCCCGGGCCGGCCGCCGTCATCGGGGTGGAGGACGGGACGGTCACCACCCGGCACCTCACCGAGGAGGCCCCCTGGTGCGACGGCCAGGTGGTGGCCGACCCGGCGCGCGACCTCTGCAAGATGATCGTGGTGGATCGCCACCACGGGAGCGGGCGTGCGGGCCTGGGCCTGGTACGGGGGATGGGCCTGCGCCAGGGGGCGATCGCCTCCACGGTGGCCCACGACGCCCACAACCTGCTGGCGGTGGGGGTCGACGACGCCGACATGCTGCTGGCCATGGAGGCGGTGATCCAGGCCAAGGGCGGCTTCGCGGTGGCGGCCGGCGGCCGGGTGCTGGCCACCGTCCCCCTGCCCGTCGCGGGCCTGGTGTCGAACGCCCCGGCGGCGGTGCTCGTGGCCCAGCTGGGGGCGCTGGATCAGGCCGCCGCGGCGCTGGGCTGTCGGCTGGCGCACCCTTGCTCGACCCTCAGCTTCCTCTGCCTGTCGGTGATCCCGGCGTTGAAGTTGACCGACCAGGGGCTGGTCGACGTTGAGGCCGGCCGCCTGATCCCGATTCAGGCATAGTGGAGCGGATGCTCGCCGACCTGCTCGAGTACGACCGCCCCATCCAGATGGCGCAGGCCCTGAGGCTCCTGTCTCGGGTGCGGCCTCGCACGGTGCCACTCGGCGGTGCCACGGCTCTCAGCGGCGGCCCGGCCGCCGGAGTGGAGGCCGTCGTGGACCTCGGCGGCCTCGGCCTCGACTTCATCCGCTTCGACCCCGACGGCCTGGTGATCGGGGCCACGACGACCCTGCAGGCCCTGGCCGAGGACCGCACCAGCCGGGCACTGTGGTGGGGGGTGATCGCGGCCGCCGCGCAGAGCTCCGCCACCCGAATGCTGCGCAACGCCGCCACCCTCGGGGGGACCTTGGCGCTGGGGAGCGCCTCCCGAGCCGACCTGGCGGTGGTGCTGCTGGCGCTTGAGGCCAGGGTGAGAGTTATAGGCCTGGAAGGCCGGGAGCACGAGCTGGCAATGGCGGACTGCAGGGACGGGCTCCCGACGCCGGGCATCCTCCTCCAGGTCCAGGTCCCCCATCCGGATCAAACCGGCCTGGTCACCGGCCGAGCCCCGTCGGGGTCCGCCGTCGGACCCGGGCGCGGGGCCTCCTTCCTGCGGGTGGCGCGCACAGCCAGCGACCCGGCGCTGCTCCACGCGGTGGCCGTGGTGGAGCCCTGCGCCGGCGGTGGCTGTGTCGTGCGGCTGGCGCTGGGCGGGGCCGGATGGGCACCGGTCCGGCTTGCGGGGGTAGAGGCGGAGCTGCGCGGGACCGACCTCGCCGCCGCCGCGGTGGACCGGGCGCTGGACCGGGGCCTTGAGGCGGTGCTGCCTGGCGACGACTTCCGGGCCTCGAGGCGCTACCGGGGGGCGGTGAGCTGCGTGCTCCTGCGGCGGGCCATCCGCCAAGCCGCCCAACGCGCCGCCACCGACCGCGCGGACCCCTCCCGCGGGGCCGCCGGATGAAGCTCCGCTGCGAGCTCAATGGCAGCTCCCTGGAGCTTGAGGTCGCCCCCAACACCTCCCTGCTGAAGGCTCTGCGCTCCGCCGGCGTCTTCAGTGTCAAGCACGGATGCGAGACCGGGGAGTGCGGTGTGTGCACCGTCCTCGTCGACGGGGTGCCGCGCGTGACCTGCGTCATGTTGGCGGCCCAGGCCCAGGGGCGCCGGTTGACCACGGTCGAGGGCCTGGGACGGTCCACGGGGCTGACCCCGATCCAGCAAGCTCTGGTGGACAACGGCTCGGTGCAGTGCGGCTTCTGCATCCCCGGGATGGTCCTCGGGGCCAAGGCCCTGCTGGACCGCGAGCCCAACCCCTCCGAGGCCGAGGTCCGGGACGCCCTGTCAGGCAACCTCTGCCGGTGCACCGGCTACCTCAAGCCGGTTGAGGCGATTCTCCAGGCGGCGGCGGTGATGCGGGGAGATGCTCCCGGCGCGGGGCCGCCAGGTGCCCTCAGGCCACTGGATGCGGGGCACCCGTGGGCTCCCCGTATCGCCGATCCGCGGCAGCCGGACGGCGGGGATGACGGGGATGACGGCTCCACCGGGCCGGGCGACCGACAGGGCCGCAACCGGCAGCCGGAGTCGGGCGCGCCCCCGGCCCGTCCGGCCGAGCAGCTGCAGGTGGTGGGAAAGCGCGAGCGCAAGGTCGACGCCCCCAAGCTGACCGCGGGCAGTCCCAGCTTCGTGGACGACGTCGAGCTCCGGGGCCTGCTCCACGCCAAGCTGTTGACCAGCCCCCATGCCCACGCGCGCCTGCGCCGAATCGACGTCAGCGCCGCCCGGGGCCTGCCCGGCGTCCACGCCGTGCTCACCTACGCGGACCTGCCCCGCGTCGTGTACACCTCTGCGGGCCAGTCCTGGCCCGAACCGGGCCCTCATGACCAGTTCAGCCTGGACTCGGTGGTCCGGTTCGTCGGAGATCGCGTCGCCGCGGTCGCCGCCGACACCGAGGAGATCGCCGAGCGGGCGCTCCAGCTGATAGAGGTGGACTACGAGATCCTGCCCGCAGTCCTGGATCCGCAAGAGGCGATGCGGCCCGGGGCGCCCTGCATCCATCCCGAGCCGGAGGCCTATCACATCGAGGACCGAGACCGGAACCTCGCCGCCCGCATCGAGGCCGAGGTGGGGGATGTGGAGAAGGCGCTGGCGGAGGCCGACCTGGTGGTCGAGGCGGAGTACCTGGTGCCCCAGGTACAGCAGACTCCCCTGGAGAATCACATCGTCATCACCTACTGGGATGAGGATGAGCGCATGGTGGTGCGCACCAGCACCCAGGTGCCCTACCACGTCCGCCGCATCATCGCGCCCGTGATCGGCCTGCCACCGCGGCGGATCAGGGTCATCAAGCCACGGATCGGCGGTGGCTTCGGGGTCAAGCAGGAGGTGCTGATCGAGGACATCTGCGCCCACCTGACCATGGCGACCAACCGGCCGGTGCGGCTCGAGTACACCAGGGCTGAGGAGTTCCGCAGCAGCCGCTCGCGCCACCCGCAGCGCATCCGCCTGCGCACCGGGGCCAACCGCGACGGCACCATCGTGGCCAACGACATGTACGTCCTCGGCAACACCGGCGCCTACGGGACTCACGCCCTCACCGTGCAGGGCAACACCGGCTCCAAGTCGCTTCCCATCTACCGAGTCCCCAACGTGCGCTTCGTGGCCGACGTCGTGTACACCAACCTTCCCCCCGCCGGTGCTTTTCGGGGCTACGGCGCGCCCCAGGGTTTCTTCGCCCTGGAGAGCCAGATCGATGAGGTGGCGCGCCGCCTGGGAATGGATCCGCTGGTCCTGCGCCTCCAGAACTGCGTGCGCGTGGGGGACCAGAACATCCTGGCGGAGGCGCTCGGCGAGGGCAAGGAGGGCCTGCCTCAGATCATCGAGAGCTGTGGGCTGGTGGACTGCATGGAGAAGGGGGCGGCGGCGATCGGCTGGGAGCGCAGGCGGAAAGGAGCCGATCGCGGGCCCCTCCGACGCGGGATCGGCATGGCGATCGCCATGCACGGGACCGCCATCGCCGGCCTGGACATGGGTGCCGCCAGCATCAAGCTCAACGACGACGGGTCCTTCAACCTGCTGGTGGGGGCGACCGATCTCGGCACCGGATCCGACACGGTGCTGGCCCAGATCGCCGCCGAGGTTCTCGGGGTCCCGCTCGAGGACATCATCATCCATTCCTCCGACACCGACTTCACCCCCTTCGACACCGGGGCCTACGCCTCCAGCACCACCTACATCTCCGGCGGAGCGGTGAAGCTGGCGGCGGAACGGGCGCGGACGCAGATCCTCGCGGTGGCCGGCGCCATGCTCGGCACTGCCCCGGACCGGCTGCAGTGCGCCAACCGGATCGTGAGCAGCCCGGAAGGGCCGGGGGTCAGTGTCTCAGAGGTCGCGCTGCACTCCCTGCACGTCGAGGACCAGCATCAGATCATGGCCACCGCCTCCTACATGAGCAACAACTCGCCGCCGCCGTTCGCGGCCCAGTTCGTTGAGGTCGAGGTCGACACCGAGACCGGGGCGGTGACGGTCCTGCGGGTGGTGTCCGCGGTCGACTGCGGGCGCGCCATCAACCCGGCCACCGCCGAGGGCCAGGTGGACGGCGGCGTCACCCAGGCGCTCGGCTACGCCGTCAGCGAGGAGATGCTCTACGACGGCGCCGGCCGACTGCTGACCACCGATCTGGCCGAGTACCGGATCTTCGGCGCCCAGGACATGCCCTCGATGGATACCTATCTGGTCGAGACCCATGACCCCTTCGGTCCCTACGGGGCCAAGGCGGTCGCCGAGATCCCGTTGGACGGGGTGGCCCCGGCGGTGGCGAATGCGGTGGCTGATGCCACTGGCGTCCGCATCCGCCAGATCCCGCTCACCCCACCGCGGGTGTGGGCTGCGCTCCAGAGCGCGGCCGCGGCGCCCGCCGGCGAGGACGGGTAGCGGGTGCGGTTGACAGCCGCGGCAGTGGGTGCGGACGGCCATCTTGATCCGGTGGCCTGGACAGGGCATGGCTTCTCGGCGCGCCCACCGGACCTACGCGAGCGGCCCAGCGCTCCGGGGGGGGGACGAAGGGTGGCGGGGGCGGCCGGCCGGTGAGCCCGGAGGCTGGGCAGGCTGAGGAGGCTCCGCTTCAGGTGGAGCCGGGGAGCGCGCGCGCATGAGTCCTGCGGCCACCCCCCCGGAGGTGCTGGTGCTGGACGCGGGACCGCATCCGAGCGAGCCCGTCGAGGGTGTCCAGGATCCGAGGCCCTTCCACCGCACCATCCCGGGCTACGCGCCCACGCCCGTGCACCTCCTCCCCAAGCTTGCGGAGGAGCTCGGAGTTGGCGAGCTCTGGATCAAGGACGAGAGCGAGCGCCTCGGCCTCCCCTCCTTCAAGATCCTGGGTGGCTCCTGGGCCGTCAACCGGTTGATCCTGGGACGAGCGGGCCTGCCCTTCGCCGGATCGGGCTGGGCCCAGCTGCAGTCGGCGGCCGCCGGCATGGGCGACCTCACCCTGGTCACCGCCACCGACGGCAACCACGGCCGAGGCGTGGCTCACATGGCTCGCGAGCTCGGCTTGAACGCGGTCGTGTATGTCCCCGACGAGACCGTACCCGCCCGGATCGAGGCCCTCGAGGGCGAGGGCGCGGTGGTGCGGGTGGAACCGGGCACCTTCGACCAGGCGGTGGAGGCCGCCACCGCCGCCGCCGCGAGCCAGGGATGGCTGCTGGTGGTCGACGTGGCCATCGGGACGGACGTGACCGTCCCCGGCTGGGTCATGGATGGCTACCAGACCATCTTTGCGGAGTGCGCCGACCAGCTTCCCGGACCGGTGGACGTGGTGCTGATCCAGGCGGGCGTCGGGGCCCTGGCCGGGGCGGCCGCCAGGTACTACCTGAGCGTCCCCCGGCCGCCTCGAATGGCCGTCGTCGAGCCCCTGACCGCCGCCTGCTGCCTGGCCTCGGCACGCGCGGGCCGGCGCACCAGTGTCGATGCCACCCAGGACTCGATCATGGCCGGTTTGAACTGCGGAACACCGTCCCTGGTGGCCTGGCCCTACGTCCAGGCGCTCGCCACCGTCTTCTGCGCCATCGATGATGAGTGGGCCCGGAAGGCGATGCGCGATCTGGCGGCCGCCGGCGTCGAATCCGGGGAGTCAGGCGCCGCGGGCCTGGCGGGACTGCTGGCTCTGGCAGAGCAGCGGCAGGCCCGCCTGGCGCTGGGCCTGGGCCGGAAGGCGCGGGTGCTGATCGTGAACACCGAGGGGGCCACCGATCCGGCCGGCTACCGGGCGGTGGTCGGAGACAGCCCGGGGAACTAGGAGAAGCAAGGACGGTGCGACCCATCCGCACAATTGGCGACCGGAACCGTCGGCGCGTCCCAAGAAGGTGCATTTCATGAGATCAGACACCCAATCTCTCGGTGGTGCCGGCGGGCACCACCACGGATCCCCAGAGCCACTCGGCGGCCGCCGCCGGCCGGGCCAGCGCCCGCGTAGGGGGAAGCGGTCGTGACCGTCCCCGTCGCCCTCTACCTTCAGGACGCCCACTCCGTGCGCCAGGGGATCACCCTGGCCCAGTACGCCGAAGCCAATGGCTTCTCCGCGGTATGGCAGGCCGAGAGCCGGCTGGCCCGGGAGGCGACGGTACCCATGGCCGCGTTCCTCACCGCGACCGAGCGGATCCTGGTGGGCAGCGGCGTGGTCAACCGGTGGACGCGCAACACCGCGCTGCTGGCTTCCACATTCTCCACCCTGGACGACCTGGCGCCGGGTCGGGTCATGCTCGGGATCGGTGACTGGTGGGACCCCCTGGCCAGCCGCGTCGGCATCCAGCGCTCCCGGCCGGTGGTCGCCATGAGAGAGACGGTGACCACGGTCCGAGCTCTGCTGGCGGGCGGGTCGGTGACCTTCCAGGGAGAGTTCGTCCACCTCGACGCGGTGGAGCTGGACTACGTGCATCAGGAGCGGCGACCCAAGGCGGTACCGATCTACATCGGCGCCACCGGGCCGCGGATGATGGAGCTGGCGGGGGAGATAGCTGATGGGGTCCTGCTCAACTACCTGGTGTCACCCGGCTACACCCGCCAGGCGCTGGAGCAGTTGCAACAAGGGGCGGCGCGGGCCGGCCGCGGGGTCGCGGACGTCGACCGTCCCCAGCTGGTCATCTGCTCCTTGGACCGGGACCGCCGGGTGGCGCTGGATGCGGCGCGCCTGCTGATCACCCAGTACCTGGGCCAGCAGCCCCATCTCATGAAGGCGTCGGGCGTACCCCAGGACCTGCTCGACCGCATCGCCGCGGTGCTGCACTGGCCGGCCACCCATGCGGAGGTGGTGGAGGCCGCCCACCTGGTGCCCGATGACGTGGTGCAGATGCTCAGCGCCTCCGGGACGCCCGACGAGTGCCGGGCCAAGGTTGCCGAGTACGTCGCCAGCGGCTGCACCTGCCCGGTGCTGTACCCGCTGGGTCCGGACGTTCGGGCCATGATCGACCTCTTCGCCGGCGGCCTTGAGGGTGTCACCCCCGGTTCCGGGGCCGGCGGTCAGGCGAACCCGGCGCCATGAGTTCGGACCGCGACATACGCCGCCAGGAGGCGGTGGAGCCCGTCCGGCTCCATCGCGGGGCGCCGCCCGCTGCAGCCTGGACAAGGGCAGCGCCAACCGCTTCCAGCCGGGAGGGGGAGGGGCGGCCGGCGCGGTCTGCCGCATCTTCCTGCGACCAGGTCGACACCCGCTGGCCCGCTCCTCCGCCACCCCTGCGATCTCCGGTCACGATCCCCAGGGGGCCGCGGTGAAGCCGATCTGCATCGCCAATGCCACCGTGGTGACCATGGACGAGCGCGCCCCCCTGGTGGAGAACGGGGCGATCCTGGTGGCGGATGGCCGGATCGGGGCCATCGGTTCGAGCTCACTGACGGCCGAACATCCGGAGGCCGAGCTGGTGGATGCGGAGGGCGGCCTGTGCCTGCCGGGGATGCTCTGCACGCACACCCATCTGTACTCCGCGTTCGCCCGCGGCATGGCCCTTCCCGGGGACCCGCCGCGGGATTTCCAGGAGATCCTGGAAGGGCTGTGGTGGCGCTTGGACCGCCTCCTCACCCCGGCGGACATCGCCTCCAGCGCCGAGGTGAGTCTGGTCGACGCGATTCGGCACGGCGTCACCACCCTGGTCGACCACCATGCCAGCCCATCCTGCGTGGACGGCAGCCTGGACGTGATCGCCACCGCGGTGGAGGCCTCGGGGCTGCGCGCGTGCCTCGCCTACGAGGTGTCGGCGCGCAACGGCACGGCCGACACCGAGGCGGGGATCCGTGAGAACGCGCGTTTCATTAGTTCCCTGCGCTCCCCAACCGCCGCTCCGGGGGGCCGCCTGGCCGCGGCCGTGGGGCTGCATGCCTCATTCACCCTGAGCCCCGCGACCCTGTCCGCCTGCGCTGACCTGGGCGCGGCGCAGGGGGTGGGCTGCCACGTGCATGTCGCCGAGGGCCCGGTCGATCAGGAGGACTGTCAGCGTCGCTTCGCCAGTCGCGTCGTACCGCACCTGGTGGCCCACGGCGTGCTGGGCCCCGGGTCGCTCGCCGCCCACTGCGTCCACGTCGACGGCCGCGAGATCGCCGAGCTGGCCCAGGCCGGGGTGGCGGTCGCGCACAACCCCCGCTCCAACATGGGCAACGCGGTGGGCAGCGCCCCGATCACCGCGCTCCGCCAGGCCGGGGTGACGATCGGGCTGGGCACCGACGGCGTCAGCATGAACATGTTCGAGGAGATGCGCGCCGCTCAGTCACAGGCCCGGCTGACCGGCCGGGATCCCCGGCTGCTGCCGCCGGATGAGGTGGTGGCGCTCGCCTTCTCCGGCGGCGGGCGGATCTGCGACTCGCTCTTCGCTCCCTTCGTCCCCCAACTGGGGCCGCTGGGGCAGCTGCGGGTGGGAGGACCAGCGGACCTGGTGCTCCTGGATTACCGGGCGCCCACGCCGCTCACCGCCAGCAACGTGGGCGGACATATCGTCGCCGGAGCGGATGGCTGCCAGGTCTCCGACACGATGGTGGCGGGGCGGTGGCTGATGCGACGGCGGGAGCTGGTCGGCCTCGACGAGGAGGAGATCGCCGCCCGCAGCCGGGAGCGCGCCGGTGCCCTGTGGCACCGGGCGGTCATGGATTGACCAGCGGCAGGGGCGTCCCCGGGCCCATCCGCGCGCCCGGGTCGAATCGGCCAGGAGGTCGGGCATGCTCTTGAACGGGGCGACGATCATCACGGTGGATCCCGGGCGCAGGATCTTTCGCCGCGGCGCGCTGGTGGCGCGGGCGGACCGCATCGCGGCGGTGGGCCCGGCCGACGAGGTTCTGCGCGCCTATCCTGATGAGGAGCAGATCGACCTCGCCGGCAAGCTGATCATCCCCGGGCTGGTCGACACCCACGTCCACGAAGCGCAGGCGATGATCCGCGATTGCGCTGACGACATGGCGCTGGTCCAATGGCTCTGCGAGCGGGTGTGGGTGCTGCAGGGCAGTTATGACCACGAGGATGGCGTGGTCAGCGCCCGCCTCTGCATCGCCGAGATGTTGAGGTCCGGCACCACCACGTTTCTGGAGTCGGGCCTGGCGCATCGGTACGGCTTCGACGGAGTGGCCCAAGTGGTCGTCGACACCGGCATCCGCGCCTGCCTGACCAAGAAGGTGATGGACATCGCCACCTACGCAACCCAGGACAACGCCATGCCGATGGGGCTGCGCGAGACCCGCGAGGAGAGCCTGCTGACCACGCTCGACATGTTCGACCGCTGGGACGGGGCGGCCGACGGCCGGATCCACGTCGGTTTCGGCCCCCGGACCCCGGGGGGGGTGTCTCCCGAGCTCTACCGGGAGATGGTGTCCGAGGCCCGGAGCCGGGGCATGGAGATCACCATGCACCTGGCCGAGATCGAGGCGGACCGCCAGTTCCTGCGCCAGACGTACCAGATGTCTCCCGTGGAGTTCGCCCGCAGCGTGGGCCTGGTGGGTCCTGACGTGGTCCTGGTGCACATGGTGTGGATCGATGACCAGGACATTCGCATCCTGGCCGAGACCGGCACCAGCGTGTCCCACAACCCCTCCTCCAACTCCAAGCTGGGCTCGGGGGTCTGCCCGGTCCCCAAGCTGCTGGCAGCCGGGGTGAACGTGGCCCTCGGCTGCGACGGAGGTCCCAGCAACAACACCTACGACCTCCTCGCGGAGATGAAGCTGGCGGCCCTGGTTCACAAGGCGGTCTCACGGGACCCCACCGTCGTGCCCGCGGAGACGGTGCTGGAGATGGCCACGATCAATGGAGCCAAGGCGCTGCGCTGGGAGCACGAGATCGGTTCGCTCGAGGTGGGCAAGAAGGCTGACCTGGTGGTCGTCGACCGTGAGCGCGCCCACATGGCGCCCGGCCTCAACCCGGTCTCCTCGCTGGTCTACGCCTCCACCGGGGCTGACGTGGACTCGGTGATGGTCGATGGCAGGTGGCTGGTCCGGGATGGGCGGTTGCTCACCATCGACGAGGAGAGAGCGGTGGCTCAGGCCCGGGAGCGAGCTGGGCGGCTCTACCGGTCCACCGGAATCGACCCCGGCCCACGCTGGCCGGTGCTGTAGCCGGTTGGGCCACGGCTGCGGGTGCCGTCCTGTGCGAGGGTGAAGGAGATGGCGTGGCGGGATCCGTGCGACTGACAGAGCTCACCGGGCAGGGCGGGTGTTCCGCCAAGATCGCCCAGGCCGACCTGGCCTCCATCCTGGCCGGGATCGCCTCCCCGGCGAGCGGCGACCTGCTGGTCTCGGCCGAGACCATGGACGATGCAGCCGTATACCGGGTTGGCGACAGCCTGGCCGTGGTCGCCACCACCGACTTCTTCCCGCCCCCAGTCGACGATCCCCGCGACTACGGTCGCATCGCCACCGCCAACGCCCTCTCCGACATCTACGCGATGGGTGGCACTCCCCTCCTGCTCCTGAACCTGGTGGGCTTCGACCTGGCCAACCTCGACGGGCAGATCCTCCGGCAGATCCTCGAGGGGGGCGCGGAGGTGGCGGCCGAAGCCGGCTGCGCGATCGCCGGCGGCCACTCCATCCGCAGTCCCGAGCCGATCTTCGGATGCGCGGTGCTGGGCTCGGTCGATCCCCGCCGGATGATCACCAACGCCACCGCTCGCGCCGGAGACCTGGTCTTCCTCACCAAACCGTTGGGAACGGGGGTGATCCTCAACGCTCACAAGGCTCAGCAGGTGGCAGCGACGGTCCTGGCA
>Ga0224558_1001667_pt1 | contig 22498 bp, 19 predicted proteins | sample 714S32024metaG_FD_180682 | JGI IMG/M metagenome (GOLD analysis project Ga0224558, IMG submission 180682) | Peat soil microbial communities from Stordalen Mire, Sweden - 717 S3 20-24 | ecosystem: Environmental > Terrestrial > Soil > Wetlands > Peat | place: Sweden: Norrbotten County, Stordalen...
GGCATACGCACCAATGAAGAAAGGGCTTTAGCTGCTGTCCTGTTCTCTTGCAGCATACCTCAGCGCCAGGGGCGTTTAGTCACATCCACGTTCAATCCGGCGCCGCCGGTGGCTGGGCTGTCTTCTGTCTCCTGCTCTCTCTAGAACAGATCCATCTGGCGGAGGCGCATGGGCCACATGCGCACGGGCACGGGCGCCACTTCCAACTCATCGGTCAGCCACAGTTGGCCGCGCTGGCGGGCGCGCGTACGGCGAGACATAGCGGTAACGTGAGCGGCGTTATGTTTGGAATGGCACCTGGGGCAGAGGACGGTCAGGCGCGTGCGGTCCGCCGGATCGTTCGAGAGGTGGACCACGTTGAGCAGGCGGTGCGGCTGGTGGCACATCTGGCAGACGTGGCCAGCGGCTTCCAGCATGGTCAGCCGGAATTTTTGCCAGCGGGCGCCATAATATTTCCGGTATTCGGCTCGAATGGGCATTTTGACCGCTAAGTGCCATTGTCCCCGAACACCAGCGATTGTCAAGCCCAATGACAGGCTGAAGCCTGTCCCACCTACTGAATCACGGCGTTGGTGAAAAGATCTTCGAAGGCTCCGCGCGGGTTGCCCAGCTTCTCAAAATGGTACCGGCTCATGCGCATGGCGATACCCTGCGAGTCGCTACGGACCAGACGCCCGAATATGCGCAACTCGAGAAACGGCGCGTTCCCCAGAACCGCGGGCCAGCGGACCGCGAGTTCCACGTGGGGTCCGGTTGGCACGCCCTCCGCGGCATAAAACAGAACGCCTCCGCTGCTCATGTTTCCCGTCTTGCCTGTGCCCGTGGAAACGACTTTGTCGTCGTCGACGACTCTGAATTCCAAATCCAATTCTAGGGGGTAGCGCCGCTGCAGCCGGCGGTCGCCCTGGATCTTCTCTTTGGTCACCTGGATCTCCTGGAAAGCCTAATTATCAGGCAGGATTGCAGAAATACGTAGTCATGCGGGTACTAGCAGGGTACGTACCGGGGGGTGCCCCACGTCAGGGCTCACGTCAGGGCAGCATTTCGGCGGGGTCTGGGACCGTCCAGCGCAGCGCGGCGCGGAGGCTGTGCGATTCCGACAGCCGCAACATAGCAAAGACCGAGCGCAGCAGCGCGGGACCTTCATTCGGCCAGAGTTCCGCGATGGGCCGCGTCACGCCGTCTTCGCACTCATAGAAGAAGCGATCCACCCAGCGGGGCCGCTGCGCCTGGGGATGGCAGCGCACGATGTCTTTTACGGTTTCGAACCAGCGCATCCCGAGCGTTTCCCGGTACTGCGGCATGAACAGCGTGGCGCTCAGCCGCTCGCGCCGGATCTCCGCCACGAACCCGGCGAAACTGGCGGCGTGCGTCAAGTTCAGGTTGGCGTTCGGTTCCAGGCCGTGACGGTCGCCGCCCGAGATGGCCGGCAGTTGCCACGCGCGCGCCAACTCCAGCGCTTCGTTGTTTTCGTCCCAGGATCGCAGGCCGTTCAGCTCAATGGCATGAATCCATCGGCCATATCCCGAGAGCAAGGCCGCCAGCGTTTGGCGATGGGCGCGCGCGCCGATATCCGCCTCGTCCCAGAGGGGATGGTTCAACACGATGAGCAGATCTTCGTGCGCGGCGAGAATCTCGAGCAAGTCCCGGAGCCGGTTTGGTTCCGGACGCGCCGTGTAGTCGCGCAGATCCGCAAACACTGCGCGGGCTTGCGCGGCCGGCAGATTGTGCACGCCCAGATGAAAGAAGGTCGGGCCAAACGGAACGGTCCACTCGAAGGAAACGGGCGCGGCGGGCGCTACAGGGGTCCGCCGCAGGGCTAAGCCGCTCTCGATGTCGTCGTGATCGGTGAGCGAGACGATGGGCTGCAGGCCGAGATTCGAGATTTGCCGGGCTTCCAGGCGGTAGGCCTCATCGGGCGCAAGCGGCGGAGTCCACAGCACCCGCGCCAGCGCCATATCCCGCCCGGTGGCGCGGCGATGTTGCCAGCCCGCGACGCGCAGCACGGCGGGAATCAAAGGTAAAGGGAGTTTGAACGAGTTCAGGAAACGCAGGTTTTCCCAGGAATGGAGCGTGTGGCCGTGCAGCGAAACAGCGGCCGGGTAACGATCGGGCGCGCTCCGGTCTTTCCACAGAAAATGCAGCGAGGTTTTCTTCACAGGGCCTCCTCTGGGCGTATCAAAACATTTCGACTTAGAAATGTTCTTATTCAAGAGTAAGGCCCGCCCTGTTGCAGAACGATGACGGCCGAGTGAAATTATCGTGCGAGAAACGCGGCGGCGGCTTCCCGGCCCGTATACCGTTGTAGGATCGGTTGTGGCGCGCGGCGCAGGTCCGCCATTATGAGCATTAGGGCTGAGTCAATTCGGCAGGCGAGCGTGTTCTAAACTGGGAAAGCGGGAGGCGGGAGAGAACATGCAGGTATTTCTGACTGGTGCTACCGGATACATCGGGAGCGCGGTGGCCGAGGCGCTGGTGAAGGCGGGTTACGCGGTAGTCGGCCTGGCGCGGTCGGACGATCAGGCGCGCCTGCTGGCGGCCAAGGGGCTGGGCGCGCACCGCGGCGATCTGCGGGATCCGGCGAGTCTGGCCGAGGGCGCGCGCAACGCCGATGCCGTGATTCATACGGCGCTGGCCGCGGCCACCGATGCAGGACAAGTGGACCGCGCCGCCGTGGAAGCCATTATCGGCGCGCTCTCGCAATTCAACCGGCCGTTTGTCTATACGAGTGGCTGCTGGGTGCTGGGCAACACCGGCGATAGGGTCGCGGACGAAGACGCACCGCTGGCGCCCACGCCGTTGGTGGCCTGGCGTCCGGCCAACGAGCAACTGCTGTCGGATGCCGCGCGACAGGGAGTGCAGGGAATCGTGCTGCGGCCGGCCATGGTTTATGGACACGGCGGCGGCCTGGTGGCTTCCTTCGTGCAGTCGGCGCGCGAGCACGGCGCCGCGCGCGTGATCGGCAAGGGCGAGAATCGCTGGACGTTCGTGCATGTGGACGATTTGGCCGCCCTTTATGTGCAGGCGCTGCGGGCGGCCGCAGGTACGTTGCTATTTGCGGCGCATGGCCCGGCGGTCCGCGTGCGGGATGTAGCCGAGGCTGCCAGTCGCGCGGCAGGCGCCGGCGGCAGAGTGGAAATCGTGCCGATCGAGGAAGCGCGCAAGACTATGGGCCGTTCGCCGATGCACTGGCCCTGGATCAGCAGATTTCGGGCGAGCGAGCACAGCGTGTGCTGGGCTGGCAGCCGCAAGCGCCTTCGGTGCTCGAAGAACTGGCGCGCGGCTTATAAGTGCGGCCGGCGTCCCCGTCGGCCTGTTGAAGAGCGGGTCCCGGGGGATCCGCGCACGGTCGAAAACTCACCGTAAGCTGCTGAAATTGGAGGGCGGCCAACCTTGGCCGCAGCCGCCTTTTAGGCGGCCAAGAGCCGGCTGAAAGCCGGCTGCGGGCAGGATTGCCCGCCCTCCAATCTGGGCCGCAGAGTGCTACTTCGGCTGCGGCTGCGGCGCTGGCGGCCTGGGAGCGGGCGGCGCCATGGGCGCAGGGGCCGGCGGTCCGAAATAATCGGGGTTCATGACGACGGGCGTGGCGGCCTTCAGATCGTCCTGGGCCTTCTTGACCATGTCCGCAGCCAGCTTCCTCTCGATCTCGGGCCGCACTTCAACGAAGGTTTTCTCCTGCCGCGACTCGACCTTAATGATGTGATACCCGAACTGGCTCTTCACCGGTTGGCTGAGCTCGCCGACGGGAATCTTGAAGGCCACTTCTTCGAAAGCCGGCACCATGCGGCCGTGTCCGAATGTCCCCAAGTCGCCGCCGTTGGCGCCGGAACCCGCGTCGTCGGATTCAGCCTTGGCCAGCGTGGCGAAATCCGCGCCATCCACAAGCTTCTGCCGGATCTCTTTGGCCTTCGCCAGGGCTTCGTCGTCGGTCAACTCCTTCGCATCTTTTTTCAGAGGGACCGCGGACCCCTTGAACCGAATCAGAATGTGACGCGCCTTTAACTGCAGATAATCCGACTTGTGCTCGTCGTAGTATTTGCGCGCGGTGGCTTCGTCCACTTTGGTGGTGGCCGTCAGATGCTGGGTGTACTGCTGTGCGAGTATTTGTTGGGTCGCGAAAGCCATCATGGCCTTGTACTCGGGCGTTTCGTCCAACTTCAGGCGCTGCGCTTCTCGCGCCTTCACTTTTGAATCAACGAGGCTGTCGGCTAACCGCTGGCGGACGCCAGTGCCAAACTGCATGCGGGCGCGCTCCGGGACCACTGTTTGGATCAAGTGATCGAACTCGGCGGCGGTCATCTTTTCCTCGCCAATCGTGAGCACGACCGTTTCCGGAGGAACCGGAGGGAGGGCGGGTGGAGCTGGAGGCCGCATCGGCATGGCCGGCGGCCTGGCCGGTTGACCCGCGGGCGCGGGTGGGGCCGCTGGTTGCGTAGCTGGCGGGGTCTGCGCGAGCAGACAAGCCAGGGGTGTCAGGAATAGGAAGAGTTGCCAGGATTTCATCCACTCCATGATACCAATTTGCCGCGTCCGCTCGCTTACGCGCGCGGCTCAGTAACGCTTACGCACTTCCAACGCCACCGGCCGCGCCACGGCGCTTACCGCGGGATCGTAGTATTCGTACACTCGCGACTGGAACGTCCGCGCGCGTATGGGATACTTGGCGCGCAGACGAAACTGCAGCGTTACCGTGTCACCCGCGCCAATCGCGTCGAAATACAGAATGGCCTGCGTGGCCGTCAGGCTGAACTTCTCCAGCCGGCCGCTCTTGCGCGCCCGGCTCTTCTCCTGATACGCCTGCAAGTCTTCGCTCAGCAGGTCGAACCCAGGCGGAATGCCCAGGTCCACCATCACCATGTTCGCCACTTTTTGCAGGTTGCTTTTGACCGTTGCGGTGGCGGTGGCGATGTCGTCCTGCGCCAGGCGGGTGCGGTCGTAGGCCACGTCGATCGAGAGCGGCTCGCCGGCCGGCTTCTCGCCCCACGGCACGAAGTAGCGGCCGACCACCTGGTACGCCAGGCCGCCCTTCCCTTCAAACCGGAAACTCACACGCTGCGCGCTGTGCGCGGCCCCGGCACTCACCGGGAACACGAACTGGTGCAGCAGATCGTTGTTCTCCGCTGTCAGGACCAGTTTTTGGACTGGCTTGCCATTCAGCGAGATCTCCACCGCGCCACGCACATCCGCCGCGCCCTTCTCCGTCGAAAGCAACAGCGCGCGCAACGCCATAATGGTCGCTTGCGTGGTGCCCCAGGTGCCCGCCGCGTCCTTCTTCGCAGCGATATAGCGCAGCGCCTTGCCGGCCGTGGCGGATGCCTCGCCCCACTTGAGCAGCGCTTGTACGGCCAGCCCCGTGGTCTCCACGGCGGCGCTCGCGCCCCGGCCGTAAACGCCGGTTTCTTCCGCCGTCCACCAGGCTTGGTCGTCTTTTTCCGTGCGCGCGTCCAGCAACATGTGCATCGCCCGACTTGTAAGCTCGCGGTCTCTCCCATACTCGGCCGCGAAGTTGGCCGCCACCGCCAGCGTATAGCCGTCCACTTTGCCGTTCAGGTGCGCGGCCACGTACTCCTTGGCCTTGTCGACCGCGGGCCCCTTATGACCGGTATTTTCCAGCGACCAGCCGAGGTAAGCCGTAATCCGCAGCACATCGTTGTTGTAACGGTTGGTAGCGCCTTCGTTGATGAAGTTAGTGTCCGGCTTCCAGCTTCCGTCGGCCTGCTGCTGCGCGGCCAGCCACTGCTGGGTGCGCTCGATGAGTTTCGGATCGACGTCGTGTAAGCGCGACATGTCGGAGAACTCCATCAGTCCATACGCGGTCAGGATCTTGTTGGCGGGCGCGTTGCCGAACCACGAAAACCCGCCGCCGGGAACTTCGAAGGTCAACAGGCGCTGATAGCCGTTGGCAATGAATCCTTCGGCCTTGGCGTGTACTTCGGGAGTCAGTTTTTTGGTGCGCTTCATGTAATCGAGCGCCAGCACGTTGGGGTAAGTGGCGGAGGAGGTCTGCTCGAAGCAGCCGAAGGGCATGCGCAGGATGGCGTCCATGCCTTCGACCACCTGGCTTAACGGGCCAGGATAAAGCCGTACAAGGATCTTGCTGGCATCCGCGATGGCCGCCGCCGGAAAACTCACTTCGTGCGCGGCCGCGGTTTCCAGGCGCCCGTTGAACACCACGTTCTGCTCGCGGCCGTTGGGAACCACTTCGATCTCGCGCACCACGATATCCGCGGGGTTGCTTCCGCCGTTCATATGCGCGGCCAGCGTCAGCTTGAATTTACCGATGCGCCGCGCCTCCACAGTGAACTGCGACGCGCCCACCTGCCCGGAATTCACTGCCACGGTCTTGACGGCATCGTCGGCGGCGTTGTCGCCAGCCAGTGCGAAGCAGTCTTCCTTTTTCAACTCCAGGCGGACATCGCCGCGCGCCGCCGAGTAGTTGTAGACGGCCACCGGAATGGATACGCGGTCGCCCTGGGTGAGGGTGACCGGCAGATCCAGGTCTACGAAGAAATCCTGGAACACTTTCAGGCTCGAGACGGCGCTGCCCAGTGCGCCCTGCGTGGTGGAAGCTACCATCGCCATGCGCCATGTAGTGATGGAGTCGGCCAGCGGAATCGCGATGCTGGCTACGCCGTTCTGGTCCGTGACGATTTCCGGATTGATATAGAGCGCCTCCGGGAAATACGAGCGCACGCGAGCGGCGGGCGCGGCGGGTTCCACCTTGGCGAACGACCCGGTGCCGACCGCCATGGGTCGTGTCGTGGCGAGCGCCATGGCCGCTTGAGGGGGGGCCGGCACGGGAGCGTTCATGGCCATCATCTTGGCCATGGGCCTTTGAAGCATCCGCTCTCCCACGAAACCGCGCACGATGCCATCGCGCACATTGCCGCCTATGCGGACCCTGACTGGCGGGGCGGCGACCGCTACCACGCTTTCGCCGCCCTTCTGCCGGAGAACGACCGACAAGACGCCGCGGTCGCGCACCTGCAGGGTGACGCGCCGCGAGACTGTCTCCGGTCCGTTGGACACTTTGACTTCGTATTCCCCTTCGGGAATGCCCGCCAGGCTAAACTGTCCATCGGTATTCACCCAGGTGCTGCGCGCCGCTCCGTTGGAGACGCCGCGCGCCGTTACGGTGGCGCCCTCCAGCGCGCCGCCCTGCTGGTCCACGACCGATCCGGCAATCTCCGCCAGACCGTTGAAAGGCCCGCGATCATGTTCGATGTTGAGATCGATTCGGCTGGCTCCCGGACTGGAACTCCCCACCGGCTTCCGCCCGCGAACTTCCAGATAGCCGGTCAGATCGTCGGCGGTGCCGAACTGCTTGTCGGGACCCGCGCTGCGCACCAGGTAATAGGTTTTTGGCGGGTAATATGGGACGCTTTCCACGCGCAGGGTGGTCGCCCAGGCGTCGCGCAGCGCGCGGCGAAGAGCGGGTTCTGGAGAACCCGCGCAGACCTGGAGGTCCGCCCCACAATCCCGCGAGAAGATTTCCGCCAGTTGGCGCATCTGCGCGCGGTAGCGCTGTTGGTAACGCTCGAAATACTCCGCGTATTTCGCCATGGGAACCGTGCGGCCAAACTCGGTCTCGAACTTGTTGCGGCTCACCATCTCGGTTGCGGCGAACAGCGCTCGCGCCGCCCGATCGCGTTGCGCGGCGCGCGCCACCGGAACCGGTTCCACAATCTCCGGCATGCCGAGCGAATGGATCTCGTAGCGCGGCTTCATGGCTTCCTGCTCCAGGTAGAAGAACACCTTCGCCATGCCCGGCTGTTTCTCCGCCAGCGCGAACACAGCCTCATCCACCACCTGCAACCCCAGCGCGGCTTCCACGCCCTCGCCCCGACCGTTGGTCACGCGGAAGCGTATGCGCGCTTCGTCGCCCGGCTTGTAAGCCGTGGCATCTGCCGCGGCCTCGATCTTCAACTCGTCGGCCGGCTGCACGAAAACCAGCCGGTGGTCGCCGACCGGCCGGGCATCCTGCCCGAACAGGTACGCGTGGATATCGACCGTGCCCGCCAGGTCCGGCGTCGCGGTCAACGCCAGTTCCGCCTGCCCGTTCACTAATCCCAAGTCGCGCGTCAGCACGGTTTGCCCTTCCTTGACCACATCCACGTAGGCCGTGCCACGGCTCTTGGTCGAGAACACGCGCAGGGCCATGCGGTCGCCAGCGCGATACACCGCGTGCTCTGTCCGCAGCAGGATTTGCTCGCTCCCGTCGCGGGTCTGCAGGCGCACCGAAGTCGTGGCGTGGTTGCCTTCCTTATCGCTGGCCTCGATCTGCAAAGATTCCTGCCCGGCGCCGGCGCGCAGCTTGACCATGGCCACGCCGCCGTCGTCGGTGGAGGCGCTCTGATCCGCATTTCCATCCGCATGCACTTTCACGCTGGCGATGGCCGGGGTCCCATCGGGATAAGCCGTGACCACAAAGACCTGGTTCTCCAGGTTGGGGATCAGCGTGCCGCCTTCCGGGACCGCCGTGACGATCAAAGGCGATTCGCTGACCGTAATCGGCTCGTCGCGCGTTTCGGCATGGCCGGCCGCGTCCTTCACTGTGGCTTCGATCAGCACGGAGGCGGCCCCATGGCTCAGGGGGCGGCCCGCGAAATAACTCGGCAGCCGCATGTCGAATCGATACGTCCCTTCCCGATCGGTCTTGCCTTGCACGGACACCGCCTCGAATTGCGCCACGTCCATACCGGACGCCTTGACGCCGATCTCAGCCCCATCCACCGGTTTTCCGAAGAAGTAGTTGGCGCGCACCGTGCCGGTAACATGATCGCCGGGCCGGTAGCCGCGCTTGGCGTGGTTGTCTTTCGACGCGAAGTCTACGGCGACTTTGAACTTGGGCAGCACGTATCGCTCGACGTTGAGTGCCAGTTCCGCGGTGTTGGCGCCGGCCTCCTCTGTACCCATGACAGCTCGCAGATGGTACGTCCCCAGATTCACCTCGTCGGCCAGTTCGAACTCGGCCGACGCAATGCCGAACTTGTCAGTCTGCGTGGCCTTCTTGAACACCTTGTTGCCTCGCGAATCCTGCACCTCGAAGGTCAGGTTGCGCCCACCGGCCGCCGCATGACGCGCGCGATCCAGCGCCAATGCCCGCACGTGTATGGTCTGGCCCGGTTGATAAATGGGCTTCTCCGTGGTGAGCAGTATCTGGACCTTGTCCTCCAGGCGCACCTGCTGGGTGAACTCCGCCTCTCCGATGGGCGTCTCCGCCACGTAGCGCAGAGGATAACTGCCCACCAGGCCGGCCGGAAACCGGAACTGCGCCTCCGCGGTTCCGCGCGCATTCAACCTGCCCGTGAAAAGTGCACGCACTTTCCGGCCTTCGGGCGTCAATTCGATGCGAACCGAACTCGGCCCCGAAATGGGCTCGTTGTTGGAATCCGTGACGATCACCCGCACCGCGGCTTGGCCGCCGCTCAGGTAAGATTGCTGGCCCAGGATATGGACCACCGGCATGCGCAGGATCTGCGAGATGGATTCCGTGCCCTCGATGGCGGCGGACGTGGCGGTCTCGCCCTGATGGCCGTCGTAGGAAAAGTGGTAGCGCAGGCGCTGCCAGGCCAGTTCGTCGATGGCCATCGGCTTCGTTAGTTTGAGATCTTCCTGCCAACGCCCTTTCCCCGCGCCCACGGCGACACTCTGTTCCGCGCGCCCCAGCGCCTGGTCGTCGGGATCCAGCACCTCGACCGTGAGTTGTCCCGCGCCGGCATGCGGCGCCGCATAAGGAATGGACACCCGCACCGTACCGTGCGAGTAAGTAACGGCAACCGATTCGCCAGCCGGCGTGGCCGTTTCCTGGAAGGATTCCAGCACCGTCAGACAGACGATGCCGCCGAGCGCCGCCAAGAGCAATAACCAGGCTTTCATGATGTATCTCCGCGATTGCGATCTATCGGGCCTCGTGGAATTGGACCGCGACATCGGGTTAATTGTTCCCCGAGGCTGTCACAGAGGTATTGCGCCAGCGGGCCGTTCCTTTCGAAGTCTTCTTGAATCGTTGCGGGAAGGCGCCGAGCAGACCCCCGAGGAGGACTTGACGTGCGGACACATGTGTCCGAAAATGTTATCATGAAAGGCGCCGAATTCGAGCGGCGAATACAGAAGCTGGCGCGACATAGGAAAGTCGCCTGCCAATTCGTGGCGGACAAAGGAAAAGGCAGCCATGGCCGCTTGTACTTCGGTGAAGAATACACGACCCTCAAGGATCGGAAGAAAGAGATCGGCCGCGACTTATTGGCCAAGATGTGCCGCGATCTGAAGATCGATCCGCATGACCTGTGAGAGGTGAACCAATGTCCGCCTTTACGTATCCCGCGAAATTCACTCCCGGCCGCGACGGTCGCGTGCTGGTCGAGTTCGTCGATCTTCCACGCGTCGCGACCGACGGCAAAGACGATCACGAGGCAATGGAGGAAGCCATGGATGCCCTCGGATCGGAACTCTCGATCCGCCTGTCCCGGCGGGAAGCGATCCCGGTGTCCTCAGCCGCGAAGCGTGGTCAGCGGCTGGTGCCCGTGCCGCTTTGGCTCGCGCCGAAACTGGCGCTCTATCTGGCGATGCGCGACCGGGAGGTCAACAACTCCGAGTTGGCACGCCGCCTTGGGGTCCACGAGCGAGTCATCCGCCGTATGCTCGATCCTGAGCATGCTACGAAGGCGGAGAAGATCCAGGCGGCGCTTGCGGCTTTGGGGAAGCAGATGACCGTAGAGGTCCGCGACGCGGCCTAAACGGTGAGGGCGCGGGCAATCGGCGGGGCGTCTCTGGCCCCTTCACGGCCGCGTGGAGAATGGATTCCGGTTGCGAAGTTCTCTAATCATACGAATGAAAGCGTCGGCCTCGGAAAGCATCGCGGTCGTCGCACGGGACGAATTCAAGGACCGGCGGCGCACGGGCAATACCTTCGGACTTGCCGCCGCAAATGGAGGATAATATTGTCGATGGCTACTACGGATAAGGCCCACCTTTCACGCATCACTGTTATACCCGGCCAGCGCTCCGGACAGCCGTGTATCCGCGGACTGCGGGTGACAGTCTGGGACGTGCTGGATTGGCTTGCCGACGGTATGACGGAAGAAGAGATCTTAGACGATTACCCGTACCTGGAAAAGGCAGACTTCCCAGCCGTCTATGCCTTTGCTTCTCAGGCAGGGCGGGAGCGCCTGTCGCGTTGAAGCTTCTTTTTGACGCCAACCTTTCGCCCCGGTTGGTTGGCCGCCTTGCCGAACTCTTCCCCGGTTCGATCCATGTCCTTGACACTGGGCTCGAGCGGTTTACGCCGGGCGAAGCGGTTTGGGCGTATGCGAGGGCCAATGGGTCTGTCATCGTGACAGCCGATTCGGACTTTCTCGATCTCGCGGAGGAGCGGGGCGCACCGCCCAAGGTCGTGCGGCTTGAGAACTGCAATTACAAGACATCCCAAGTGGAGAGCCTGGTGCGGCGGAATGCCGTTCGGATCGCGGAGTTGGAGCGTTCTCCGCGACCGGTCCTCGTCATCCGAAATGTTGCCTGAACGCAAAGCCAGTTTCGAGCCGCTCTTCCAGAGTTCCATTCGGCCGAGGGGACCCGCTGGGAGCGGGTCCGCAGCCTGAGAGGCTGCCCCACGGGTAAGCTACCATAACCTTGTGGCGCACCAACCACGGCTCTTCCTCATCGACTCATTCGGATTCATCTTCCGCGCGTACCACGCGCGCGCGCGGAGCGCCGCGCCTCCCATGCGCACCAGCGCGGGCCTCTCCACCGAGGCCGTGTACATCTTCAACAACATGCTGCGCAAGCTGGCCAAGAGCTACGCGCCAGAGTACATCGCCGCCGTGTTCGAAAGCGGTGCGCCGGTGGCGCGCATGGCCGAGTTCGCCGAGTACAAGGCCAACCGCGCCGAGATGCCGCCGGATTTGGGCGAGCAGATCCCGCACATCCGCCGCGTCCTGGAAGCCATGCGGATACCAATCCTGGAATTCGCGGGCTTCGAGGCCGACGACGTCATCGGCGCCATCGCGCGCCGCGCGGAGCAGGCCGGTATCGAGGTGGTCATCGTCTCCAGCGACAAGGACATGATGCAGATCGTCAGCGAGCGGGTCTCCATGTTGAATCCCGCCAAGGACGATGAGTGGTACGGACCGGAAAAAGTTAAGGAGTTTCTCGGTGTGATGCCGGCGCAGGTGCCTGACCTCTTCGCGCTGAAGGGCGACGCCATCGACAACATACCGGGCGCGCCGGGCATCGGCGACAAAGGCGCACGGGACCTGATCGAGCGCTTCGGCTCGGTGGAGGCGGCCATCGCGCGCGCGGGCGAGGTGGAGCGCAAGATGTATCGCGAGAGCCTGCAGAACAACGTCGAGCGCATCCTGATGAGCAAGCGCCTGGCGACCATCGATACGGCGGTGCCCATCGAGTTCGATCTCGATTCGGTGCGCGCGCGGGAGCCCGACCCGGACGCGCTGAAGCAGGTTTACAAGGACCTGGAGTTTCACAGCCTGCTGAAGGAGTTGGGGCCCAGCGAAGACACGCGCACGCGGGACTACCAGGCGCTGGCGCCGGCCGCGGCGGTCGCTGAGTGGCTGCAGACGATTCCCGCGGACGCGCCGGTGGCCGTGGCCATCGCGGAATCGGGCGCAGGCGAGTTTGCCCTGGACATCGGCCTCGATATCGCCCAGGCCACCATCGGCATGGCATGGAAATCCGGCGAAGCGCGCTCGGCTCAGCTCGCGCCGGGGACATCGATGGGCGTTCTTAAGCCGTGGCTCGAAGACGCCGCGCGGCCCAAAATCGCATGTGACGTGAAGTCCGCACTGCTGGCGCTCGACAAGCTGGGCATTCAGGGTGCCGGTTTCGAGCACGACATCATGCTGTATGCGTTCCTGCTGGACGCCGATCCCTCGGGCTGCCCGCTGGAGGAGCAGGCGCGCCGGCGGCTCGACATGAAGCTGGGGGCGGCGCCGGAGCAGCACGCCGACATCACCCTGGAGATTTGCCGGTCGCTGCGGCCGGTGGTCGTCGAGCGCGGGTTTGAAAAGCTGTACTCGGAAATCGAACTGCCGCTGGCGCGCGTGCTGGCGCGCATGGAGCGCGTGGGCGTGCGCATCGACGGCGCCGAACTGGGGCGGCTCTCGGAGCTGATGGAGCGCGACATTACGCGGCTGACCGGCGAAATCCACGCGCTCGCGGGCAAGCCGTTCAACATCGCCTCGCCGCAACAATTGGGACGCATTTTGTTCGAAGACCTCGGGCTGCCCGCGCCGTTCAAGTACGGCAGGGGCAAGACCATATCGACCGCGGCGGATGTGCTGGAGGAGTTGGCGGGCGATCACGAGATCGTGCGCAAGGTGCTCGAATACCGGCAGCTTACCAAGCTGAAGGGCACTTACGTGGATGCGCTGCCGGCGCTGATCGATCGGCAGACCGGGCGGCTGCACACCAGCTTCAACCAGACCGGCGCGGCCACCGGCAGGCTATCGTCGTCGAACCCGAACCTGCAGAACATCCCCATCCGCACCGAACTGGGGCGCGAGATTCGCGCCGCGTTCGTGCCGCGCGCGGGTTGGAAGCTGATCGTGGCGGATTACTCGCAAATCGAGCTGCGTCTGCTGGCGCACATGTCGCGCGACGCGGTGTTGGTGGAAGCGTTCCGCAACGGCGAAGACATCCACACGCGCACGGCCGCCGAGGTTATGGGCGTGCCGCCGCTGATGGTGACGCCGGAGGCGCGCCGCAACGCCAAGGCGGTGAATTTCGGCATCGTGTACGGCATCAGCCCGTTTGGGCTGGCTGCGCAGTTGGGCATTACGCAACGCGAGGCGCAGGAGTACATCGAGAGCTACTTCGCGCGCTACGCGGGCGTGCGGAAGTTCATCGAGGCCACCAAAGCGGAAGTACGGCGCACGGGTGTGACGCGCACGCTGTTGGGCCGCGAGCGGCCCATCCCGGATATCAACAGCCGCAATCCGAACGCGCGCGGGTTCGCGGAGCGCACGGCGGTGAATTCCCCGCTGCAAGGGACCGCGGCGGACCTGATCAAGCTGGCCATGGTGCGCATCGATCGGGAAATGGAACGGAGGGCCGGCCGGGCTGCGATGCTGCTGCAGGTTCACGACGAGCTGGTGTTCGAGGCTCCGGCGGACGAGGCGGCGGCGGTCGCGGCGCTAGCGAAGCGCGAGATGGAGCAGGTCTACCGGCTGGAAGTGCCATTATTGGTGGATGTGGGAATCGGGGATAACTGGCGCGACGCGAAGTAGCAGCCGTGGCGGTGGAGCTTGTATCTAATGGCGAAGGACAAGGAGATCCACAAGAAGAGAGCCAGGGCAAAGAGAGGGTCGAAGAAGGCGAAATCCATAGCGAGCGGCAACATAGCAGACAGGAAGACGCGCTGGGGGAAGAGGGCCTGGGGGATAGTAGTCGCGGCTCAGTGCAATTGTTTCATTAATTGGTCTTCTGGCCCTGAAGCCGGCCGTTGGGATAGGCATGCCCCGGTATCTTGATGAATCGGATCCCATCTCTGCCCGCTTCGATGTTTCCAATCATAACAGTCTGTTCTCCATGGAGGAAGTGCAGATCATATGCGGTCTGGATAAAGTGATCACAGACCGGAACATCGGGTTTGACCGTTCGATGGTGATTGACCGCAGGAATTATCGTTATAAATCGCTCTCACCGGGAGAGACGGTCACAGTGCCGTGCCCACTGCGAACAGCGATCCGTCTTCCTGGTAGCATAACAAGAGCCGAAGTAACACTGTGGGTGGAGTACCGCTGGCTGTTTTGGCCGAAGAGACTCGCCGCCGGACAGATGTTTGTCGGGGAGAGAGACGCTCAGGGCAGCTTGCAGTGGAGTGCCAGGCCATTGAGCGGCAGGCTGGAGTAAGTCGTGATCGGTTGGTACCGCCGCCCGAATGCGCGCCAGTCTGGAGCAGGTCTACCGGGACGAGTCTGGGAATCTCACTCGCTCGGTTCGTCCAGCTTGGCGAACAACTCGCCGAAATCCAAGCGGCCGGCTAATTCGGTCTCGACGATGAGATCGGGCCGGTCGTGGAGACCATCGCGGTCGGCTACCTGAAGCCGTTGACGGTACGGGTCGGGGATCCATACGTGCGGGACGCCGAACTTAAGATAATCGGCGATCTTCTCCAGCATGTCGGCCGGCTCGTCATCCGGGGACAGAATCTCGATGACCAGGTGGGGCGGGTGGGTGAAGACGGATTCGCGTTGATACGGCAGGGCCATCACACACAGATCGGGAACCCGATACCTGGGGTGCGGCGAAACGCGCAGGCGCTGTTCGGTATAGGTGTGGAACCTCCCCGGCTCGCGGGGGCCAAGCTCAAGTCCAATCAGAAACTGCAGACGGCTGCGCCGCCGTTCACCCACATGACGCTCCAGCAATTGCCCATCCACGTACTCCAGGTCGGGGTCGTAGCTGGTTTGCAGGTATTCTTCCATCGGCACGATGGTTGTTGCTGCCATGCAATTCTTAGTTTAGCACCGCTATCCTGCCGGCTCGTCGCCTGGGGCACCAGCCTCACGATCCGGGTGAACACCTGCGGCGAGTGCCTGCGGGCTGGCCCGCCTTCGATCGGCGATTTGCGCCAGGTGCGACGCTCGCAAATAAAATTTCCTTTTCTTATCCGCTGAGGCGTCATTTCTATCGCCGGAGAAGGCCCTGCGGTAGCCCCGGCTCGTGGCAGACTCCTTGCCACAGGGCCGATCCGGCCTAATTCGGAGTTTTTAGTCAAATTTAGTTATCTTTGGTTAATCATACCTATTGAACTTGAATTTTCTTCGGGATATCATTATCGAGTTCACGGTTAATTATCTGCTTGGCCGGAGGAGGTTCATAGTTCCGATGGTTAACGAATCGATATCACTTCAGTCAGCGGGTTTGGAGTTGGCCAGCTTTGGCGAGGTGCTATACGCCTTCAGCACGCTGCGTTCGACGTCCGGACACCGGCGCGGGGCGCGCGCCGCGAGCGAATTGCTCCCTTGGGAAGCCGTGCCCGGCGTCGCGCCAGAGTGCGACGCTCCCCCGGAACCGCGAAAGCCCGCGGTTCCCGCGCCGCCCCGGGTGGACCCCGTTCCGCAGGCCCGTGCGGCCAAATCCCGCCGCGCTTCGGGACGCTGCCATTGCGGCCAGTGCCGCAACTGCCAGGAGAACGCCCGCTGGGAGCGCATCTTCCAGGAGAAGTTCGCCAATTCGGATTATTATCACCACGACATCCGTATCCGTTACGCGTCCCCGCTCAGCAGCGTGTGAACGGCCGTGCCAGCTATACTGGGCAGATGGCAAACACAATCAACCTCGTCGAACCGGCCCAAAACGAATACCTAGCCGAACTCGAACAGCGCGCCAAGCGCCCCATTCATTTCTTTCGCCTGATGGCCAACCGGCCCGAGGTGCTGAAGAACTTCGTGCCCCTCTATGGCTCCATCGTGGGTCCGGGGTCCGTGGACCAGCGCACCAAGGAACTGGTTTACCTGACCGTGTCCTATACCAACAAGTGCGCCTATTGCACGGCCGCGCACACGGCATCGGGGCGCAAAGCGGGCGTCACGGAAGAGGAAATGCGCGCTCTCCAGGCCGGTCAGGATGACGGTTTCACCGCACACGAACGCGCCGCCATTCAATATGCGCGCGAATTGACGCGCACGGCGGACGGCGCGCAAACGCGCGATGCGCTGAACCAGCACTACAACGATGAGCAGATCGTCGAGATCACGCTGGTCGCGGCGATCGCTAACTTCACCAACCGGCTGAACAACGGCCTGCGCCTGCTGCCCGAGCAGTAAGGCGAATGGCTATCCTCAGCGGCATCAATCCGGTGCTCGAAAGCCTGAAAGCGGGCCGCCCGCTCGACCGCATCTTGGTCGCCAAAGGCGCGGCCGGCGCGCGCTTGCAGGAGATCATCGACCTGGCGCGCCGCGCGTCGGTGTCCGTGCGCTTCGAGGAGCGCGGGGGGCTCGACCGGTTGGCCGGCACGCCCGCGCATCAGGGGGTGGTGGCCATGGGTGCGCCCCAGCGCTACGCCGAACTGGACGACGTGGCGCCGGCCGCGCAGTTGTTGGTGGTGCTGGATGGCGTCGAAGATCCGCACAATCTGGGCGCTATCGTGCGCACGGCGCACGCCGCGGGCGCGGGGGCGGTGGTCATCCCCGAACGGCGCGCCGTGGGGCTTACCGATGTAGTGGCCAAGGCCGCCGCCGGAGCGCTCGAATACGTTTCCGTGGTGCGCGCCACGAATATCAATCGCGTGCTCGAACGGCTGAAAGAGCTGGGCTACTGGATCTATGGCCTGGACGAGCGCGGCACGGAAGGGTACGATGCGATCGAATACAGCGCGCCCACTGCGCTGGTTTTCGGCGGCGAGGGCAAGGGCCTGCACGAGCAGGTGCGCAAGCATTGCGACGTGCTGGTGCGCATTCCCATGGAAGGCCACATTCCGTCGTTGAACGTCTCGGTGGCCGCCGGCATCGTGCTGTTCGAGTGTAAACGGCAGCGCGCCCGGAAATAGAAAACCTGCCGCATAGTAGAATCAAGTGTCTATGCGAAGACTGGTGTGGGTGTGGTGGCTGGCTCTGGCTTTGCCCGTGTGGGCGGCGCAGCCGGTACACGCTCGGCACGCCATGGTGGTCACGGTCGAGCAGAATGCCACCGACGCCGGAGTTGCGGTGCTCGAAGCGGGCGGCAACGCAGTGGATGCGGCCGTGGCGGTGGGCTTCGCGCTGGCCGTCACGCATCCTTCGGCCGGGAACATCGGCGGCGGCGGATTCATGCTAGTGCGGTTTGCCGATGGGCGCTCCACGTTCCTCGATTTTCGCGAGCGCGCGCCCGAAAAAGCTTCGCGCAACATGTATCTGGACGCCTCCGGCAAGGCCACCAACGAAAGCGTGACCGGCTATCGCGCGGCCGGAGTTCCGGGCTCCGTGCGCGGCTTCGAGCACGCTTCGAAAAAATACGGCCGGAAGCCCTGGGCGGATGTGGTGGGGCCCGCGGTGGCGCTGGCCGAGAAAGGTTTCCCGGTCTCGTACGGGCTCGCGAAGTCGCTCGGCGGGTCGGCCGGCCGGCTGGGACAGTTCCCCGAATCGAAGCGCATCTTCCTGCGCGACGGCAAGCTATACGAAGCCGGCGAGACGTTCATGCAGCCCGAAATGGCGCGCACGCTCCGGCGCATCCGGGAGCAAGGCGCGCGCGATTTTTATGAAGGCGAGACGGCGCGCCTGCTGGCCGCGGATATGGAGCGCCACGGCGGCCTTGTCACGCTGGCCGATCTGAAAGATTACGCAGTCGTGGAACGTACGCCGCTCACCGGAACTTATCGCGGCAACGACATTATCACATCGCCGCCGCCCAGCTCCGGCGGACCCGGCATCCTGCAGATGCTGGGCGTGCTGGAAGGCTCGGGATACGAAAAGGCCGGAGCGGGGTCGGCCGCCGAACTGCATTACCTGGCGGAAACCATGCGCCGCTATTTCGCCGATCGGGCCGCGTCCATGGGAGATCCGGACTTCGTGAAGGTGCCGCTGGCCGCCCTGCTGGACCCGGCGTACATTGCGCAGTTGCGAAAATCGATCGATCCGGAGCACGCCACGCCCAGTTCGCAGCTTCACGCGGGCAAGCCGCCGGGTCCTGAAAGCAGCGAGACCACGCACTACTCGATCATAGACGCGGACGGCAATGCGGTGGCGGTCACCTACACGCTGAACTTCGGATATGGCGATGGCGTGACCGTCCCCGGACTTGGCTTCCTGCTCAACGACGAGATGGACGATTTCGCCGCCAAGCCCGGCGAGCCCAACGGCTTTGGCCTGGTGCAGGGCGAAGCCAACGCCATTCAGCCGCGCAAACGCCCGCTCTCTTCGATGACTCCTACCATCGTGACGCGCGGCGGCAAGCTCGAACTGGTGCTGGGCACACCGGGCGGACCTACCATTATCAACAGCGTTCTGGAGGTGCTCGTCAACGTGGTGGATTTCGGAATGAATGTGCAGGACGCCGTCGACTATCCACGCATTCATCACCAATGGCTGCCGGATCAACTCGTGATGGAGCGGGGCTTCTCGCCCGACACCATCGCGCTGCTGAAGGCCCGCGGCCACCAGGTGAGGATGGTGGGCGGCATGGGCGAAGTGGCCGCTATTCAGGCGCGCGACGGGTGGCTGGAAGGCGCCGCCGATCCGCGCACCGAGGGTACGGCCAAAGGATACTAAGCATGCATCACGTTCTTTCCACGCACCTGTTCGTCGGTCACCGGCTGACGGTTGCGCAACTCGACAAGGTTCAGCGCGCGGGGATTCCGGCCGTGGAAATCTTCTGCGCGCGGCAGCACCTGGACTACCGCGATCGCGCCCAGATCGCCGAACTGGGCCACTGGTTTCGCGACTCGGACTTGAAGCTCCATTCCATTCACGCCCCCATGTATAGCGACGAAATCTGGGGCCGTTCCGGGCCGCACTCGGTGATCACCATCACCGAGCCGGTGAAAGGCAGACGCCTGGAAATGGTGGATGAGATCAAGCGCGCGCTGGAAATCGCCGAGACGATTCCATTCAAATACATGGTCCAACACATCGGCGTCTCCGGCGAAGAGTTTTCCGAGCGGGCCGTCGACGCGGCCTTCTCGGCGCTGGAGCAGATCAGCCTTTTCGCGCGCCAGCGGGGCGTGGAAGTGCTGCTGGAGAACATTCCCAACGCGCTTTCGAGCGCCGAGCGCCTGATGGTTTTCCTGGAGCTGACGCGCCTGGATTTGAACTTCGTCTTCGACGCGGGGCACGCCAACATCGGCGAGGGCGTGGAGGCGGCCTTCAACGTGATGAAAGACCGCATCCGCTCCACCCATATCCACGACAACGACGGCAAGGCGGACCAGCACCTGTTTCCGCTGTTGGCCGAAGGCGGAAGCATCGACTGGAAGAAGACCATGGACCTGCTGCGCACGCGCGCGGACCAGTATCCGCTGCTGCTGGAGTTGAAAGAGGCGCCGGGATTCACGCTGGCCACGACGGCGGAGTTATTCGATCGGTTGGAGGACTTGTAGGGCGGGCAGGATTGGCCGCCCCACAACACGGCTGAAGGTTTTGAACGCTATGAATGCACCTAGAATCACTATTGCCGACGCCGCGCTGCACGCCGGCGAGACCGTCCGGCTTTGCGGCTGGTTGTACAACCTGCGCAAGTCCGGCAAGATTGTCTTCCCCATCCTGCGCGACGGCACGGGACTGATGCAGTGCGTGGCGGTGAAGAGCGCGCTGCCGGAAGCGCTGTTCGAAACAATCAAGGACCTGACCCAGGAATCCGCCATCGTTGTCACCGGCAAGATCCGCGCCGAACAGCGCGCCACCGGCGGCTACGAAATGGACGTGGAAGATCTGGAAGTAGTGCAGCGCGTACCGGAGTCCGATCCGTATCCCATCACCCCGAAGGAGCACGGCGTCGAATTCCTGATGGACCATCGGCACCTCTGGCTGCGCAGCCAGCGGCAGCACGCCATCATGCGCGTGCGGCACGAAGTGATCCGCGCGGTGCGCGATTATTTCGATTCGCACGGCTTCACCCTGGTGGATACGCCCATCTTCACGCCGGCGGCGTGCGAGGGAACCACCACGCTATTCGAAGTGAATTACTTCGAAGACAGCAAAGCATATCTGACGCAATCCGGGCAGCTTTATAACGAAGCCACGGCCATGGCGTTCGGCAAGGTCTACACATTCGGACCGACGTTCCGAGCGGAGAAATCCAAGACGCGCCGGCATCTGACCGAGTTCTGGATGGTAGAGCCGGAAATGGCTTACGCCACGCTGGAGGACGTGAAGCAACTCGCCGAAGACATGCTGGTGTTCGTCGCGGGCCGCGTGCTGGAGAACCGGCGCCCCGAACTGAAAGTGCTCGAGCGCGATGTTTCGAAGCTGGAGGCGATTCGAGCTCCCTTCCCGCGCATGAGCTATGACGAAGCGGTGAAGACGCTGCAAGCCAAAGGCAGCGAGATCCAGTGGGGCGGCGATTTCGGCGGCACCGACGAAACCCTGCTGAGCCAGGATTTCGACCGTCCCCTGATGGTGGATGGCTACCCGTCGGCGGTGAAGGCGTTCTACATGGCGCCCGACCCGGCGCGGCCCGAAGTGGCGCTGGGCGTGGACGTGCTGGCGCCTGAAGGCTACGGCGAAATTATCGGCGGCGGCCAGCGCATACACGATGTGGACCTTCTGCTGCGCCGCATCGCGGAGCAGAATCTGCCGGCGGAAGCCTTCGACTGGTATATCGACCTGCGCAAGTACGGCAGCGTGCCGCACGGCGGTTTCGGCATGGGCATCGAGCGCTGCGTAGCGTGGCTGTGCGGGCTGGAGCACATCAGGGAGACGATTGCGTTTCCGAGGATGTTGTATAGGTTGAAGCCATGACGGGTCACGTCACCCGGCATCCGGTATGCCGTCCATAAGAATCCAATACTCGCCAACAAGGCCAGCGGCCAAAAGCTGAAGACCATTGGGAATACTTCTAAAATCATCAAGCACCCTGCGAGAACCACTATCCGTTGCCACGAGCGAAGCGTGCCCCAGATCCATCCCGAATCCTCGTCTCGCCCACGTCATTGACCTCTTTGCACGGGGCATGCGCGGTGATGTGAGGACTGCCGGGGTCTGATGCACGCCAGATAACGCAAGGGTTGACGAGGTCGCGGAGAATGAAAGTCGTGGAGCCAATCGCGACGGTGGAAATAGGCGCAGCGAGCAGTACTGCCAGCCACGTTCTGGCTCGCCACGTAGATCCTTCCTATGACAGGTTAGCTCCCGCGGCGCAAGGCGCACGGCGAACTGAAGTCCGCCAGGCCCAGAGGGCACCCCCGGCTAAAGGGTGCGCTACATGGCGGCCAAAAAGCGGCGGGGCTGAAGCCCCGCGCCGACTAAAGGGTAGTGGGGCTTTAGCGTGGATACGGCAGTTTTCGCTCAGCCGTGCGGCTCCTCCGCCGCGAGTCCCAAAGCAGCTTCATCGTCAGCGCGAGGGCCACGAACGGCATGAACGCGCCCACCGTTAGCACTTTGAAAGCGACCACAGGTCGCCGGGAATTTCGCGCATATCGATCTGAATCTGCTCTCGGCGTCCCTCTTCGCTAGACTGTAGAGAAGCGGGGCGTCCAGCCCATGTCCACCCCGCCGATATAGAAACGCGAGTCACGCTCAGCAGGTGCCTTCATGCAGGATTATACCCATGGGCGTAGCGCGGGAAAGCTAGGTTGGGTTTGACGACTCGGAACGAACAAAGGCCGGAGAGGATCCAGTGCCGCATACGCTTTTGTCGCGCGGTCGGTCCTCTCGGCAAATTCGCTACGTGGCCGATTGGTAGATGCTTTCGCTCACAGACCCGCTCTGCATCGAGTTGTCCAAAATGACCGCAACAGTCATCATTTACACGAATCAAGGATTTGCCATTGCGGCGGATGGATTGGAACTTTGGGAAGATCCCGACACGCATCAAAGAAGTCTTCGCCCCGGTGGTGACAGGATTC
>Ga0224558_1001671_pt1 | contig 22445 bp, 21 predicted proteins | sample 714S32024metaG_FD_180682 | JGI IMG/M metagenome (GOLD analysis project Ga0224558, IMG submission 180682) | Peat soil microbial communities from Stordalen Mire, Sweden - 717 S3 20-24 | ecosystem: Environmental > Terrestrial > Soil > Wetlands > Peat | place: Sweden: Norrbotten County, Stordalen...
TAAGACCGGACCTCACCCGGCAGCTGGCGAAGACACGCGAAAGGGAGGCTCGGCATCCGCCGAGCCGAACAACTCCGTGAGGAGTGCAGCGTGAGTGGGCTCACCAACGCTCACTCGGCTGCAACGGTGTGACGACGGCTCCGGCCCGTGCCGATTCACCGGGAGCGTTGCCATCTCCGGCACCGGGAGGCTGCCAGGGGTCATGCACCAGCGACGCGCTCGAGCACGAGGACCCGACCCTGGTCGTGCGCCGGACCGACTTTCCCCGGGGGTCGGGCGCGTGATCAAGTACCTCGGCTCGAAACGACGCCTCGTTCGGACGATCTCCTCTCTCGCCTCCGGCTGTGGCGCTTCGACCGCCGCCGACCTGTTCACAGGCACGACCCGCGTGGCCCAGGAGCTGAAGCGCCAGGGCGCGTTCGTCACTGCAGTCGACACGGCCACCTACTCTGAAGTGTTCGCCCAGTGCTACATCAGCGCCGACGCAACGGTGGTGGACCAAGCAGAGCTCGCGAGGGCGATCGCCGAGCTCAACGCACTCCCGGGCCGGAGGGGCTACTTCACGGAGGTCTTCTGCGAGCAGTCCCGCTACCTGCGACCCGAGAACGGGGCCCGCGTCGACGCCATCCGTGACGCGATCGAAGAGCGTCACCGGGCAAGCTGGCTCTATCCGATCGTGCTCACGAGCTTGCTCGAGGCAGCCGATCGCGTGGATTCGACCACGGGCTTGCAGATGGCCTATCTCAAGAAGTGGGCGCCGAGATCGTTCCATCCGCTCTTGCTGCGTGTGCCCGAGCTGCTGGCCGGACCAGGTCGCTGTATCCGTGCTGACGCTCGGGAGGCGGTGGCGTCGATCGGCCCGGTCGATTTCGCGTATCTCGACCCTCCCTACAACCAGCACCGCTACTTCACCAACTACCACGTCTGGGAGACCCTGATCCGCTGGGATGCGCCCGACCACTACGGGGTTGCGTGCAAACGGGCCGACTCGAGGAGCGCCGCCACCCGCAGCGATTTCAACTCGAAGTTGACGATGCCGGTCGCCCTCGCTGAGGTTGTCAGCAGAATCGACGCGACCGTGGTAGTCGTGTCGTGCAATGACGAGTCTTGGCTCGGCCGCGACGACCTGCTCGAGATGTGTGCCGGGCGCGGGCATGTCGAGCTCCTCGAGTTCGACTCGAAACGGTACGTGGGCGCGCAGATCGGCATCCATGACCCGGCTGGCCAGAAGGTGGGCCAGGTCTCCCACTTGCGCAATGTCGAGCGGCTCGCGGTCTGCGGCCCGAGGGCCGAGGTCCTTGGCGCGGTCGATGCCTGGCGCCAGCAGGCGCAGGTCTCCGATCAGGCCCGGTTGTTCACTCTGCAGCCCGATCCGTCCGGTTCGATCGTGGCCGAGGACGATTGGCTTTGCGGGCAGTGAGGCGCTGAGGTGAGGTCACGGTGACGACTTCGACCGTGGTGCTCGCCCTTGCAGTGTTCGGTGCCAGCGCCGTGGAGATGGTCGAGGCGCTGACGATCGTGGCCGCGGCAGGTGTGAGCCGGGGATGGCGCTCGGCGCTGGAGGGAACCGTTGCGGCCGCGCTCGTGCTCGGCGCGCTGGTCGTCGCCGTCGGCGTCCCGCTCGCCCGACTTGTCCCGATCAACGTCTTGCGCGTGGTCATCGGCGCTCTCCTTCTCGTGCTCGGCCTCGACTGGCTGCGCAAGGCTGTGCTGCGGGCGAGCGGCCACATGGCACTGCACGACGAGGATGCGATCTACGCGAGGACCGTGGCGGACCTGTCGGGCGCAGCCGCGACGACCGGAGGGGCCGCGGCCGGGTCATGGAGGCACGGGCGTCGTGATGCCACCAGTTTCACCGTTGCCTTCAAGGGCGTCTTCCTCGAAGGCATGGAGGTCGTGCTCATCGTGATCACTCTCGGGGCGAGCTCGGGGCATCTGGCTCTCGCCGCGGTTGCGGCCGTCGCCGCGGCGGTCGTCGTCTCCATCATCGGGTACTTCGTGGCGCGTCAGCTTTCCGAGGTCCCAGAGAACTCGATGAAGCTGGCCGTGGGCATCATGCTGACGAGCTTCGGCGTGTTCTGGGTCGGCGAGGGAGCCGGGCTTCACTGGCCTGGTAGCGATCTCATGATCCTGGTGCTCGTCGGGGTGTTCGCCATGACCGCCGCCGTCCTCTCGTTTGCGATGCGGAGGATTGGGCCTTCCCGACAGACCGTGGCAGTGCACGGCGGTCCGTCCTCATGACCTCGATCGTCCGGGCGCTGGGCGCGTTCGGAAGGTTCTGGAAGGACTTCCTGATTGGCGAGGCACCTGAGCTGTTCCTCGGGACGCTCATCTTCGTTGGCGCCGCGCTCGCACTTCATCACCACGGCTATGTGGCAGTCGTCCTATTGCCGCTGATCATTGTCGCGTTTCTCGGCGGGAGCGTCTTCCGGGGTCGGGCCAAGTCCTGAGCTCTCGTACCGGACCTGGCGCGCTGCCTTCCGGTAGCGTCCCAGCGTGACCGAACCGAGTGTCGCCGAGCTGTTACGACAGGTCGTGGCGGCCCTTCCGGCTGGCGAGGTGCGCACAGGCCAGGTCGAGATGGCCGAGGTGGTGGCGAAGGCGCTCGGCTCGGGCGGACACGTCGCCGTGACGGCCGGGACCGGTACCGGCAAGTCCCTCGCCTATCTCGTGCCGGCCGTTGATTCCCACAAGCGCGTCGTGGTCGCGACGGCGACCAAGGCTCTGCAGGACCAACTCGCGAACCATGATCTCCCGCTCGTGGCTCGCGGCCTTGGTCGCCCCGTGAAATGGGCGGTGCTCAAAGGGCGGTCCAACTATCTCTGTCGGCAGCGCCTCCATGAGTTCGAACGCCTTGGCGAACAACAGCGGTTTGACGCGCCGCTCGACGCGGCACCCGACCTGCCGCCGGACGCGGAGGCATTCGACGCCGAGCCGCCCGACGCTGGGCGTGGCGCACGGCCCAGCGGTTCGGCACGGGCGATCGCAGCACGGCGGATTGGCGAGGAAGTGCGGCGCCTCGCGGCCTGGGCCGAATCGACCGGTAGCGGGGATCGGGCCGAGCTCGATTTCGAGCCCTCGATCCCAGCGTGGTCGAGCGTGAGCGTCACCGCCGACGAATGTCCTGGAGCCCGTCGCTGTCCGTCGGGCGGCGAGTGCTTCGCGGAGGCGGCTCGTACGAAGGCAGCCGCCGCGGACATCGTCGTCGTGAATCTCCATCTTCTCGGCGCTGATCTGCGATGTGGGGGCGAGGTCCTGCCTGAGCATGACGCACTTGTCATCGACGAGGCCCATGAGCTCGAAGACATCCTTGCCGCCTCGCTCGGAGTGGACGTCAGCCCTGGACGCCTGCGCGCGCTCGCGTCGGCAGCACGGGGGGCGCTGCTCGCGGCGGGCCGACGGGCGCAGCGCGGAGATGACACGGCACCGGCCCGAGCGGTCGAGGCGGTCCTGGGCGCGGCGGCCGGTTTCGAGGAGATGCTTGCCGATGGAGAGGATCATCGGTTGCCTCCTGGTCTGGGCGGCCACATCGGCGAACAGGTGACGCTCATGGTCGATCGGCTCGAGCGGCTGAGCGTGGAGCTGAGGCGTGCCGCAGAGGCCTCTGGTGGCCCGGAGGGCGGAGTTGGAGGGCAAGGGGGCGCTGGCGGCTCAGGCCGTGGTGACGCGGCCCAACGCTGTCTGAGGGCCCTCCTCGGAGTCGACCGCTGCCGTGAGGAGCTGGCTGCGTGCATCTCGGCCGGCAGGGACGAGGTGGTCTGGGTCACCGGCGGGACCCGGCCGGCGATGCACTCGGCGCCGCTCGATGTGAGCGCGACCATGTCTGCTCAGGTGTTCTCGGCGATGCCGGTCGTGATGACGAGCGCGACATTGCCGCCCGGGCTCGCCGCCCGGCTCGGCGCGGCCAGCCACTCCACAGCCGAGATCGACGTCGGCAGCCCGTTCGCCTATGGGGCGCACGGGCTTCTCTACTGCGCGGTGTCGCTCCCTGATCGCCGTCGTCCCGAAGCCGAGGCAGCGATCCACGACGAGATCGAGGCGCTCGTCCTCGCGGCTGGTGGCCGGACCCTTGCCTTGTTCACCAGTCGACGCGCCATGACGGTCGCCGCCGAAGTGCTTTCCGGCAGGCTCCCATGGCCCGTGCTGGTGCAGGGAGAGCTTCCCAAGGCCGTGCTGCTCGAAGCACTCAGCTCTCAGTCGGCCGCGTGCCTGTTCGCGACGATGAGCTTCTGGCAGGGCGTAGACGTCCCGGGGCCGGCACTCACGCTGGTTGTCATCGACCGGATCCCGTTTCCCCGGCCGGACGACCCCTTGATGGCGGCTCGTCGGGAGGCGGCCGGCCGGGCAGGGTTCCAGAAGGTCGACCTCCCGCGGGCGGCGACGTTGCTCGCCCAGGGCGCCGGACGCCTGATCAGGACTGCAACCGATCGGGGAGTGGTCGCCGTGTTGGACCCCCGTCTCGCCAAGGCCTCCTACGGGCCGACGTTGGTCAAGGCGTTGCCCCCGATGCGACGGACCAGGGACCGGGCGGAGGCCGAAGCCTTTCTACGCGGGATCCACGCCGAGGCCACCGGGGCTCTGTCCGCGTCCTGAGCGGACCGGCGCCACGAAGCCGGAGACCGTCGCGGTCGCCGCCCATTTTCGCCAGCGGAGAATCCTGACCGGCGACCGTAGACTGCTCACTTGACTATGGAGCCATCAATCCAACCAGGCCAAGGTGCAGAGAGGCGGACTGCCCGTCGCTCCTCGCCCAGTTCCTCGTCGGGACTGGCCAGCTCGATTGTGTGTGGGGGCTGTGGCTCGGTCATCGACGCCTCGGAGCCCTATCCGTTCCGTTGCCCGCGCAGCGGTGACGGCGGGGACCACGTCTTACGTCGTGTGCTCGATGTCAGCCGGCTGACCTTCCCGCTCGACGCCTCGGAGCCGAACCCGTTCGTCCGTTGGCGCGGCCTTTTTCACGCTTATCACCTCGGCACGGCTCACGGGATGAGCGACGAGGCCTTCGTCGAGCTTGTGCGCGATCTCGACAGCGAGGTGGCGAGGGTGGACGGACACGGCTTCGTCGTGACGCCGTTCACAGCCGCCCCGGTGCTGGCCGACCGTCTCGATATAGGAGCCTCGATCTGGGTGAAGGACGAAACGGGCAACGTCGCCGGCTCGCACAAGGCGCGCCATCTGTTCGGGCTCCTTGTCCATCTCGAGGTGGTCCGGCTGCTGGGCATGACCGGAGGCACGCTCCCCCCGCTTGCGATTGCCAGCTGCGGAAACGCCGCCCTGGCAGCAGCGGTCGTCGCGGCCGCCGGGCGCAGGCGGCTGCTGGTGTTCGTCCCGACCGACGCCGAGCCTGCCGTGCTCGACCGGTTGCGGACGCTCGGAGCGGAGATCACGGTGTGCCCGCGCGAGGAAGGTGTCGTGGGCGATCCGACCTATCACCGCCTCCAGGCGGCGATCGCCGATGGTGCTCTGCCGTTCACGTGCCAGGGAAACGAGAACGGGCTCGCCATAGAAGGCGGCGAGACTCTCGGCTATGAGATGGCTGCCGAGCTGGCCGGGCAAGGACGTCTCGATCACGTCGTAGTTCAGGTCGGTGGCGGCGCGCTCGCGAGTTCCGTGGCGCAAGGGTTGTCCGAGTCGGCGGCCTTCGGCGTGTTGTCGGGCATGCCGCGGGTGCACACGGTCCAGACCTCCGGCGCATGGCCGCTTGCTCGGGCACTCGAGCGGGTTGCCGGGCGCCTGCCGGCCAAGCCCTCACGCGAGGAGGTTCACGCGGCCGTGCAGCATGCCGCCGCGCACCGATCCGAATTCATGTGGCCCTGGGAGACCGTGCCCCACAGCCTGGCCCATGGCATCCTCGACGACGAGACTTACGACTGGGTAGCAGTCGTCGAAGCGATGCTCGCAACCGGTGGGCAAGCGCTCGTAGTGAGCGAGGACGAGATAGCGCAAGCCAATGCTCTCGGGGTCGAGACCACTGGTATCGACGTGGACCCAACCGGCTCGGCGGGCCTGGCCGGTCTGGCACAGCTCTGCCGACGAGGCCTGATCGGCCCGGACGAGCGCGCAGCCGTCTTGTTCACCGGGGCTCGTAACTGAGTCAACCAGGCCTTCAATAGCCAAGGCGCTCGATCACGTCCGGGTGGCGCTGCCAGCCCTTCTCGACCTTCACGAACAGCTCGAGGTAGGCGCCGGGCTCGAGCTGCTGGCGCACCGCCGTGCCCGCCGCCTTCAGCACTCGCCCACGTTTCCCGATGACGATGCCCTTCTGCGATTCGCGCTCTACGAGGATCTCGCAACGTATCCGCGGCCATTCCCATTCGGTCACCCGGCATGCGATCGAGTGCGGGAGCTCTTCCTCGGCGTGGCTCAGCAGCTGCTCGCGCACGAGCTCCGCGACGTAGAAGGCCTCGGGGACATCGCTCACCATGCCTGCAGGGAAGTAGCGCGGTCCCTCGGGCATCCGGGCGGCCAGGTACTCGACGAGTGAGGCAACCCCCTCGCCGGTCTTGGCCGAGACGGGGAAGTACTCGGCGTCAGTGAGGCCGAGCTCGTTCGCGGCGAAAGCCAGGTGCCGAAGCACTGCGGCACCGTCAACGCGGTCGATCTTGTTGAGCGCGATCACCGTATCCGAGCGCAGTCGCTCGGCGATGTAGCGATCGCCCGCCCCGATCGGCGCGCTTGCCTCGAGCAGGAGCACGCAACAGTCGACGTCGTCGAACGTCGACGTCGCCGTCTTGTTGAGGCGGTCGCCGAGGGCCGTGCGTGGCCGGTGCACCCCCGGGGTGTCCGTGAAGACGATCTGGCCGTCAGGCCGGTCGAGGACGCCACGGACGCGGGTCCGGGTGGTGTGAGGCGTCGCCGAGGTGATGGCGATCTTCCTCCCGAGGATTTGGTTGAGCAGGGTCGACTTGCCGACATTCGGTCTGCCGACAAGGGCCACGAAGCCGGAACGGAAGGTGGGCTCGGCGCTCTGGCCCTGGCGACCCTGGTTCGCGGGTGGCCCGGAGGCGCTCATCGCCGCCCGTCGCTCACTGGCTACTCTCGCTCTCGGTCGGCTCCGCACCATTGCTGTGCCCGGAAGGCTCTAGGCGGCCCTGGGGGTCGTCTCGGTCGCCTCGGTCGCCGGAGCGTTCCTCCCGTTCGGCGGCCCGATGGGCACGCTCAGCCAGCCATTCGTGGTCGGGGTTCCTGGGCCCGGTGTGCAACGCAGGGCCCTCGAGGCGGAGGATCCGGACGCTGCCGATGCGCCGGCCCTGCAGCTTCTCGGCGACGAGGAGATGGCCGTCCACCTCGATCGTCTCGCCTTCGGAAGGTACGTGCCCGCTGACCGCTAGCACGAGGCCGCCGATCGTGTCCCAGTCCCCGGCGGGCAGCTCCGCACCCAGGAACTCGTTCACCTCGTCCACAGCCATCTTGCTCGAGACCCGGAACTGGCCGTCACCGAGGGGCACGATCAGAGGCTCGTCGACGTCGAACTCGTCGAGGATCTCCCCGACCAGCTCCTCGATGAGATCCTCGAGCGTCACGACGCCAGCAGTGCCGCCATACTCGTCGATGACGATGGCGAGATGAAACTGGCCGGCTTGCATCTCACGCATGAGCGGGGCGACACGTTTGGTCTCGGGAACGTAGTTCGCCGGCCGGCACACCTGGCTCACCGGGCAGTGCTCCTTGCCGCTGCGAGCCGCGCGGATCAGGTCCTTGGTGAACGCGATCCCGACCACGTCGTCGAGACTCTGGTTGAACACCGGGATGCGGCTGTAGCCGGCCTCGATGGCCCGCTCGAGCGCCGCTCCGGCCTCGACGGAGTCCTCGACCGCGACGACGTCAGGCCGCGGCACCATGACCTCTCGTACGATCGTGTCGCCGAACTCGATGATCGAGTGGATGAGAATCCTCTCGTCACTTTCGATGGCTTCGTCCAGCGCTGCGACGTCGGCGAAGGCCAGCAGCTCGGACTCGGTGACGTCCGGCGCGGTTCGGGCGTCGCGCCCGCCAGGTGTGATCAGACGCGCGAAGCCGATGAGCGCGCCCGACATGACGCGCGTCGGCGGGAATCTGACGAGAGTCGTGACCAGCGGCGCCGCCAGGAGGGCAGCGCGATCGGAATGGCGCACCGCCCACTGCTTGGGCACGGCTTCGGAGAACACGAAGATCACGACGACCTCGAACGCGGTTGCGACCGCGACACCGATCGGGCCGAACACCTGTGCTGCGATGACGCCAACCAGTGTGGCGGCGACGAGCTGGCAAAGCAGGACGAGCAGCAGTATCGGAGCGAGGAAGGCCTCGGGCTCCTCGACGAGCCGGCGGAGCGACCGTGCGCCCCGCTGGCTCGCGTCCTCGAGGGACTTGGCGCGGGCCCGTGAGGTTCGAGTGAGGCCGGTCTCCGCGAGCGAGAGGACCGCCGAGCCTGCAATCAGGATGAAGACCGTTGCCAACAGGGCGCCGTCGGCGCCGGTGAAGCTCCGCGTCGTGGCCAGCATCATGAATCCGTGCCCGGTTCGCGATGGTGGGCGGCAAGCAGCCGCTGTTCGAGCGCCTCCATCATCGCCGCTTCGGTGTCTTCCTCGTGATCCATGCCGAGCAGGTGCAGAATCCCATGCACGAGCAGCAGGGCGAGCTCATCCTCGTAGGCCACTGCGTGCTGGGTTGCCTGCTTCCAGGCCCTCTCCGGGCAGATGACGACGTCGCCGATGAGAAGTGGCATGTCCTCGAGCTCTGCGGGCCCGCGGCCGGGCCCGCTCGCCTCCTGGTCCGGAACGTGGCCCGGGCCGATGAGCTCGTCCTCGATCGGGAACGACAGCACGTCGGTAGGCCCTTTGCGGCCGAGGAATCTTTCGTTGAGACCGGCGATGGCCGTCTCGTCGACAAACATGAGTGACAGCTCGGCCCCGTCGCTGATGCCGCGGTCGGCAAGTACTCGCTCGGCGAGGGCCACCAAGCGAGCGAGGTCGACCGGTCGGTCGGACTGCTCGTTGGCAGCGAAGACCTGGGCGGTCACCGCAGCGGCCGGGGAGGCGGAGCTCGGTGGCCAGCCGATGGCACGCTCTCGTGGCTTCCATTGCCGGCGTCAGGGCTCTCGGTGCCCTCGGCAGCTACGCCGGGCTCGCCGGCGCGAACGACCCCGGCACCGATGCTGCGGGATTGGGCGGAGCGGTCGTACGCGGTGACGATCTCGCGCACGATGCGGTGGCGTACGACATCACCTTGTCCGAGCTGGATAAAGGAGATCCCTTCGATCTCGCCGAGCAGTTCCTCGAGCTCCAGCAACCCGGAACGGCCGCCTGTGATGTCGATCTGGGTCACGTCACCGGTCACGACCACCTTTGTGCCAAAGCCGATGCGCGTCAGGAACATCTTCATCTGTTCCGGGGTCGTGTTCTGAGCTTCATCGAGGATCACGAAGCTTCCGTTGAGTGTGCGGCCTCGCATGAAGGCAAGCGGGGCCACTTCGATTGCTCCCCGTTCGAGCAGCCGCTGGGTGCCCTCCGGTTCGAGCATGTCGTAGAGAGCGTCGTAGAGCGGGCGCAGGTACGGATCGACCTTGGCCATCAGGTCACCTGGCAGGAAGCCGAGCCTTTCTCCAGCTTCGACTGCCGGGCGCGTCAGGATGATGCGTGCTACCTCCTTTGCCTGGAGGGCCTGCACCGCTAGAGCGACAGCGAGGTAGGACTTGCCAGTGCCAGCAGGGCCGATCCCGAACGTGATCGTATTGGCGGCGATGGCGTCGACGTAGCGCTTCTGGCCTGCGGTCTTTGGGTGCACCTTGCGCCCTCGCGCGGATCGGCCGACCTCCGTGGTGAGCACATCCGACGGCCGCACGTCCTCCTTCACCATCTCGATGGTGTGCCCCACGTTCGTCGGATCAAGCCAGTGGCCTCGTTCCAACAACGAAACGAGCTCTTCGAACAAGTGGCCCACGCGCTCGGCTTCGGGGCCGTCGACGGTGATCTCGTTGCCGCGGACATGGATCTGTGTGCCGCCGAAAGCTTCTTCGACGGTACGCAGCAACTCGTCACGTTGGCCCAGCAGGCCCACCATGAGGTGGTTCCCGGGGACGAGGATCTTGACCTGGGTGGACGACACTTGGCTCTCGCACGAAGGGTACCAGGCACTCCGCCGCCAACGGGTCGGCCCGCCACCTAGAGCTCTCTCTCGCACGCGCGCCGGGCTCGGGAAGCCGTCAACTCGAGCAGCCGGGCACCTCAGCCGGGTGGCCAGCCGAGCCGGCGGCCACCGAGTACGTGGAGGTGCAGATGGGGAACGCTGTTGCCGGAGTCCGGGCCGACGTTCAGCACCAGGCGAAAGCCGCGTTCAGCGAGGCCTTCCGATCGCGCGAGCCGCCGGGCGACGTCGAACATCTCCACGAGCACTCTCCCATGGTCAGCAGTGATGTCCGCAGCGTCGACGATGTGCTCTCTCGGAACGACGAGGACATGCGTCGGCGCAACAGGGTGCAAGTCCCGGAAGGCGTAGACGAGATCGGTGGAGAGAACCTCGGTCGACGGGACCACGCCCGCAGCGATGGCGCAGAAGAGGCAGTCGGCCACAGGCGCTGCCGATTCCTAGCGACCGTCGACTCGGATCGGATCAGGATAGAGGTGCTCGACGTCGTTCCGGGCGATGCGGGACCGCTCGCCGAGGGCGAGGAGGTGCTCGAGGCTGCCCGGAGCGATGCGGGACCGCTCGACGAAATCGACGACGTCGTCCTCCTTCAGGCGGATGACGCGTCCGAACCTGTACGCCGCCAGGTCACCCTCGTCGATGAACCGGTAGAGCGTTCGCAGGTTGACACCGAGGTAGTCGGACGCTCCCCTCGTGCTCATCCATCGGATGGGTTCGGCCACGGACAAAGCGTAGCGGCAGCGTGTTTCCTGGTAGTTGATTCAGGCGGTCCGTACCGGGACCCGAAGCCGGCACGCGACTTCGTTCCCGAGCAGCCGGCCCCGAAGGCTGAGCACGGCGCGGCCGGTGTCGCGATCCACGAGTCCCATCAGCGCCTCGTCGTCGGCCAGCGCGGCCGTGTCGACGCCTTCGCGGGTGCGCACCGCCAGCTCGAGCGCTTCGAGGAGGCGCTGGTCGGGCTCCAGGCGTTCTTCGCCGGCGACCGCCGAATGGCCGGCAGCGATAGCCGCCATGTAGCGCTCGGGGGTCCGGATGTTCCAGAACCTGCGGCCGGTGAGGTGGCTGTGGGCCGCGCCTCCCACGCCGAGGTACTCGCCCTGTCGCCAGTAGTTCTGGTTGTGACGACACTCGTGGCCCTGGCGCGACCAGTTTGAGATCTCGTACCAGGGCAGGCCGGCGGCCTCGAGCACCCCGTCGGCAGTTTCGTAGCGTCGGGCCTGGACGTCGTCGTCAGGGTGGCGATCCGGGTCGCGCCATAACGCCGTGCCCGGCTCTGGCTGGAGCGCGTAAGCACTCACATGCGGTGGCGGGGGGTCGAGGCCGAGCACTCCCTCGAGCGTGGCCGCCCAGTCGTCGTCGGTCTCCCCTCTTGCGCCGTAGATGAGATCGACGTTGAAGGATCTGAAGCCGACCTCGCCAATGGCAGCAACGGCACGCGGCACGGTGTCGGGGCTGTGCCGGCGTCCGAGGCTCGCCAGGACATGAGGCGCGAGCGACTGCACTCCGAGCGAGATGCGAGTCACGCCCGCCGTAGCGTATGTACGCAGGAGAGCAACGGTGACGTCCTCCGGATTGCACTCGACGGTAACCTCGGCCCCCTCCTGGCGGCGGACGCCGCCGAGCAACCTGGCGAGCTCGTCTCCGGGGAGCTGGGAGGGGGTTCCACCGCCGAAGAAGACCGTCGCCGCGGGCCCGAGGCCTTCGTCGTAGGCGCGATAGAGCTGCGTCAGGCACGCGTCGGTGTAGGCCACCGACAGGTGGTGCAGGTCTGTCCATGAGGCGAAGGCGCAGTAGTCACAGCGGCGCGCGCAGAACGGCACGTGCACGTACAGCCCGAGGGTGTGCCCGGCACCGGCGTTGGGCTCACCCTCGAAGTACGCCGAGCTCATCCAACCGTTTGAGGAGGGTCGCGAGGTTCTGTCCGAGCATGGAAGCCATGACCCGTAGGTCCTCGGACCGGATGGTCAGGACCTCACCGTTGAAGTCCTGGCGCTGGACCTGTACCGAGGCGAGGTAGCGCCGGAGCAGTTCGCGTTCTGGACCCTGCACTTCCGAGAGGCGCAACAAGTCGACGGCGATCTTGAAGGATCTGCCCGGTGAGTCCGGGTTCTCGCCATCGCCGTGGTGGGCAACGCCACGAGTGGCACCGGGAGGCTCGGTTGCATCGGGCGGGAGCAGCTGGTCCACGGGCACGCGGTACAGCCTCGCCAGCCGCTGAAGCCGCGGCACTGAGATCGTCCGCTCGCCTCGTTCGTAGGCGCCGAGCACCGACGCCTTGAACTCCAGCCTGGAGGCCTTCTCGACCGCCTGAAGGGACAATCGCTTCTGACGTCTCACAGCGCGCAGCCGAGCACCCACGGCGGCCGCGTACTCCGGGTCGACTCCTTCTGGGATCTGGCTTGGGGTCATTCCGGTCACTCTCCGGTCGGTGTCGCCGCGCTCTTGCGCTCGGACACCGTCAGCCCGAAAGGGGTTCCCGCTTGGGCTGTGCCAGAACGCTGGACCCGCCCCGGTAGCCACCGGGTCTGGGCCCACTCCTCAAGTGTTGCTCTTGATGGCTGCATCCTGCAAGGACGCTCGATCGCCAGGCACCGGCCGCGGCTGCTGCAAGGCTGCTGCAAGGCCGCTGGAGGGCCGCCTCAAGGCTGCCGGCTCCTCTTACCGTGGTGGTGTCATGGCCACGCTCCGTAGCGCCGTCAGCAGCACGCCCGCGGCCATCGCGGCAGTCTCGACCCGCAAAACGCCGTCTCCGAGCGAAACCTTGTTGTCGACAAGCGCGAGCTCCCGGGGAGACCAGCCACCTTCCGGACCGACCAGCACGATCGGGGTCTGAAGCGAGATCGGGCTGCCGCCCGGTTCGGCCAACGCGATGTTCGATGCGGGCGAGCGTCCGAGGACTGCGTCGACGCTCTGGCTGGTGCCGATCTCTGGGAGGAACGGCCGCCGCGACTGCATCGCCGCCTCCCGGACGATCTTGCGGAGCCGCGCCTCACGGCGGGTTGCCCCGTCCCGGTCGGGACGCACGACCGTCCTGTCGGTCATGAGCGGAGTCAGGAAGTCCAGGCCCAGCTCGACCAACTTGGCGACCGCCCACTCGGTGCGCTCCGCCTTGGCCCACGAGAAGCCAACCTCGAGTATCGGCAACGGGCGCTCCATGTGGTGGACCGGGCCGGCAACCTCGAGCCCGAAGCGGCTGGCCTTGGCAATGGATCCTCCCGCCCGTCCGCGGACCGGGGCCTTAGGCCCAGTGAACGAGCAGATCCTCCATGAGCCGGCCCCGTCGCCCGCAGCAACCGCCTCACCTGGCCTCAAGCGCAGGACTTCGCCGAGGTGGTGGGCGTCGTCTTCGCAGAGGCTGAGGGAGTCCAGATCCTCGACGAAGACCAGTGTGGCGGCGGCCCGGAGCTTCGCGTCGGGGGCGCAGGGAGCCACGCTCAGCCGAAAGCAGAACGGAGGCGGGAGAACAGGCTTGGGTCCGGCGGCTGGACCTGTTCGTTACGGAGCTCCGCAAGCTTGCGCAGGAGCTCGTCCTCTTCTTTCGACAGCTTGAGAGGCGTGTCGACGAAGACACTGACGAGAAGATCGCCTCGTCGCCCGCCGCGAAGGCGGGGGACACCGTGGCCGGCGATCTTGAGGACGCGGCCGGTCTGCACTCCCGCCGGGACCGAAAGGAGATAGGGCCCATCGAGCGTGTCCAGCTCGGCCTCTGTGCCGAGCGCGGCTTGGGCAACCGACAGGTGCAGTGTCGTGAGCAGGTCCGTGCCCGACCGCTCAAAGCGGCTGTCCGCCTCCACGCGGAGATGCACGTAGAGATCCCCGGACGCCCCGCCCCGCAGTGCTGCTGCACCTGCGCCGACGATACGTAGGGTCGCGCCGTCGTCAACGCCCGGAGGTATCTCGACGGTGAGCGTCCGGTCCTCTAATCTCCTGCCCTCGCCACGGCAGTCGGGGCAGGGAGAGGCCACGACCTTGCCCAGGCCGCCGCAGCGCCCGCACGGCGTCGCCGTCATCATCTGCCCGAGGATCGACTGGCGCACTCGCTGGATCTGGCCCGAGCCACGGCAGTCCGGGCAGGTGCTCGCGCTCGTCCCCGCGCGGGCACCACTGCCCGCACAGGTCGTGCAAGGCACTGGTGCTTTGAGGTTCACGTCACGGCGAGTGCCGAAGACAGCCTCTGCGAGTCCGATCTGCACCACGATCTCGGCATCGGCGCCCTGACGTTGTGCGCCGCGCGATCCAGTTGCCCCGAAGCCTTGATTGAAGAAGACGTCGAACAGGTCGCCGAGGCCGCCGCCGAAACCGAACGGGTCTCCGGCGCCTGCGCCTGCGCCCGTGCCCCTCACGGCTTCGGGCCCGAACATGTCATATCGCCGGCGGCGCTCAGGATCGCGCAGGGTCTCATAGGCGACGGTGATCTGCTTGAAGCGGGCCTCGGACTCCGCGTCCCCGGGGTTGGCGTCTGGGTGCAGCTCACGGGCGAGCCGGCGGTAGGCCCGCTTGAGCTCGTCCTCAGACGCCGAGCGCGGGACGCCCAGCAGCTCGTAGAAGTCCTGGGTCATCGACACTGTCAACCCCCGCGAAGCTCTCGCGTGAGCCGCTGACCTACGACTGCGACCGCGGCGAGCGCGTGCTCATAGTTCATCCGGGTCGGCCCGAGCACGCCGATGGTGCCGAGAGCGACGCCGTCTGACTCGTAGGGCGCGACGACGAGCGAGCACTCGGCCAGGGACTCGATGCCGGCGTGCTCTGAGCCGATCGAGACTGACTCTCCCTGGGCGAGCACATCGCGCAGCAACGTCACAACGACGTAGGACTGCTCGAGGATCCCGAGCACGGCTCGGACCTGGTCGATCGCATCGAAACGTTCGGCCATGAACGCGGCGCCGCCTACGAAGACCTGGTCGTCGCTTCCAGCTGCCTTCCCGTCCTCGAGGGCACCCACACAGATCCTGACCAGGTCGTCAACGTCGGAATCGCCACTCGGACTATCAGGAGGAACAAGCCCGAGCGGGCTGCCGGAGAGGCGTTGCTGCAAGACGGTGCTCGCCGACGACAACACGGCGTCGGGGACATCCTTCCGGAGGCTGATCGTCCGTTTCTCGACGACGCCGTTGGAGAGAACCGCTACCGCCATCGCGGTGTGCGCCGAGAGCCGTGCGATCAGGGCCGAGCGAACCACGAGCGCCTGATGGGCCGGGCTCACGACTACACCGGCGCAGTCGGTGAGTTGGGCGAGCAGCCGCGAAGTGTCCCGGAGCACTCGCTCCAGCTCACCATGCGCCTTCGAGAAGAAGACCTGTACCTGTTCGTGCTCGGCCTGTGCGAGCGGCTGCGGGTTGCCCAGGTGATCTACGAAGAACCGGTAGCCCTTGTCTGTGGGGATGCGTCCGGCGCTGGTGTGCGGATGGGTCAGGTACCCCTCCCGCTCGAGCGCTGCCATGTCGGCCCGGACCGTCGCCGGCGAGACCTCGATCACCGAGTCGCGTGCGACCTGCGACGACGCCACCGGTTGAGCTGTCTCGACGTAGCCGGTCACGACGGACTTCAGGATCGCCGCCTTGCGATCGTCGAGCTGGTCGCGGTCGTGGTCGTTGCGGGTAGGCATCTCAGAGGCTCCTAGTTTGGGATTCTACTTGGGACGTCCTCCTGCGACGGCAACGCCACCTCTGCTGAGTCGTCCGATGTGGGTGCTGGGTTGTCGTGCCGCACCGGGCGGTCATTCCTCCAGCGTCAGCGCGCTGATGAAAGCCTCTTGGGGGATTTCGACGCGCCCGATCGACTTCATCCGTTTCTTGCCTTCCTTCTGCTTCTCGAGGAGCTTGCGCTTTCGCGTGATGTCGCCGCCGTAGCACTTTGCGAGGACGTCCTTCCGCTTGGCCTTGACCGTCTCGCGGGCGACGATGCGTCCACCGATCGCCGCTTGGATAGGCACGTCGAAGAGCTGCCGAGGAATGAGCTCGCGCAGCTTGGCGGTCATCTTGCGCCCGTAGTCCTCGGCCTTGGAGCGGTGCACGATCGTTGAAAAGGCGTCGACGTGCTGGCCGGCGAGAAGAACGTCAACCTTGACGAGGTTGTCGGTCTGGGTCCCAGCTGGCTCGTAGTCGAGGCTCGCGTAGCCCTTGGTCCGGCTCTTCAGTACGTCGAAGAAGTCGAGCACGACTTCCGCGAGCGGGAGCTCGTAGATGAGCTCGACGCGGTCGGGCGAGAGGTAATCCATCTTCTCCATCCGGCCTCGACGTGTCTGGCAAAGGTCCATGATCGTGCCTGTGTACTCGGCCGGGCTGATGATCGTGAGCTTCAGTAAGGGCTCGTCAATGTGGTCGATGAACTGCGGTTCTGGCATCGCCGAGGGATTGTCGACGGGCAGGATCCCGCCGTTGGTGAGGTGGGCTATGTACTCGACCGATGGAGCCGTGGAGATCAGCGAGAGGTCGAACTCGCGTTCGAGCCGCTCACGGACGATTTCCATGTGCAGCAACCCGAGGAACCCGCAGCGGAAGCCGAAACCGAGCGCGGCGCTTGTCTCGGGTTCGTAGGTCACGCTGGAGTCGTTCAGCTTGAGCTTCTCGAGCGCGTCGCGCAGATCCGGGAATTCGTCGCCGTCGATCGGGTAAAGACCGCAGAACACCATCGGCTTCGGGTTCAGGTAGCCCTCGAGCGGCTTTGACGCCGGACGTGAGGCCTCGGTGACGGTCTCGCCGACGCGCGCTTCACCAACGTCCTTGATGCCCGCGATCAGATAGCCCACCTCGCCCGGGCCAAGCGCGTCGACCTCGAGAAGTGCCGGCGTGCGGATGCCGACCTCTTCGACCTCGTGAGTGGCACCGGTCTGCAGGAAACGTAGCCGGGCTCCCGAGCGCATCGTGCCGTCCACCACGCGCACTGCGCTCACTACCCCCCGGTACTGGTCGTAGTAGGAATCGAAAAGCAACGCACGGAGCGGATCTCCCGGATCGCCCGTCGGGGCCGGGATCCGGCGGACGACCTCGTCGAGCAGCTCGGCGACACCGGCGCCCGTCTTAGCGGAGATCCGCAGGATCTGGTCGCCAGGAAGGCCGAGCACGCGCTCGATCTCATCGGCGTACCGGTCCGGATCCGCGGCTGGCAGGTCGATCTTGTTCAGGGCGGCGACGATCTCGAGATCGTGTTCGAGCGCGAGGTAGCAGTTGGCGAGCGTCTGGGCCTCGATGCCCTGCGACGCGTCGACGAGGAGCACGACTCCCTCGCAGGCGGCAAGGCTTCTCGAGACCTCGTAGCCGAAGTCGACGTGGCCAGGCGTGTCGATCAGCTGGAGCACGTAATCGCGCCAATGGACGCGCACGTTCTGCGCCTTGATAGTGATGCCGCGCTCGCGTTCGAGGTCCATCGAGTCGAGATACTGGGCTCTCATGTCCCGGGGGTCGACCGCGTTGGTCAGCTCCAAGATGCGATCCGACAGGGTCGACTTCCCATGGTCGATATGGCTGATGATCGAGAAGTTGCGAATGACCTCGGGCGCGACCACACCGTCCATCGTGCCATCTCCGAGCCGGTGTGCCGTCCGGTTCGGTCAGCTGGTACTCTCGTTGATCCCGGAGGCTCTGAGCCTCGGGCCGTACGCGTCGAGGGACGAATGGCGAATATCAAGAGTCAAATCAAGCGGAACCGTCAGAACGAGCGCCTCCGCCTCAGCAACAAGGCCGTGCGCTCGGAGCTGAAGACGCGCACGAAGAACGCTCTTCTTGCCGCTGAGACGGGCGCTGAGGACTCGGTCGAACGCCTACGCGAGGCCGTGAAGCGCATCGACAAAGCGGCAGCCAAGGGCGTTATCCATGCCAACCAGGCGTCTCGGCGCAAGTCTCGCCTCGTACGCCGTATCGCCTTGATCACGGCTGAGAGTGGCGAGGAGAGCTGAGCCCACCGGCTCGCTGATCGTGTCACCGCTGATGAGCGGAAGCCTCAGCCTCTGGCGAGAGGGAGCTTCAGCGGTGGACTCCCACCGAGAAGTGCGTCAGTTATCGATGAGTCGTTGCCTGACATCCCAAGCTCCCAGACGCCGACGCCTGCGCAGTCGAATTGGGCGGCGAGCGCAGACTTGAGGGCGATCGATACCGGATCGTCGAACCAGGTCTGGTGCCACTTCCCGTCTCTCTTGAACACAGTCCAGGGAGTTTCGGTCACTGGGTCCCATTTCGGCGCGTGACCCGCAGCCACGATTGCCGCGTAGGTGACAGCGAGCGGAGGTCCCGTGGTTGCCGCTCCGTCAAGTCGGCTCGCTGACGGGAAGTCGTAGCCGTAGAGCGGAATGCCGAGCACGATTCGCCGCGCAGGCACAACGGACGCGTATTCGGCGAGCGTAATGGCGTCGGTCCAGGAGGCGTTCGTCAACGGTGCCGTCGCCGAAGCCACATCCGGGTCCTGCATGTCGTAGGCCATGACGAAGAGCTCGTCGACATATCGCATCAACGCCTTGACGTCGAAGAAGCCCAACGGGTCCAGGGCAGACGTCGGATAGGTGTCCAACATGATCGACCAGGTGGGGCCTAGTGACCTCAACGTTGTCGAGAACGACGCCACGAAGCGAACGAATCCGTCTCGGTCAGCTGTGCTGTTGCCCTCGAGGTCCAGATCGATGCCGTCGAAGCCCCCGGCAGAAAGCAGTGTCGCGACGTTTCTGGCGAGCCGAGGACCCGCAGCCGAAGGGTGTGCTGCGATCGAGTGGAGAACCGAAGGGTCTTCCGAGAAGACCGTGAGCAGCACACGGTCGCCCGCAGCGTGAGCCTGGCCGATGTCAAGGGTCAGAGCAGCACTCGTGAGAGTCGAGTACCCCTCCCCGCCGTGAGCAATGGAGCCGCCGGTGCCGAGTCCCACCGCCCAGTAGGCGAGCGTTGTCAGGCCCTGGTAGTCCGGCGTGAAGCTGCCGACTTCCCAATAGGGGAGGAAGCCGAGGACCTGGTGGGCGCGGAGGGGCCGGACGAAGGCCTCCGCCGGGAGCGTCGGGGCAGGACGGCCCGGGACGGTCGGCAAGTTGACCGCCACCGCCGCCTCTGCCTTGGTCACTGCGGCCCGCTCGACAGGAATGAGGAGCTGGGCCGGGCTCGGCGCCCGGGTTGTCGTAGTCGGCCCGGTGCCGAAGACCCCGCATCCTGCACAGCCGAGCGCACCGAGCAGGCTCGCAAACACGGAAAGGGCGAGGCGAGCGGCGGTGGGACGCCGTGTTGAGGCCATGACGGCGCGAGCGTAGTTCCCGTCGATCCCGACGCGGCGTCGTCCCGTCCGCGGCCAAGCCGACCAGGCCGGTGTGCTCCGACCCGGAGAATGCTCCTACGCTCTGCGGGATGGTCTTCGTCGAGGTCTTCCGCTTGCTCGTCGCAGTCTGTGGCGCGCTCGTTGGCCTCGCGGCCGGCAACCACTACGCCGCCACGGCGGTGGGGCGCTCCACCGGAGCTGCCATCGGGGTCTTGGTCGGTTACGTGGTCGGCGGCGTCGTCGGTCGCCTGACGCACGGAGGCATGCGTAAGGCGACCCGATCGCTTCGGGATGTTCCTGCCCCCGAGTTGCTCGCAGGGATGTTGTTCGGCAGCATCGGCCTACTGGTCGGCGTCGTCATCTGCATCCCGCTGTTCGTCTTCATCCGAGAGAACTTCGATTTCTTCATCACCGCGGCAGTGGCATGGGTGCTCGGCACACTCGGCTTGAAGGTGGGCATGGCCAAGGGTCGCCAGCTCGCTGACGCGCTCGGCGTCGCGCGCCGCCTCACGTCGACGCGCCAGGACGTTGCCACTGGCAGTGACCTGGCGGACACATCTGCGGTGATGGACCGGTCGTTTCTTGTCCTGGGACGGACAGGCTTGTTCGGTCCCGAGCTGTTGATCCCCGAACCTGTCGCTGACGAGCTTGCGACGTTGGCCGAAGGACCAGATCCTGTCGCGTCCCGGCGCGCGCGACGCGGGCTCGAGGCGATTGACGCACTCAGGAACATCGGGGTCAATGTCACCTTCGTGCAGGGTGACGTCCCCGCCGCAGCTTCGATAGAGGAGAAGGTCGCCATACTGGCCGATCGCCTCGACGCTCGCGTCGTCACGTGCTCTGTTGAGATGGCCCGGCGCCGAGAGGAGGCGGGCGCCCGTGTGCTCGATCTCCGTAGCCTTGTGAGCGACCTTTCACCGGACCACGTCCCCGGAGAGCATCTGAAGGTCGACCTCATCCGAGCGGGTCGTCAGCCGCAGCAAGCGATTGGCTTCCTGCCCGACGGCGACATGGTCGTGGTCAACGACGCCGAGGAGCTGGTCGGTCAAACAGACGTGGCCGTTGTTGTCCTCTCGACGAGACCGACGAACCAGGGGCTGCTCGTCTTCGCCCGCATCGCTGACGAAGCGGGTTCGCTCCGTGGTGCGGGCAGGCAAGCCTCAAGAGATCTGCCGCGCTAGCGGAACCTTCCTGGCTATCCCTTGAACCCCTTTTTGGGCCTTTTCGAACTTTCTTCCAAATAAGCCTCTGACCAGCGCGTTTGTCCTGGTCAGAGGCTCGCGTTTTGTTGCTACAGGGTGTATGACCTAATACATGACATCGATCATCGGCAAGACCATCAAGGGCCATACGTACTACTACTCCCGAGAGGTTGCCCGAGTGGGCGGCAAACCGAAGGTCGTCTCTCAGCGATACCTGGGCAAAGCGGCCGATATCGAAGCGGCGATCAGTGGCGCGACCGTGATGCCCGACCGCACTCGTCACCTCGCCTTCGGCGACGTCGCTGCGGTGTGGGAGATGCTTCGACGCCTCAAGGTCACAGACATCGTCGATGACGTCGTCGGTAGCCGTCGCAGCGATGCGGGTGCATCGGTGGGGACCTACATCGCGCTCGCGGTGTTGAACCGGGTGGTCGATCCCTGCTCGAAGCTCGCCTTTGAGACTTGGTGGGCAAAGACTGCCGGCGAGCGGTGGTTGGGACTCCCGCCAGGAGCCCTCGACCATCGGCGCTTTTGGGATGCGATGGATGCGATCTCCGAGAGCCGGCTCGAAGAGATCGAACGGCGCATCGTCGAGGCCATGGTCGCAACGTTCGAGGTCGACTGCTCAGGGCTCGTGTTGGACATGACGAACTTCGCCACCTACATCGATTCGGCGAACCCCCGGGCCCCGATCGCCCAACGTGGACATGCGAAACAGAAACGAAATGACCTTCGATTGGTCGGCCTGGGTCTTGTTGTCTCGACCGATGCGGGTGTTCCGCTCGTCTCGCACGCCTACCCGGGCAACAAGCCCGACGTCACCCAGTTCCCCACGCTGGTCGGTGAGCTCGTCTCCCGCTTCCAGGCCCTTCCTGGCGCCGAAGGAGGCGAGCTCACCCTTGTCTTCGACGCCGGGCAGAACTCGAACGACAACTACAAGCTCTTGGACGGCTTACCGCTGCACTTCGTCGGTTCACTGCCTCCCTCGGACCATCCTGAGCTTCTCAGTGCGGCAAAGGACCGCTACCAGATCCTCGACGAAGAGACCTTCCCCGACCTCCGTGCATTCGAGTCCCGAAAGGTGGCCTTCGGCACCGAGCGGCGTCTGGTTGTCTGCCACTCAGAGGGCCTGCACGCCAAACAGTCCCGGGGCTTCGACCAGACCTTGGCCAAGGCCCACCGCCAGCTCGCCGAGGTCCAAGCCCGCCTCGCTCGTGGCAACACCCGCAAACCAAGAGAAGAAGTCGAAGCCGAGATCGAAGGGATCCTGGCCCCTCGGTGGCTGTCGAGAGTCATCTCGACCACGCTGACTGGAACCGAGCCCGCCGAGCTGCGTCTCGGGTTCTCCACCAGCGCCAAAGCCAGAGCAGCTCTCGAAGACGAATTGTTCGGCAAGAGGATCCTGTTCACCGACCACGACGACTGGAGCACCAAAGAGGTCGTCACGTCCTACCGCTCCCAGGAGGCGGTCGAGGCGGACTTTCGCCAGATGAAAGACGTGAAGGTCGTCTCGTTCTCCCCGATGTTCCACTGGACCGAGCAGAAGATCCGCGTCCACGTCCTCTACTGCGTGGTTGCCCTCATGGTCGCCCGGCTCATGGTCCGTGAGGCCGACCGGGTCGGCATCCACATGAGCGTCCGTGAACTCCTCGACACCCTGGCGGGGATCGAGGAGACCTTGCTCCTCTACCAGGGCGAACGAGGACGTCCTCGGGCACGGCGGATGCTCACCGAAATCGACCCCATCGGCCAACACCTCTACGACCTGTTCTCACTCGATGCCTATGCCCCGAAGCGGTGAGTTAGGTACTACGCGCCGACTGGCAAAACATGGCCTCTGAGCTGCGGCAATACCGGTCTGTCATGGGATAGCCAGGAAGGTTCCGCTAG
>Ga0224558_1001673_pt1 | contig 22426 bp, 15 predicted proteins | sample 714S32024metaG_FD_180682 | JGI IMG/M metagenome (GOLD analysis project Ga0224558, IMG submission 180682) | Peat soil microbial communities from Stordalen Mire, Sweden - 717 S3 20-24 | ecosystem: Environmental > Terrestrial > Soil > Wetlands > Peat | place: Sweden: Norrbotten County, Stordalen...
GCTGTTTCTGCGCGCAGGCATCAAAGAAGGCCGGAAGCGGGTGAAACTCGCCACCGCCATGTTCATCAAGGAGCAGGTGCAACCATGCAACCCCGTGATCGGCTAACCCCGAAAGAAATTCAGGTTTCGACCCTGGTCTGGCAGGGGCTTACCAATAAAGACATTGCCGGCGTGCTCACGACGAGCGAGCAGGTAGTGAAGAACTATCTGCGTACCGCCTTCGACAAACTGGGAGTCTGGACCCGGCTCGAACTTGCGCTCTATGTGGCCAGCCACGGTGGAGCGAACTGGCATGTGCAACTGGGGAACGGGCTGTTATCACAGGCGGCAGAGTGGAGCCGAGCCGTGGGCGAGGAAGGCGTTGCCTATGGGGATGAGAAAAGAAAGGCGGCGGCCTCCCGAGGGGCGAACTAGAAGTTCCGCATCCGGCAAGTCGTATGCAGCTTTGTAAAACTGATCGTCGTGGATTTGCAGGCTGTGAGATTGCCGGTTTGCGTGGAGGCCCGGCGGGGCTTCGCAACGGGTTTCACCCGTTGCGAGATCCGCCTGGGATTGCGGCAGACAGCGCCATCCTGTTGGCGCTGTCCTTGCGATGAGGCCCGGTGCGAAGCATTCGCGCAAAGACTAGCTATCGAGTTGTGAGTTTACGGAAGGCCTTCGAAGCGCTGGAGTTGGAATTGCCTCTCCGATGTTTGGGGACGGAAACAGATTTCACACCGGCCGCTATAACCGGCGGTTCCCGCGGCCCATTGGGTTCGCGGGACTGCCGGCCTAAGTAGCATGTTTTCAGAGAAATAGCCCACCAACTTCTGCCAGAGGCAGCCGGCAGGAAGGCCGCGCCGGCTGCCGCAAATCCCGGTAATCAAATTGCTCAGTTACTGCTGTACTTGTTCGTCCGCTTTCACAAGTTCGGAGCTTCATAGCTCATCGCTTCTGCGTTTCGTTTGTTCAGACCTGGACTGAGGTAGGCATGCTCTACAAGGACACTTTTTGGATGGCCTGCGACTCGACCGAGCAACTGCGGGCCGAATACGGTCCGTTCCACACCCGGGAGCAAGCGGAAAGCGAAGCCCGCAAACTCGGCTTTGGATACCTGCTGCGCTACGAGCACATTTTGGGTCCCGACGAAGAGATCGAAGAAGTGCGCTGCATCTTTCTCGAACTGCAGGACGTGCAGAACGCTCCGAGGCCGGGTGTAACCTTTCATACGCGGTGTGCCAGTTGCGGCGAGGCCGCAGCCCACGAGAGATCGTGGCAGGCCGAGGTTTGGGCTGACATCCACGAATTCGAACATACCCGCCACAAAGTCAGACTTTTCGAGCACGCCCGCGGAGAAGGTATGAAAGAGATCGGCGACTGGCGGGGCCACGCCGCCTGAGCGATCACGACAAAGAGAACCAACCACCGTTGGGGTACGGCCGTACCCTCCAAGACATTTCTATTTATGCCACCAATTGATGGAGCACAATCTTGTCCGTAGTTTGCAGCCAGGCTGATGCGGGGTTGGATGAGGTAGCGAGCCCTTTACCGTGCTTGATTGGATTGTAGGCCGGACTGGTGCGAGCGGCCCACTAAATGATTGCTGGTGAAATCGCGATTTCTAACCAACTACGAGCCGGGTCCCAGTTTCCGAGTGGCCATACGGTACGTGGAGCTAGTTTTCCTGCTGCCGGGTGTTACATCTGCTTTGCCGAGCGTCAAGGGCGCCGCCTTCGAAGATTACCCCTGTTTCGTCGCTGAATAAATCCGTCCCACAATCTGCCGTTGCCTCTTGAATTGACAACTGGTACGAAGTGCCATCCTGCGAAATCAACAAGCGGAGCCGGTACCCAGGAAGGGGATCGGTTTCTGACTGTAAGTTCCTTGGCAGTAGGGTGAACTCGCGCCCACCGGTTTCCCTTAGTTGTCCAGAGCGGAGCAGCGTCGCGTAATTGGCGTAGGTCCCATGAGCGAACTTGTATTGCGCCTCGGCTGTGTTGATGAGTCCTGCCATCATTCCAATTTCCCATTTCTCTGCGGAGCTTCCCGTTTGTTTCTCATTGTCAGTTTCCGCTTCGCGGCTCACATAAATCACCGGATTGAACCCGCTAGCTCCGGGGTTATCGGCCATGATCTTTTGCGTCTGTTCTGGGGATACCATAATGACCACCTGGGCTTTTTTCGTGCCTTGCAAGACGAATTTAGCTTCGTCGCCGGCCAAGGGAGGTTCGCCCCACACGAACCTAAGGTCGCCATCTCCGACAGTCAGGTCTGCAACCGGAGATTCACCCATCCCTGGATTTCCGACGATCGTTCCATTTCCAATAACTCCAATCTTGAAATGGCTCATGGTGCCAGTTAGTTTGCCGTCGCTTTCGTGCAGCTTCAAGACTAGAAAAGGAGTGTTCTCACCCGGTCGCTTCACTGCCCAGGTTCCAACGAATGCGTTTAGGCGATCGTGCGTGGAAGGCCGATTGGTTTGCGCCACTGCTGAAGCACTAAGGGTGGCGAGCCTCACGACCACGACGCCCAAGAGAAACGTTAGCATTGGCGTTCTAGACCGTTGGACGTTCATACCGTCCTCCAAATTGTGAGAACCAATTGTAGCCTCGCAACCCAGGTCGTTTTTGTCAATGCCCGCCAGCAGCCCACTCGATAGGGCAAGTCGGAGGAAATCCACACAAATCAAGAAACTGATTCTTCCCTACAGGACGGTTGACGATAACGGCCATTACACCAACTGAGAGTTGGGCAAGCCCCGTCTCTGCAGGTGGAAGGAGTACCGACTCCTCTGCCACCGGGTTTTAGCGAGTCAGTTTTGCGGCGGCGGCTTCGTCGAGCATCCACAGCAGGTTTCCGTCGGATGGTTGTACTCTCTGCGAGGGCAGCGGAGGAATGCTCTTGCCCTCGAGAACCTGGTGCAGCATGCCGGCCTTGTCCGCGCCACTGGCCATGAACATCACCTCTGCGGCGCGATTGAGCACTGGGAAAGTAAAGGTGATGCGAAAGGTGCTCAACTTCGCAACCCAATTGGCGACCACCAGGCGCGACTGTTCGTCGAGCGCCGAAGAATCGGGGAACAGCGAAGCGGTGTGGCCATCCGGACCCAGGCCGAGCAGAATCAGGTCAAAGCGCGGAAATTCGCCGGGCCGATCGCCGGGTCGAATTTCGGGACGAAGTTCGAAAAATCGGCGGAGCTGGGTCTCATAGTCGGACGCAGCGGCGGCGGCATCGGGATTTTCCGCCGGTACGCGAAAGACGTTCTCGGCTGGAATCGCAATCTTCGTCAGCAACGATTCATGCACCATTCGATAATTGCTGTCGGGGTCGGTGGGCGGGACGTGACGCTCGTCGCCGAAGAATAGAAAAACGCGGTTCCAGGCGAACTCGGCATAATTGGCGGCGAGCAGGGAATAGAGACCTTTTGGAGTCGAGCCACCGGAGAGCGCCACCGCGAATCGTCCCTGGGCGCCGATGGCGGCGCGGGCCGTGCGAACGAATTCTTCGGCGGCGGCGTGAAAAAGATCGGCCGCCGTGGCGAGGACTTCAATCGATCGAGTCGAGGGCATGGGGAATTTGTAATTGGTAATGTGTAATTTGCAATTTGTAAGTCAGCAATCCGGTAACTCCGTAACTTGCGTTCGGGTTTAAATTACCAATTACCAATTACATATTACAAATTATTTTTCGAAATCTCTCCAGCGTCGGCCATCGCGTTCCAGCAACTCATCGGACTCCTTCGGGCCCCAGGTTCCGGCGGGATAGTTGGGGAAATTACGCGGCGGCAGGGCCTTCCACACATCGAGTACGGGATTGACAATGCTCCAGCCCGCCTCGACCATGTCGGCGCGCTGGAACAGGGTGGCGTCCCCGGTCATGCAGTCATGGAGCAGGCGTTCATAGCCGGTCGAAGGCGTGAGTCCGAAATAGTCGGCGTAGGCGAAATCCATATTCACTTCGCCCAGTTGCATGGTGGTCCCGGGAACTTTGGCGGCAAAGCGCAGCGAGATGCCTTCTTCCGGCTGGATGTGGAGCACCAGTTGGTTGGGCATCATGTTTTCGACCTGGGTTTCGCGGAACAGCATGAACGGAGCGCGCCGGAACTGGATCACGACGTGCGTATTGCGGCCGGGCAGCCGCTTGCCGGTGCGCAGATAGAAGGGAACTCCCGCCCAGCGCCAGTTGTCGATCAAGAGGCGCATGGCGACAAAGGTTTCCGTGCGCGAGTCCAGGGGCACGCCATCTTCAGAGCGGTAGGCGGGCACGCGCTCGTTGTCCATGATGCCTTCGCCGTATTGCCCGCGGACGGTTTTGCTGAGCACATCCTCGTTACTGTAGGGCTGGATGGCATGCAGGATTTTGGCTTGCTCGTCGCGAACCGCGTTGGCTTCGAACGAAATCGGCGGTTCCATCGCGGTCAGAGTGATGAGCTGCATGATGTGGTTGGGAACCATGTCGCGCAAGGCGCCGGCGCCATCGTAGTAGCCGCCGCGTTTCTCGACGCCGACGGTTTCGACGACTGAAATCTGCACGTGGTCGATGTAGCGCCGATTCCAGATCGGTTCGAAAATCCCATTCGCGAAACGGAGCGCCAAAATGTTCTGGACCGTTTCTTTTCCCAGGTAGTGATCGATGCGGTAGATCTGGCATTCCGTGGCAACTTTCAAGAGTTGCTGGTTCAAAGCCTTGGCGGAATCGAGGTCGCGGCCAAAGGGTTTTTCGATAATCACCCGACGCCAATGGCTGTTCTCTTCAGTCATCAGGCCGACTTTCGCGAGCCGCTCGACGACGTCGCCGAAGAAGTTGGGCGCAGTGGCGAGGTAAAAGAAATAGTTGCCGTGCGAGTTGTGTTCCTGGTTGACCTGGGCAAGCGCTTCTTTCAGCTTGTCGTAGGTAGCGGGGTCGTCGAAATTCCCGCTGACGTAACTTATGCGGCGGACAAACCATTCCCACAAATCGGCGCCGACCGGGGCCGTGGCGAATTTCTTGAAGTCTTCGCTGATTTTCTTCCGCGCGTCGTCATTGCTCATGGGACTGCGGCCCACGCCGATCACCGCGAACTCGCGCGACAGCAATTGCTCGCTGGCGAGGTTGTAGAGAGCGGGAATCAGCTTCCGGCGCGTCAGGTCGCCGGTAAAGCCGAAGATCACCATGACGCACGGATCTCCAGTACGCCCGACCCGCGGCTTGGTTGTTGCTGGCACTTCTGTTTGAGCCATCGTTTCCTCTTACCGGATTAATGAGCAGTTTCTTACGGCAGTTTCTTACGACGTTTTCGCTGGTGCTTTCAGTTCAATGTGCCCACCAAACTTCTGCCGCATGGCAGAGAGCATCTTCTCCGCGAAGCTATGATCCTGCCGCGAGCGGAAGCGCGTGTACAGGGCCGCCGTCAGCACTTCGGCGGGAACCGCCTCTTCGAGCGCCGCCTGAATTGTCCAGCGCCCCTCGCCGGAATCCTGCACGAACCCGCTGTACTCGGCGAGCGTGGGATTCTCGACCAGCGCCATCGCTGTCAGATCCAGCAACCATGAACTCACTACGCTGCCGCGCCGCCAGACCTCGGCAATATCTGGCAGGTTGAGATCGTAGCGGATATCTTCGGGAAGGTCTTTGCTGGTCGCGTTCTTGAAAATATCGAAGCCCTCCGCGTAGGCCTGCATCATGCCGTACTCGATGCCGTTGTGGACCATCTTAACGAAATGTCCGGAGCCGGACGGGCCGCAGTGGAGGTAACCGTCTTCGGAAGTACCAGCAGCACTCTCAGTCAGCTTCTCGCGTCCTGGAGTGCGGGGGATGTCGCCGCGTCCGGGCGCCAGCGTTTTGAAGATCGGGTCGAGGCGCTGGACGGCCTCTTTCGGGCCGCCAATCATCATGCAGTATCCGCGTTCCAGTCCCCAGACGCCGCCGCTCGTGCCGACGTCGACGTAGTGAACGCCTTTGGTGGCGCAGATTTTGGCGCGGCGTACGTCATCTTTGAAATACGAATTGCCGCCATCGATGATGGTGTCGCCCGCCTGCATGCGGCTGAGCAGGGCCTGCACGGTTTTTTCCGTGGCGTCGCCCGACGGCACCATGATCCACGCGGCACGCGGCGGATTCAGCTTGCCGACCAGATCGTCGAGCGAAGTCGAGGCCACCGCACCTTCGCCGGCGATACCCTTGACGGCATCGGCGCTGAGATCGGAAACCACCAGCGTGTGACCGCCGCGCATCAGGCGCCGCGTCATATTGGCGCCCATGCGGCCCAGACCTACCATTCCGAGTTGCATTGCTGCTCCTTCGACCGAGAACTGCGCGGCTGCGTTTAACTAGGGGTTTCTAGGAGCCCCATATGAATTGTCATCCTGAGCGAAGCGAAGGACCCGCTTGTCGCGGCGAACAGCAGGTCCTTCGCTTCGCTCAGGATGACAACTCATAAAGAGCTTCGCGTGTTGCAGCCTCCCAACATACACCACAGGCTACAGAATCTGTTTTACCAGTTCCGTGAGTTTGGTGAGTCCCGCTTTGACGTCGCTGCCGAGGTGCACGCGCAGCGCCCGGCGTTTGCGGTCGGCGAGAACCTGGAAGTCGCCGCGAGCCTGTGCCGCCTTCACCACTCCGAAAGTGTATTTCTGACCGGGAACCGGCAAGTCCTGGGCATCGTCGCAGGTGATCTGCAGGAATACGCCGCTGTTGGGGCCGCCTTTATAAGCTTGTCCGGTGGAGTGCAAAAAGCGCGGCCCGAAGCCGAGGCATGTCGCCACGCGTTTGCGATCGCGCACGGTCATGCGCAGGTTTTGCAGCAGCGATTCGTGCTCCGCATTCATCTCGACATAACCCAGCAGGGCAAAATAATCGCCGGCGCCGAGCCGCGCCAGATGCGCACGCAGATAGTTCTTGAGCGAGCGATCGAAGCCGACGGCTTGGCCGAGGTCGCGAGCGTTCTTGTCGTCGGTGAAGAGTTTGAAGCCCGCTTCTTCAAGTAGCGGTTTTTCGGGAGGAAGCGAGCCCTTGCTTTCGTACTCAGACGTAAGTTGTTTCGTGACGATCTTGCTGGCTTCGACATCGGGTTGATTGAAGGCGTTGATCCCGAGGATCGAGCCCGCGACCGCCGTGGCAATTTCCCAGCGGAAGAATTCCTGGCCCAGGCTGTAGATATCGGACACGGCGATGCGCACCACCGGTTGTCCTGCTTTCTCTATGGCGGCGACCTTGGCGTCCTGCGCCGGGTCGGGCGCGGTCTCCAGCCGAAGGTAGGCGAAGATGCGGTCGCTATTCCTGGAATCGCCATAAACTTCCGGCGCGCCCAGCGCTTCGCGATCGACCGGAATGATGCCCTTGCCGAGCTTGCCGGTCGATTCCGCGATCAACTGCTCGAGCCACGCGCCGAGGTCGGCAATTCCGGGCGAGGTAATGAGCGTAATCTTGTCGCGTCCAAGTTTTGCGGTTGTGCCAATGATCAGGCCGAGCATCACTCCCGGATTCTGTTCCACGGGAATGGACGGTTTGCAGGCTTCGACCATTTCTTTCGTGCGCTGGAGGAACTTGCCCGTGTCGAGGCCCATGGCCGCGGCGGGCACCATGCCGAAGTTCGAGAGCGCCGAGTAGCGTCCGCCGATCGATGGCAGGCCATAGAAAATGTGGCGGAAGCGGTCGCGCTCGGCGACCTGCTGCATCTTCGAGCCCGGGTCGGTGATGGCGATAAATTGGCTGCCCGCGTTGTCTTTATTGCGGCCCCCATTGTTGCCGCGGATCTGCTGCACGCGCTCGAAGAAATACTGCTTGTAGATGTTGGGTTCGAGTGTGCTGCCGGATTTGCTGGAGACGATGAAGAGTGTTTTGGCGACGTCGACCTTTTTCTCGACGCTCCGGATTTGCGCCGGATCGGTCGAGTCGAGGATGTACAGGCGCGGGAACCTCGGTGTTTGCGCGAAGGTCAGCGCGAGCACTTCGGGACAAAGGCTGGAGCCGCCCATGCCAAGCAGCAGTATGTCCGAAAACCCGGCGGTTCGGATCTCGTTGGCCAGGTCGTTAAGCTTGGGGGCACCGGCGAGTTGTTCGTCGGTGATGCCGAGCCAGCCCAGCCAGTTGGCCTCGTCGTCGCCGGTCCAGAGGGAGGCGTCGCCCTGCCAGAGACGTCTTACTTTTCCAGACGCCCGCCAGTCGTTAAGGTTTTTTTTTACCGCAGTGTCAAGATCGGCCGGAAGCGATGCGGTCTGTCGATTGACCTGCGGCGTCGGCGTGCCGGTTCGCTTCGAGCTTTTATCGACCGCGGCCAGCAGGGTGTCGAAGGCGTCGGCAAATAGTTTTACGCCGTCGGTCGTCAGCTTGTCGGTCACGTCTTTCATGACGATGCCGACGCCGGCCAGATCGGCCATCGTTTTCCGCGCACCGTCCAGGTTCTCGGTCAGACTCGGGCGCGGCTTGCCGTGATCGCGGAAGGCGTCGAGCGTCGCCGGTGGAACGGTATTGACGGTGTCCGGCCCGATCAATTCCTCGATATAAATCACGTCGCGGTAATTCGGATTCTTGGTGCTGGTGCTTGCCCACAACACGCGTTGCGTCTGCGCGCCTTTGGCGGCCAGCGCTTTCCAGCGCGGAGAAGAAAAAATGCGCTGGTAGGCTTCGTAGGTCAGTTTGCCGTTGGCGATCGCGACTTTCCCGAGGATACCCTGCAACTTCGCTTTGCGCGCGGCGTCTGGTTCTTTCTTGAGTTGCTCGCCGACGAGAGAGTCGACCAGCGAATCGATGCGACTAATGAAGAAGCTGGCGACGCTGGCAACCTTGCTCACATCGCCGCCGGACGCAGCGAATTTTTCAACGCCGTCAATGAAAGCCGCGGCGACTTCCTCGTACACTCCCTGCGCGAACAGCAGCGTCACGTTGACGTTGATGCCCTCGCCGATGAGCTGGCGAAACGCGGGTATGCCCTCGGCGGTGCCCGGCACCTTGATCATCACATTTCCGCGGGCCACGCTCTTCCATAACCGCCGCGCCTCGTCGATGGTGCCGCTGGTGTCGTGCGCGAGATACGGAGAGACTTCGAGGCTCACGTAGCCGTCGCGCTTCTTCGTGTTCTGGTAGACGGGCGCGAGCAGGTCGGCCGCGTCCTGAATATCGCGGATCGCCAGCAGTTCATAGCGGCCCTTGGCGTCAAGGTCGGTGCGGCCGGCAAGCGAGTCCAGAAAATCCTGGTACTGCGTCGACCCCGCGATGGCCTTCTCGAAAATCGCGGGATTCGAAGTCATCCCGCGCAGGCCGTCTTCCGTGATCAGGCGCTGCAGTTCGCCGCTCTGCAACAGGTCGCGGCGGATGTAGTCGAGCCAGATCGATTGGCCGAAAGTCTGAAGCTGGGTGAGAGGATTCGCGGCTTTTGCAGTCTCAAGCGTGCTCACTGGATTCATAACCATCTCCTAAACTGAGCCAGGCAGCAGAATAATTGCCTGACGTTAATAAACTGTTACTTCTCGATTCGGACGTGACGCCTAGTCCCAAAAGTGTGCGGGAGAACTGGGTCGTCCCTCCGGGACTTGAGTCATTTTTTCTACCCTTCCCAGCGCTGAAGCGCTGGGCTAAGTTCGGGCGCCCCTCCGGGCTGGATTCTTACTTCCCGAGCAGTTCGCGTACGGCCTGCAGTACGGCATCGGTCGTGAAGCCGAACTTCTTTTGCAAGTCCTTGAGCGGCGCGGACGCTCCAAAAGTGTGCATCCCTATGATGCGTCCTTTCGTTCCCGCGTATTGCACCCATCCTAATGTCGAAGCCATCTCGACCGCGACTCGCGCGGTGACGTCGGGCGGAAGCACCGCGTCGCGGTAACTCTGATCCTGACGCTCGAACAAGTCCCACGAAGGCATGCTCACGACGCGCGTCCGGATGCCTTCCGTTTTTAATTTTTCGTAGGCGTCGATGCACAGATAAACCTCGCTGCCCGTGGCCATCAGGATCACCTGCGGCTTGCCCCCTTCGGCGTCGGCCAGAATGTAAGCTCCGCGAGCCAAGCCTGCGGCGGATGCGTATTTCGTGCGATCGAATGTCGGCACAGCTTGCCGCGTCAGGACCAGCGCCACCGGTTTCTTCGGCAGCTTCATGATTATTTTCCACGCCTCGACGACCTCGTTGGCGTCGGCGGGACGCAGCGTCATCAGCCCGGGAACCGCGCGCACCGTTATCAGTTGCTCGATGGGCTGGTGAGTCGGCCCGTCTTCGCCGACGCCGATGGAATCGTGGCTGAAGATCCAGATCGAGGGCACTTCCATGACGGCCGAGAGGCGGATCGGCATCTTCATGTAGTCGCTGAAGATCAGGAAGGTCGAGCCGTAGGCGCGGATTTTCGACAGCACCATGCCGTTGACGATGGCGCCCATGGCGTGTTCGCGAATGCCAAAGTGGAAGTTGCGCGCGTTGTAATGACCCGCTTCGAAATCGCCCGCGCCGTCGAAGGTAAGCCGCGTCTTCGTCGAGGGATACAAATCGGCCGAGCCGCCCATGAGCCAGGGATCGTTCTTGGCGATGGCATTGAGAACTTTGCCGGACGAATCGCGGGTCGCCATTCCTTTCGCATCGGGCGCAAATGTGGGCCAGTCCTTGTCCCATCCGTCCGCCGGTTGCCGACTCTGCATGCGTCCGAATTGAGCCGCTAAATCCGGATACTGCCCGCTGTATTTGCTGAACAGCGCGTTCCACTGCCCGCTCAATTGCCGCCCGCGCTTGCCCATCACGTCGCGGAAATTGTCGCGCACTCCGTCGGGCACCAGGAACTTGGCGTCTTCCGGCCAGCCGTAGAAGCGCTTGGTCAGTTTGACTTCTTCTTCGCCGAGCGGCTCGCCGTGCGCTTCTTTTGTGTCCTGCCGGTGGGGTGAGCCGTAAGCAATGTGGCTGTTGACGATGATCAGCTTGGGGCGGTCCTTTGTGCTTGGATCGGTCACGCTGAAGGCGTGGTTGTAGGCGTCGGCCAGCGCGACCAGATCGTTGGCATCGCGGAGGTGCTGGACGTCCCAGCCATAGGCTGCGAAGCGGGCGGCCACATTTTCATCGTAGGCGAGATCGGTATTGCCCTCGATGGTGATGTGGTTGTTGTCGTAAATCCAGCACAGGTTCGAAAGTTTCAGATGCCCGGCGACCGACGCGGCTTCCGACGAAATTCCTTCCATCATGTCGCCGTCGCCGCAAATCGCCCAAACGTTGTAGTTGAACAGCTCGAATCCCGGACGATTGAAATACCCTGCCAGCCAGCGTTCGGCGATCGCCATGCCCACGCTGTTGGCCAAGCCTTGACCGAGCGGGCCGGTGGTCGTCTCAACACCCGTGGTCAAACCGTATTCGGGATGCCCCGGCGTTTTGCTGCCCAGTTGCCGGAAATTCTTGATCTCTTCGAGCGACACGGCAGGAGTCGAAAGAATTTTGCCATCCGCACTTACTTCGCGCACGCCCGCCAGATGGAGCAGGGAATAGAGCAGCATGGAGGCGTGCCCATTGGAGAGCACGAAGCGGTCGCGGTTCGGCCAGATCGGATCTTCCGGGTCATAGCGCAGAAACTGCTGCCACAAACAGTAGGCAACCGGAGCCAACGCCATCGGCGCCCCGGGATGCCCCGAGTTCGCCTTCTGCACCGCGTCCATCGAAAGCGTGCGAATGGTGTTGATACACAACTGGTCAAGCTGGGTACCGGTGGCGATAGACTCGCCGACGATAGACTGGTCACTGACAGCCATCAATTCTCTCCTCGCAAATCACTTGCCTTGCCCTGCTTCAAAATTAGATGAAATCGGCGCCAAATGGATACAAGCGCCAATCGCCACAAGTCTACATCGTGATCGAGAAAAAATACGAGGCACGAGAGGACGAAGCTGCGGTTTTACACCGCGAGAATTTGGCTCGCTCGATTGGGACGGGTGGCGCTGATTTGTGCAACGCGAGGTGCGGATTTCAGGTAAGAAAAGTCTTATCCTGGCTGATCTTGTGTTGCAGGGTGGCCGCCATTTGGTCCACGTCTTTGGCCGAAAGGTGCATCAGCTCAGGGTCCAGGATGGGGATGCGGTTGGTTCCGACCGCGTCCCGCCGCACCTGGATCAGCAGTGCCTGCAGCGCCTGGGCATCGTATTTTTGCGGTGTCAGGCGGATCAATTCCTGCAGCGTGGCTCCGAGCGACAAGCGTTCGCGGTAGGGACGCTCGCTGGTCATGGCGTCAAAGGTCTCGGCCAAGGCCACGATGCGCACCGCTTGCGGTATTTCGTCCCCATGCAAGCCGTCCGGGTATCCCGACCCATCGGCGCGCTCATGGTGCCAGCGCACGATTTCGGGTATCTGCGGCCAGGGAAACTGCACTTGGCTGACGATCTGATGGCCAATGATCGTGTGGTCCCGCATCTCGTGGGATTCCTGCTCATTGAGCTCCGCCGCTTTCCCGAGCAGCCGCTTATCGACCGCAACCATGCCGATGTCATGCAGATAGGCCGCCGACCGCAGTGACGCAACGCCGGTCGGGTCCATGCCCAGCGCTTCGCCGATGGCCTGCGAGTAGCGGCCGACGCGCAGCGAGTGTCCATGAATGTTGACGTGTTTGACGTCGATGGCGGTGGCGAAAGCTTCGAGCGCGTTGTCGTAGAACCCGTGCAGCGAGGCCAGCAGCCGCAGGTTTTCCGAAACCCGTTGCGCCAGCGTCTGGCCGAGAGTGTGATTCTGAATGGCCAGTGCCACGTAGTGGCTCAGCATTTCAAAAGCGTCGAGCGCGTCTTCGTCGTACACGGCTTCGCCGGGGCGGCGACCCAGGGCAATCACTCCCGCCAGCTTTCCTCGAACTTTCAGTGGGCGGATGCACTTGAACAGTTCGGGTGCGACATTGCCGTTCGAACTCAGAAAGACATCGTAGGTGGAACTGTTGAGCAACACCGGGCCGGCGGTCGCGGTCAGGGTGTGCACGTGGCGGGGAAGCAGGGGAATCAGCGACGGCTCCGGCAGCAGCGCGAATCCTTGCGCATCGACCGAGGTCAGCAGGGAAGGCCGTTCGCTGAACGAAAACAAGACGGCCTCGCGCGCGCCGGACGCCTCCATCACGGCGGCCAGCATGGCGCGAGCGGTCTCGCGGAAGTCGCGGTCCGCCGTCAGTTCGGGCCCCAAATCCGCCAGCGCTTCGACGGTCCGCAGAAGCTTTTTGAGATTGGTTCCCTGCAACGCCTCGCGCGGAGGTACATGCGAGAAACCAGAGCGGTACCAGCGTAGCACCGCACCGCGGCTCGATTGTTAGTTAGTTTGGTGCGAGGGAATATCGGGCGATCTGGCGATGTCTACACGCCGACCGGAAATGGCTTGGTATGGCTTTCCGAACCCACCGAGAGTCCGGCGAAACGCCCTTGCAGCAGTGACATTAGCCCGGTGACCCAGTAACCGATTACGAACAACAGCAGGAAGGGAACGGTGACGTAGTTTTCGTTGTCGATGGCATAAGAGACCGCCAGCGCGAAATAAGTTCCGATCAGGAGTTCAATCCACGGAACCCATCCCAGACGCTTGCGGTATTTTTTCGCGCCGACCCTGTCCTTCTTCGATTCGACGCGGTACTTGGGAGTGCGGGCGAAGGCGGTCTGCTTGCCCACCAGCGCTTCCAGCACGGCAATCGTATTGGTGATCGTCAGCCCGATTCCCAGGGACATCAACAGCGGCAGGTAGAGCAGCGAGCGCAGCCAGCTTTTCGGAAACAGTTCCTTCTGCGAAACCAAATAGAAGCTGGAAATAGAGAACGTGGAAGCCATGAACAGGGGCAGGTCGATGTAGAGCATCTGGAACCATCCCTGGTAGAAGCGAATAACCATGGCGGGCAGCAGCAAAACCGAGAGCACGATCATCAGCGGATAGCTGAGGTTGGCCGTCAGGTGATACCAGGCTTCAATTTTCACATGCCGCGAGGCGTCGCTCGCGAACACCCTGGGGAGTATTTTCTTGGAGACCTGGATCAACCCCTTCGCCCAGCGCGCCTGCTGCGTCTTGAATGCGGTCATTTCCACCGGCAGCTCGGCCGGACATTCGACGTCCTGCAAATAAAGAAACTTCCATCCTTTGAGCTGCGCCCGATAGGAAAGATCGGTGTCTTCGGTGAGCGTGTCGTGCTCCCAGCCGCCGGCTTCGTCAATGGCCGAGCGCCGCCACATGCCGGCCGTGCCGTTGAAATTGAAGAAAACGCCGCTGCGTGACCGGCCCGAGTGTTCCAGGACAAAATGGCCGTCGAGCAGAATAGCTTCGACCTGGGTCAGCAACGAGTAGTTGCGGTTGATGTGCGTCCAGCGCGTCTGCACCATGCCGACTTTAGGGTCGGTGAAGTGGTGGATACACTTCATTAGAAAATCGGATGGCGGAACAAAATCGGCGTCAAAGATGGCAATGAACTCGCCCTTTGCCGTTTTCAATCCTGCTTCCAAAGCGCCCGCCTTGTAGCCCTCGCGATTCGTGCGGTGCAGGTAGACGACTGGATTTCCCAGGGCGGCGTAGCGCTCCACCAGAATGCGGGCAACCTCTACGGTCTCATCGGTCGAATCGTCGAGCAACTGGATGTCGAGTTTTTCTCTCGGATAGTCGAGCCGGCAGACGGCGTCGAGCAGCCGTTCCACCACGTATTGCTCGTTAAAGATCGGCAACTGCACGGTCACCTGCGGCAGATCGTCGAAAGGGAAATGAGCGGGGGGTTCCGTCGTCTTGTTCTTTTTGTGCTTGTAATACAGATAGACCAGCCAGTAGCGGTGCGCGCCGTACGCCGCCAGGATTATCAGCACGATGAAATAGGGAATCAGCAGCGCCAGATCAAAAGCATTGGCTTGGTAAAGGCCCTGAAAAGTTTTGTCGAGGAAGTGCTGGCGTAGGTAGTGCCCCAAGCCCTTGGAGGCAAGGATTACGATCAGGCCGGGCGGGGAAGAAATGAGGGTCAAATCCATGAACTCAACAGCACCATGAAGCAAAAAGAAAAACGGCAGCGCAAGCATTGTACCTGATCGGTCGTCGGTCGTTGGTCGGTAGTCGTCGGTCGGTAGTCGTCAGCAAACCCGCACACGACCAACGACTGACGACCAACGACTAACGACCAACGACCGTTTTACCGCCACTCCTCAACCACCGGACTACGCTTCAGCTCAACCGTCTGATGGGAACCTTCCTCCACTTTCAGCGACGTGCCGTTGGCTTCCTGGGATTTCAGGAAGTCGGGGTCGCGCCAGACGCCCTCTTCCAAATCCTGCCACGCATATAACGTGTAACTGCCGGGAGCCAGGCCGCGAACGGTGAAGCGTCCATGCTGATCGGTCTGTCCCATTCCGAAATGATCTGCAAGCTTGCGGTACTTTTCTTCCGGCACGGCCACCACCGTGGCATTCGCGACCGGATGTGCATCCTCCACGTCTTTTTCTTTTTCGACTACCGTTCCCTCGACTGCGCCACCCTTGGTGCTCACCACCAGCTCAAGCATGGCCGGGCCGCTCAGGGTGAATCCGGTCGTGACATCGCGGCCGCCAAGTCTCACCGATTTCAGGAAAAACGCCTGCCCATTGCCCCCGAACACCTGCACGATGTAATTGCCGGGGTCCACGTTTTTCCACTCAAAATTGCCCAGCCGGTCGACGGTCGTGTTGGTTCCAAAAAGGTCCTGGTTCATGAAGAAGCCCAGATCCTCCGGCAATTCAGCCTGGCGCAGGTTGGGACTGTATTGCGTGAGGCTCGCCGCGCCATCGCCTTCGGCGAAGATATGACCGGAGAGCGTGAACGACGGCAGCGGCGTCAGCTTGACGCCCGCCACGTCGGCCGCCACAACGTTGATCTCCTGACGCACGGAGAGCAACTGCGTTCCAGTTCCGGCTCCTGCCCGCAAAATGTAGGAGCCCGGCGCGACTCCACGGACTTCGAACTGCCCGTCCGGCCCGATTTCATTCGCGTTCGCGCGGTAAGCATCGCCCGCTTTGGACAGCAACTGAACCTCCGGCTTCTGGGCGGCGGTGACGCCAGCAAGCGTTCCGCGAATGCGATACGCCCTCCCTGGCATAAGCGTAAAGTTAACCGGCATTTCATCACCCGCCCTAAGCGTGATGGATGTGGCCTGCATGGCATCGTAAGTGCCCGGATAATAGGTGGTGAGATAACGAGTGTCAGGCTGGGCTTCGCTTGGGTTGTCTTCCTGGTTCGTGCCCAGAAGCGCTTTCTGGTCGTGCTGTTCGTAATCGCGGATGTCGGGCGGGGGTATGGCCACAATCCAATATTGGCCGGGAAAGAGTCCGGCGAGACGGTATTCGCCAAGATCGTTCGTTGCCTCGTTCAGGGCCGTTTCGCGGCCAGCCTTACCGGGCTTTTTTCTCTGCGCCACCACATTGACGCCCGACATCGGGTCGCCATCTTCGTCCGTGACGCGGCCGCTGATGACGGACGTTGCCAACATTTGAAGTTGCAGGCCTTCGAGCGACTGCCCCGCCTGCACCGTGAAAATGTTGACTTCGGATTTGTGCCCGCGTCCGTTGACTTCGATACACCCGCTTTTCTCGAGGTACATCCGGTAACGTGCGGGCGCGACATTATCGACGCGGAAATGGCCGTCAGCGTCGGTGACAGCGGTGTAGTTCCCGCCCAGCTTCTGGTCTTCCGCGATGACCTGCACCATTGCTTTCTTGAGCGGCTCACTGCCTGGTTCCTTCACTACCGTGCCGGCGATGGAGGATGCCTTCGCGGCGGGTGCGGGCTCCTGTGCGCTTGCTGGCAGCAGGGCGCCGCAAAAGCATAGGGCGAGGGCGAGTGAGCGCTTCATTCGATGTCAATATTTCATCCCGCGGCGGCCGGGGGCTTAACCACAGGGGGCACAGGGTTGCACAGGGGAAGGCTTCTATCCTTCATGTGTTGCTTGTGCCCCCTGCCGATAACCTTCTGTTGCCCTTGCGACAAAATCAGTTCAGAAAATATTGCCGGTACAACGTATCCCGCTGCGCCGGACGGAAGCCGGCATCGCGTATGATGCGCCGCAATTCTTCTTCGGTTGTGCAGTTGGTCACGCCCGCCGCGCGGACCACGTTCTCCTCCAGCATCACCGAGCCCACGTCGTTGCCGCCGAAGCGCAAGCCCATCTGGCAGACTTTCAATCCTTGCGTTACCCAACTGGACTGCACGTTCACGAAATTCGAAAGATAGAGCCGCGAAATCGCCAGTAGCTTCAGATATTCCACCGCCGTGGCCTCATCCCAGTGGCGTCCGCCGAGCGCGGTGTTCGCCGGCTGAAAGCTCCACGGGATGAACGCTGTGAACCCGCCCGTCTCCTGCTGCAAGTCGTAAAGACACTGAAAGTGATTAATGCGGTGTTCGATGGACTCGCCGACGCCGAACATCATGGTCGCAGTGGTCCTCATGCCGAGTTGGTGCGCGGTGCGATGCACCAGCAGCCAATCCGCGGTCAGGCATTTCAAGCGCGCGATTTTGTAACGAACTTCATCGTCAAGAATCTCAGCGCCGCCGCCGGGGATCGAATCGAGGCCAGCGTCGCGCAGCCGCGCAATCGTATCGCGCACGCTGAGATTGCTGTACTCGGCAATCGCGAGGATCTCGGAAGCGGAGTAGCAGTGCAGGTGAACCTTCGGGAAGCGCTGCTTGATGCCGCTGAGCATACGCTCGTGCCAGTCGATCTTGAGATCGGGATGCAAGCCTCCCTGCATCAGGACGCCCGTGCCACCGAGTTCGACGGTCTCGCGAATTTTTTCGTAGATGGTGTCGAAATCGAGGATGTACCCTTCTTTCGCCGCCGGCCCCTTCAACGGACGATAAAACGCGCAGAAGGTGCAATACTCCGTGCAGAAGTTGGTGTAATTAATGTTGCGGTCGACGATGTAAGTCACGGTGCCTTCCGGGTGCATCTTGCGGCGGAGCGCGTCCGCCTCCATGCCAATCCCGATCAGGTCGTCGGACCGAAACATCTCCATAGCCTGCTGTTTGCTCAGGGACATCCTCTTCACCCCACGGTAATGGCTATTTTAGCTGGTGAGAGACGGTGGAGGCGAGTTTACCGAAAACGCCCGAAGGCTGGCTGCGCTTGTACTGGTACAGGCCGTACAGCCCGCCCAGCGCTGAGAAAGCGATCAGGGCGATAAGCACGGGCCAGTAGTACTGCGCGAAAAACTTCACAATGTGCCGCCCGTAGTGGTACCCGAGATAAGCCAGGATGGCGAACCGAACGCCGCGCCCCACGGCCAGAGCGGTCAGAAACTTCCGGGTGGGATACTGCATGGCGCCGGCCGCCAAAAGCATGGGCACAATGGGAAACGGCGGCGGAAGGATACACGGAATCGCGACCGCCGCGAAGCCCCAGCGTTCAAAAATTGCGTAGACCTTCTTGGTCGTCCTCTTCGAGAACCTTTTCTCCAGAGTTTCCTTGCCACCTTTGCGAGCCATGCGGTAAGTAAGATAGCCGCCGATCAGCGCTCCCGCGGTCGCCATGATTGCGTAGTAGCCCCATGGTTCGCGATGGTGCGCGGCGAGGAGAATGGTGACGATGTCCGTGCTGCCCGGAAGAGGAATGACCGAGTTGTCGATGAGGCCCAGCAAAATCAGGCTGGGGCCGCCGAGATGGATCAGCCATCGCAGGGCGCTCTTCTTCGACGCGAGCAGGATGATCGCGGGCAAGGTCATGGTCCTTATTAGAGCAGGTTTCGGGCTGGCAAGGTACAAGGCAAAAAGCAGCCAATGCCATCCGTCAAAGAAGATTACTAAAGGGAAATACTAAACAAACCGAAGCTCCGGCGCCGGCGGAAGCGCTCCGACCTCCGCGCCCAAGCGGTAGTAAAGCTCAAGCCCCTCCAGGCAGGGAGGGTCGAGATAATAATGGATGTTATGCGTCAAATAGACGCGAATGACCTCGACCGCAAGGCCGAGGCGCGGCGCCCATTCCTGCGCGATGGCTTCCAGGTTCGTCGGCGACAACCCATGATCCCGTGACTTCTTGAAGGCCTGCGCGATCCCCGGGCCATTTCGCCCGGCAAGCGCCTGCTTGCGAATGGCCCAGAATGCGAAGACGAATGACTTTCCCGTGCGCGCGACCCACTCCTCCGCCAGGTCGAGCGTGAAGTAGCGTGTGCGGTCGACCTGCAACGCCGGGTCTCCGATGAGCAAGGCCGCGTCGCAAGCGCCGAGCATGGCGTCGAGATTCGGAGCCATCGCCGTATAATCGCGCGCTCCGCCCAGCCATTTGGCAAACAGAATCTTGGCCAGCGCTACAGACGTCAGCGAAGAAGTATCGAGCGCCACCGTGCGCACCTGCTTCAACCATTGCTCCTTCGGCAAGGGCTGCTTCGACAAGGGCTCCTTCGACAACGGATCGGCAGTCCGTTTGCCAACCAGCATGATCGACCGCACTGCCCGTCGTGCTGCAATCGCCACGTCGGGAATGATGACGAGATCCGGAACGGTCGTATAAGCCGCAGCCGGGATGATGCCAATGTCGGCCGTTCCCGCGTGCAGAGCCTCGGCGCAGGCCGAGGGAATGGTGTAGGAAATATCGAACTCCGCGCCTGCTTCGGCATGCTCAAAATCCCACATGAGAGGCGCCGTGTTCAGGTACGAAATGGCCGAGATCTTTAACCGGCTCATCACTTTACGAATTCTACCAAAACTGATGTGCGCGCCATCCTTGACAGCCTTTTCGGCCGCAGGCTAGCGTCACGCAATATGTCCATGAATAATGACATGTCCGGCGTGGCCGTTGCCGCTCCCAACCCGGCTTCTTTCCAGGCCACCTACTGGCTGGCGCTGGCCCTGACTCCGGGATTGGGCCCCACGCGCATCAAGAAACTGATCGAGCAATACGGCACTGCCGAGCGCGTTTTCCATGCTAGCCTGACCGAACTCGAAGCTACGGGGATGCGCGCCGTTTCTGCGCAATCGATCGCCACGGGAAAATCGCACGAACTCGCGCAGCAGGAATGCGCGAAGGCGGTGGAAGCGCGCGCACGAATTATTTCACTCAGCGATCCCGAATATCCGCAACGGCTGAAGGAAATTTACGACCCACCGGTAATCTTATTCGTCAAAGGATGCGTCGAGGTGCTGGCTCAGCCCGGCATCGCGATGGTGGGAACGCGTCATCCCACGCCCTACGGCAGCGGCATGGCCGAACGCCTCTCCACCGACCTCGCCGCTCGCGGCCTGGTGATCATCAGTGGACTAGCGCGCGGCATCGATACGGCGTCGCATCGCGGCGCCGTCGCTGCCAAGGGAAAAACCATCGCCGTTCTCGGCACCGGAATTGACGTCATGTACCCCAAGGAAAACACGCGGCTCACCGAACAGATCGTCGCCCTCGGCGGCGCGCTGATCACCGAGTTCCCGGTGGGAACCCCGCCGACGCCGCAAAACTTTCCCATTCGCAACCGGATCATCAGCGGCATGTCGGCCGGCGTGCTGGTCGTCGAAGCCGCGGAATACAGCGGCACGCGCATCACCTCGCGCCTCGCCCTCGAACAAAACCGCGATGTTTACGCCGTCCCGGGCAACGTGACCAACAAAAATTCCTGGGGCCCGAACACGCTGATCAAGCAAGGCGCGAAACTCGTCGCCACCTGGGAAGACGTGTGGGAAGAGCTTCCGCCCGACATACAAGCGGCCCTAAGTGCCACGCAGAATGAATCGCCCGAACCGGAAACCGCATCTCTATTCCCGGACGAGGCGATCTCGCCCCACGAGAAAAAGATCCTCAAGTTGCTGAAGGCCGACGAATCCACCCACATCGATCAACTTGTCGAATTGCTGGAAAACGAAATGTCCTCCTCAGAAATCTTCGCCGCGCTGTTCGAATTGGAGCTGAACGGGAAGATACGGCAGTTGCCGGGTAAGAATTTTGTGAAGAGCTTTTGAGGGCAGCTCTCAGCTCTCAGCTTTCAGTAAAACCGGAGGTTTCGTGCAAAGTTTTCGCAATCTTAGAGTATGGGAGAAATCACATCGCTTGACTCTTGAGGTTTACGCAGCGACGAAGGCCTTTCCACGGGATGAAATGTTCGGAATGACAAGTCAGATGAGGCAACCCTCAACATCCATCGGGATGAACATCGCGGAGGGTTGCTGCCGTAAGGGTGATGCAGAGATGGCTCGCTTCTTGCAGATTGCAATGGGGTCCGCAAGCGAGCTCGAGTACCAATTCTTACTCGCTCATGATCTGGAATATTTGCACAACCCAGCGTACGAATGTCTTACAGCACAGGTGCTATATGTAAAGAAGATGTTGTCGTCCCTATGCAAAAAGTAAAGGTCTTTAACTGATAGCTGATAGCTGATAGCTGACAGCTGGCCGCAATTCGTGCTAGCTTCAATTCCATTAGCGCGAAACTGAGGAACCATTGTCCAAAGGTCTAGTTATTGTCGAATCGCCGGCTAAGGCGAAAACGATCCAGAAGTATCTGGGCAAGGGATTCACGGTCGATGCTTCATTCGGCCACGTGAAAGACCTGCCCAAGAGCAGCCTGGGTGTCGATGTCGAAAACGATTTCGAAACCGAATACGTCGTCATTCCCGGCAAAGAAAAGGTCTTGGCCAAGCTGAAGAAGCTCGCCCTATCGGCCGATCGCATCTACCTCGCGCCAGACCCGGATCGCGAAGGCGAAGCCATCGCCGCCCATCTCGCCGACGAACTCGGCGAAGACTCGAGCAAGAAGAAGAAGGGAAAGAAGACTAAATCAAAGACCGACGACGTTGGCGATGGTGCGCGCATCCGCCGCGTGACTTTCAACGAGATCACACAGCGCGCCGTCAAGGCCGCTTTCGAGCATCCCCGCGACATCGATCGCCATCTGGTCGACGCGCAGCAAACCCGACGCGTGCTCGATCGCCTCGTGGGCTACCAGGTCTCTCCTCTGTTATGGGACAAAGTCCGCCGCGGCCTTTCCGCCGGGCGTGTGCAGACCGTCGCGCTCCGCTTGATCGTCGATCGCGAACGCGAAATCAAAGCCTTCGAAAAAAAGGAATACTGGACGATCGATGCCAATCTCGCCGCCAATAAGCCTCCGGCATTCGACGCCCGCTTTCTCGGCAAAGGCGAAGAAAAAATCGAAATCACCAACGGCGAGGAAGCGGAAAAAATCCGCCTGGCGCTTGAAAAGGCCAACTGGGTCGTCCGCTCGGCGGAAAAAAAGGAGCGCCGCCGCAATGCCACTCCGCCGTTCACGACCAGCAAACTGCAACAGGATTCCTCGCGCAAGCTGCGCTTCAGCGTGAAGCGGACCATGATGATCGCGCAGCGCCTCTACGAAGGCATCGAACTCGGCGACGAGGGACTGGTCGGCCTGATCACCTACATGCGAACCGATTCCACCCGCGTTTCAGCCGAGGCGATCACCGAAGTCCGCGAGTACATCACGAGCGCGTACGGCGCCCACTATCTGCCCGATTCTCCCAATACATATAAGGAGAAGAAAGAAGCGCAGGCGGCTCACGAAGCCATTCGCCCGACTTCGGCGGTGCGCCATCCCGACC
>Ga0224558_1001674_pt1 | contig 22411 bp, 20 predicted proteins | sample 714S32024metaG_FD_180682 | JGI IMG/M metagenome (GOLD analysis project Ga0224558, IMG submission 180682) | Peat soil microbial communities from Stordalen Mire, Sweden - 717 S3 20-24 | ecosystem: Environmental > Terrestrial > Soil > Wetlands > Peat | place: Sweden: Norrbotten County, Stordalen...
CGCCGCCAGAGCCGCGCAACGACCACAGCGAATCCAAACGACGCTCATCAGGCTGTAGAGGAGCAACCCGCCAAATCCAATGGCCAGTACCCGCGCGGCGGGCAGCGACGGCCCTACCACCCTGAAAACGGCGCTCAGGATCAACGTGTGCAACGGGGGTTGGTCATTCCACATCTCGCGGTACAGCACGAAGTCGCTGCTGAACAAAAAGCTCTTCAGAAGCTCGCAGCCTTCATCTCCGCCGGGCTGAAAGGCGTCTCGGATGGGGAGCAGCCAAAGAAGCAGCGCCACAAAAAGCAACGACAGGCTCCCCTTAACGGGCAGCTTCTCTGCTGAGAATCCACGCATCTGTTCGGGCTTGAATACTCTGCCTCGCCTCGGGCCGCAAACCCTTTCGCGAGCGCTTAACCAAAATCCAAAATCGAGGCTTGACACAGCCCGCAGCTTCGGCTCTAAAGGAGGCGGCACGATGGACTGTCGGGAGCGAAGGCGTCTTATGGCGGGTCAAGCGAACGGCTTTGAGCCGAGAGCAGAGAAACACCTTGGCGCAGCGCAACTCTCGGAGCACCCTGTGGCGCCAGAAAATCATGTTCGCATCGCCTTGGTGGCCGCCGATAGCCGCAGCCGGGTTGCCCTCCGCGACGCTCTCGCGGCGCGCGCTGACCACTGGACGTTGGATTTCTATCCCAGCGTGGATCATATATCAGTCGCGAGGTATCATCCAACACGCGCGCCCCATGTCGCCCTCGTTTGCCTCGGCCCGCGAACCGTCCCTGTTTCTGTCCTCATCGGCGCGCTCAAGCTGCTCTGGCCGTCGGTGCGCCTCGTTCTCCTGCTGAAACCGGCGCAGGCGGTCCTCGCGTATTCGCTAGTGGTGGCGGGCGCCGATGGCTGCCTGGTAACGCCGCTTGTCCGGCATGACCTGGTGGGAATGATTGGCATGGCGGCGCAGGGATTGCCTGCTCTTTGCCATGACGCCCAAACGGCGATCATAGCCGAGGCCCGCCGCCGCTCCACTGCCAGTACCCCTGCGGTGCCGGACGACCCCGAATCTCCTGGAGCTGTGGCGAGCGTTTGCGGGCTGGCGGCCCGCGAGGAGCGCATTCTTGGCTGTCTGGAGGAAGGACTGCTGTACAAGGAAATCTCCGGTCGCCTCGGCCTCAGCTATTCGCTACTGCGCAAGCTCCAGCATCGCATTTTCATTAGGCTAAACGCCGCCAACCGCACCGAAGCTGTGAAGCGCTGGCACAGGCTAGACACCTAGCACTTTGCGTGCCACTAATGGGTAGGGGGTGGTACCCTTTTGGTTACCTTGGCAAGCCGGCTTGGCCCTGACAAACTCGCATTCATGACGCAGCGACGAGTTTGAAAACTAAGAGGCCGGTGTGTGCATCCCGCCCACGACAGCGACGAATGTGAAAACTGAAAAGGTCTGCGCAATTGCGCTCAGTTGTGCATCGTTGTACTCTCCAACGTATTCCAGCCGACGTTTCTTTCACCAGGATGCTGGTTGTCAAATGGATAGAGAGATTTCCTTTTCCTTGCCGAAATCGCCCATTTCATTGGCTGGCTCTGGCCGTTTTGGGACTTGCTTTTTGTTTGCGTTATTTCTTTCGCTCACCACAAGCTACGCGCAGAATGCTTCAACTGCCAACGGCATCGAACAGTTTAAGCTGTTTTTGCAATCCTCGCCCGTGATAAGCAACATTGTGTTTGACAGGCAAGTCTTGGTCAGTCCTGGGATCCCAGCCCTGCAGCGAAGTGCAACTGAGACTCAGCACTTTCAAGGGGCTTGGCAGTCTAATGCCTTCTTCATCCGGCGGCTATACAACCTCCAGGACGTTGATAGCCCTATTTACGCCACCACGTCGACCGCAGGACTTCTGTTTGCCGGGAAGGTAGAGGACACGCTGTGGCATATTGTGAACACAAATGTTTTCTCTGCCTCGCAAAATGATCCAGGAATTATCAGCAACTACGTTGCTCAGATTTCCATGAATGCGCGGGAGCTTCTGTCAAGCACGCTCAACTTTGGGATCGAAGGCATGAGCCCAGCATCTCTCACATGGAACGGCAATAAATTTGCAGCGCGTTCGGACGTTTTCGGGAATATGCAAGGCGAGCTGGAGGTAGCAGCTGGCCTGCCTAAACGTTTAATTGTCCAGTACGAAGACCATGACTTTGGTTACATAACAGAATACGCCTATTCCAACGACAATCGGCTCCCTTACGGGATTCCCAATCAAGTGCACCAAGTGTTCGTACAGGGCCACAAATCTGTACCCCAGAAATCAGAAATGATATTTGCTGTGCAAGTTGCAAAGGACGATTTGCCATTGGCGTTTTTCAGTCCTGACCGCTTTATTTTGGCAGAGAAGGAATTCCTCGTACACACGAATGGTGCGACGTACATAGTCCGCAACGGCTCTCTAACGACAAACAAGGCATTGTATCTTCCACCGCAGCTCTCAGGCTGGAGAGACCCTAGGACTGTACGCCGTGTCATCTTGCTGCTGCTTGGTGCGGCGACCGCAGTTTTTTTGATTTTCTTGTTCATGGCGAACAAGAAACAGACACAACTAACATCCAGAAAGAAATGACGAAATATGAAACACAAAATCAACACAAAACGCAATTGCAAGTTCCTGGCAGCGTTGCTACTAGCCACCACTGCGGCGGGCATAGCTTGGGCCACCTGCTACGTAACCCAGAACGTCTACTGCCACAAGGCATCCTCAGTTCAGAATCGGTGCGATCCTCCTTATCAAAACACCTATTACACGTATTCAACCGAAAATGGAAATCAAATCCACAACGCTCAAACCGCACTGAATGGTGACTATGGTCAAAACAATGATCCAGAGACAGATTGCATATACGCTTGGACCCATGGGGCGTGCCCTGGTGTGCCGATGACTAATGGCTCAAATACAAACAAAGTGACACCTACCAAGTCGGACGGAAACTCAGGTTGTAAGGGGCATTCTTAACGTGGATTCGAGACGGTGATAGGCTCGGGCTTTTTCTATCCTGAGCAAGCGATCATTACGATGAACGGAGGCCTCTGACCATCAAGGCCAGAGGCTACTCAGTCGTTGTCTCGGTGTGTAACCACTCTTTTTGCGAAGCTTAGCAGCAGCGTGAGAGCATGACTCATTCAAGAGCCGCAAAGTGTTATTTTGCTTCTGTCGTTGTAATTCTGGTGCTGACTGCAGCGGCGAAGATTGTCAGCGCCGCGGGCAGTGCTGGGGTTCTGAAGGCGCAAGATCGCTTAATACCGATATCCAACCGAACTTTACTATTAACCGTGGCGCCAATCGAGATTCTCGTGGCTGTGACTCTCCTGCTTGCAGAGTCAGAGATCATTAAATCCGCTTCTGTTGTTTGGCTAAGCGTATGTTTCGGTACTTATCGTTTTGGCCTTATGTGCTTGGGGCACATTTGGGTGTGCCCGTGCTTGGGGTTCATCACTCAGAAATTACCTTTTCGGCCAGAATCGATTGACGCGGCTCTGAAGCTCACGCTTGGCTACATGTTCGCTGGGAGCGCCTACTTTCTGATCTCGTCGTGGCGGCGGCAGCGAGAGCGGTAAAGGTAAGACCTCCTTTGCCAGCGTGCGAAGGCGGTCAGGTGGCTGGTTTTGATTCGCCCGCTGACAGCGGAGCGAGAGGGTACGGCCACCCTGAGGCTCCCCTCAGGCTCTCTGGTAGCCAGCCGGTAGGCACCCGGAGGCTACCCTGAGGCTGCCCTCAGGCTACCCCGAGGCTAGCGGAGCGTGCGGCTGCGCCGCTTAATACCCATTACCAACCATGTGATTCAGGGTAAGCGTCAACCGAGATACAGGGCGAGCGGCCGGGCAATGCCGACCGCGCGCGAGATCTGCTACCGAGTCTGCGCTGCGGCGGCTTGGGCAGCCTTCCACCGATGCGGCAGAATGTCACCGGTCGGATCAAAAGGGACCACCCTGGGTCGAAATAGGTCCCTTTTGGTGGTTCAAAATCCCCCACCTGGGGTTTCAGTTTAGTATTCCGACATCATTGTTCCTGACAATAATCTGACTTTGTGTTGAGCTGCAAGCACGGTCCGGGGGATAGGGCTCTGCAGGAGTGCAACCCGAGCACCTGACCGTCCTTGGATTGCAGTGATTGCATCCGGCCCGGACTGGGGTGAAACCTAATCCGTGTGCCTGGCGAATTGTTGCTCACGCGGCGTTGCGCTCGGCCAAAGCACGAAAAACAGGGGGTAACAGCTTGGCCGCAAGTCGCTGCAAATTAAGCACTTGTGGGCGGATGAGGTTTTCGCTACCCACAGGTAACAGCTCGGCCGCAAGTCGCTGCAAATTAAGGATTTGTGGACGGATGGGGTTTTCGCTACCCACAAGGGTCCATGGCGAGCCCCCACACCGCGATTCGCGCAACAACCTGCGCCACAACCTTCGTTTCTCCCCCCTTCTGGCGGGAAATCGGCACATACATCGGATCGGCTTCCGAAAAGTCTGCCTCGCCACTCAGCATGGCCGCGAACGAAGCCGTCGCTGTTCCGCCCGTCACGAGCTGAACATCCAAGCCCTCGTCACGGAAATAGCCCTGTTCCAACGCGTGATAGAGCGGAAGATAAAGCACCGTCCGCACGGCTTCATTGATGACAACTTTCTGAAGCTTGGCTGGAGCTTGATTCGTCGTCTGCGGGGGCCTGAGTTGTTGTGTTGCAGAATTCCTCGTCAGTGCAATCCCCAAGACCACGACCAATGTGGCCAATGCGGCCGCTCCAATAATAAGGTTTTTCTTCATGTGCGGAGAAAAGTTTAGTTGCGCATTGTACGCCTACTACCTCCTCCCCACAAGCTTGGACTTGACCCTTTGACCCTGTGCGGCTCCGCTGGCTCCGCTGGCATCGCCGACACCGCGCAAGCGAGTTCCGCGTCCCGCAATCCGAACCCCGCTCACTACTCCGCGGCAGCAACTCGGCACCTCGCCCCACTGAAGCAGCCCCACCGCTCCGCGAGAAGGGCCTGGCGAGTCCGTAAACCGGAGCGACCGGCGCCGGCGCGCGCTTTCGCTCGAAACCAGCCGCTGCCCTCGCGGCCCACCAGCCAACTGGACGATTCCAGTTGGTTTCAAAGTGGAACCCCGACCGTCGTGCGCTTCGGATCCAGTCGATCCGTGTGCTTCCGTACCCAGTCGAGCCACCTTCGCTGCCAGCCACGCGCCGGTAACGGCTCGTCGTCCCTACGGAATGACATTTCACACGCCCGGATGAATCGGCGAAGTCGCCTCGCTTCGACCCACGCCCGCGCACTCTCCTCCAAACGTTCTCGATTGCGTTCCTCGATGCGCAGCTTCTGCTCCTCCCTTCTGCGGGCGTCCTCCTTCCGCCGCCGTTCCTCCTCCTTGCGCTTCTGCTCCGCCTCCCGCTGGCGCCCGCGCTCCTCCTGCGCAAGCCGCGCTCTCTTAGTCGACTCCGCTGTAACGAAGATCCAATGAATAATCTCACCAACCTTGTGCTCTAGCTGGTAGCGCGTGCAATCAGACCAACTCCGCCGCGCCCCCTTGGGCTCAGTAGCAAGAATCCGGAACTGCAACCGCCCCGATACAGCACAGTTCCACCTTTCCCACCACCAGATCCACGAGTCCCCCTCCCTCCTTTCCAGCAGCTCAGACAACTCAAACACAACGGGCTCGCCTCCAATCCGCAGACCCATGAGTTCCGTGTCTTTCTGCTCCAATCTCACGAAGGTAGCGCCGCGATGCTCCAGCGCTTTCACCATGGCATCCATGAACCGCAAAGGCCGGTTTTCCTGCCCCCGCGAGACGCTGACGTTCAATATCCTGCGCACATAAGGCAGCTCGATGAAGCCTCCTTTCCCGGGTTTCTCCGCTTCCAAAGATCGCCGTACCCTCGAAACGATCGGGTGCGCCCTATGTAACGTTTCCAATACTGGGACAACGTCATACATGGGCATGCCAGTTTCGGCCTCCTCGCACGAATCGTCTCTCCGCCTACGGTGTGGTTCTGGGTCGATCGTCGCCTCCGCCGCTGCGCCCTCCTCGACTGCCGGCAAAGCTGGTCGTTCCATCTCCCATCCCAACTCAACAAAAGCGCCAGTGCCCCGGTCCGGGCTTCAGCACGTTCAACTTCCGGCAGATCTTCGCCAGAGCGACATCCGAGATCTCCAGTTCCTTCGCCAGCTTGGTCGCCGGCAACTTCCAAATCCGCTCATACATCTCCTCTCGCGTGATCTTCTTGGGCTCAGTCATGTCCGAATAATGGAGTCATGCAGCAGCCCGACACGGCCTAAAAACCTTCAACGAAACCTTCAACGACCGAGTAAAAACCGTGCGAGTTCGGAGTCGAAACGGATTCCTGACACGCACTGTAAAATAGTGCTTACACCCCTGTAAAATAAGGGTATTCTTTCACTCGGAAATCAGGATTTTGGCGCTGGTTGTCGGTGAAGTCCTCGTTCGATTCCGACCCCCGCCTCCAAATAGTGGAGGAATACTGGGCGAGTACGCGCCAGCAATCCTGTTCTGGTGTCGGTTCTACTGTTGGCTTCGGCTTCCCGACACCACGCTCCAAGTGGCGCGAGATCAACGTGTTGCGGAGTCGACCTTCAATCGCTCGTCGAAGCGAGCGTGAGTCGAAAACTGACCCTCGCCTGCCTGATTGAAGTTATCAAACCGGTCGTGGAGCGCCTCCAGCATGCGGCGGCTCCTGTCTTCTAAAGCTGCTAACCTGCAGCGGAAGGAAAACCACCAAATTACTAGAACATTGCAACCCGCGCACCGGCCGCGACTCGACGCGCCCAGAAATCAGATTCTCGCCAGCGGCATTCCAGGCCGTAATACAAGGCGCGCTCATATAAGAACTCGGTGCAATCACGATCCCGGCCGCTCTCATATTCCCCAATGGGATCTGATTCACCGCCATTGAGCAGGACGAGCGCCGTCTCGGCACCTGCACGGGCCGACCGCAGCCCGCGTATCACCCCGCTCCCGGATATCGGGTCCACGGCCAAGCTCGCGTCTCCGACAGCTAGCCAAGGCAATTTGCTATCAGCCCGGCGCAATCGTTGGCTGATTGCACAAAACACGGCTGGTTTGCGCATCGAAGGAGCACCTTTTACACGGGCGTGAGAGGCCCTCGTCCTTCGCAATCCGGCCATCCACGCTGACCGTGACGCTAACTCGGCTCGACGGCACAAGTCGCTGTCAGTCATAAGCATCAGCATTAAGTCCCCGGAGGGTAACGGCGCACTGTACCACCAACCCTCCGGGACGGCTTCCACCATTACATATCCTTCATCGGAGATATGGTCGTGATCGAACCGCATCGCGATGCCGACCAAATGATCAAAGAGTAATGGCTGAGCGGCCAGTGACCGTGCTAAATGACAGCCGCGGCCCGTGGCGTCGATAAGCACTGAGGCTCGCAATTTTGAAAAACGCCGAGCAGAATCATTTTTGCAATGCTCGCGCAGTTCCACAGTCCAACCCTCGGCTTCCAGGCTACACCGCCCCACCGGAGTGCCGCATCGAAGAACAGCACCCGCCTTTTGAGCCGCTTGTGCCAGCATTCGGTCGAACGCAAGGCGGTCAACATGCCAACCGCAGCCCCACCGACTGGTTAGGTGCGAATGAATCTCAGGTTCAGCCGATCCCCAGAGGCTGCGGGTACCGTACGAGGGCAGCGGTTGCAGTGCGAGAAAGTCTTGCCAGACCCCCAACTGGACTAACAGCGGTTGCACTGCCGGGGGGAGAGATTCGCCAACGCGTGGTAGGGTAAATCGGGTGCGCTCAATAAGCGCCACGCGACAGCCCCGCTGTGCCAACAGACGGGCTGTAGCCGACCCTGCCGGCCCGCCACCTACAACTGCGACATCGAAGGTTTGCATGTTTTGCCATCATTGCTGGACCAGGTTAGCGAAGCGCGTTCGGGTCGATCGGTTTGTCCGAACAGAGGAGGCTCAAGCACTTACGTGCCTGAGCCAGATTGATCCCGAGAGCGAGCAACCGTTCCTCCAACCCTCGGCTGATCACACCGTCGGGTCTGGTCAGACATTTTATCACCTCACATAGATGCTCATTACCGCCGCGGTCCCCGGGGCCGGACCCTGCGTCGCGATCGCCGCCCACCCACACCCCGCAGGTGAGCGTGCGCTCGCGTGTGAAGGGTTCACCGCGTTGCGTCATGCCTCGTGCGCGGACGCGCAACCGGTAGATGCCAGCCGCTGCGGTTACGAATTTGGCTGAGAATTGGCCCACATCGTAGGGGAGCATGCTCAGCGTTGTCTGAATTCCGTCAGGGCGCGTAACCTCAGCCCATACCGCTGCCTGGGGCGCTGCAGGAATTCCTGATTGAGTCAGCGTGGCATAAAGATCGATGGAAGCACCGGGGTCGAAACTGGATTGCCCGGTGCGGGCTTGCAGGGAAATATTGGAGTAGGCATGCACGACCAAACTGTAAGGCAACGTACGTTGGGAGGAGGCGACAAAGGAGGCTGCGCCAGCGCCACCCGAAGCTACGGCAGCGGTCATCATCAGGTTGGCAGCCCGCGACTGCGCTCGTCGCGTCTCCGCCTGAAGGGTTCCCGATGGCCTTTGACGGGAAATGGGGGCGGCGATGCCCTGAAGAATACTCACATCCACCCCCTGCCGGCTTCCTGTGGTGGGTTCCAGACGAGGTTTGCCGATGGTCAACAACGCATACCAAGTCCCCTCCTGATCTGGCCGATTGGGCACCAACTGCACCGGCAACGCCAGGCGATAATAAGACACGCCCGCCGATTGAATATAACGCATCCCAGGGTCGGACCTCGCCTGCCAGGGCTCAATAATTCGCCCGCCGGGTGTTTGGAGCCGGAAATCAACAATGTTCGTGTAGGGAGTGAGCAGAATTACATCAACGCCGGCATCTCCACTGATCAACTGGAACGGAACACGTTCCACGCGGCCTGGAATCAGTTGGCCATCAGGATCAAGCACGATGTCCGCATTGCTCACCCCTGCGAGGATTTGAAGGAAGTACTTTTGCAACAGGAACCTGTTGTCTCCGACGATCGCCCCGGTTAACAACAAGTACCCTCCGTTATTTCCCGAAATGGTTTGCAACGCGGGGACGCTGATATTTTGGGGCATGCCCAGACCGATGGCGTACGTCTGGGCGTCGATCTGCGGCGCTACGTCGGCGATGAAACGCGGAGTGTTTTCCATGCCATCGGTGAGCACCACCAGCGCCTTCACGTCAAAAGGAGTGCTGGTTGAGTCAAGGATTTCACGCGCATCGAAGATGCCGTTCCCAATCGAAGTGCTTCCTTGTGGATCCAGCCCATTACCGTTAATCACGTCTTTGGTCGCCTGACGATTTGTATCGGAAAGCATGCCATCGCCCAGTTGCAGCACAGTCTGCAACTTCTGAGCAGTTTGGTTGAAGGAGACGATGCCCAGCCCATCCCCTTCCAGCATCGCATCAACGAAGTTGCTGGCCGCCAGTTGCAAAGATGCATGTTTGCTTTGGCCGTCGCCCCGGTCCTCGGACATGCTGCCGGAGCGGTCGAGCGTCAAAGCAACTGCGGCCGTCTTGCGAGCCACCGTGTTGCCTATAATGGTGACCACCCATTGTTGTGATCCGTCATGCGTCTGCACCGTAACCTGCTGAGGCGGCAGGGTGTCCCCCACGTTGCTGGTGCGGTAAATCACCCAGAGACGCGCCGTGACGATTGTGTTGGGAGCCGTTGGCCCTACGGTCACCGAGCCGTTGAAGGCTGCTAACTGCGGAGGCATGGGGCCGTCGCCCGAAGTGTATTCCAGTGTCACGGCATTGGCCGTGGAAATGACTTCGAAAGTGATGGCCAGCGGAACCTCGCGAACCATGCCCATCGGCCCTTGCGGCACATCCTGAAAATTCAGCAAGGGTGTCAGCAGGGTGATTGAAGTCGTGTTGCATCTTTGTGACTCGACGTTTTGATTGCCCTGGCGGACGACAAAACCAAGTTGGTTCCACTTGTCCACCATGTCCTGTAGACTGCCGACAATACCAGCGATCCAGTTTTGATCTCCCATGCCCTGACGAATGACTTCATTGGGCCTCGGAACTGGCCACCAGTTCTGGTCGCAGTCTGTAAAATCGGCTTGCCATGGGAGGGCCATCGCCGCGGTGATGCCCCCGGGAGAGAAGATATTCTGATCAAGGCGAAACGCTTCGGCATAGTTGGATGTGGCGACAATCGGCCGAGGTTCGGCTGGAAGACCGGGATAGCGCGCACTCGCGCTTGGAGGCAAACCTCCGGCTTCGATGCCTGGGTAGAACGAACCGCCCACGCAGGCTTCGAGCGCGGCCCGGTCCAACCCGTCTGGCGTAATAGCTGCCTGGGGGGCTGGAGGTCCCGCCCAATCGTTGGCGTAATTATTATCCTTCCATCGCTCCATGTGATCGTACTGCGTTTGGGTGAGCCTGTCGGTCTGGAAAGTGGTAGGATCCCCCGTATCCGGAGGATTGATTTGGGGCATGTCGTCTCCTCCTCCACCGGGCTTTTTTAATGAATTGAAAATTGCAAGGCGCAGGGCATCACTGGTCACCGGGTCCGGCCAAGTCATGGCCCCGGCGGGTATCGTAATGACCCAGCGAATGTCACGAGCGCGTTGGAGAATGGGATAAATGTCAGCTGTATAGGAGGTCGCTACTGGCTTCGCCACGAATCCAGCTTCGATCATGACCTCGAGAACCCTGTCGTACAGTGTTATGACACTGTCCTGATGCGGCGCGAATTTGGGCGGAGTGGCGATGACCCACGCCCCGAGCACTGCCGGCGTCGAATTGTCGGCATGAAGTTTGATGGTGGCCGTTACCGGACCATCGGACACGTCATCATACCAGCCTGTATTCTTCCAGAAGTCACCAAGCCCGTTGTTCGTCGGGGAGCCAGACTTGCCCGCGCCGCCGAAAACCAGCAGGCGGTTGTTATTGTCAGTGCGGATTTCGCCCAATGGCACCTTGGTTGCAGAACCACCGGCAAACTTGATGGTTCCAGTGTCGAAAAGCTGGTGCTGGTCCGGACCGTTGAGCGTCCGTGGGCCTGGGTCGACTATTAAATCGCTGGGGGACTCGCTATTGCCGCGAGCCGGGTTTGCGGCCTTTTTGTTAGCCAGGTGGACCGTCCAGGTAATATCTGCGTTGGCTCCCGTGATTTCTTCCACCGAGGCATCGTCATGGTGCGCAAAAATACGGAAACGAGCAACCTGGCGCTTCACCCGGCACTGAGCATCCTTGAATCCGCCCTGAGGGTTGGGACGCTCGCCGATGCGTTCGGGCCCGATGAAGAACTCGTTGGGACTATTGCCGACTCGGGCTATGCCAATAGCGGGGTGGATTTTATAAACTGTCGCCATAAAGTTTGCCGGTTGTTAGTTGCAGGTTCGTTTTTCCAATGTGGTTTTAGGGAAAACTGATACCTGGCATTCCATATCAATGACTCCGCGAGCTCGTTCACTCAAAGTCAGCTTCGAAACCCGGCTGGAGGATCCAGGACCAAGATTCGGAGAGCCCGATGTTGTTCATCCTCTTCGCTCCAGACGGTGATCCGAAGCCGCTCTGCCCAAACGCGCTCAGCGAGATCTCTGAGGTCACGTTCTCTCGAGTAGTAGCTCCTTGGGCCATCTTCGGTGTCCAGCACAAATCCCTCAAAATCGCCAAACCGGTCAAACAGCAGCCCCGAAATCTTGCCGGTGTGCTCGCAAACCCGTTCGCGCCGTGGTCGGGGATGGTGCCGGCCGCCTGTGTCCCCTTGCGGCTGATAGCCGAGCAGAGAAGGAGGGATGGCGACGGAATTCCCGCCGCTGCCATCGACCCGTCCGGCGACAATCTCGATCATACGCTGAACCACTGGGTACCATCGGTACTGCGGTGACATGGCTTCCAGTCGCGCCTTGAGGATCGCCAGCGTGTTCTCTTCCGGCCTAAGCATCTGGTCCTCCGTCGTTACCGGAATCTTCACTTGAAACGCGCCCGCAATGTATCGCCAGCTCGACACCGTTTGCGCCTCCGCGCGCGCGGCTAGCGGGCGCTTGGTAATGATTTGGTTGACGGCCTTCTGCGTCGCGATCCTTCGCACCAGGATGTTAAACTCTTGCCCCTTCTTTATCCCCAGTGGCAAATCGACCGAGAACAGGCCCGCGAACTTCTTGTTGGCCGCTGCCGGAATGGGAACGTAGGTTACGCCTTTGGCCGACTTAAACCCGATCGTATTGGCATCAATCGCCGTTAGAAGGTGCGTGCCGTAAAGCCTGTTTGCCAGGGCCAGCACGTCCGCCGCCGCGACTTCCGGCCAATAAATCTGAGCTTTGGAACCGACCGGCGTGTTTCCCCAGTCAATCATCAGCTCGTCCGGCTGGTTGAGAACCCGCCCGTCCTTGTCCAAAAACTGCTGGCTCGGCCTCGTGTCGAAAGCCTGCGGAATCCGGTGTGTCGTCGCTGGTCCCGGGTTCCCCGAAAGCGTTATCTGGAGATTGCGTTGGGCCAGTTTATCCGTGTTGCCGGGATTGGTCGCGGTTCCGCTGTCATACAGCAACGGCGCGTTGTCATAGGCGATTTGCGCCACCAGGCAATGGTGCGTGCCGGGATAACTGCAATTATTGTTGGAGTCGTACACATCCAGGAAGCATCCGTAGTAAGCCCATACGCTGTCCTGGCCCGGAACTGTCGGGATCTGGATCGTCCGAATGTTGTTGTTCGAAACGGACGAATCGTAATCTTGCGAACCGGTCTTGTTCGTCGCGAAGAACGGCGTCGTCTGAATCGCATTGCCTTGCGGATCCGGCGGCAATGAAGCGGACGACGCAACAGGAGTCGTCGGGTTGGCGGGATACACTGGTGTGCTCGGATAGGTTGTGAACGGATCGAAGTCCGTGTCGCACGAGGGTGCCACCCATAATCTAAAGAACACGCGCACATCTTTGGCTTCGCCGGCGCTACCCTGGAGATCGCTCGTGAGTCGGACTCGCGAGATCGCAAAGTTGTAGTTCTGATGACCGGACCCATCCAATGGTCTGACGGAAGAGTCACCCGTTTCATATCCGGCCTGATCGGTCAAACCGTTCAGTGGATCCGCCGAGGTTGGGGCCACCGGTACAGTGTACGCCGTCGATCCGTTCAAATACTGGATGAGCGATTGAATGTAATCATAAGGCGCCTGGCTGCTTTGAAATGTTGGTGCCATCGGATCACCGGGAATTGCCGACTGGCCTTTGATGACACTGAAAACCCGCAGGTCCTGGCTGAGCCACGCCACCGCGGTGTTATCCTGAGTGTCGATGTTGGAGAAATAGGGATCGGCCCCCGCTGACAATTCGAAGTCAACCGTGTCCTGCGAGCCTGTGCCCGGAACCGTATCGCCGTTTGCGGTGAAAGTTGCCGTGAGCCCATATTGCTGCGCGCCGCTCGACGGAAACGGAGTCGTGATTGGACTATCGAACTTGACGTCGAACGAGAATCGAATCCGTTGAATGAGACTCGAATTGGTGGAGTCCTCATATACCCGGATAGGCTGCGCAGGGGTCGGGCCGCCCGGTGTCGCCGGGGAGGGCACGATGTGAACACCGCTCACCCCCGAGAACGGCCCGGACGGCGTCGGGATTGCCACTTTGAACGAGTTGAACGTGTCGATGCTGAAATCCTCCAGGGCCAGCCAAAACGCGTTCGAGAACACACCGTTGTTCTTATTGATCGCCTCCTGGACTTCATCCTTGCCGAACGTGTTCTTGTTGATGAGAAACGATAGTTTCCCCAGAGGCAGGATGCAGGCATTGTCGGCCTGGCTCCAGTAACACTGCACGTTGCACTTCACGCCATTCATCTGGACAATTGCAAACTCGTTGTTGCAAGTGTCCCCGATTTCGTCTCCGGAGACTGTCGTCCCATTGGATCTCTTCCCATTCACGTGAATGCCCGAATTGAACGGATCCGTGCACGCCTCCGCCAGTTCATGCGAGAAGGTGTTAACGACTCCGTCGGACACCGTATCCAGAATGCCCCCGATGTTGTTGATCCAGCAACAAGGCGCGTCGATGCCGTTGAAATTGAATTTGACGTGCTTTCCCAGCGCTTCGTCGTCGTCGAGACCTGGAGGCGTCACAACTGCATAGAATCTTTGGTGGCCGGACTCTGGTCGCGGCACCGATGGATTGTCAGTCAGGAACTTGACAATCATGTTCGTGATGTCGCTATCGGAATAGTGATTGGGCGGATCCGAGGAGTCGTTAATGAACTTCCCCAACATCGTCCCCGGACCCACTCCCCGGTACTGCCTAAGTCCCGCCATGTAGGGACCCGTGACCACTCCCGCATAGGCGTTATAGTAGGTATCAGCTGACGGCGTTGGGGCTGGCGAACCGCTCCAATATTTACCCCAGAAGATCACGGCCACTTCCACGTTCGTGAAAACGGTGCCGTTACCATCATTGATTCCCGTAACCGTATAATCCGGTGGTTGGCTGATGTCGGTGGATTTAATTTCTAAACCGCGTGGTGTGGTTTTGCCGCGCGGTTTTTCCACGGCTTTTGGTCTCAGTTTCACTTTCTCCTCCTTTCAAACATTAGTTACTGATATTGATAAGTGATAGGAATTCGTCTTGGCTCTCTTCATCCGGGTGGTAGTCATGCTCGGGTGCCAGCGGAAGAGGTTGACCTCGCAATGAGGATGTCCGCATGTCCGTCACCGTCGAGGTGTCGAGGTTCGGGAAGGCGCGAAATGGGCGCAAAGATTCCCAGCCGGGGTCGTCGGTGCGTTCATAGAAGCCGCGTACCGGGCCTTCACAGGTCACGAGATCCGGTCGGCCGTCCCCAGCGAGGTCCATAAATTGTACAGCGGCGGCGAGGGAAAGAGCGGGCTTGGTGGCCACAAGTTCAACGGGGGCAAACCGTGCCTTGATTTCCTCGGAGCCATTCCCCTTGACAGGCAGTGGACTGAGATTGCGCTTGTAAAACCAGCCTTCGCCTTGTTCGATGAGAATCCCGGATGGCCCTTCGCCGCCCAGGCCCACCCAGTGATAGGCGTTGCCGTCACGGCCGGAAGGGAGATTCTCAAGGCTCTTGGCATCAACGGTGTGGATTTCCTGCTGGATACTGGCATCGCTGTAGGTGAACTCGACGGGAGGTAATGATTTTTTAAGGTAAGCATTGCCGCCAGCCTGTTGCTTGTAACCCGATTGCGTCACGGAGACGAGGAACCAAAAGATCGGGTTGCATGCATCCGTCGGGTTTTCCTCGTACGAATTCTCGAAATCGGTTGAACGCACCAAGCCCTCATAGCCCACTTCGATACTGCGCCCGTCCGCGTCCTTTACGACGGGGAAGTGATGAAACATGAGGACTCGCTGGCAGAGGCGGTACGTGCGAACCTCGAAATAGGGGCGATATGACGAAAACGGGTCGTTGCGGACGGCCCATACTCCGGGGTCATTGGGCGTGGGCGCATCGGCATCGCGCTCGCCATGGTCGAAGACGACTTCGAAATACCAATTCTTGCTGGCGTCCGTAGCGGTAGCGCCGGGCGGCTCAGGCCAGGGCGAATTGGGCTCTAATGTCGGGAAGTAAGGAGCATTGTTGCCGTAGCGAATGTCCTTGATGTAACGGTTGGCGGAGCGGGGGTCAGGTGAACCTAACGGCGCTTTGCGCTTAGCTTCATGCGCCTGGGCAAGGTTGATGCCCGAAGAGTCTTCCGGCTTGTAACCGTAAAGAATTATATTCCCCTTGTCGTCATGGCTTTGGCAGATGAGCCAACTGAATATGTGCGAGGCGTCAGTGGGATCTGCAATCCGGCTTTCCGGCGTTGTCCCATACCAGGTTGTAATGTTGTCCCTGGAGATGAACCGCCAAAACACCTCAGATGAGTCGCCCACATTCGTCCAGCGCTCGATGCGGGCGAACAGCCCTTCAATACGCGAACGGCAAGGGCAGACTTTGTAATTCGAATTACCGACAGGGCGAATATCTCTATGGATAAGGAGTTTCCCTGCGCCGTCGCGGACCCAATTGCCCTGCGGGTCCTGGCGAAACACAGGCACGAGGTCCTCCGCGCCAGAGAGTATGAACACGTCCGATTCATAGGCATCGAAGTAACGCGGCAAGCCCTTGTCGGTCTTGCGAGTAACGGAAGGAAGCGCCAGGCCCCAGCCGAGCCCAAACGGACCGTTACCCGACCCTGAATCGTATGAAAAAGACAGTTGCGGGCCGAACCCTGAGCGTCCAGGGGAGGTGGCAATCGGCACGGTCATCAAACCCGTACCGGTGACTGGGTTGGCCGCGAATTTCTCGCCGATGCTTCGAATCGCACCGCCGCCCTTGGGCAGAGTGATCGTTGGAGCCGAAGCAGCGTTGCCGCCTTCCTTGCCAGCAATTTCCTTCGATTGAGTTCGGTCGTTCATCACCAGACAACTTCTTAAAACTGCACACCACACCACACCGATAAATCTCCTGGGACAGATTGCAATCTGGCCAACAAATGTGAATCAAGCAAGAAAAACTTATTCACCAAAACACCCCAAGTTATTCACAAGGCCTGGAGACGTATCATTCCGGCATGCGTCGGCTCTCGCTAAGAAAACCCGCAAGGCTGTCGGACAGAAAGGCAAGGGCACCTGCGCCTACCTCGACCCGCTGAACTTCCTCAAACGAGATTTCATCCCCATGAACCTGCTGTGCAAGAGGGCCAAGATGTTGGAAGACTGGATTGACAAGAGCCCGAGGCCATGTTCAACTGCTTAAGATTTCCTTCTAATGCTGAGCACCTAGGCAAACCCCTCCATGAGCGTTGAGAACAAGGTCAGGCAGGCAACGGTGAGATCTACTTAGCGCGATTCGGCTATTCTGCGCCGAGGGCGGGTTTCCTAACGGAACTTCCATTCTCCAGATTGGGATTTCACGCGGGATTCAACCGACAGTCAGTTTTTAACCTGTTCGATGCCTCGGCACCCTACCCGAGCTTTGCGCTTCGTCTTCACCCAAGAATGACGGTAAAAGAGAGCGGCCTGAAACAAATTGGCGCAACCGCAGCCACGTTTCAAAGCGGACACCAAAACGGACACCAAATGAATAGTTTCGGCTAGCAAATGAATAGTGCCGAATCCGCTTGAATAGCCCGTAAAATCAGGCATATTTTGGTCAAAACTGCGGCGAGAAAAGGACGATTCCGACCCTTATGTGAAACTTCACATAAGGGACGTTATGTGGACTTCGCAGTTATGTGCACCAAACGGATTCACTTGTGGCGTTTTTTAGTTTTCCCTGTCGCGGGGCGAGCAAACCAGGACAGATTCTGTAGTTAGCAAAGCAGGACACTTTTGTGCTACGAGGTGCTGCAGATCATCCCCAGGCCCAGTCCTTGAGGAGGCCGGAGTGTAGCGGAGGCCGACGAAAGGACTGGGCCTGGGGATGCGACTCGCGGAGCTTATGCTCTTGAAAAGTACCAACAATTATCCAATCGCCACGCACCTCCCTTCATCCGCCATGTGCTGGCTTCCTTCCGACGGCACTCCCTGACTGCCGCCCAAGCCGCCAAACAGCTCGGCCTATCCAGCAGCCGATTCTATACGCTCTTTTCCGGTTACCTCCGCGCCTGCGCGCAAAAGAAAGCGGGGCTGTGGATCCCGGGAACCTCTGGTGGTGACCACACCGCCGCTTGGCCCGAGCCGGTCACCGACCTCCTCAAAAAACGCCTGGATTGTTCCCCACCTGGCCCTTACAGCTTCGCCGCCTCTGAAGTCTTGCGACTGCTCGCCTTCAAGCTCGACCGCGCCCAGGTCCGCCGCTGGCGATTCAAGAGGGTCATGCGCATGCGACTCCGCCCAAGCGCCCGCACGCCCCAGTACGCCGCTGGCAGCGCTCCCAGATCGGCGAACTCTGGCAATTGGACGCTTCGCCCCACCGCTGGTTCCCGCCCTGCTCGCTGGACTTTCCTATGCTCAACATGCTCGACGATTGTAGCCGCGTGTTCGTCGGTTCCAAACTCTATGGCCGAGAACTCCTCTTGTCCTATCTCGATTTCCTCCCCGCCGCTTTCCTGATCTACGGCCGACCGCTGCAAGTCTACGTCGATTATCACGCCATCTTCTTCTCCCAAAATCCCGACGCGCTGACCCAACTCGGCTGGGCACTCAAGTTCTACGACATCAGCTTCCTTTATGCCCCAACCCCTCAAGCCAAGGGTAAAATCGAGCGCGAGCACCAATTCTGGCAGGGCCGGCTCCCCTCTTATTTTGCCAGCGAACACATTACCGAAATCGAAACCGCCAACCCACACATCGACGCTTTACGACTCCATCGCAACGCCCACGAAACCCATCGCGAACTGCGCATGACCCCGGAACAAGCCTGGGAACTTGCCAAAAAGGAAAAACGGTCCGTCCTGCGCCCAGCCCCGCGCTGCCCTTGGTGGCCTTATGTTTGGAGTGTTCGCACGGCACTCAAGGTCGGCTCGGATGGCCGGGTGCCCATCGGCACCCAACGCCTGCGCGTCGAACGTCCCCCGGGCGCCAAGATCGTCCTGTGCCTCCACCCCACCGGCCATCACTCCGTCCTGGCCGCACCGCCCGATAAAAACGTGAAACCGGTGCTCCTCTTTACAAATCGCCCAAAATGAACAAGTCCTGCTTTGCTAACTACAGAAAATTCCTGGTTTGAAAACTACGCGGCAGTTTTTTAGTTTTCCCTTTGGGCTCAGTTTGGTAGGAGGAAGTGTGGCGGGGTCTTGAAAACCGCTGGGTTTTCGGAGCACGCTATGAATCAGAAGTCATATGATCGGGCCTGCGATCATGAAGAGAAAGCGGGCCACCAAGTTCACATAATTTCCGAGGTTTTCGGTTGCGATCTCCGCAGTCGTGGCTACGCCACCAGTACCATCGGCCTGTATGGCCGAATCGTGGCACGCTTCGGACGATGGCTCTCGCAGCGTCAAGTCGTCCCGCGACAGATTCGCCCACCCCATGTCGACGGGTTTCTGCAGCAGCATTTGCCTCACTGCCATTGCGTTCCACCCGTGGTCCACACCCTCTCCCATTGCCGTCGTGCGCTTTATGGCTTTCTGGACTTCCTGCGTCGAGGGCGCTGGATTCCCGATCCGCCAAAAAGAGCGCCTCGTTTGAGGGCAGCCGACCGTTTGCTAATCGAGTTCGATCAACACCTGGATCGAGTTCACGGGTTATCGGTGGTGACGCGGCAGGCGCGGCGACGATATGCGCGAGAGTGGCTGGCTGGGCAGTTCGGACGCCAGCGATTGCGGTTGCGTACCGTCAAGCCCCGTGACTTATTTCGGTTTGTCAACGCACGGGCTCAGAACCTGAAGGGGACCAGCTTGCATGCTCTGGCGGTGGGGTTACGCAGTTTCCTGCGGTTTCTGGAGTTCACGGGGCGGATCCGTCCAGGACTGGCGGGTGCGGTGCCATGTCCCGCCTCCCCACCCTTCCCACCGCCCACTCAGATTTTGGATCTCGGCACGCGGCTTCGGTTTCTGCGCGCGTTCGATCGCACCACCCCTGCCGGTCGGCGCGACTATGCCATTGCGCTGTGTTTCTCGGAGTTGGCGCTCCGTGCCAACGAACTGGCCGCATTAACCTTGGACGACGTGGACTGGCGGACCCTGACCGTGCGACTGCGACGGACCAAGCAGCGGCGTGAACGACTCTTACCTTTGCCCTACCGAGTCGCGCGCGCTTTGGTAGTATATCTGCAGCAAGACCGCCCGGTGATTGGACATCGCCGGCTCTTTATCAGTCTTCGGCCTCCGCTCGGACGGCCGTTGCCCACGGATGGGGTGCGCAACGTCATTCGGCGGGCTTTTGGCCGATGCGGTAACCAGGCCACCGGGCCGCACATCCTGCGCCAGAGTTGGGCGACACTTGCGCATCAGCGGGGAACCGACCTCAAACTGATCGCCGATGTCTTGGGCCACCGTTCGGTGGACACCACGGCTCCGTACGCCAACGTGCATTTCGAACAGCTCCGCCAAGCGGCTCTGCCTTGGCCGCGCACCAAACCATGAAGACGACGATGCGTTACCGCGTGCGCGCCTATTTGGCCCTTCGCCGAGCCTTGGGGTTCCGGCTCCGGAGCGAAGGCTACCTGCTCTTGAGCTTTGCCCGATACGCAGACCGGCACGCCAGCCAGGGGCGGTTGAGTAATAAACTGGCCATTGCCTGGTGCAGTCTGCGCAAAGACGCCGACCGCCACTGCTGGGCACGCCGGTTGGAAGCGGTGCGGCGGTTGGCCAAGCATCTGATCGTGGCGGATCCCAAAACGGAAATCCCGCCCCGTCACCTCTTTGGTCCCGCTGAGCGTCCGTATCGGCCGTTGATCTACAGTCCCCAGCAAATCCGGCAACTCCTCACGGCCGCCCGTAACCTACCGGGCCAGCTTCGGCCTTGGACTTACCCGACCTTGATCGGTTTGTTGACCTGTACGGGGCTGCGCATCTCCGAAGCCTTGGGCTTGAAGTTACCGGAGGTCGATCTCCAGAAAGGGCTTTTGCTCGTGCACGACAGCAAGTTCCACCAGACGCGTTGGGTGCCATTGCATCCAACAGCCCTGGCGCCTCTCTTGGCCTACAGTCGGCGACGTCAGCGCCGCTTCCCGTTCGCCGACCATTTCTTCGCCTCCGAACGAGGCACGGCCTTGGCCTACAGTTCGGTTCACTCGGTTTTCTCACGGCTGCGCCAGGGGATCGCCCATCAGGGCCATCCTCCACGAATCCACGATTTACGCCACACACATGCCTGCCGAGTGTTGCAGCGCTGGCAGGCCAGCCGCCGTGGAGCTTACGGCCGAGTCCTGATCCTCTCGCGCTATCTGGGCCACCATCACGTCCGCGATACCTATTGGTATCTTCACGCCCTGCCGGAACTCATGGCTGGGGCCGGAAAACGTTTTGAGCACTACGATCATGAAAACCCCTGTGGGTAGCGAAAACCTCATCCGCCCACAAATCCTTAAATTGCAGCGCCTTGCGGCCGAGCTGTTACCCCCTGTTTTTCGTGCGTTGGCCCAGTGCAACGCCGCGTGAGCAACAATTCGCCAGGCACAGGCGCCCAAACGTGGCAGTGCCATGGCCTCGAAGTAGTGGGTCCAAGTGACATATTCGGTCGGAGAATAAGCTCCCGGGGCACGCCCCAGCCAGGGACCAAAGCGCCATCCGGCGTCCTGCAAGCACATCCCCACTGGATGCGCAATGCCGGCTTCCCTCGCGGCCTGGATATAGGCCGGAAGGTTTAAGGCGGCAATGGTTTCCCAGGTCGAGCCGGGCTTAAGTGCCTCCACCTGGTAACGGGGCACCGCCACAATGCCCACGCCGTCCGGGCCAACCCAAGTTACCAACTCTCCGCCGTGCGCCCGGGTATATCCGCCCCAGCACGTATTGGGGTTTTTCAACACGGCATATTTGAAACCGAGAGATCTCAAGATGCCGGGCAGGGCGCTGGTGAAACACGGTTCTTCTGTGCAATAAGTGGTGACCTCTGCTTGCGGAAAATGCTCCCGGATTTTGCGCAGACCACGCTCCAACTGCTGGATCACGCTTTCACCCGAGATGTTCCACAGATAGCTCTGCCCATACGCCGGGTTCACAAATTCCACCCGCCGCGGCGCCGCCGAGTCCGTTATCAGCGCTTTCAACGCCTGGTAAGCTTCGGGCGTGTTGGTGCGGGCAAAGTCCCAGGTTTCCGGCTCGATTTCGAGGTTGAGCCTCCAGTCGGGATGCTGTCGAAGCGTGTCCACGATGAACTGGGTGAACGAGGGAGGGTAGGCCAGCCTCGCCGGGACGGCCCGGCCTGACGCGGCGCTGGCGGCAGCCCTCAGTCCGGCGGCGGAGCCTTCAACTGAACGTCGAGTTCAGTTGAGCGTGGTGGAGAGCGAGGATGCTTGTGTTCTGCCCGGAAGGTGGAGGCGGTGCCAGCGCCGCGCCCGAAGCCGGGGCCGATCAGCCTGATTGGGCGCCCCCGCGATGAAGCTGCTCACGCCATCGCGCCAGCAAATTGAGGCAGGAGTTTTTTAATTGATTGTGAGGCTCGACTTTTGGTGTATTTATACCGGTCGCGGGGACGGCAACATGAAGGGCTTAATGAAGATGAAGGTGTTCTTGAGGAACCGGGAAACGGGACAATTCTATACTGGGCCAACCGGATGGAGTGAGGACAATTCTGTGGCGCACGATTTTGATACCGTGGAGATCGCCACCACGTTTGCCAAGACTGAGAGGCTTGCGGGCTTGGAGGTGGTGGTGCGCGACAAGACCGGCTGCGATATGATTCTGCCGTTGAGGGAACAGGCATAGACCCCTGTGGGTAGCGAAAACCTCATCCGCCCACAAATCCTTAAATTGCAGCGCCTTGCGGCCGAGCTGTTACCCCCTGTTTTTCGTGCGTTGGCCCAG
>Ga0224558_1001675_pt1 | contig 22378 bp, 29 predicted proteins | sample 714S32024metaG_FD_180682 | JGI IMG/M metagenome (GOLD analysis project Ga0224558, IMG submission 180682) | Peat soil microbial communities from Stordalen Mire, Sweden - 717 S3 20-24 | ecosystem: Environmental > Terrestrial > Soil > Wetlands > Peat | place: Sweden: Norrbotten County, Stordalen...
AAATAGAAGCGGCGGCAAAAGAACATTTTGCGGCGATGCGTACATCCCTTAACAATCACTACAGCAAGTCAATGTCTGCAATCGAAGCACTTGAAAAGGCTCTGACCGGCGAAGCGGACAAAATATCGGAAGAGGCATTCGCCAAGATTGTACCCACAGGGATGCCTGCCGGTGAGTGACAACGAATTCAAAGAGTACCTTAGGTCCATTATTATGAGGGATTGGTGATGGACAAATACCGGCCAGACGGATTTCCTCGCAGAAACGACATAACTCTATGCACCCCTGCAGAAAACGCCATCGACGCCGCAGTCGAGGCCGTCGAACTGGTTGGCGCCCATCCGCTTTTAACAGATGCGGTTAACCTGTTGCACGAAGCCCGTGAAAAAGTAGCTGATTTTATCGAAGGAGAAGCGTGATGTCCGAAACCGTACAAGTACCGAAAACCGAGCTACAGAAAATCCATGACCATCTAAAGGCCGTCGCCGATGGCGTTGAGGAAGGTCTTATGACGGCGGCGGAAGTCCCGGCAATGGTGGTTCTGCTGGGAGCCTGTCTTGTCAGCGGGAGGGTGCCCGGATGCGAAGGCTAATCACTCTTTGCGTCCTGGTCCTGTTTCTGTCCGGCTGCACCTCCAACCTCATGCTCACCAAAGCCACCATCAACATGGGCGGCAAGGACATAACCTATGTCGCGGCCCGATCTGGCAATTCGCTCCTGGATCACACTATGGTTATCGATCGATATGGCCCTGATGGTGCGCTTCTGGCTCACGATTCTATGAGCAACAACGGCATCCTTGAGCAGTTGGGCGGGCAGGCGTTACAGACCCTTGTGCCTGCGTACACGGCCTTTGAAGCGGTGGGGAAGTAGGAGAAAAGTCATGAAGGAATGGTTTGCGAAACAGATAACATCAGCGTTCTTGGGTAGCTGGAAGACAACGACGCTCGGGTTTATCATGGCAATTTACATCCTGGTCAAGCCTTCACTTGATGCCGGGCAGATGCCGACCGAGACTCAGTGGGTCGGGGCTATCTTTGCGGCGCTTGTGGGGACACAGCTTAAAGACCACGACAAATCTGGAACAGGAACACCCGGCGATCCGATCAGGGGAACTGAGGCTAAACCCGAAGAGCACAACCTTTCGAGCCTGAGTTAAGCTAAACATGGAGGCAAGCTATGTGGCCGAAGAAACCGAAGAAGGTAACGTTGGGACTTCCTAAACCGTCAGTAAAGAAGCTGAAGCTGAAGAAAATCCAGCCGAAAAAGATAAAGAAACCCAAGATTTAAAGGACATATATGGGATGGTTGAAGAACACAGGCTTATTTTGCGAGGCAAACAATGTGCCGCCGACCTGAGTGCCGCTTTAATCAAGGCGTTCTTCCGCGATTTGACCGCTACGCTCGGCATGACGTTGTGGAAAGGTCCATGGTCGTGGCGGATGCAGGAAGAGGGGAAGGAACCAGGCTTTTCGGGAGCGGTATTCTGGACGGAAAGCGGGACTCAGCTTCACCATTACGCATCAGAGGCAAAAGTGACAGTTGACATATACAGTTGTAAGCGATTCAACGTGGTTGAAGCACAGAGGCTATTCGAATTGTACTTTCGACCGGAAGAAACATTGAACTGCATACCTGTTTTGGGTTCTTCGAGAGGGTAAACAAATGGCGAACAATTTTAACGATAGAACGTGGATTTTGGACACCGCCGGGGCCACCAGTCAGTATAACGGGCCGGTTTACGTTGGAAGGCTATCTTGGCATCCGACAGCATCAGGGCAAAACCTCATCATAGAAGACGGCAAGAAACACGTTCAATGGCAAATAACTTCCATCGCGGCGGGCAACGACGCTTCTGTCGGTATCGAGGACTGGCCCAATCCTGAGCATAAAATCCCTTGGGATGGCTTCTATATCGCAACGATGGACGGTGGCGTTCTTTATGTTACGGTGATTTAATGCCTCAACTTGACACAGCGTCGCAACTGAACGACTTCGCAATGTTTCTGAGCTACACTCCGACATGGCTCTTCTACCAGTTCTGCGCCCTGCCTCCATATTACAATCAGATAGCATTTTTTACCGGCAATCAGCTCGGCAAAACGAGTGTGCTGTGTCACGAGAAAGTCATGCGGGTAATGGGTTCTCACCCGATACCGGAAAAGAATTTCCTGTATTTTGAGTGCGAAAACGGACACACTTACGGGCGGCCTGCGCCGTGGCCGGGACTTCATTTCTTCGGCCTGCAAGATGGTCAATGCTTCAGGCTGTCGGAAAATAAGAGATCGGAAACCAGAAAGGTTCCTTTCCCGTCTGATATGACCTGCTCGTGCGGGGCGAAACTCAATATTCACAATAGAAGGGCAAACATCTACCGGCTGTGCTCGGAGAACCTGCCGATGGAAAAGGAGGGAAGTGGTGCCGAATCAGGAGAAATCAAGAACAGGACTTATCCAGAGCTTAAAAAATGGTTGCCTCCGTTTCTTATCAAAAAAGACATATCGCAACGTAATCCTTCCCTCAAGATCGCAGACCCAAACGGTGGATGTGTCTTTGGGGAAGGTGCTAATGCTATACAATATCCAGGCCATGACATCATTTTCGAATTTGTTTCCTACTCGCAGGTAACACAAGGAACGGCCGGGACTCAGCGTTTATGCGTGTTCTGCGTGGCTAAGGGCCAACGTGTTCTTATGTCTGACGGGGTGTGGAGAAACATTGAAGAACTCATCCCCGGCGATGAACTTATCTGCGAAACAAGGGGCGGGCACGGTACGAGGCAAAGAACAAACAAGATTAAACACATTTTCGGCAGAGGCCCAAAACCAGTATATCGAGTTAAGTGTTCGAAGGGGATAACTCTTGAACTAACATCTGACCACAAAGTTATGGTTCCGTCTACTGGGAAGTCCCAATATATGCCAGTATCAGAGTTAAAGATAGGCGACAAGATAACGTGCAGAATGAGTGATTTTGACAATGATGATACTATAGAATCTTGGAAAATGGTGCTACTGGCGGTGGTGTTGGGCGATGGTTGCATTACGGATAAGCAAAAATCGGCTAAATTTACATGCAAAAACGGCAAACTCATCGAGGAGATAGAACAGCAACTTCCCGATTTTATTTCTTTGCGTAAGCACGTTTTCAAGAATGGTCACTCTCCCGACTACTGGATAAATTCTAACCGCAATATCGGTAAAAACCGGAATGAGTTCAAAGCTTTTCTCAAACAAATCGGGGTGTGGGGACATTGCGCTGGGTCCAAATATATACCCGATGAAGTGTTTAGACAGTCCAATTCTTCGATAGCCCTATTTTTGAGATTTCTTTTTGCAACCGATGGATGGGCATCCAACTCCATCGGTTATTGCTCTACTTCTTATCGGCTAGCGCAGGATGTATTTCTCCTACTAAGAAGGCTTAAAATAAGGTCCACTATCAGGGTGAGAACCTTTGAAAATGGTTGGGCAACTCAGTATCATATCTCTGTAAACAACTCAAAAGATATTATAAGGTTTGCTGAAATCGTAGGAATAGCCGGGAAGTTAGAACAGTTGGACGTGTTGGTAGAGAAGAGTAAGGGAAGGGTTATCGGAAGAAGCGAATCGTGTTCTTTCGAGAACAAAAACAAAACCGATATATTTGCACCTTCGGATAGAAATGTGCGGTGGGTGCAAGTGCGTAGCATCGAACCCGTAGGGGAAAAGGATGTTTACGATATTTCAATGGAAACTGGCGGCTGGGATAAATCATCTAAAACCGGAAAGCAAATTCCAGTTGCTAGATCGCCAAGAAACAACTTTCTGATTCAGGGGGGAGCGGTAATTTCCAACTGCGACGAAGAACCGCCGTACACGTTCTACGAGGAACAAGTGCCCCGGCTCATGGCCGAAAATGGCGACTTCCAACTCGGACTTACGCCGGCCATACGAACCAGCTTCACGTTCGATGAGTTCTTCGAGCAGGCAGAGATTTACGTGAGAACCAAATCGATCTGCGAGTTCTACAAGACTTCCGGCGAAGAGGACAAATCCAAACCGTTTGAGAAGTTCCCGACAAGACATAGCTATAAAGCCGTTTTTCAGGCATCGACTTACGACAATCCAACTCTTAGCCGGGAAGTAATCGACAAGACGGTCGGCAACTATGCAGACCCCGACACGGTAGCCACAAGGCTTTACGGGATTCACAGGCAGGCGACAGGCAGGATTCTCAAAGATTTCGACTGGAAGATTCATGTTATCGATGCTGATAAATACTTCTCTAACAGCCGCATTCCTCTTTCTTGGACTCATTTTAGAGGTATTGATTACCATCCTCGTACTCCTTGGGCTTGTGGCGCTTGCAGCCTATCTCCTACTGATGAGATGTATATCTGGTACGCCAAAGGAATCACGCCTGACAAGTTCACCACGTTTCAGATAATGGAGCAGTTCTCCTACGGATGCATGGACTATCAGTTCAAACTGAACCTTGTGGACCCTCTGGCCGAAGCGACGAAAGTTGACCTTGTGACTATGCTCGACGAGATCAACCGAGTTACGAGGGAACTGAAGAGAGACGACATCGGCACGGGCGGCTACTGGCAGGCGTGGAACACGAAAGGTGAGTTCGGCCGCGATCAAATCAGGGTGAGACTTAAAAACGCTCGTAAAGTGGGACGGCCCTTCAACAACAAAGTTATTGAGAATGGGCGCGAAGTCAATCTGCCTACTATATGGATATTCAGGGACGGCGCTCATGAAGCGGCTGAATCAATGGCGAAGTGGAGCTGGGAACAGTGGGTAGATCAACAGGCCATGACGACCAAAGACGACAAGAACACGCCACAGCAGAAGTACAGTCATCTCAATATGGTTTGGGAGTGCATTCACAAGCATACAGCGTTTAGGTTTAGCAAGCATTCTGAGTATCGGGAAAGAGACATGGGTGGACAGTATTTTAAATCAGCGAGGGCATAATAATGGATACTGAGCGTATAGATATATCTGACCTGCTGAAAGGTTTTAACGTGCATCCCAAACTCGGTGACTGCGCCACAAGCCCCGATGGTGGAGAATATGTCGAACTCGCCGGGGGAGATGTGTTTGACGGTGATGCGTCTAAATCTTGGTCGTCCGTTAAAGATGAGGCCGTCGATAGATTCAGACTGAAATTCTCGGAGTACTTAGGTAAACCTCCAGCAGTTATATACTGGAGAATTAAACCGGAATTGACCCATTGGCCTGCATATTCTGGCCCCGATCTTAACGTTAGACAACGGGGAGGCGATTGTAGGCCTGGGACTACCGGATGGATAGAAACGCCCGAGAAATGGTGTGTTTATACTCGATTGCGCATAGGGAGGGGATAATGGATTATAGGAAGGTGGCAGTTCAAAAACTGGTTGGGAAAACAATCAAAGATGTTCAGATTGAAGATTTCTCACTATTTACAATATGGTTTACGGACGGGACTAAATTTGAAATATCTTCGAATGATCACCTGATGGATGGATCGGGCATCCTGGAATACGATATCAGGGATTTGATCTGATCTTCACGAGAAAGAACTTATGAAGAAAACAATTCCAGCCGTACCCCCTGCCGTAAACGACGCTCTTGCGCTGCAAAAGGCGCGTGAAATCCTTGCAGATAAGAACAGAGTTAAAGCGGCGGCACGGTTCGAGGCTTCGAGAATGACCGCGAAGAAACCAGCTAAGGCGAGGAAGAAGCGATGAGTTTCCTTAGAATCTATGACTTCCTGTGTCCGAAATGCGGACTTTGCGAGGAAGCATTCGTTGATAACGATTCTCAGAAGAAGCCTACTTGCCCCCGGTGCAAACAGGCAGAGATGGATAGACTTATTCCTGCGCCTGTTTGGCGATGGGCCAACGGCAACAGAGGGTTTTGATGCTGGAAGAATATGATGAATATCCGACGTGGGGGTTCCAAGGCAAACTGTGCGAATGCGGTTGCGGGAAACCGACTAGCATTATAGCTAAATCGGATGCATCGCGCGGATATGTAAAGGGACAACCAATGCGGTTTGTCGCGGGACATAGATTTAAGAATCTTCATCGGTTGGGTTCTGAGTGTCCCGCATGGAAGGGCGGTCGAACTGAAACGGGCAACTATCCTGCTGTTTACATACCGGATCACCCTAAGGCGAATAGTTATGGCTATGTAAACGAGCATATTGTCATCGCAGAGAAAGCCTTGGGCAAGCCATTGCCTACAGGGGCAGTAGTCCACCACCATGCTTCCGATCAATTAGTAATATGTCAAGACAAGGCATATCACAACATGATCCATCGGCGTATGCGAGCTTATGAGGCTTGCGGCAATGCCGATTGGGTTAAGTGTTCTTATTGTGCTACATACGACGACCCATCAAATATGTGGATTTCAAAGAAAAGCGGGTACGGATTCCACCGAGAGTGCCAAAACAAGAGCCGTAAAGCTCGGAAAGCAAACAGATGAGTCGAAAGTTTTCAGAAGATGTCGAAAAACAGTTATGCCTTAAAGTTGAGGCCGAGTATGTCTTATCAAAAGCCAACCGCCAACAGGATATGGATGACTTTGAAACATACGTAGACCTTCTCGACCAGAAGCGTACCGAGAAAGACTATGACTGGATGAGCGACATCAAAATCCCTGAGTACGTAAGCCAGGAACTCACCCAAGCGGCCCTTGACGCTTCTATGACCTTCGGGACTCGCGATTTCGCAGAAGTCTACCTTGAAGATGCCAGCGATGAAGCCAAGAAGTGCGCCGATGCAGCGAAGACGCTTATCAATAAAACGCTCAATCGCAGGGACTTGTTTTACTATCAGAAACGGATAAGGGCCGGTTCTCTTGCCCGACTGTCCGGATTAGTCCACGGCGAATGCCGATGGAGTAAGGAACAACGAGACGTTATCGTCGGTTATGAGTTTGTCGAGGGAGACACCGACATTCACGGGGCTAAGATCACAGATCGGGATAGTCAACTCCCGATCATGGAACCGAAACCAGTAAGACAGACGATCACCCACAAAGATCAGTTCGAAATTGAGGTACTGGATAACCGGAATGTTTACTACGATGACAGCTACGTTTACTCGCTTCAGCAAAAGCCTTTTGTCCTTACGAGATCGGAACGAAGTCTCGACTGGCTTGAACGAAACAAGGATGTGGCCGGATATTTCAATCTCGACCTTTTGAAAGAACTGAAAGCGGCCCCTGAGACCGAGACTTCGCAGGAGACTTACAATAAGTACAAGGACGATGCTCCCGAGCAGAAACCAGCTTCGCCCATGTTCGACATTCTGAAGCGATACGGAAAAGGCTGGTGTATCGTGAAAAAAACGAACCCCACGAATGCACTGCCGATTGAAATCCTCCCCGGAATAGACGATGAAGGGGAGATCAAAAAAGGCGCTGAACTCCATGAACTTATTCAGGAATACGCTCTTTCCGAAGGCCGGTGGCAGCTTATAGCGTATCACCCGACCCCCTATATAGATTGCTTTAACAATCCTTACCGGCCGATCCTGCGAGGTATCTGCTATATCCACCCGACAGAAGACGGCGGTTTCGGAGATGCGAAGCACGCTCATGACTTGCAGATCGGGCTAGACGATACGGTCAATATGAGTAACGACAGGACAATGCTGGCTACACTCCCGACCTTCAAGGTGAAAAGGCACGGAGCTTTCGAGGAAGATGCAGATCAGTATTACATGGAGCCGGGTCACAAGATTCCTGTAAACGAAATGGACGATATGCAGGAGTTTAAAATCCAGGACAACATTCAGGGCGCGGTTCTCCTGGCTCAATTTTTCAGAGACGCCATGCGGCAGCTAACGGCGATTGACCAAACCACTCAAGGCAAGCTCCCGGCCGCTTCGAATACTGCAACGGCTATCGTTGCGAGCGAAGGCAAAACCGACAACCGTATCCACTTCAAGGCCCTGACGTGGACGAATACCTGGGACGCGGACCTTTATTGGATGATTCAGCAAATGTCGTGGAGGTTTGCGGAACCCGAAACCGCCAAGAAACTCTTGGGTAAACATCTCGACGACTACAGGCCCGATCTTGATTATTTTTATCTGCCCGTGACCGCGGCTATTGAAACCGAGCAATCAAAGCAGTCTAAACTCAGAAACAACACGAGCTTCATGCAAATGCTCATGCCGTACATGCAGCTTTTTGCCAACCAGCCGGGTATGGTCATGCTCCTAAACGATATTCTGCTCGATTCGGCGGAACTTATGGGGAAAGACGTTGAACGGTTTGCGGGAAAGCTCCTAAACCCTGCCATACCGCCCATACCGCAGAAGGGGCAGGGGCAAGGCAGCCCACCGAACGTACCTCAAGGTGGGGGCGCTCCATCGAATCAGCAGGGGATACCGCAGGGGGCCATGCAGGCCGAAGCTAGGCAGGCGGCAGGGGGAGGAGCATTTTAGATGAATGATTCCGAATTAAAAGACTTCGTACAGAAGTTCGGCAAGAAAAAAGCGGAGTTCATGCTGTCGGCCATTGGGAAGGATCAGGGCTTTATCGATGCCATACAGAAGCCCATAGGTAAAGAACTGTTGGGCGGTTGGCTGGATGACTGGAAATCCCTACTCAGTCTCATCGTGAACGGTCAGGCATCGGAAGAGGAACGGGTAGAGTTTGTCGTTGTGGATCGCAAGTTGACGGAAGCCGCTAAAAGAATAGCTCATTATTACCAGATCAAAATGGGTGTCGATAATGCAATGTCCCAATGAAAAGACGGAGCAAGTTAAGGGGATTGTCGCGCGTCTCATTGAGGAATGGGCCGAAAAGAAGTATCATGGGTCGATTCAACTTAACTTCAATGCGGGGAGCGTGCCGAATATTAACGTGAACAGAAGCATACGGTTGTTAGAAACCAAATAAGTTTTAAGGGACAATCTGAACAACAGAAGCCCTCTTATCCGGTGGTCCGGGTTCGAGGGCTTTTTTATTAACAACCAACCAAAGGAATTAACATGTCAGACGAGTTTGAAAGCCAGGAAGCCAGCCAGGATACACCCGAAGTTGAGGATTTATCCAGGGCCGCAGAAGAGGCAAAACAAACCGAAGAATCTTCCGAGAAATCGGAAGAACAGGAGCAGCACCTAGAATCCCCCGAAGACAACGCTGAGAAGTCTCGGCTTGGACGAAAGGTCGCCGCTATGGAACGCCTGTTTGAACAGCAGAGCGCACAACTGACGCAACTGACTAATTTTGCGTCAACTATCGCTCAGGCTATGCAACAGCAGGCTCAAACAGAAACCCAAAGAAAGAACCAGTCCGAATTACCCGAATACATCCCGACCGAAACAAACGAGTTTGTACCCTTTGCTGAAAAGATGATTGAAAGTGCGCTGGCTAAAAAGCAGACCGAGGCCGAGCGGGAATCTCAGGAATTTGCTCAGGGGTACATCGCGTACATCGATGAATTGAGCGCCGATGAAGACGACCCTGCACTTGTGGCTGAGATTAAAAAACTCACCACGGGGACCGGAGAACCCTACAATAAAAGGCTTTCCAATAACCCCGTTGCCGATGCAGGAAAGAACTATCAGAGGGCCAAAAAGCACCTCCTGAACGCTCAACTTGGTACAGGCAAGGGCAAAGAGAACCAGTTCAGGGGCGGCAAACCCGATACTCCGCTTGGATCCGGTTCGGGGAACACCGTAAAAAGGGATGACTCAACGACTCAACTCAGCCCGTTTGCAAAGCGGGCAGCAGCCGCATGGGGTCATTCGGGTAAAGAACTCGCAGACATGATGAAGGAATAGCCGTTGGGTGAAAAGACTCGTAGACATCCAAGCAGAACCATTGTCCGGCATGACGCAAGAACTCGGCCACTCAAACCTGCAAGATGGGAAGACGAAGGCCGGTACTTTATGTGCTGGAACTGCGGATTTGTCTGCGACTCTAAACGCGATGCCCTTGGCGGCGCGGACGATCGGGCTGGAACGAACACAGAATTTGAGCAAACGACGCTCCCAGATAACCACTGGATCACTTACGGACAAAAGGCCGACATTCCCAAGATCATGCGGGGGCAAAGCCATACCGTTTTAGTCAAAGTGGGACCAGACGGAGCGCCACTACCGATCATGCTTTCTTACTCACCCACAGTCGATAGGGGGTGTCCCATGTGCGGCACCTTGAATTGGCGGGGTGATTACCGCTAAGGAGAACATTTATGGGATTTCAAATCGTAAACACAGGTGAACCTGCACAAAGGCAGTGGGTTCCCGTGCAGACCTCCGGGGGGGCCGTCACCCTGTACGAAAATCAACTCGTACAGATGGGAACTGACGGTGTAACCGCGCTTGGCGCTGCGAGCGGAGTCTGGAACGCCACAAACAAAACCACTTATCCAGCCTATGGCATACCGTACGGTATAGTGATCGGCACATCAAGGCGATACGAGCTGTACGATTCAACGTACAACACGCAGAAGATCACCTCGATGATAACCTCGAACGTCAACTTCAACGTAGAGATGCGGGAAGTTGGCCCTTATGGGATAGACCAGCAGGCATACGTCTATGTCGAGCGAATCTTCCCCTGGACGGTTCTGCAAGGCCCCGTTTACTTTTCGACCCTTGGGACCGCCCCCACAGTTTCAACCGTTCTAACGCTCGCCACAGGCGGCGCCACCGGCGTTGGCTTTACGACCGCAGCGTCTATCGGCTTTACAGGAGTTGCTTCGCAGACGACCCTGTGCTTCAGGTCTGGCGCTAATCTCGGCCTGTACCGTATCGGCTCAGATACCAGCACGACAGTCAAAACCGTAACCTCGCCATTTCCCTACGCGATTGCTATAGGGGATACGCTGGTGGCCGCAAACTTGAGGTTTGCCGGGACCGCGCGGGTTCAGTTTGACAGCCTTTCCCTCGGTGTTTTGGCTGATGCGGCTGCGACCTCAGATTACTTCGGAATCGAAGTATCAAGGCTCGACCTCTCGACCGCCGGGAAAGAATATGTCGATTTCCGGTTCATGAACATAATGTTTGACCCCCTTGGAACTTAATGCGGAAAGGAGAATAAGTTATGCCTAGTATTGTCAATGATCCCTCCTTCCGTAAGCTGGTGGAAGGGCATATCAAACACGTCGAAAAGCAGTCCTATAAGGACATTCCTTCTTACAAGGACCGGCTTTTCAAGGTAGGGACTTCTGATTCAGCGTACGAAGATTTCTTCGACATCGGATCGGTCCCCGACATCCCGGCATTTAACGGCAGGATCAACTACCTGCCCGTATATCCCGGCTACTACACCAAAATAGAGCACAAGGAGTTCGCAGGTGGCCTCCTGTTCCAGAGAAAGATTCTGGACGATGAAAAGTACGGTGTTCTTTCTGACCGTGCTTCATGGCTCATGGAGGCTTCCAGACGGACCCAGATTAAGGCCGAGATGAAGTTCCTCGTTTACGCCTTTTCCAGCGCGTTCGAGTACCAGACGTCAGAAGAAGGCGTGGCCCTTTGCTCAACCGGGCATCTTACCAAGTCCGGCGTTTCGACCACAACCGGTTTCAACAATCTGAGTACGGCGGCGCTCTCCAAAACATCGGTTGCGGCTGCACGGCTCAAGATGCGGCTCTTTAGAGACGACATCGGGGAACGTATCGATGTGGGCGACGACCTTATGTTGGTTGTCCCTGATAACCTGGCTGAAGTCGGATACGAGATCACCAAGACCCCTAAGAGCCTGGACACCGCCGAAGGTAATGTGAACTTCCATTATCAACGATACGACCTTCAGGTGCTCCCTCGTCTTGACGATTACTCGACTTCCAACTGGTATCTCGTGTGGAAAAGCCGGATGAAGAAAGACAACCTGTGGTACGACCGAATCAAACCCGAAGCCAAGACCACATGGGACTTTGAAACCTACACGCTGAAGCTGGCGCAGTATTTCAGGTTTAGTTACGGGAGTAAGAATTGGCGCTTCATTTTAGGTAGTCAAGTCAGCTAGTTAGCTGATAATGAATAACCATTTAACCCTGCTGGGGGGCGCAATGCCCCCTGGTGAGCCTTCACTGGCAGGAAAGGATTCAACATGCCTGTAGGAACTAATTTTTCAAAGGGTCTTTCGGTATTTGGTATCCCGGTTTTCGGGGGTATGGGCGGTCTTATTCCCACCGGGAACGTCTTTTTTGTGGACAGCAGCGGCAGCAACCCTGCCGACAACTCAGCCAACGGTACGTACGCCAAGCCGTTCAACACGATCAATTACGCCTTCACGCAGTGCAAAGACAATAACGACGATTGGATTGTCTGTGGTGCCGGACACGTTGAGACGGTATCCGTTGCAAGCACTTCGACTTACGCGGTCGGCGGTCTGTCGATGAACAAAATCGGCGTATCTGTTTTCTGCCTCGGGAACGGGTCGCAGAGAAGCACTGTCACCTTTACCGCAACTACAGCGACAATGCTTGTAAGTGCGGTCAACATCAAGCTTTACAATCCGAGATTTCTAACCGGCATAGACGCAGTAGCGGCGCCGATCAACGTCCAGGCGGCGGATTTCAATATGTTCGGTGCTGAGTATTACGACGCCCCCGCAATGGCGACGCTGGTACAGGTTTTGACCACGGCGGCTGCTAATCGGATGGTTATCGACGGGTATCGGTTCATCGCTTCCACGACCGGCACGCAGAAGACAGCGGCAATTAAAATAGTTGGTGGCGACCGCATAACAATTCGAAATTTCGATATTGTGGGGGACTTCACCAACGCAGGGATTTACAACCTGACTACCGCGTCAACCAACCTCGTTCTCGATACGGGTCAGGTGACAAATTCCAGCGCAACTCCGCAACCCGCGATTGCTACAGTTTTGGCTACCTCTGGCGTTGGCAGAAACCTAATGGCTATCGTTGCATCGGGCGCACAGTTCACCGCCACTAACCAGATGGCGTGGCCTCTTTCTTACGGCAGTGTCATAGGCACAGGTGGAATAACGCAACTTACCGTAGCCAACTAAAGGATAAGATTATGGCCGATGGAAGAAACTCAGATTGGCAGGAACTTCACGACAAGCTGGATGCGATTCTTGATGCGGTTACGCCCAAGGCCGATGAGCCTAAAACCAAGGCTGAGATTAAGGCTGAAGCGGCGCAGGACAAAGCGGACGCCAAAGCCGACGCAGAGGACGCAAGTAAATTTTAAACTTTATCGGGGGGCCTCGTGCCCCCTTAACCTTCAAACCAAGGATTGTTATGGCTAAGGAAGATTTGAGAGCAGCGGGAGTGGAAGACATTCAGTTTTTCACCGATGTGGACAAGAAATGGGACAAGGGAGATTCGACCATAACGGCGACTTATCCCGGCTGGTACTTCGATCAGCAGTTGGCCGAAAAGAAAGAGGAATACCGGCAGAGAACACGCAAACCTGCGGATGATGAAATCGTTTCGGACGCCGACCCGGAATACCTGAACGAGACAAGAGCACTGGCCACTAAGATCAAAGCCCTTGAGGAAGCAAGGCCAAAGTTGAACGGCGCCCAAACGACTTTCCTTAAAAAAGCGGTGTCCGAACTTGAATGCGGAATATCCGAGTCTATGTTTTCTTACGACGACATGCACTTCGGGGAAGCCTCAGCGCACGAGGAACTGAAGCGCCAACTCAACCCTTGCATCAAGATCGACAAGCGGCTCGCCACATCCCTGAACCTCAAGAGCTACAAAGGTGGCATGGTATCGAGGGACGATGCCACAATCGCCACACAGATAATGAACAAGGCGCTGGGAGAGACGAGCAACATCGAGCGGCTACGCAGGAAAGACTTGACCTGCCGGACCCGAAGAGTCACCCCGTTTACGGGCGATGGCGAATTTATGGAGACACCGGATGGACGGGAATCAGCTTCTACGGCAACTGCGTGACCTTCTAAATGAGTCGGATAGTTCCGGCTGGCTGGACGATTTCACCAGCTACATGTACTTGTGGCAGGCGGCGGTGGAGTTCGTCACAAGGACCGAGTGCTTCAAGGCTACTCAGACGATCACCACGACCAATGCCAATTCATACCGACTGAACGCTGACTATCTACAACTGTTCGCAAGGACGAAGGATAACCGCTATTTCCTGAAGCTGAACGACGGAACAAGCGACCACTACCTTTTTTACCGGGACTACAACGAGTTCCTGTACGAAACCACACAGACCCCCGTTGAATATCCTTACAACTTCACGGTAATAGACGACCCTAACCCTCCAGCGGCGGTAAGCGGTACGGCTTCATCGGCTGGTGCCTTATTGGGCGGCCAGTGCATCTTGACCGACTCTACAGCCGATTTCTCGGATTTCGACGCAGGAGACACCGTTCACAACATAACGGACGCATCGACCGGCATTGTGCTTTCTAAGACTTCGAGCACTCAGCTTGTGTGCGCTCTTTTCAGCGGGGCCGGCAACGATTGGTCGCAAAATGATGACTATCAGATCGTCCCACAAGGTCGAACGCTTCTGGTTGTCGATCCGGCCCCCTCAGTTACAGGATACACGATCACCGTCAATTACCTTCAGAGACCCGCTCCGGTGTTCTCAGACTACGGCCTTTACCGGCTTCAGCGTGAATACTGTCTGGCACTAATCTTCTACGCCGCATGGCTCTACAAGTATCGGGATGCCGATCCGAACCGGGGCGATAAGTTCTTCGTTCACTTTGATAATCAGATTAAAAAATTCAGCTACGGGATCGCAAAGCGGTTCCAGGACGTAGGGCGCATGAAGGTTAATATGAAATGCAGAAACTAAGACTGCTTGCTTTTTTCACCGTCATTTTTATGACAGGTTTGGCGTTCGCGGGAGATGATATGGCAGTACCGACAGGGACAAGGCAGCAAAGGGTTATGGGGACGGCGAAAGTACAGCCTGCCGCTCCGAGTGCGAACCCGAAGAAGGTGGCCCCTAACGCCACATTGGGGACGAGTCTGTACGCCAACGATGGAGTTACGCTACTGGACAATTCCGATGTGAAGAACTCCTATATCTTGGCTCCTGCTAAGAATTTGAGGATAGGGACTCCATCCCTCACTATATATAATGCAGATGTCGCAATAGTAGCTGATTCAGTTACAGTCAAGGACGCTTCCGGCAACAACTATATGGCACTAAATGTCAACGTTGGAATAGTTAATAGCATAATAGGTGCTGGAGGCTTTGATGCTGGTACTTTAGGTGGATACAATAATGTAGTTAATAATACAGGCTGGTATTACATCTATGTTATTTATAATCCAACAACACAAACTGTGTCTGGCTTATGTTCCTTGAGTGCCACATCTCCGGCACTCCCTTCAGGGTACACTTATTCTGGTTTAGTTGGCATCGCTAATTATATAGGTATTACTGGGCCTAGTTATGCCTTTGACGGCTTTCAGCAAATCGGCAACATATGGTGGGCTGGTGTTCCTGCGAACTACACCCTTACGACTTCGCTACATTCCGGCAGCTACGCAAACCTTCCCCACGTCCCGGTTTCCATCGCCGGGGCCGCCTTGCTCAAATGTGATTACACGGGGGCTACCGCTATCTCGGACTTAGATATAAGCCTCGATGGAACAAATATATGGGCAGCTTGTAGTAGCCTGACCGGCTTTGCCGGGGGCCATATTGAAACATGGGTGCCGGTTGTCGGTGGAAGCCCCTACGCCCAATACGAAACAGGCGCAACGGGAACGGTGGCTATCTACTTGAAGGCATTTATCCTGAATATTTAAAAGGATTCTATCTTGCCAAAAGACCCATACGCAGTCCAGAAAAAGGACATCCCCCTGTCGGGTAAACTCATCACGGTTGATGACGGCGCGACAATAGGGACCAATTTCACTGCGCTCCAAAATATGAGATACACGGACACTCACCCGCAGGGTATTCTTGGCATGACCAAGATAAACTCAACAAACCTTGCAAACCCGCTGGTGAGATCGGCGCATCACTTCAAGAAAGCGCAGCCGGTCGAATCTCACGTCTTAGTTCAAGCATACGATGTAAACGGGGCGAACCCGGCGGTCTACAGAAACGACGCTACAGTTCCGGCAACAGGCAACTTCAACGCCACGCCACTCCACACCGACGCAGCCGGCGCACAGAGGGGCCTTTTCGCCACCGCAACCGAAGGGGCGGTAGTTTATGCCAATAGCGTCGAAACGATGATCTGGGGCGGCAATGAGACGCGCATGGCCGCGTTTGTCAACTACGATCCTGCCGGTACATTCAAGCTGGATCAAACCGATGTTTTGACGAACACGTTGTCTGATGCGACTAATTGCGCCGTTCTTGTGGGACACTCAAGCGCGGGAATAGACACGAATACGAAGTTGCTCCTTCACCTGGACAACAACGTCACAGACTCAGAGACAACCCCGAAGACCGTTACGAACGTAAACGTGACCTATAGCGCCGCAGTCTATCGGTTTGGATATTCGGGGGTGTTCGACGGGGCAACTGCCTATCTCACAACCCCGGACCATGCCGACTTCAACTTTTCGGGCGGGAAATGGACGATAGATGGTTGGATCCAGACTCTTTCCAATACGAACAACCAGACGATTTACGCACAAATAACCGATGCAAACAACTGGCTCAGGGTATTCGTAGACACAACCGGAGCGATAAAGATTGCAATAAATGCTTCAGGAACCGAAACCATAATAGCCGGGACCATTGATAGCCTGCTGATTCCAGACGGAGCTTTCCACCAAGTAGAGATAAGCGAAAAAGCGAACTGGTATCGAATCTTTGTGGACGGGATTCTCCAGGCAAGTGTCAAGTCCACCGAAAGGCCAGCGAACTACACGGGCATTGTTTATATCGGGGCCAGAAGCAACGGGTCTTCTGTAACGGATTATTTCAACGGGTACATCGATGAGTTTAGAGTAAGCAATCTTTGCAGGCACACAACCGCTTTCGAGGTCCCGAGTGAACCATACGATACCTCAGCGACTACGGTTTACTGCTATATAGGCGCTACCAGACCCCTTTCCGGGATAAATCCTTACGTCAAAACAGCAAACGGAGCATCGGGGACCATTGCCGTTTATTACTGGAATGGGTCTGCGTGGGTGGCTGTTTCATCTCTGGCGGACGGTACGGCAGGGCTGCACCAAACGGGCTCCATAACTTTTACCGACACGTCAACCGTCGCCAAAATGCGTGTTCTGGATCAACTGGTTCTCTACTGGTACAAGATTGTATTGAGTGCATCGACCAGCACATCTCTCTACTACGTCACCCTTACCGACACTATGCAGCCGCTTGTGGACTTATGGGATGGAACTCCCCGGACAATCGATGCTTTTGAGGTGGATAACGGAACCTCTTACGTAGATTACACCAATGCGGTCTACGACAGTTCTTTCTCTACTGCCGATCCAAGCTCTTTCTGCAATATAGGGGGGGTGCAAAGCACCAGCCCGGCTACGGACTCATCATACACTGCCAACACTTTTGAGTTGTTTGCTGATTTCGCCAGCGGCGGTACTGGCGTAGCTCAGGCATTAGCCATCGGTTTTAGCGATAGAATGAGGGCAGTTCACTTCTATTTGGGCGGCGGGAATGGAAACACAACGGCCAGCACCGTGTGCTACGTCTATTACTGGAACGGGTCTGCGTGGCAATCAGTAGGGACGGTCCAAGACGGAACAAGCGCCAACGGAATAAGCATGGCGGGAACAGGAATCATATCCTGGGATCCTCCGTCGCCTCAGCTTGAGGTCAGGCGAAGCGTCAATACGCAAGATGATGTTCAGCTATACTATTACAGGTTCGTATTCACTAAAACACTCAGCAACACCGTTGATGTGTATTACGCAACGGGCATTCCGGCCCCGATCATAATCTACCCGTTCAAGTTCCCAGTTTCCGCCATGGACAGGATTTTCCTCTGCTCAAATCAGTCGGGACCGAAAAACCAAATGATTTGCTCATCGGACAGCACGAGCCAAGTTTTTAACGGAAGCGATTCGGCTACTTTTTATTTCGGAGACGACACGGACCTTACCGCTGCCTGCTGGCTTTACTCTCAGTATGGTACAACGCTTTACAACACTCTGGCGATCACGAAGACGAGTGAGACATACATCCTTGTGGGTGACGGGCCTTCGGATTGGGTGCAGTATCAAGTGTCTCCAACTGTCGGGTGCCCTGCCCCTCAGACAATGGTGTCTCTACCAGCTCCGTTCGAAATCTACGGTGGAACCAGCCGGACAATCGCTATCTGGCAGGGGAACGAAGGCATCTATATGTTTGACGGCAAGGGCTTTATGCCTCTCCACGGCGACATAGAGGACTATTGGGACAGGCGCAAAACGTATTCAATCAACAGGAGCATGATAACTTCCAGCCAAGCGTTCTACGACCAGCTAAACCAAGAATACCATTGGATATTCGCTTCAGGGACTTCGACAACTCTTGATACTGAATTTGCCTACGACATCCCGAAAAAGAAATGGTTCCAGATTGAGCGAGGGACCGGCAAGAAACTTCAGTGCGGCATGGGCCTTCTGGACACAAGCGGCAACATGTTCAATTACGGCTTCCTCGACACGGGTTATATGGAGCGCCTTGAATACGGAAACGATTTCGACGGGAACCCCATCACCTACATTATGAACCTGGGGGACATTCCTCTGGAAGACTTGTGGAACACAACGGCCATTCGAAAAGTAAAGCTCTTGTGTACGGCGTTGACGAACACCCCGAGCCAAATCACGCTTTCTCATTGGGGGGAGACTTCGTCTTCAACTTCAAACACGGCGCTCATGGACCCGCACAAGACGGGATTTCGGGTAGCAATGCCGATTCTCAGCCTTCAAAACAACTACTTCAGCGATTCTATCTTTCACAAGTTCGGCTTTACTATGACGGCCGGTGATGAACCATACGGACTGGAAATTTTAGGGTTAAGCATTCAGTTTGAAAGAAAACACGAGACGAAGTGATAAATATCGTTAAAACGCCCATTGATGTTTTCGCAGAAGACCCCGCATTCTCTGTTTTGTGCAAGGAATACGAGGGGGAATACATCGAGGACATGCCACCCGCTTGTTTGAGCGTGGGAACCTATAAGGCAATGGATAAAGCCGGAACGATTCATACTTTTTGCGCCTACAACCAAGGCCAGCTTATCGGTTTTTTGCTGCTGATTATGTCTGTTTTGCCGCACTACAGCGTTCTCGCCGGTATCGTTGAGTCCTTTTTTGTAGCGGGTCCGGCTCGGAAAACCGGCGCTGGGCTTAAACTTCTCCGAACGGCGGAGCACTTTGCCAAGGAAAGTGGCGCGAAAGTGTTTCTCTGTACGGCCCCGGTTGGCAGCCGGATGTGCAAAATTCTCCCGCGCAAGGGATATACCGAAATGGACGTAGTGTTTTCAAGGAGTCTGGTATGAACAATCTACTGATCCATCCCAGTTGGAGGTGGCCGTCAATGCCTGCAATGTCGGTTGAAGATGTTGGCAATGTGCGGCGCATCGAAGCCGCACTCTTGCAACATCCACAGGTGGACTTTAAAACGTTTCACGTCATACACGGCGGCATGTACTCACGCACAGTGATGGTTCCTGCGAACCACATCATTACGGGAGCACTAATCAAAATCCCGACACAGGTTATCGTGGTTGGCGACGCAAAGGTTTTGGTTGGAGACAAGGTTCTGAACTTATCCGGCTATAACGTCCTTCCGGCTCAGTCGGGAAGAAAGCAAATCTTTCGGGCGATTACGGACATATATATCACAATGGTTTTCCCGACCAAGGCTCAAACGGTTTCAGACGCGGAAAACGAGTTTACGGATGAGGCGAATTTGCTCGCTTCCAACCGGGATGAATCGAAAAATATCTTCATCAAAACGGAGGATTAAATATGTCTGGCGTGATAGCCGGTATCGCAGCGGTGGCTTCGGTGGCAATGGGGGCCATGAGCATGTCTAAGGGTTCGTCTGCACCTACTCAAGCCGTAACGCCTTCGTCCTATAACGTAACTGGTTCCGGGGCGGCGGGAACCCCAAGCGGAGGGGGAGTAGGAACCGAGCAGGCAGTGGCAAGCGGAAATTCGGCTGCTCCTGCGGCGGTAGGTGGCGGTGGCGGTGGCATGGGAATGGGTGCCGGAATGGGGGCCCAGCCAATACAGCAAGCGGCGGTGACAAGCTCCTATGTCCCGAATACGTTCAACTCGGATATTAAAACACCTTCGTAAAAGGAGCCAGTCATGGCCGACGATGGAGTAGTAAGCCCATACTCGCTTGATTCAATAGATCAGATGCTTCGGCAGAAAAGAGCGGGCGGAAGGTATGTTAGCGATGCCGATACCCGCAACGCTTATGCCGGTGCGCTGGAAGCCCAGGCGTCCAAGAATCTTCAGGAGCGGCAGCTTAACCAGCAGTTGTCGGAATGGAAACAGGGATTCGCGCTTCAGCAGAAGCAGTATCAGGATCAGCGGAACGCCGCTCTGTTTACGGGCGGAATGGGTCTTTTGAGCGGTGGGACCAAGGGATACGATTGGCTGAAGAGCAATAAGTTTATTGGTGGCAGCGCGGTCCCCGGAACAAGCAGCGGTCCAACTGGCGGAACAGCTAATCCCGCATTGGCTTACGGGACGGGAGACGCTTGGACGGCAACACGGACGAATGCAGGACCAAACTATCCATACGATATTCCGTCATCAACCGCAGGAGGACCGGCCGTAGGGTACGGCGGAACAGCGGTAGACGAAGGAGCGCCCGCAGCGGTCGCAGGAGTAGGCACAGGCGGAGGAGCGGCGGTAATGCCACAGATGCAGGTTCCTGCGGTCTCACCATTTTCGTCCACGAGCTATGCACAGTTCTTCCCCAATATGCCTAATCAGCCTGCCGGTGATGCGGCCGATGCTGCGGCACTGTTTAATCCAGTGGGCGGAACTACAGACACATCCTGGATGGATACCTTTTCGGCTTTTTAGCGGGGGTTTAGCACATGGCTAATTTTCTTGCAGACCTTGGAATGGCGATGCCTGCCATTACTCAGATGCAGGCGGTAAATGCTGAAACGAAACAGCGCGAGCAAGCCGCGGTGATGCAGAACTTCCAGATCGATCAGTACAAGAAAGAGCAGGAGCGGCTCGATAAACCTATCCCGCTTGAGAATTTCCAGGCTAAGTTTGCCGACAATTCAGAAGGCGGTAAAACCTTCATAGATATGATGCGGGCCAACGGTTTCGTAAACAATGCGGGCGGTATTGAAACCGTAAACCAGCGCGGCATCAAAACCACACAACAAGCAATAGGTGAAGACCAGGAACTTCACTCGCAGATGGCACAGTGGGAGTACAGGTCGTCGCTTCAGAAACAAATGGGTTTGCAGCAGCAGATAGCAGAAGCACAGGCGAAAGGGAACTCTAAGCTGGTAGAAACCCTGACCCCACAGCTACAGTCGGCTAAGCAGCGAGTGGACCAAATGCTCGAAATGAACAAAAAAATGGCAGCAGGCAAGCCCGAAGTTGCGGAGAAGGTGGAGGTCGCAAGGGCAGGGGCAGAGAATAAGTTGCAGACCCACATGCCGACCATACTTGAGGACAAGAACACTCATGTTCCTAAGCCGTGGTATCCGCAGTTAGGACAGGAACCGCCGCAAAACGCCGTGATACCCGCTACGGCCAGGCAGCAAGACCCGCAAGAAAAACCGGGGAGCGGCGATAAGGCCAAGGCTCCTCTACCTACAGCCACAGGCCCAGATGGAATTGTCCGTACAATATCAAGCGAGGGTCCAATCAACTACGCTAATTGGGTTGACGCACAAGGAGTACAGCACAAAGAACCCCTCGACCCTAAAAAACACGGAACCGTGACCGCCGCCTCGGAAAGTCAAAAAGATGCAGCAATGGATGCGGACCTTGAGGGGGCCGTTAAGTACAATGTTGAAATGGCGAAGCGTGGTGAACCGATAGACATGAAAGGTATGGGCGGCGTAAGGGCCAACTTGGCCGTAAGAAACGCTTTGCAAAAAGAAATCGACAAAGGGTTGGACGCTGGCGACTTAGCCGGGGTCAAAAGAATCAAGGATTCTCTAACCAAATCCCTCAATACTCAGGAAACATCTTTCAATAACCTGCAAAGCTACGTTCTGAATCTTGACAAGCAAATCGACCGTTTCAGTAAGCCGGGAGGGGTGGCCGACCAACTATTCAGGTTGGATGCGAAGCTTGAAAATGAGCCGATATACAAATGGAACACAATGATCGCCGGTAAGCCGTATGAAAACATAGCAAAAATGTATGTAAATGAAATTTCTTCGGAGTGTGCAAAAATAGCAAACGGAGCACAATCTTCAGTTCAGGCTCCAAGCGATACGATGGCCGCAAAGTGGGATCAGGTGCATGATTTAAAATTGAACATGACGGACCTGAG
>Ga0224558_1001680_pt1 | contig 22286 bp, 20 predicted proteins | sample 714S32024metaG_FD_180682 | JGI IMG/M metagenome (GOLD analysis project Ga0224558, IMG submission 180682) | Peat soil microbial communities from Stordalen Mire, Sweden - 717 S3 20-24 | ecosystem: Environmental > Terrestrial > Soil > Wetlands > Peat | place: Sweden: Norrbotten County, Stordalen...
GGTCGGTCTCCTTCACCGCCCAGGTGACCCGCCAGCTGCCGGCGACCCGGACGCCGGAGAGGATCATCGGCGTCGACCTGGGCATCACGACCCTCTACAGCGGCGCCACGCCCGACGGAGAGCACGCCCTCGAGGTCGACAACCCCCGCCACCTGGTGAAGGCCCAGCGCTCGCTCGCCCACGCCCAGCACGTCGCCTCCAGGCGTCAGGGTCCGAGGAAGGGTGTCGAGCCGTCGAACCGGTGGCGCCGAGCCAACGCCCGGGTGCAGCGGGTCCACGCCCACGTCGCCAACGCGCGTAGCGACCAGATCCACCAGGTGACGACGCGACTCGCCAAGGACTACGACGTGATCGTGGTGGAGACCCTCAACGTGAAGGGCATGGTGAAGAACCACTCTCTCGCCAAGCACATTTCCGACGCGGGGTTCTCGGAGTTCGTGCGCCAGCTCGAGTACAAGACCCAGTGGTACGGATCGACGCTGGTGAAGGCCGATAGGTTCTACCCGTCATCCAAAACCTGCGGTCGCTGCGGGACAGTAAGAGCCACACTGTCCCTGGCGATGCGCACCTACGCCTGCGAAAGCTGCGGGCACCAGGTCGACCGCGACCTCAACGCGGCCACCAACCTGGCCCGACTGGGCCTGCCGGGGACACACTCCGGTACTGGACGTGGAGGGAAGGGTAAGACCGGGTCAGTTCGACCGGCACATCCCCGTGAAGCGTCAACCGAAGCGCGCACCCCGGTGGGCGTCTAGGAGATACTTCGGTCGAGACTCGGACCCGAGGCGTCTTTACCGCGCCCCATCGTGTCCGGAGTTTGCCGAAGGGGCTTGGTAGAACCTCGAGTTAGCGAGACCTTTGGTATGGATGAAGACAAAGTCCCTGTATGACAAATCGTGGTACGGTCACTTTGTGACCAAGGCGATCTCGGTGCGGCTTGATGAAGAAGCGCAGCGCGCGCTCGCAGTTTTGGAGGCATCAGGTCTAAGCCGCTCCGAGGCCATAAGAGAAGCAATCTTGAGTGCCGCGGCGCACGCTCGTCGTCGCCAATCGCTTCGTGAAGAAGTCGTAGCCCTCGAGGCCGACGAAGACGATCGTCGCGAGATGCTCGAGATCGCCGCATTTATGGAGTCACTCCGTGAAGAGAGGTGACGTCGTGGAACTTCGACTTCCCAAAGGCGTCGGACACGAGCAGCGTGGTCATCGTTACGGGGTCGTTGTGCAGTCAGATGTGATGCTGCCCCGGTCCGTGGTCCTGATTGCCCCCACATCAACAAGCGCGAAGGATTCAACGTTCCGTCCGGAAGTTGAGATCCGGGGCGAACGAACGAAGATTCTCGTGGAACAACTTACTGCTCTGGACGTCAGCAGGCTGGGCAAACGCGTCGCTCATCTTGAAGGCGAAGCCATGTGGGGGATAGATGATGCACTCAACACCGTCTTAGGACTCCGCTGAGGCTGGGTATCCGAGTGACCCATAACTTTTGATTCAGCCCATGAGCAATTGAATAGGAGCTGTCGTAGCGTCTGTTCTTGATCGCTGCAAATCGCCAATTCGGGAAGTTGGAGCGGGTGACGGGGATCGAACCCGCATGGCCAGCTTGGAAGGCTGGAGCTCTACCATTGAGCTACACCCGCGCGTCTCATTTGAGACTCAGATGAGTCTAGAGCACAGGCCCTATCGTGTTTGCGTGGATGCATCGTTCTACGACCAGGTGGGCGGGCAGTCGTTCTTCGATCGCCTCGTCGACGCCTTCTACGAGGGCGTCGAGAAGAGCGAATTGCTGCGCGCGATGTACCCCAAGGATCTGAGCGAGTCCAAGCGACACATGGTGCTCTTCCTCACCCAGTACTGGGGCGGTCCGACCACCTACCAGCAGGAGCGCGGTCACCCGCGCCTGCGCATGCGCCACGCCCCTTTCCGCATCACGAAGGGTGCCCGCGACGCGTGGCTCGGGGCCATGAACGCCGCCCTCGCCAGCGTTCGCAGCGAACTGACCGACGAGCAGTTCGCGGAGTTGACCTCGTACTTCGAGGTGGCGGCCAACCAGATGCGCAACGTCTGACCAGCCCCATCGCACCGGCCGGCGCGCCCGGACTTTACGATTGAGTCGTGGGTCGCAAGATGACGTGGCGAGAGGGTGAAGTGGCCGTTATATCGGTCACCCCCGTGGCGCGCGGGCTGGCGCGCCCGGTGCTCAGCTTGGTGACCGCGGTGGTGCTGGTGCACTACGGCGCGAGGCTGAACCTCATCCACGAGCACGAGCCGCTGCTCATGCTCGTGGTCGCGGGGCCGTGCCTGCTGGTCGTGCTGACGCGGCTCTGGCGTTGGCGCTCGCACAAGATCAGGGTGACCAGCGAACGGGTCATCGTCGAAGGCGGCGTCCTGCGCCACTACCGCAGCTTGGTGGAGCTGCGCGACGTCATCGCCATCAGGGTCGAGCAGCGATTCGTCGAGCGCGTGGCGCGCCGCGGATCGGTGATCCTCGAGACCTCGGCCGGCCCGCTCGACGTAGGCCGCGTGCACCATCCCGCGGCGCTCTGCCGGCTGATCGAGGCCGAGCGGGCGGGCAATCAGCAGATCGATCTGCCGCTCGACACGGTCTTCGAATACGGTCAGCCCGATCCCTACGGCTTCGAGGTCAGCGCCCCCGAGCGCGGGCGCGATTGGGATGGACCGCAAACCCGGTACCGTTACTGACGTGACTACCCGCTATCGCTGCACCGCCTGTGGCAACCTGACGCGCTTCGACGTGGTCGAGACGACGTCGGTGCGATCGTTCCATCACTACACCGTGGGTGGCGACCTGGCGATCGAAGAGCCCGAGATACTCTCCAAGACCGTCGAGTCGGTGTCGTGCCGCTGGTGCGGCCACGGGCGTGGCGTTGAGGTCATCACCGAGCCCGAGTAGCGCGCGTGTCGCCGGTCCGCTCGTTCGACGCGCCGCGCGCCCGCCGCGCGCCGACTTCGGTCAGTGGCCGCACCCTGGGAGGCGAGAGCGTGACCCACGAGCTGCACGGGCCGACGCTCGTCGTCGCGGTCAAGTCATCGTGCGACGGCTGTCGCGACTTCGTGCACTCGGACCTCGAGGAACTCGGTGACGTGACGGTGCTGATCGTCAGTCCCACCGACGACCTCCTCGGGGAGTGGGAGGGCGCGGCCCAGCCGGTGACGGTGGCCCCCGACGCCCTCGACGCCCTCGGGGTCCGCTGGCCCCCCTTCTACGTGCTGATCGATCCCGAAGAGCAGCGGGTCGTCGTCGAGGGCGTCGTCTTCGGCCCCGCCCAGGTCGCCGCCGAGATCGCACCGTACCTTTCGCGTTGGGGACGATGATGTGATGTCACAGGGCCCGGCCACAGTTGGTGTCACGTGAAAGGTGCGAGATGAGCAACGAAATTGAACTATCGATCAGCTGTAACGACTGCATCCGACGCAGCACACCGGACTGCTCGGACTGCCTGGTGAGCTTCGTCATCGGCGAGACCCCCGACGGACTCGTGATGACGCCGTTCGACGCTGAGGTCGTGCAGCTCTTCACGGCCCAGGGGATGATCCCGCGCCTGAAGTTCCACCACCGCTCGGCCTGAGCGTCCAGGGACCGGGCGCCCCGGGGCCCGCTGGCTAGCGTGGTCCTATGGCACGCCATCTCCTGGTGACCAACGACTTCGCGCCCAAGACGGGCGGAATCCAGGTCTACCTCCACGAACTGTGGCGCCGCCTCGAACCCGGGCGGGCCGTCGTGCTCACCGCTTCATCGGACCCCGACGCGGCCCGCTTCGACGCAGCCAGCGACGTGGCGATCGAACGCGTTGGCGCGGCGACGCTCTACCTGCCGACCCGCCAGGCCCTTCGCGCCATCGAGGCGGCGATCGAGCGCCACCAGCCCGAACTCGTCCTCATCGACCCGGCGTGGCCCCTCGGACTGCTCGGCCCGCACCTCTCGCGTCCCTACGGCGTCGTCTTGCACGGCGCCGAGGTGGCGATTCCCGGACGCCTGCCGTTCGTGGCGTCGTCGTTGCGCCGCGTGCTGACCCGCGCGAGCGTGGCGATCTGCGCGGGCGGCTACCCCGAGGCCGAGGCGCGCCGCAACGCCGCCGAGTACATGGCGCCCGTGGTGCAGGTCCCGCCGGGGGTCGACACGTCGCGCTTCGCGCCGCTCGCCGACTCTCGCCGACCCGAGGTCCGGGCGTCGCTGGGCCTGGCCGAGGACGCGCTGCTCGTGAGCTCGTACTCCCGTCTCGTCCCGCGCAAGGGGATGGACACGCTCATCCGCGCCAGCGCGCGCCTGGCCGATGACTTCCCCTCGCTTCGCGTCGCGATCGGGGGAGCGGGCCGCGACCGCGCCCGGCTCGAGAAGCTGGCGGCCTCGGCCAACGCGCCGGTCACCTTTCTCGGTCGCGTGCCCGACGAGCAGCTGGGCGACTGGCTGGGGGCGAGCGACCTGATGGTGATGGACTGTCGCAGCCGGTGGCTGGGCCTCGAGCAGGAGGGGTTCGGGATCGTCTTCCTCGAGGCCGCGGCCTGCGGCGTCGCCCAGGTCGCCGGGCGTTCGGGCGGCAGCCACGAGGCGGTGCTCGACGGCGTGACCGGGACGGTCGTGGCCAGCTCGCGCAGCGTCGCGGCGCTCGCGGCCGCGATGGGCGAGCTGTTGGGGGACGTCGCGCGACGTCGTGACTACGCCCTTCACTCCCGCGAGATGTGCGTGGAACGCTTCGACTGGGACGTGCTCGCTGCGCGCCTCGGCGAGGAACTGGCCCCGTTTGACGGCTTCAAAGCGGACATCCGCAGGCCCTAAGGTGGACGGCTAGGGAGGTGCCGTGGCGCAAAGAGCGACAGAGTCGATAGTAGTGAACGCGCCGCCCGAAGTCGTCTACTCCGTGGTCACGGACTTCGCCAACTACGTGCACTGGCTGAGCGACTTCAAGCGCGTCGAGGTGCTCGAGCGCGACACGCTGGGCCGTCCCCTCGAGGTCGAGTTCCGCGCCGCGGCGTTCGGCCGCTCGACGACCTACACGCTGCGCTACGACTACAGCCACGCGCCCGAGGAGCTGCGCTGGACCCAGACCGAGGGGGACCTCACCGAGTCCCTGCGCGGCCAGTACCGTTTCGAGCCGGCCGGCGCCGGCACGAAGGTGACCTACGACCTCGAGGTCGAGCTGATGGTGCCGATACCGGCCTTCATCAAGGCGCGCGCGGCCCAGCGCATCCAGACCCAGGCCCTGCGCGAGCTGAAGGCCCAGGCCGAGTCGCGGTAATGGGCGACATCGCGATCGGCATCGACGTCGGCGGCACCAAGGCCCTCGCCCTGGTGGTCGCGCGCGACGGGCGCGTGCTCGGCGACGTCCAGGTGGCGACCCCGCACGACGAGAGCATCGGCGCGGGCACCGCAACGGTGGCCGTGCTCGCCGACGAGGTCAACGATCTCTGCGCTCGGCTCGGGCTGCACGCGAACGAGGTGCCCATCGGGATCGGCCTGCCGGGCCTGGTGCGCCGTGACGGCCGCCTCGCCTTCGCGCCGAACCTTCCGACCGCATCGGGGGCCGACCTGGGCGCCCTGCTGGGCCAGGCGCTCGCCAGCTCCATGGTGGTCTGCGAGAACGACGCCAACTGCGCCGCGCTGGCCGAGCACGAGTGGGGCGCCGGTCTCGGCATCGACGACTTTGTCATGGTGACCCTGGGCACCGGCATCGGCGGGGGCATCATCGCCGACGGCGAGCTCGTGCGCGGACGAAGCGGCTTCGCCGGCGAGATCGGCCACATGGTGGTCGAGGCGCGCGGGGTGGCCTGCCTCTGCGGGGGCCACGGTTGCTGGGAACGCTACGCGTCGGGCGGGGCCGTGGGCCGCATGGCCCGAGTGGAGGCGAGGGCCGGCCGGCTGCCCAAGATGGTCCAGCGGTGCGGGGGGCCCGAGAAGGTCCGCTCCGAGGACGTCACTGCGGCCGCCGCCGAGGGCGTCGACGAGGCCGAAGCGCTGATGAAGCAGGTCGGATGGTGGCTGGCGCTGGGACTGTCGAACCTGGCGGCGATCCTCGACTGCGGCCACTTCGTCATCGGGGGTGGCCTCTCGGTGGTGTCGGACCTGGTGCTGCCCGCGGCGCGCGAGTGCCTGGTGGACCTGGTCGAGGGCTACGACGCCCGCCCGACCATCACCGTGGCGACCTCCATGTTCGGCCCGCGCTCGGGAGCGATGGGCGCGGCGCTGGTGGCCTTCGAGCGGGTGTCGTGAAGCTCGGGGTGCTGCTGCCCACCTTTCGTGAGGGCGGCGACGACGCGCTGGACGTCAGCGACCAGGCGGCCGACGCGCGCATCGACGGCGTCTTCGCCTACGACCACCTGTGGCCGATGGGGTCGCCGACGCGCCCGTCGCTCGCGCCCTTCGCCCTGCTGAGCGTGATCGCCCGGCGCCACGAGAACCTCGTCGTGGGACCGCTGGTGGCGCGCATAGGCCTCGTGGGCACGCACCATCTGATCGAGCAGTTCGAGACGCTCCACGCGCTCGCGCCCGGTCGCGTGATCTGCGCGCTGGGCACCGGCGACAAGTTGTCGGCCCCGGAGAACCTCGCCTACGGACTCGCCGTGCTGAGCGCCGACGAGAGGCGGGCCCTGTTGCGCGAGACCGCGACGGCGCTGACGGCGAAGATGCCGGTGTGGATCGGCGCGGGGGCCGAGGCCACCAATGAACTGGCCCGCGAGCTCGCCGTGCCCGTCAACCTCTGGGACGCGTCACCCGAGCTCGTGGCGCAGATGAGCGCTCGGGGCGCGGTGACCTGGGCGGGGCTCGCGCCCGAGGACCTCGCGGGGACCTTGAGTGGGCTGGCGAGCGCGGGCGCCGCGTGGGCGGTGCTGAGCCCCGAGGTCGACATCGGGCTGCTGACGCAGTGGCGCGAGACCAGATGACCACGACCGCCCGAGCACCCGGATGAACACTCCGCGGCGCTCCGGACCAGTGAATTCGAGTTCGCGTTCGAAGCGGGCGTCAACGCGGGGTATCGTTCGCTGATGGAATTCCGTCGGATAAACGGGCTGCCCCCGTACGTCTTCACGCAGATCAACGGACTCAAGGCCGAGGCCCGCGCCGCCGGGCGCGACGTCATCGACTTCGGCTTCGGCAATCCCGACCTGCCGAGCCCGCAGATCGCCGTGGCCAAGCTCGCCGAGGCGGTCCAGAACCCCAAGAACCACCGCTACAGCGCGAGCCGCGGCATCCCGAACCTGCGCCTCGCGATCGCGACGCGCTACAAGAAGCTCTTCGACGTCGACATCGATCCCGACACCGAGGTCGTCACCACCATCGGCGCCAAGGAGGGCCTCACGCACCTGATGTGGGTGCTGCTCGGTCCCGGCGACAGCGCCATCGTGCCGAGCCCCAGCTACCCGATCCACCTGGCCGGTCCGGGATTCGCCGGGGCGACGGTGATCACGGTGCCCATGCACGACCCCGGGGCGAGCACGAACGACCCCGGCGACGACTTCTTCGAGGGGCTCGTGCACGCCTTCCAAAGCGCCAGCGTCAAGCCGCGCGTCATCATCTGCTCGTTCCCGCACAATCCCACGAGCGCCTGCGTCGACCTGGCGTTCATGGAGCGGCTCGTGAACTTCGCGCTCGAGCACAACGTCGTCATCTGCCACGACTTCGCTTACGCCGACCTCGGCTTCGACGGCTACCGCCCGCCGTCGATCCTGCAGGTGCCGCGCGCCAAGGAGTGCTGCGTCGAGCTGTACACGCTCACCAAGTCCTTCTCCATGGCCGGCTGGCGGGTCGGCTTCCTGGTGGGCAACGCCGAGATCGTCGCCGCGCTCACCAAGCTCAAGAGCTACCTCGACTACGGCACCTTCCAGCCGGTGCAGATCGCCGCGATAGTCGCGATGAACGAGGCGGTCGACTATCCCGACCAGCTCCAGCGGATCTACCAGTCGCGGCGCGACGCGCTGATCGAAGGGCTCGACCGGATTGGCTGGCACGTGACGCCGCCTCGGGGATCGATGTTCATCTGGGCCCCGATCCCCGAGGCCTACAGCGAGATGAGCTCGCTCGAGTTCTCGAAGTACCTCATTGAAGAGGCCGACGTCGCCACGAGCCCCGGCGTGGGCTTCGGCGAGGGGGGCGACGCGCACGTGCGCTTCGCGCTCATCGAGAACGAGATGCGGACCAACCAGGCAGTGCGCAACCTGAAGAAGGCGCTGGCGAAGCTCGGCTAGCCAGGCAACGGCACGGCCGGTGGCGCCTTCCACTCTCCGCTCAGTGCCGCCTCGCGCGGCAGGTAGAGACGCATGGTCACCACGAACGGCTCGGCGGGCACGGGCAGCCAGTTGGTCTCGCGCGGCGCGTCGGGGCGCTCGTGGGCGAGCAGGATCTCGAGCGAGCCGTCGTCGCCGTACACGAGCGCGTCGCGGTCGCCCAGCGCGTAGCGGCCGATCTCGTTCTCGACGGGGTAGCCCCGCGCGTCGTAGGCGGTGAGCGACCAGAAGGCGTCCGCGGGCGGCAGCTGGTCGGCGTCGAAGCGCAGGAGGTAGCGCCTCGCGCCGCTGAGCGCCTCGCCGTTGGCGTCGCGCTGGAGGTTCGGGTAGATCGACTCCTCGGGCGGATTGGCGCCCAGACCGGCGAGGGCGATCATGGCGCGCTTCAGGTAGGCGTTGCCCCACACGCCCATGTCGCCGATCGACGACCAGCCGTTCACGAGCGGGACTATATCCCTGAAGCGGCGGCGCATCGCCTCCTGGGCTCCGGCGTGGGCCCCCTCGAAGGCCGCGCGCACCGGGGTCTCGTGCTGGTCGAGGCTGAAGTTGTGCCCGACGACGAACCCGCTTCGTGCCAGGCGCGCGACCATGCCCCAGTCCGTGGGGTGCGGCGGGTTCCTCTCCACGAGGTCCGCGGCGAGCGAGAAGAACTCGTGCGCGCTCATCTGATCGACCTGGAGCATCGGCGGGGTCTTCATGTCGACGCTCTCGTCGCGGTCAAATGGCAGCGGCTCGAACGCGGGCCACGTCGACAGCGGCGCCAGGCGCATCTGGTCCTGGAGCTCGTGGACGGCTTCGTAGTCGCCGGGGCCGCGGGTCTCGGTTCGTCCGAGGAGCCACACGACCGGCGTCGGCGCGTCGATACGCGCCACGTTGGGAGGCAGCTCGCCGCGCCACTCACGCTCGCACAGGGCGACGATGAGCGGGCCGCGCCCGTGCGTGCGCGTGCCCGGCGAGGCGAAGATCTCGCTCCACATGTCGTAGCAGGGCAGCATGAAGAAGCGCTCACCCATCGCGGGCACCGAGACGAGGTAGGGACCGCTCGAGAGGTCGAGCCACGCGCTCGAGTAGAGGGTGTCGAAGTTCGGGCGCACGACGGTGCGGAAGTTGCCCGGCGGGAAGGCCCGGGCGTGCACGAGCGAGCCCATGGGCCCTCGTCCCACCTTCTCGCCGTGGGCGGTGTTCGTGCTGACGCGACGGGTCGTCTCCATCAGCACTATCGGAAGGAAGTACAGGTAGGCCTCGACGGCGATGCGGTCCAGCTCGGCGCGCTCGAGCGAGCCGTCCACCTAGGGCAGCCCCGACCCGGGCGTGCTGACGCGGGCGGTCTCGATCTTGGCGAGGGTCACGTCGGCGATGTCGAAGCGGCTGCTGTCGGGGGCGGTCATCACGTAGAGGGTGCGGCGGTCCTCGCCGCCGAGCATGCACGCGAACGCCATCTGCGTGGCCGTCACGGCGGCGGTGACCTCGCCGCCCTCCTTCACGCGCAGGCACTGGTTGGTGATCGCGGTCGCCACCCAGACCTGGCCGTCGGCGTCGAGGCAGATGCCGTCGGTCGTCACGAACTCGAGCGGCGCCCAGACGCGGCGGTTGGCGAGCGTGCCGTTCTCGGCGACGTCGAAGGCGGTGAGCCGGTTGCGCATGGTCTCGCCGACGATGAGGGTCTTGCCGTCGGGCGTGATCACCGACCCGTTGGGGAAGGCCATGTCGTCCACGACCTGGACCACCGCGCCCTCGGGGTCCAGCACCACGAGGTTGGTGGTCGGCGGGGGGGAGGCGAGGAGACCCTCGATGCCCTGCTCCTTCAGCACCAGGTGGAGGTCGAATCCGAAGTCGCCCACGTAGGTGAAGCCCGACGCCGAGACCACGAGGTCGTTGGCCCAGAAGCCGCAGTACTCGCTGATGTCGGCGAACGTCGTGGTGGCGGCGTCGGCGAAGCGCAGCACCCGGTGGTCGGTCATCGAGGCGCAGAGCAGGTCGCCGCCGGGCAGCCACCCGAGCCCCGAGGGCTGGGCGTCGACGGTGTGCTCGCGCCTCTCGTCCGAGCCGTCGGGGGCCATCGAGAAGATGGCGCGGCGGTAGAAGTCCGAGTACCACAGGCGGTCCTCGTGCCAGCGCGGTCCTTCGCCGAACGACAGCCCCTCTCGCACGACCTCGGTGGTGTAGTTGTCCATGGTCCTCCCTCGTTCGCTGAAAACCTAGTGCTTAGGCGCGCTGCACCGCTCGCAGCCATGCCTCGTAGCCGGCGTCGACGAGGAGCGGGTCCCCGGGGCTGAAGTGGCGGTCGCTGGACCACAGCGCCGCGAGCTCCTCGAGCGATCCCCAGACGCCGATCTCGAGGCCGGCCAGCGTGGCGGCTCCGCGGGCCGTGGCCTCGAGCGAGGTGCTGCGCAGCACCTCGAGGCGCGAGTTCGTGGCCTGGAGCTGGAGGAGCAGGTCCATCGCGGCGGCCCCGCCGTCGGCGCGCAGCTGGTGCACGTCGAGCCCGTTGTCGCGGAAGGCGTCGGTCATGGCGCGCACCTGGTAGGCGAGCGCCTCGACGAGCGCGCGCGCGAGCTGGCCGCGCCCGACGCCGCGGCTGAGCCCGGTGACCGAGCCGTGCGCGTCGGCGCGCCAGAACGGCGAGCCCAGGCCGGTGAAGGCCGGCACGATCAGCGCGCCGGCACTGTCGGGGACGCTCGTGGCGAGCGCTTCGAGCTCGTCGGAGGTGGCGATGAAGCCGAGCTCGTCGCGCAACCACTGCACCGCGGCGCCGGCGACGAAGGCCGAGCCCTCCACGGCGTAGGTGGCCGGCCCGAAGGCGCCGAGGTCCCAGGCCACGGTCGTGACGAGCCCGTCGAACACGCCCGGCGCCACGTCCCCGGCGTTGGCCAGCACGAAGGCGCCGGTGCCGTAGGTTGCCTTGATCACGCCGGGGGAGAAGCACGCCTGGCCGAACAGCGCCGCCTGCTGGTCGCCGAGGATGCCGGTGATCGTCACGCCGGCCAGCTCGGGCACGACCTCGGCACTGATGGTGGCGAAGCTGGAGGTGGAGGGTCGGATCGGCGCGAGCATCTCCTCGGGCACGCCGAACAGCGTCGTCATCGCCGGCGACCAGTCGAGGGTCTCGAGGTCCATCAGCATCGTGCGCGACGCGTTGGACGGCTCGGTCGCGAAGACGCCGCCGTCGCTTCCCCCGCTCAGCCACCACAGCAGCCAGCTGTCGACGGTGCACAGCGCCGGCGCGACCGCGCCGTCGAGCACGCCCTGGTCGAGCAGCCAGGTCATCTTGGTCGCCGAGAAGTAGGGGTCGAGCACGAGTCCCGTGGTGGCGCGCACGAGGGGGGCGTGGCCGCCGGCCTCGAGCTCCTGGCAGACCGGGGCCGTGCGCCGGTCCTGCCAGACGAGGGCGCGGTGGGGGAGATGGCCGCTCTCGCGGTCGAAGGCGACGGTCGTCTCGCGCTGGTTGGTGATGCCGACGGCGACCACGTGGTGGCCCGCGTGGCGGGCCTTGGTGGCGACGTCGCGCAGCGTCGCCACCGCCAGGTCGGCGATCTCGGCGGCGTCGTGCTCGACCTCGCCGGGGTGGGGGAAGTGCTGGCGCAGCTCCCGGTAGGAGGAGTCCACCACCCTGGCCTCGTGGTCGAAGGCGACCGTGCGCACCCCTGTGGTGCCGGCATCGAGGGCGAGAACAAGGTCCATGGGGGGTAGGCTAGTGAGGGATTGCGGGGCACCAAGGGCCCCCTGGGGCGGCCTTCGAAGAATCTTAGAAAAACTCCAAAATGGGGTTGACTTTTTGTAATTACAGTGCTGTAATGACACAGCATCTTGCGTTATGGAGTGGGTTGACCACTACATGTTGTGGCTGGGGGGCTTGGGGCACTATCCTCGTTTCCCCAACCACTTGTGAGTTTTACGCACCTTTGCAGTGTCGGAATCGGAAGAGAAGAGAGAAACAGATATGGCCATCGCACCTCAGCGCATCGGAATCGGGCTTCGCCGATTCTTCACGACGGACGACCGTCATCCCTACGACGAGGTGGTCTGGGACCGACGCGATTCGCGCATCTCGAACTTCCGCGACGGCACGGTCGCCTTCGAGCAGCTCAACGTCGAGGTGCCGGCGAGCTGGTCCTTCAACGCCACCAACATCCTCGCTCAGAAGTACTTCCGCGGCACGCTGGGCACCCCCGAGCGCGAGACGAGCCTGAAGCAGGTCGTGGACCGGATCGTCGACACGGTGACCAGCTGGGGCGTCGAGGGCGACTACTTCAGCGACGAGGAGGAGACCGAGACGTTCCGCGCCGAGCTCAAGCACCTCCTGATCACCCAGAAGGCCGCCTTCAACTCGCCGGTCTGGTTCAACATCGGCGTCAAGGGCGTCCCCCAGCAGGGCAGCGCGTGCTTCATCCTCGCCGTCGAGGACTCGATGCGCTCGATCCTCAACTGGTACACCGAGGAGGGGATCATCTTTAAGGGCGGCTCGGGGGCGGGCGTGAACCTCTCGAGGATCCGCTCCAGCGCCGAGGCGCTCGAGGGCGGCGGCACGGCGAGCGGACCGGTCTCCTTCATGCGCGGCGCCGACGCTTCGGCGGGAACGATCAAGTCGGGCGGCAAGACCCGTCGTGCGGCCAAGATGGTCATCCTCGACGCGGACCACCCCGACGTCGAGGAGTTCGTCTGGTGCAAGGCCAACGAGGAGAAGAAGGCCCGCGTCCTGCGCGACGCCGGCTTCGACATGGACCTCGACGGCAAGGACATCCACTCCATCCAGTATCAGAACGCCAACAACTCGGTGCGCGTGTCCGACGAGTTCATGCTGGCCGTGCTCGCCGACGAGGACTGGAGCCTCACCGCGCGTAGTGACGGGCGCACCATCTCGACGCTGAAGGCCCGCGAGCTGTGGCGCCAGATCGCGCGCGCCGCCTGGGAGTGCGCCGACCCGGGACTGCAGTTCGACACCACGATCAACAAGTGGCACACCTCTTCCAACACCGCGCGCATCAACGGCTCGAACCCCTGCTCGGAGTACATGCACATCGACAACTCCGCGTGCAACCTGGCGAGCCTCAACCTGATGAAGTTCCTGCACGACGACGGGCGCTTCGACGTGGATGCCTTCAAGGCCGCCATCGAGGTGCTCTTCACCGCCCAGGAGATCATCGTGGGCTCGGCGGACTACCCCACCGACAAGATCGCGGAGAACTCGCGCAAGTTCCGCCAGCTCGGCCTCGGCTACGCCAACCTCGGCGCGCTGCTGATGGCGTCGGGCCACGCCTACGACTCCGACGAGGGGCGCGGCTGGGCGGCGGCCATCACGGCCCTGATGACCGGCCACGCCTACGTCACCAGCGCCCGCACCGCGGGCCGCATGGGCCCCCACGAGGGCTACGCCGAGAACGCCGAGCCGATGATCAACGTGCTGCGTATGCACCGCGACGCCTCGTACCAGATCGACGTCACGAAGGCTCCGGCCGACATCCTCGAGGCGGCCCAGCACGCCTGGGAGGAGGCGGTCGACCTCGCTGTGCGCCACGGCGTGCGCAACGCCCAGGCTTCGGTGCTCGCGCCCACGGGCACGATCGGGCTGCTGATGGACTGCGACACGACCGGCATCGAGCCCGACCTGGGGCTCGTGAAGTTCAAGAAGCTCGTGGGCGGCGGCAACATGTCGATCGTCAACCAGACCGTGCCGCGGGCCCTGCACAACCTGGGTTACAGCGACGACGAGGTGTCGACGATCGTGTCGTACATCGACGAGAACAAGACGATCCTGGGGGCGCCGGGCCTGAAGCCCGGGCACCTCTCGGTCTTCGCGTGCTCCATGGGCGACAACACGATCCACTATCTGGGCCACGTGAAGATGATGGGCGCGGTGCAGCCCTTCATCTCCGGGGCGATCTCCAAGACGGTCAACATGCCCGAGGACGCGACCATCGAGGACGTGGAGAACCTCCACCTGGACGCGTGGCGCCTGGGCGTGAAGGCGGTGGCGATCTACCGCGACAACTGCAAGGTCGGCCAGCCGCTCTCGACGGCGAGGAAGGTCGGCGACGAGTCGACGTCGTCGGTCACCGCGACCGACTCGGTGGCGGCCGAGCTCTACACGAGGATCACGAAGCTCGAGGCCGCCCTCGACCTCGCCAAGAGCGAGGGATCGCACGTCGTGGTCGGCGCCGTGCGCGAGCGACTGCCGCGCCGGCGCAAGTCGTCGACCTTCGCCTTCCGCGTGGCGGACTGCGAGGGCTACGTGACGGTCGGCGAGTACGAGGACGGCCGTCCCGGCGAGACCTTCATCAGGGTCTCCAAGCAGGGCTCGACCCTGGCGGGCATCATGGACGCCTTCTCGATCTCGATCAGCCTGGGACTCCAGCACGGGGTGCCGCTGGCAACCTACGTGCGCAAGTACGTCAACATGAAGTTCGAGCCGTCGGGCATGACCGACGACGCCGACCTGCGCATCGCGACCTCCCTGGTGGACTACATCTTCCGCCGCCTGGCGCTGGACTATTTGAGCCCGAGCGAGCGCGAGGAGCTGGGCGTGCAGTCGACGAGCGAGCGCATCCAGCCGACGCTGCCCGAGATCGTCGAGCAGGCCACCCCGAACGTCGGAATGAGCGAGCAGCCGACGCTACTGGACACGAGCACCACCACCACGTCGCCCGCTCGAGGGCAGTCCAACGCGATGGAACAGCATGACGCGCCAATGTGCTACCAGTGCGGCAACGTGATGCAGCGCGCCGGATCGTGCTACGTCTGTCCGAGTTGCGGTTCCACGAGCGGCTGTTCGTGATGTCAAGTGACTCCGAGATTTCAGTGGGATTGACTCCAAGATTTCAGTGAAATGACATCGGGATTGCAGTAGGTGACATCAGGTTTCAGTACGAGGACGAGCCGCCGGTGACCATAAGGGTTCCCGGCGGCGCAGTCTGTGCGTGAAAAAGCAGCCGTACCTTCGATAAACACGGGTTCTCGTGTGTCGCGGTAATCAGGTGCGGGTTCACGTCGGGCCTCCGAGTTCCGACCCCAGTGGAACGATTAAGGGTCTTTTGGCCCGGCGGTTCGTGTCTCGAACTTTTAGATTAGATTGATGCCACTCTCGCCCTTAAGAGTCACTCTTGGCAACTCGGCAGTCGATCAAGCGATAGGACCTTCGCCACCCAGGAACTTGTCCAATTGGGTGGCGAATTCGGCGACGTTCCGCCGCAACCATTCGACCAGCATCGCAGCATGCTCCATTTCGTCGTTCATATTGTGAACAATGACTGCCTTGAGCTGGGCGTCGTCGCAGTCGTCAGCCCGTTGTCGATACCAGTCGATTGCCTGCAACTCCTCCATCAATGAGACAATCGCTTGGTGCGTGGCAATCGTCTGATCCGTTAGACGCTCTCGCGGCGCGTGTAGGTCTTCGCTGGACATGGTCACCTGCTTCTAACTTTGAAGGCAAATTGCTTCCGTCGGCATCATACGGCTCCACCAAGCGACAGGCAAGAATTACCCCCACACCCACATCCTGATATTTGTGTGTATTGGGTGTTGAACCAGTAAGGGGCAGGGCAGCAGATTGCAAATTGAGATGTGGGTAGTTCTGGCTTGATGTTTTTTGAAAGAAGAAGTGGGCTGTAATCCTTAGTGCGGGTGGCCGGACCCCGTGAACTGAGCCACTTGACATAGGAATCGGGGTCCGGCCACTGCTAGTAATGCGAGTCCAGGCACTCCAAGGTGGATGGTTGGCGTTGACGCCGATTGGTGGACCTTGATGGAACCACTGGAACTCGATGTCACTTGGACTGAATCTTGGATGTCACTTGACACGTGATGTCAAGTGCTTCCGAGATTTCAATGGGATTGACTCCAAAATTTCATTGAAATGACATCGAGTTTGCAGTAGGTGACATGAGGTTTCAGTACGATGCCGAGACGCCGGTGACCGCCAAGGTTCCCGGCGGGGTAGTCTCTGCGTGAAAAAGTAGCCGTACCTTCGACAAACGCGGGTTCTCGTGTGTCGCGGTGATTAGGTGCGGGTTCACGTCGGGCCCTCGACACAAAGTTGTACATAATCTGGCAATATGTTGTACAATATGACCATGGTGAAAATATCTGTCAGCAAGGCACGCGAAAGACTCTCCGAGGTCGTGGAGATGTCACAGTCCGAGCCGGTCGAGCTCGAGCACTATGGACGGCGTGCAGCGGTCCTGGTGAGCCCGAATCAGTACGACGAAATGCTCGAAGCACTCGAAGAGTCTCAGGACGTGGCGGCGTATGACGCCGCCCTCGCTGAAGCCGGAGAGAATATCCCTTGGGAGCAGGTGAAGACTGATCTCGGCTGGTCGTGAGCACTTACCGAATTGAATTTCGGCCAGCGGCACTTCGGGAACTTCGCAAGATTGATCGTTCGATGCAACCTCGAATTCAAGGAGCAATCGCACTTCTCGCCCAAGATCCACGCCCTCCTGCCTCACGGCCGCTCCGGGGGCGTGAGGGTTACCGTCTCAGGGTTGGCGACTATCGAATCATTTACACCATCGATAACGGAGTTCTGCTGATCGTGATTGTAACCATTGGCCATCGCCGTAACGTCTACCAGTGATCGAACCAGACGACGATTCTCCAGTCGGATATTGTGCACGTCGGCCCACGAATGTGAACCCACACTCCTGGATCTTGCACCAGACCGTCGAAGGACGCAGTTTCCTCGAATGACGGTGATGTACTCCAAGGTGGATGGTTGGCGTGACCCGGATTAATGGAATGACTGAAACTCGATGTCATTTGGACTGTGGAGTTGCCACGGTTCTCTGGACACGCCATGTCGAGGAATCCCTCGGCAGAGGAGCCGACAAACCGAGGTAGCACCAGATAGCTTGACTCATGATGACGAACAATCCGCTTCGGCGTATGACCCTGGTCCTTCTGCAGGGCCTGATCCTGTCGGCCGTCCTTGCGTCCGCCGCAACGGGTGCAGCTTCAACCGCGTGGTCGTGGCGGGCCGCCGGAACCCTGGGACGAAACGAGGTCTGCTCGAAGGCGGGCCAGCGTCTCGCGATCGATGTCTGCGGCTTCCACGTGCCGAACGCACCGAGGGCGTCCGGCACGGTCACGGGAGTGGTGCGAGTGAGGAACGACAGCCCTCACACCGAGTGTTACGGGGTGAGTCTCAGCACTTCCTACATGGCTGGACTGCAGAGTTTTTGCGCGAAGGCGAAATCGACCGGCCAATTCAAGACGAGCGGACCCGCGCGGCACTACGTCGACACGCAGCTGAGTATCTTCGTGACGAGCGGATCGAAGAAGAAGCCGATCCAGCCAATGCGGGGCCTGGATACCTCGCCCTTCACTATCGTCTTCAGCGAGCCGCTACCCTCGTGACTGCGGTCGTAGTCGGGCCAGACAAGAGGCGTGGGTGACGTAATCCGATCGGAGCGTCTTGCACCCCAGTACGTCACCGCTCTCGGTATCCAGTTATGCATTCCAACTGCCGTGCTCACCCTCTTCCCAATGAGGACCACGATCGGAGTTCTTCGGGCCGGTCTTCGTCTGCCTTGGCGAACGATCGTCTCGATGTTTCTTAATCTGTTGGGGATTATGGCGGGAGTAATCCGGCACTTCGGATATGAGCGGGGTCCGACGCTCGCGACAGTAAGCACCCCACGCTCGGTGGGCAGGAATGTGTCTCGCCGATCGGACGTTTGGGGCGATGGTGGATCGAATCAGCGGCAGTAATGGAGTCCAGGCTGGACAGTGCGTCAGGGGAGCCCACGTGATTAGCGACGCAACCATTCCCGCAGCGACGGTACGCGCGTTCCCGCACCGACGGCGCCAATGACGACAACGATGCACACGATGGCGATAAGCCACATCGACTGTACCCCGAATACCCACGCAGGGATCACGATGGCCAGGACTATGGCGCCAACAATCAGCCGGTAGAGGTTCATCCTCCACGTGAACAGGCGACGCAACACGTGCTCAGTTTACGACACGGCACTCCTCTCGGACCGACCGCAAATGCCTGGCGGTCGGACGAGGACTCCCATGGCACCATGAGCGAGCCCGTAGATGCCGATCAGGGCAGGCGACAATTGCGAGCGCGAGCCTGCCCAGGCGGTCACACCCCGCGTAGATCCGAAGCCCCAGTAATCCTCATTATTCGTCGAGGCGGTGGCACATACCTCGTAACGCTTGGGTTCCTCGCCATAGTCGGGTGGGTCATGTTCGGTCCCTCCATTACCGATCGCCGCACGGTGGACCGAGTCTGGGCGGGGTGGCGCGGTGGGCCTATCGCAACGGACTCGAACCGGTGAGTCCGAGCAGGTCCCGTGAGACGAAGAGCGTCGCGGGCTGACCGGAGGTCTCACGCGAGACCGTCCCCTGTTCAGTGAGGATTCCGACTCGGGCCAGACGGTGCAGGGTTGCCAAGGAGGCCTTGCGAGAGATCGCAAGCTCGTCGGCCAGTATCTGGGAGGTGAGGACGAGATGGCGAGGAAGCAGATCGAGCGCTGCAAAGACCGCAGCGTCGCTGCGGACCTTGCGGTCGGTGGCGGCGAGCCGGTCGCGCCACTGCTGCTTGATCTGCTCGACGTTTGCGATCAGCGCACGTTGGGCTCTGCCGCCACTGGCCACCGCGTCGGCGAACCACGTGATCCACCTACGATGATCGCCTAGTCGGAAGAGCACCAGGCCCGAGGAGTAACCGGCGACGTCGGCGGCGATTGCCACGCTTACTGGCGGTGGTACGAGGAGCGCCAGCCGTCGGGTCAGCACCCAGGCGACAAGCACACGGCCTACTCGGCCATTGCCATCGCCGAAGGGATGGATGATCTCGAACTGCGCGTGGCTGACCGCGGCTTGGGTGACGGGGTCGACGTCCACGCGGTTCACGTAGGCGATGAGGTCGTTGAGCAGCGCCGAGAGTTCACTGGGAGGAGGCGTCACGAGGTGAGCGTCGAGCGGACTTGTCCCCCCGATCCAGCCCTGCTCGCTCCTGATCACCCCGATGGAGCGCTCGGGAGTCGGGCTTCCCGTCATGAGGGTGCGATGCCACTCGCACAGGGTCTCGACCCGGAGCGCCGCACCCCCTTCGGCACTGGTTATGGCTTCGGCGACAGCCGCCAGGTTGCCGGCCACCCACGCGGCGGCCCCTGTACCGCGTCGGCCGAGCTGTTCCTCAGCGAGAACGACGTCGACAACTGGAGCGGTGACGCCCTCGATGTAGGAAGAGGCGACACCCTCCGAGCGCAACAGGAGCCGCGCGAGGGGTTCATAGTCGGCGTCCAGCGCCTCGGCGGCGTGAGCGACTTCGGTGGCTGCCGCTGCGGACCTTGCGGCGGTTGGCGCGTCGAGCGTGAGCTCGCGGTCTTGAAGAAGTGCCGGCACGAAGGCGCGAATCCTCCGTCCGTTCCAGACGACCTCAACTTCCGACCCAGCCGGTTGCACTGTCTCTCCCTCAATAAGTTACCTATAACAGTATATCGGTAACGTATCTGCGCACACATTCGGCATTTGCGGGGCTTCTGTATTGCGTTGAACGTTTCGCTGCGTGATCGGCCGAATTCGTTACGACAGGCCTGCACGCAGTGCCGTGGCCGGTAGTGCACCGCTGGAGCGGATGACTCGCACCTTTCCACCGGCAAGCCAAACGGGGAACTCCTCGCCACCGTTACACGCTGCTGGACTCCAATGCCCATAAATCTTATAGATATAGTCATCTACTAGTTATACTGAGCCAACTGACCGACGGTCAGTCTAAAAGAAAGGTAATGAATGTCTGTTCTCTCCGACGTACTCGACGCCAACAAGAACTACGTTGCCAACTTTGGTGACAAGGGTTCGCTGGCTCTGCCACCAGCGCGACAGTTCGCAGTCCTCACGTGCATGGATGCTCGCCTAGATCCGGCGAAGTATGCCGGGCTTTCTGAAGGCGATGCCCACGTCATTCGCAATGCTGGTGGCCGTGCAAGCGACGACGCCATCCGTTCGCTCGTCATCTCCTACAAACTGCTTGGTACAAAAGAATGGTTTGTGATCCACCACAGCGACTGCGGCATGGAGTATTTCACCGATGAGGTAATGCGTGGCCTCTTGGCGAACAGCCTCGAGACCGCAGCTCTTGGTGGCGATGGTTTCCACGACGTAGGCAAGGGTCCTGGCTCTGCGGAGGCCGCCTTTGTTGACTGGCTGACGATTTCGGATACCCAACAGGCGGTCGCCGACGACGTCGAACGTATTCGCCGTCATCCGCTGGTCCCTGCCAGCATCCCAATTTATGGCTACGTCTATGACGTGAAGACGGGTTCACTGGTTGAAGTACTTGCTGCCACCAAGGCTGGTGCCTCTAGATAGTTTCGTCGCTCCTCGGCCGTCGTAGAACACCCGGGGCTTCGGCCCCGGGTGTTCTACGACGTCTTCCACTTGCCCTGCGGTGTGCTTCAGCTCGGCTCAATTGGCCCAGGTCAGGACAGCTCCCTGGTGTCGGTCCGTGACTGATCTGCGGCGCCACGAGATTCGCCTGACGCCAGGCGCGACAGGTCACGATACCGGTGTGGTGATTCGCGCTCGGGCCCGAGCTCTCGTGTCGACGGGGCGTACTGCCCCCTTTGACTGATCCGGCCGCTTGCTCACGAGCACACCGCCTTCCGGAAAACGCGCTGAGTTCTCGAGTATTGAAGTGCCGTGCGCTCATCGCGGAACGCTGGAGCAGGGGCAGTACGCCTCTCCAACCTCGAGAAATGCAGACCGCTGGCTTGGCGATCGCTGGGAGAGGCAGATTCGCCTACTCGGTTGGCGGGTCAGCACATCTTGGACTGCTGCTGGGTAAATTTCAGACGCAACTCTCACTGCATCTCGGATGCAGATCGACAGTGACGTCATTGCGCGTCTCGCGTCCGGTGGAGAACGTCCCTTTGGCACAGGCGGAGATCACCCTCTTCCAAGGGGGCGAGCAGCACGACGGCGGTTCAAGTTGTCCTCCAATCGCGCTTGGACCGATACATTTTGTCGTCGGCTCGGCGGAACATGTCCGCGGCCGTTTCAACTCGGTCCCACGTGGCCGTGCCGATCGTGCACGTGACGCCGTCGGGCGCAACCCGTCGCAGTCGCTCGACGACACCTTGGATGCCCGCATCGTCCGAGCCGGGGGCCAGCACACCGAACTCGTCGCCGCCCAGGCGCGCCACGAAGTCGCCGCTGCCACGGATCGTCTCGGACCACCCGTCGGCGAACCTGCAGAGAAGGCGGTCACCGGCCGGGTGGCCCTGGCGATCGTTCACCGCCTTGAAGTTGTCTATGTCGATGACGGCAAGTGACAGGGACGTGTGGTTCCGTCGAGCCCTTTCCAGCTCCTCGTCCTTTCGCTCGTCCCAGGATCGTCGGTTCGGAAGTCCGGTCAGGGGGTCTTCGCGGCTGGTCCGGCGCAGCAGGCTCACCAGGCCGAATACCACGATGCTGAGCACCGTCGCCGTCCCGAAGATTGCGGTCCACGAGACGACGAGTGCGCGCAAGCTCGAATGGGCGACCAGCAGGACGACGAAGTACGCAATCCCGGCGAACGCGATTTGCAGGCTCGCCGCGATCGCTGGGAAGTACAGTGCGGCGAATACCGCGGTCCAGACATAGAGCACGGCGAAGTCGTCGTGCACACTGGGTCCGATCGCGGCGGCGACACTGATCATCAGAGTCGTGATGACGGTAGAGACGTGCAGTCCCCATGGCGCGATTCGATCACCGAACGCCAACCAAACCCCGGCTCCAGCCAGGCAACAGCCGATGAGGACGAGGAGGATGACGAGGGAGTGATGCGGCCAGTGCCGGCCGGGCAGTGCGACGATCCCGGCCACTGCAGCCCACAGCAAGAAGAGTATGGCGGATCGGTTCGGGGCGAGCATCATGGACTCGAAGAATCGGCGGCGTTCAGTCCTCATGGGCGTCGCTCCGGCTGAACGAACTGCGTCCAATTCGCACGATGGTCACAGGCTTCCCTCCTGACGACCTGGTTCACCGACCGAGTTCAACGACTCGCTGTCCCGGTCCCCAGAAATCAAGGTTCTTCCACCACTTCTAGCACCAAGTG
>Ga0224558_1001681_pt1 | contig 22281 bp, 19 predicted proteins | sample 714S32024metaG_FD_180682 | JGI IMG/M metagenome (GOLD analysis project Ga0224558, IMG submission 180682) | Peat soil microbial communities from Stordalen Mire, Sweden - 717 S3 20-24 | ecosystem: Environmental > Terrestrial > Soil > Wetlands > Peat | place: Sweden: Norrbotten County, Stordalen...
TTTCGCCGCCGGGTGGGATTCGTGTTTCAGAATTCCGACGCCCAGTTGTTCAACTCCAACGTCTTTGAAGAGATCGCCTTCGGGCCGGTGCAACTGGGCTGGCCGGAAGCCGAGGTCAACCGGGTGGTGGATGAAGTGATCGCCATGCTGGGCCTGGAGCACTTTCGCCAGCGGCCGCCGTTCAGGCTGTCCGGCGGTGAAAAGAGACTGGTGGCGCTGGCATGCGTGCTTTCCCTGAACCCGGATGTGCTGCTGATGGATGAGCCTACCAGCGGGCTCGACCCGCGGACGCAGCGCAAGGTGATCCGGTTGATCCAGCAAATGAACGAGGCGGGAAAGACGATCATCACGGCCACTCACAACCTGGAGATCGTGGAGGAGATCGCCGACCGCGCCGTGGTCTTCAGCGAGGACCATCACTTGATATCCATGGGCTCATGCGAGGAGGTACTGTGCAATATCGGCCTCCTGGTGCAGGTCAACCTGGTTGATGAGGAGTTCCACCTGCATCCCCACGGGAGCCAAACTTTGATTCATGCCCACGAGGAAGAGACGAGACTGTTAAGCCTTAAGAAAGCTTAGGCCAAATCGCCTAATCTCGGGATCAAATATGACAAAAACAAGGCCTTGACTCCGACTGCAAGTTGAGATATAATAACATTAAAGACCACGTAGGTCTCGGGCCTCAGTGAACTGAGGGGAGACAGGCGTGGTTTTGATTATTTTATAAGATCTTTCGAAAGCAGTCATGAGGACAGTCTGGCAAAATATTTCAGGCAATAACGATTGTGAGGATCCAAGGCTTGTAGGAAACAGGCCTAACCATGATCGTTGATTGTACAGCTTAACCTCCCACTCACACTGCCTGGGTACGGCATAACCCGGACAGCAGCAAGGTTTTATTCTTCCCTCTTTCCGCCTAGCATGGAGGCATGTAGCCCGCATGTTAGGTAATCTTTTTTAGAGGTGAGAGGCGGGGTGAGAGAATAGAGGAAGGCATTGGCTGAGCCAATGCCTTCCTCGTCATCCCGGGTAAGGGTGCCCCTCACCCTATTTCTGCTCAGGTTCACGGATTACTGTTTCGGTGAGATTGATCCCATTGTTTTTTAACAGTCTGGCCAGCACCGCCTGAACCAAGGCGCCCTGATTGTTTTCTCCGCTGTTGATCATGATCTCTGGTGTGATCTTGATTTGATTCTCCGAGATCAATTTCATCAACTCGATACTGACGAGTCCTTCCGCTGTTACTGCTTGCTTGGTCAGTTCGTATGCCTGCGCCGTGTTCTTGCCGATCGACAGAATTTTATCAGCCTCTCCCTGACCTTCAAGCCTGATTCTCTCGCCCTCGCCCTGGGCAATGGCGATGGTCTTTTGCTTTATCTGTTCTGCAACCTGCACATCAATCTGCGCTGCCACCAGGGTTGCCTGCTTGTCAGCCTCGGCCCTGGTCTTTTCCATGGCGATACGCTTTTGTTCCGAATTTCTCTGCTCATCGAACATTGACTGTCGCTGCAGGGCGAGCACCTTGTTGGTTTGGGTCTCCATCAGTTCCGGTGGCAGAACAATATTACTGATGAGCACCGATAATACCTCGACATGGTACTTGCTCAGTTCGTTGATGGCACGCTTCTGTGCCTGATCCTGCTGCTCGTGGCGATCCTGCAGGAATTGCATCGCTGAAGCCGTGGATGCCTGATTGCGGAATGATGAGTCGATCAGCGGGTGAATGACGTTGGTGATCAGGTTTTCTATGCTACCAATACGACTTACGAGATAGGGCGATTGATCGGGCAGTATCCTGATGACCACTTTCACGCCTACCTTAAGCGCAAAGCCATCCTTGCTGTTCACGTTCAGCGAGTCGAACTTGGTATCCGCAGCATCATCCCAATCAATAGTAGTATTAGTGGTATTAATGATTATCGGCCTGTATGCCAATAGGTTCAAATAAAAATTTCCCGGTCCGAGCACTGAACGTTGTATGCCTCGGTATCCTTCCGTAACTACATATTTTTCTGCATTAAAGTCGGCCGCTGCGTCTGTCTCCGCTTGAAGCTCCCCGGAAGACACCGTTACTGCCGGTTGTTTGCCGACGTTGGAGATGATCACTGCCACCTGACCCTGATTTACAGTTAAGGCATCAGATGTTTGCACTGAAAACATCAGGGGATTTATGTAGAATTTGCCTGGGGTGAGGACATCTAATTGTGGGCCGCGTTGCCCACCGTTCGTGAGAAACGCTGCGGCATTCTGGAACATACCGTGACCCTGAATTGTCTTGGCAATTAGCTCGTTTTCCGGCAGTTCTTCTCCATCATTTGCGGTGACAATGCCAACCTTGCCGGACGCAACATCGATAGCTGGAGAGATTTTCACATCGAACATCCGGAGATTTACTCTGTACCGGCCCGGTCTCAAGATATCCAGTTGTGGCCCCTTCTGCCCGTTCTGTTCGAGGAAAGCCTCTCCGTCCTGGAAGTTGTTATGGCCGGGAACTGATTTAGCGTAGAGTCTCCCCGGATCCAGCGGTTGGCCGGCTGCTGAGTTCACGATGCCAATCGAGCCTGCGGGGATCGTTATCGCATCCATAACTGTGACCTTGAAGAGATAGCTGTTGATTCTGTAGAGACCTGGCGGCAGTGTTTCTGTCTGGATGCCTTTCTGCCCCTCGCTTTTCAAAAAAGACTCGGCATCCTGAAAGTGATTATGACCGGCTACGCCCCTGCCGAATATTTCTCCCGGGTCGAGGGGTCTCCCGTCTATCGACTCGACTATTCCCACCTGGTCTACCCCGATCGTTACCAGACTATCTACCCGTACCATGAATAAGAACGGAAAAAACAGATGAAGACCCGGCCCCAATATTCTTGCCTGAATTCCGATCTGCCCGGGGAGTGCGACGACCCTATCCGAAGGAAGCCTTGCTCCGAAAAGTTTTCGTTCTACGATCCCCACCTGTCGGCCGCCGATGATGACGATCATCCGTGCACTTGCGAGCAGGGCTATTACAATAATCGCCACAATTACGTAAATCAGGAACGAAACCATCGCATCCATTGTTATTTTTTCTCCTCCTCGTTTTTAACCGTTTAAGGTTGCGTAATGATTCTGCTTGAATAACGCCTGTCGCTATTTTTTTCTGCCAGAGGGTTAAATATGCAATAATAATGCAGCAACAGAATGTCTCCCCAACATCCCTGTAAACTCATCGAAAAAATGAAATTTTCCTTGCAACAGTGACTCCCTTCTTGTCCTGGTACATCAGGTCTTCAGCTTTCTGCAGCACGAGTTCGAAGGGTTGATCGATATTCTCTCTGGTGGCAACACCAAGGGCAAAACTGACGGGCATCGATTCTCTTTCTGTTTTCTCACCGGCCGCCCGGAGCTGGTTGCATATCCTCCCGGCAGTGTCTCTATCTGTGTTCGGCAGCAGAACGGCAAATTCGTCACCGCCCCAGCGGCAGATGATGTCTTCCTTGCGGCACATATTCTTAAAAATCTCGGCGGTCCTGATCAACAGAGCGTCCCCCGCCTGATGGCCAAGGGTGTCGTTGACCAGTTTGAGCCCGTTGACATCGCCCATGATCACGCTTAAAGGCAACTGCCTTTTCGTATTCAGGCGCTTGAGCTCTTCCTCGAAGAAAGAGCGGTTGAAGATCCCGGTCAGGATGTCATGGAAGCACAGATACCTGAGACGCTCTTCTGCTTGCTTGCGCTCGGTAATGTTGCGTATCACAACGACAATCTGATCTTCAAGCAACGGGAGAAAGCGCGCTTCGAAAAATTTCCTTTCTCCGCGGATGCTCAGGTTGTATTCGATCATCACCAGCGATCTGGTATCTTGAACCCGATCGATTACCTGTTGAAATTGCCCGGCCAATTTTTTGGAAACGTCCTGTATCCGCTTCCCGAGCAAATCCTCTATAGGCTGGTACAGGTCAGAAGGGTCGCCTGCCAGTAATTCCTGAAATGTGCCATCTGCGCCGAGCCTGAAATAGAGATCCGGCAAAGCCTGAAAGACCGCCTGGAGTTCGGCAGACGTCCGGCGCAACGCTTCTTCTGCCCGTTTGCGTTCCCGACGCACTACCGCTTCTTGCAGTTCCCGTTTGATGGTGAAATTGAGCCTGGTCAGGTTGTCTTTGAAAATGTAGTCATCGGCGCCCGCCTTCATGGCTGCCACTGCCACATCCTCGCCGATCCTGCCGGACACAATAATGAAGGGCAAATCCAGACTCCTTTCTTTTACTAACTCTAGGGCATCCAGGCCATTAAAACACGGCATGACGTAATCGGCGATGATCAGATCCCATTTCCGGCGGTCCAGGGCGCTTGCCATCGCTTCGCGGGTATCGACCCGTTCGCAGAGGGGATCGTAACCCCACCGTCGCAGTTCGTATAACACCAGCTTGGCATCGTCATCTGAATCCTCTACCATCAGAACCCTCAAAGATCGATCCATGAATAACCCCTCACATCGTATGCTAATGCAACTGCAAAGAGCCAGGCCAATGTAACTTTTCTGCTCCGAAATCTCGCCGTGCAGGCGGGCACTCCGTGGTGGATGATGTATACCTTGTTGGTGTTACCTTATAGACGCCGGACAGGAAATCGACCGAGTTCTTGGTCATAGACCCGACATGGATACCAATTGCTGCTTGTTGTTATGAAGTGAAACATTAAGGAAAGAAGGTAGTCATCTGCGATAAAAGGTGGGGTACTACTTAATGAAAATTATACTAGCAAACTTGTTCCATGTCAAAATAAGAGAAATAGCCGGGCGAAATGCCCGGTCAACAGCCGTAATAACATGAAGCGAAACGCTATCTGATTATCCCGGTGGCCACAGCCAGGGCGATCAGAACGATGACGGCGATGATAACTCCTAAAAAAATGCGGTTTTGGAACAAAGAATGCTCTTTGCACATATCTGGGATCCGCCCCCTTTTTGAGGTAGTCCTTTCCAGACCAGACAGATAAACAATAGCAGCCATCTTGGATTTGGATCAAATTGATAACCGGAATCATAATGTTAAAAAAGCCCGCGTCTTTTTCCAGTCGTTTTTCTGTAGCTGAAAAAGCTGGCGATTGCCAACGCGATCGAGATTATCGCCCATCTATGGCGATGTGCCCCTGGCTTCATTAATCTTCTTTGTTCTTGCTGCGGGAACCGGGAAGACCAGTGGTTTTTTTATTTATCGGAAGCATTTTCGAGCAACACGAGCACGTTCTTGCAGCGTTGTTTGTAATGCAAAGGAGAGGAATGGTTGATGAATAACATCTATGATACCACCGACCTGATGGTGCATGGGCATGTGCCCTGGCTGGAACTGCCGGGCAGCCACGTTCATGCCGGAGGCACAGCCGAGATCAGGCTCTACTGGGGGCGAGAGATGCAACCGGACGGGCTCTTGCGCCGGAACAACCTTACTGCGCACTCACTTTCACCTGGAGGCGCTTGGCGGGATCTAGCTCTGTTCGACGGGGGGCCGGACCGCTACAACCTGTATTTTTCCGCCCGGGAAGATGGCATTTATCACATTGTTGCCAAGCACTGTGGCAGCTTTATTGTGGACAGCGAGGGCAATTACCTGCCGGGTACCCGCAGTGAGCGCCCGGATGCCTGCCAGTCCGCATGCTTCATCCAACATGCCCAGGTTTTCCTGCCGGTGGGACATCACCTTGCCGCTAAACCGCTGCCGGTCGGGATACTGTTGGAGATTGTGCCGGATATTTGGCAACTGTGGCAGGTAGGCGATGAGATCTGGCTGCAAGTGCAGTACAACGGGAAACCGCTGGCTGCTTCGAATGTCGATTTGGTCTGCAAAGGAGGGCCGGGAGGCCGTAGGCAGTGGCAGGAAACAACAGATGCGGAGGGCCGTTTCGGCTTGCTGGCCCGGGAGGCCGGCCGCTACCTGGTTACGGCACGCTACCATATTGAACAAGGGGATGCGGAGTTTCAGAACAGCCTACAGATTGCCACCACTCTGTCGCTGATGGTGCTCAAGAAGGAGCGCCAGCGCGAGGTCCAGGCGGAGCATGCCTGATCCGGTCACTGATCGCTGGAGAACGGCGCCGGGCCGGAAGGCGCCACGCCGGGCTGATCCAGATTGCCGGCAGGCCTCCTGAACAGGCGGCCCTGAATGTCGTCCAGCAGGGTGTAGATCACCGGCACCACCACCAGCGTCAACAGGGTGGAGGTGATCAATCCGCCGATGATGACGTGGGCCATTGGCGCCCGGAGTTCGGAACCGGAACCGAGCTTCAGGGCGAGTGGAGTCATTCCCAGGATCATGGCCAGCGACGTCATTATGATCGGACGAAACCGGATCCGGGCGGCCATGATCAAGGACTCGCTCCGCTCCGTTCCTCGCTTTCGTTCGGCTTTGGCAAAGTCGATCAGCAAGATGGCATTCTTGGCGACTAAGCCCATCAGCATGATAATACCGATCAGCGACATGATGCTGATCTGGCTGCCCCCGATCAGGAGCCCCAGGATGGCGCCGATGATCGCCAGCGGCAGAGACAGGATGATGGCGAAGGGATCGATAAAGCTTTCGAACTGGGCCGCAAGGACGAAAAACATGAACAGGACGCCCAGCACCAGGGCGATTCCGATGGAGGAGAAGCTCTCGCCCTGCATCTCGGACGTGCCGGCGGCGAACAACTGATAGCCGGGCGGCAGGCGCAATTCCTGGGCCACCCTGCCGGCGAAGATGCTGCTGAAGTCTCCCGAAGAGATGCCTTCAAGGTTGGCAGTGAGTTCAATATCCCCCTGCTTGTCATACCGCATCAGTTCGCTGGGGCTGGTGGTGAAAGTGCGCTCGCTGACCTGGCTCAGCGGAATCAGGTTGGGGCTGCCTCCGGAGCTGCCGTACTGACTCTGGAGGTAGATGTTGTCGAGGTCCTCGACATTCTGGCGCTGCCCTTCGCCAAGCCGTACCCTGACGTCGTAGCTGTCCCCCCCGTCATCGTACTGTCCGACTACCACGCCGCTGAACAGCGTGTTCAGAACATCGCCGACCTGCGCTGTCGATACCCCGAGATCGGCTGCGGCATCCTGCTTGATCTGTACCTGCACCTCCGGCTGTCCCGGCTTGAAACTGCTGCCCACATCCACCGCTCCGGGTATGCTCGCCATAATCTGCTGCGCCTTGACGGCGTAAGCCTGCAGCGTGTCATAGTCAGACCCCAGCAGTTCATAGGTGACCGCTTTGGAAGTGCCGCCCATGCTGGAAGCGGTGTCGACAGCGGCCTGCATCCCTGGCAGAGTGTTCAAGTCCTGCCTGAGGGCGGAGGCGATCTGCTTGTCTGTTCTGCTGCGCTTGCTGCGGTCGACCAGTTTCACATAGACGTTGATCTGGTTGGTCTGAATGGTGGAATAGGTTTCTGTGACTTCAGGGTATGTTTTAAGCAGGCTCAGAATCTGGTTGTCCAGGCCGTCAACTGTACTGAGATTCAACCCGGAATCAACATTGGCGACAATGCTGAGGTCCCCCGTGTCCTGATCCGGAATGAAGGTGACACCGAGCCTGGGAACCAGCATAAAGCTTACGACCAGCAGGGCGACGACAATGACAACGGTCAAGAGGCGATTCTTTAACATTAGCGCCAGCAACCTGGCATAGAAGCCGGCCAGGCGTTCAAACAGCCCGTTGAACCAGGAGAGGAAACGATTCAGCCACCCTTCGCCTGACCCCCGGTCCCCCTTGAGGTAGCGCGACGAGAGTACGGGCACCAGGGTAAATGAGACCAGCAGGGATACCAGCACGGCAAAGACCACCGTGATCGCAAAAGGGATGAACAGCCTGCCGATGATCCCCGTCATCATGCTCATCGGCAGGAAGACGGCCACGATCGTCAGCGTGGTGGCCAGGACGGCCGTGCTGATCTCTGCGGTGCCATCCCGGGCGGCTTCCAGAGGGCGCTTGCCCATTTTTAGATGCCGGGAGATGTTCTCGATCACCACGATGGCGTCGTCGATCAGCAGGCCGACCGCCAGTGACAGGGCCAGCAGGGTCATCGTGTTCAGGGTATAGTTCAGGAGCTTGAAGACAAAAAAAGTAGAGATGATGGAGGTGGGCAGCGCCACCGCGCTGATCAGGGTGCTGCGCCAGTCTTTCAGGAACAGGAACACCACCAGGATTGCCAGCAGGCTTCCCTCGAAGATCGTCCGAATCACATCGTTGACCGAGTCCCGGATATCGACGGAGTTGTCGCGCACCACGTCGATGGCGGTACCTGGCGGTAGTTGCTGCTTCAGTTCCGCCACTGCCTGCTTGGCCTCATCGGCCACGGATACGGTATTGCTGTCCGACTGCTTGGCCAGGTCGATGCCGATCGCCGGCTGGCCATCAAAACGCGCCAGGCTGTCCTGGTCCTTGATGCCATCCTCGACGTCAGCGATGTCCTTGACGTAAAGCTGTGTTCCGTTCTGTCTCGCCACCGGCAGGTCCCTGAACTGCTCGACATTGTCGATCTTGCCCGCGGTGCGTATGGTCACCTCATTCCTGCCGCTGCTCAACTGGCCGCCGGAGACATCCATGTTCTGGTTTTCCAGGTTGTTCAGCACATCAGTGGTGGTGATCCCGTAAGCTGCCAGCTTATCCTTGTCGAGATTGATCTGGATCTCCCTGGTTTCTTCGCCATAGGTGGTGATCTGGCCGACCCCGTCGATTTTCTCCAGGCGCGGTTTTACCACATCCTCTACCAGGGTGGTCATCTCCCGGAGCGGCAAGCTGCCGCTCACAGCCAGGGAGACGATCGGTTGGGAGTTGAGGTCGAACTTGGAGATGACCGGTTCCTGGATCTGCTGTGGCAGATCACCCCTGATGGCGCCCACCTTGTCCCTCACATTCTGGGTTGCCTGGTCAGGAGGCGTTTCCAGCGTGAACTCGATCAGCACCTGGGAAAGTCCCTCATCGCTGTAGCTGGTGATGTGCTGGACGCCGGAGATCTGGCCGACGGCATCCTCCACCTTCTTGGTGACATCGGTCTCCATTTGCGCCGGGGCTACCCCGGGATCGGCAATAGCCACCGTCACGTAAGGTATATCGATATCCGGCAGGTCGTTGATGTTCAGGCTGATATAGCTGACGATACCCAGCGACACCAGGGCCAAAATGATGACTGTGGCAAAAACCGGCTTTTTGAGGCTCAGATCGCTCAGGTTCACTGATGCTTCCTCCTGGCCCAAAGATGAATGATGAGTGATGGGTGATGAGCAATGAACTCAGTTTAGAACAGATGGCTAAGACCCAGTTGAATCATAACTCGTTACTGTCACTCGGTCCTGGTCATGGAGAGTATCGACATCGGTCAGGACAACCTTTTGCCCCTCCGCCAGGCCGGAGGTTATTTCCACCATCTGCCCCAGCACCTGACCGGTCTGCACCTGCTGGCGTTGCACCCTGCCGCCGTCGACCACGAAGACGTAATCGAGGCCGGCACTGCTGACCACCACGTTCTGGGGCACGGCGATCACCTCGATGGGCGTCCCCGTGGTGATCTCCACCTTGACAAACATCCCGGGCTGCAACAGGTGAAGTCCGTTGGCCACCCTGATCTTGGTTTCAAAGACCCGCGAGGTGGCGTCGCCTACCGGGTTGATCTGCTCTACCGTTCCGGCGAAGACGCGGTCGCCGAAAGCATCGGCGGTGACCTTGGCCGCCAGGCCCGGCCTGACCGCAGGAAGGTCGTCCTGCTCGATATCGACCACCGCATAGACGCTGGAGATGTCCTCGACTACCAGGAGAGGCGTTGAGGGAGAGACGCCGGGAGAGAGATATTGACCGACCTCGACATTGCAGTTGGCTGCCACGCCGGAGATCGGGGAGCAGATGGTGGTGTCTTTCAGGGAATCCTGGGCGCTGCTCACTGTGGCTGCAGCAGAGTCGACAGCGGCCTGGGCGGTTTCCATGGCCACCTTGGCATTCTCCAGAGCAGCGGTTGATAAAGCGTTGTTTTCAGATAGGACCTGATCCCGCTGGTAGGTCTGGCTCGCCGATTCCAGACCGGCCTGCGCCGATTCCAGGTTGGCCTGGCCGACGGCGAGGGCGTCCCGGAAACTGCTGGCATCCAGCAGGATCAATGGCTGCCCGGGCGTTACAGCATCCCCGTTTTTAACCTGCACGCCGGCTACCATCCCGGATACCTGGGGGTTGATCGCCGCCTCTTGAACGGCTTCGATGCTGCCCGTCAGGGCCAGTGCCGGCTCCGTTGCCAGCTCGGCAACGGTTTGGGCAACGACGGTCTTGGGCGGCGTCGGTGCGGCAGCCTGCGTTTTGGGGCTGCTGAGGAATCTGGCCAGTACCAAGAGAATGGCAATCGCCGTCACCGCCGCCAGCCAGAGTTTCCACCTGTTCTGCATCGATTCTTCTCTCCTTATTTCGCCATTTCCTCTCTTATTTTGCTGGCAGGATTGAGAACCCCGCACATGAGAACCTTCTGGCACTCGTCAATAATCTGCTTCGGGCTCAGGTCATCGAACTCGGCTTTGAACAGCCCCATCATGGATGAGCGGATAATGATATAAACCACATCGAGATTGATATCGGGGCGGATATCACCGCTGGCTGCTCCCTGCCTCAGGAAGTCTTTTAGCTGTTCTGAACTGGAGTCAAAGAAAGCACAATTCTTGTTCCATTCATCCGGAAAAAACTTTTTCAACTCTTGAGTCAGATGTAAATGCTCACTCTTTCCCGCATCCTTGCGGGCGAGCGCTATCAGCTTGTCAAGCCAGGTGCCTTCCGAGGTCAGAATGTCGAGACATTGCTTTTCGTCTTCCTCTCTGGCGGCAGCGCAGACCGTCCCGATGATCTCCTGCTTGCTCTGAAAGTGCTTATAAATGGTTTTGGTGCTGATCCCCAGGTCCTCAGCAATGTCATCAATGGTAAATTTCCGGAAGCCGTGCTTTTGAATCTGTTCCCTGGCGGAGCATATAATTCGCTCTCTCATTTCCATGATGTCTCCCCGGAAAACATTACGTTTTAAACATTTTCCAGATTAGATGTTAACATCCAGGTCCAGGCATGTCCAGAAAAATATTGACAACAGATCGAGTATCCATCCCGCCGGGTTTATTCGATCCGGTTGGGCGAGCACTTTTTTCTTCGATCCTCGCGCTTGCCACACCGGTATGCAGGGACGGGTTCACCCACACCCCCTGAAAAAAAAGCTGCGGTGACGTATTTATTAGCAGGCTGACAAGCAGTCGAGGCTTGGCGCGTGTTTTTTCCACACATTTTGCTAAGAAATTCTGCAGCCATTTCACAGGAGAACAGCATTATGGAAGAGAAATTATTAAGAAAGAGCGAGTACTGGAGGGGGCGCTCCTTTGGATCTGCTGTCTACTATCGACGGATTTTCAGAATCTACCGGCCGCATCGCCCATGTTTATAGAGAGGGGCTGCTTGGCTACCGTGAACTCCGGCAGCAGTCCGACGCCCTGGCGGCATACCTGCTTGCAGAGTATGACGGCGACAGATCGCCGGTTGTGGTGTACGGACAGAAGCAGCATGAGATGATCGTCTCCTTTCTGGGCTGCGTGAAGGCCGGCCATGCCTACATTCCCATCGACAGTTACCAGCCGTATGAGAGGGTAAAAGACATCATCGACAACTCCGGGGCCCAGATAATGCTGAATATTGGCAACCTTGATTGTTCTGGCAGTCAGATCACTGTGATCAACAAGGGTCGGTATGATGAGGTGATTCGTGATTGTAGAGGCAAGGAGCCCGATCAGAGATACAGGGTAAAAAAGGAGGACAACTTTTATATTCTTTATACTTCAGGAAGCACGGGAAAGCCGAAGGGAGTCCAGATCACTTTGAGCTGCCTGGAGGGCTTTCTGGAATGGGCATTGAAAATAGTAGGCGCAGAAGAGGGCAAAATTTTTTTGAACCAGTGTTCCTATTCCTTTGATGTATCGATGATGGTAGTCTATTTCTCCCTGTTAACGGGATCGAAATTGTTCAGTATAGACCGGGAAATGATCGGCAACATGCATGAACTGTTCGAGTACTTCAAAAGTTCGGGCATCAATAAATGGATCTCCACCCCTTCGTTTGTGGAGATGTGCATCGCCGATAGCCACTTTAACAAGGAATTGCTGCCGGATCTCAGGCTCTTTTTGTTTGCCGGCGAAATACTGCCGACTGAATGTGTGAAAAAACTGTACGAACGATTTGGAGACGTGCGCATTGTCAATGCCTATGGCCCCACCGAAGCAACAATCCTGGTGACCGCTATCGATATCGACCGGGAAATGTCCGAAAAAAAAGAGCCGCTCCCCCTGGGGTATGCGATGGACAATTGCCTGATCAGTATTGTCGATGACAATGGCCGCCTCCTGCCTGACGGGGAAAAGGGCGAGGTGGTCATTACTGGAGACACCGTGAGCCCGGGCTACATTAACAATGAGGAGATGACGGCCAGGGTTTTTTCCAGGGTCAGTGTGAACGGCGCTCTTCACAGGAGCTACCGGACCGGCGACGCCGGTTATTTAAAGGATGGCGTGCTGTATTATTACGGGAGAAAAGATACTCAGATCAAGATCTCGGGCTACCGGATCGAGATCGAAGATATCGAAAACAACTTGAGAAAACTGGATCTTATTGAAAATGCGGTAGTCTTGCCCATAACGGCGGACGGCAGGGTTAGGTACCTGGCGGCGGTGGTATTGTTAAACCACCGGCTGGAGGAGAGGGAGTTCAAGATTGGATTGCTGATCAAGGATCAGCTTAAAGCATGGCTGCCCGAGTATATGATCCCGCGCAAGGTAGTGATCAGGGATTCCTTTCCGATGACCGTGAATGGCAAGATTGATCGAAAAAAGCTGGCTGAGGAATTGAAATGATCCCGTATACTAGCTCCCTGTTTTTTTATGTAATGTCCCTGGCCCTGGTACCGGCAATCATCATGGGCCTATTGGGAAAGAACATCAAGTATTACGGCCTGTTGGCCAACTTGTTCATCCTGTTCCTGGTCTTTGGACAATCGTGGGAACAGGCTGCCTACCTGGTAGTTTTCTACCTGGTCAACCTGCACCTGGTAAAAGTGTACCCCCGGTTGAAAAAGAAATACCAGGGCCGGTGGCTGATCTGGACGGTGGTGATCATCTCCCTGCTGCCGCTGCTGGCCTCCAAGGCCTGGGCGGTTTTCGTCCCCAATTTCCTGGGTTTCCTGGGGCTCTCCTATGTCACCTTCCGGGTGGTTCAGATCCTGCTGGAGATTCATGACGGCCTGATCGACGAGGTGTCCTGGTTTGACTTCACCTACTTCGTCCTGTTCTTTCCCACCATCAGCTCGGGGCCAATTGACCGCTCCAGAAGATTTATTCAGGACTTGAACACCAGACACACCGGCAAGGAGTACCTGAACATCCTGGGAAATGGTATCTACAAGATCTTTTTCGGCGTTTTCTACAAATTTGTCATCGGTTATGCCATTGACACCTACTGGCTGGAAAAGGTGCCTTCTGGCCATACGTTCCTGCATACAATAGACTATATGTACGCCTACGGTTTCTACCTGTTTTTTGATTTTGCCGGCTACTCACTCATCGCTATCGGAGTCAGCTACGTGCTCGGCATCATCACGCCCGAAAACTTTAACAAGCCATTTTTAAGCAGGGATATGAAGGAATTTTGGCAGCGCTGGCACATGTCCCTCTCTTTCTGGTTCCGGGACTTTATATATATCAGGTTTGTGATGGCTGCATTGCGGAACAAGTGGTTCAAGAACAAGTATGCAGCCTCCTATCTTGGTTATATGTTGACCTTCTGTTTGATGGGGGCCTGGCATGGCCTGCAGGCCCATTACCTGGTATATGGTTTTTACGAGGGATCGCTCCTCGTGCTGACCGACTATTATCAGAGAAAAAGCGCCTTGTATAAAAAGTATAAGTCAAATTGGTTCATGAGCGCGGTTTCTGTATTAGCGACTATTATATTAATGTTCTTTGGTTTTCTTTTGTTTTCCGGGTATCTATTCACTTAGCGGAGGTAGGTTGAATATGGAGGAAAAAATCTTGAGCGTGTTGGAGGAGCTGTGCGGCAGCGATGAGGTGAGGCGTGATCGGGACGTGAACCTGTTTGCCACCGGTTTGCTCGATTCCTTCGGCGCCATCGAACTGTTGGTTGCAATTGATGAGGAATTCGGGATCAGAATTGAACCAACCGAGTTGGCCAGGGAGGAATTCGATACACCGAATAAAATAATTGGATATGTGACAAAGAAGGGTAACCAGTGAAAAAGATAGTCGCTCTTTTATGCGCCGTTGTTATCCTGATTGCTTCAAATATATTTTTTATAAGATTAATTGACGACAATTATTGTGATAATGTTGGCGCTATTTTCAGTGACGATAAATATAAGAGCATGGTGATGCAGGGGGAGGCCCTGGACAGGAATGACACCCTGCTGATGTATGGCGCTTCATATCTGACCCAGGATATCAAGTCACCCTTTTCCGCCGACAGCTTATTTGCCAATAAACGTGACGGATTTCAGGTATTCACGGTGGGAGGGGCCGGCTATGATCCGTTGGTCCTGGTGTTGAATTTCGGAGCACTGGCTAGCCGGATGTCTGGACACAAGGTTGTATTTTTTATCACCACATTTTTAGGTGGCGATAACCTGACATCTTTTGAGGCAAAATCTTCCAAAGAAATGTTTTATGGCCTCATGTTTAACCCGGTTGTTGATAACTCGAATAAACAGGCGATATGTCAGCAAATGATCGCTATCAGCCGTCAAAAAGGTCAGATTCAAACTGATGATTTTAAAGATATCTTGTACTTTAGCGAACTGTATTCAAGCAGCAAAATGGTTAATAAAATCGAGTTCGCATTATTAATTCCCTATTATCGAATGGAATATTATTTGCTGGGCGTAAAGGATGAGTTAGAAGCTTACACTTTATTGAAGGCGGATAAAAATAAAGTAAAATATATAGTTCCTCAAAGTGAAAATATTGATTGGAACAATGAGATGGCAATTGCCGTGTCTGCTGCCAAAAAGAATGAAACCAATAATCCGTTTGGCATGACTAATAGTAATTATAATAAAATAAAAGACAGTTTAGGTAAATTAAAAGGTTCATCTAAAAAATGGTCATATATACCAGGAGTCGAATATGATAATTTGAATATGATTGTGCAGATATGCAAAGACAATAACATAGCACCATTATTTATTATTATGCCGGTTAATGGGAAGTATTATGATTATCTTGGATACAAACAGAGCGAAAGACAAAAATATTATCGAAGCGTTAAAGATCTGGTTACGGGCTATGGTTTCGATGTTGCCGATCTCTCCACGCACGAATATGAAGATTACTTTTTTAATGATGCCGTGCATCAGGACTACAAAGGGTGGGTGTATGTAGATGAGGCCATTGATCGATATTATCACCAGAGCTAGCCTGAGGATCAAGAACTCAATGGCGTTTATGATAATAGTGTATGTATGCATACTGCTCGGCCTGGCCGTGGTGTATTGCACGCGTGCCGATGTTAAAGTAAATTTTATTTATAACCAATTTTAAGCCTCCCGATGAACTTCGTTAGTATGCCTCAAAATTGATAATTGTCAACTCGGTTTTTAGGCGGAAGGAATGGACAAAGATGAAGGAGAGGCGCAATTCACTTTGGCCTATTTGCCTGCAAGTAGTCGCCGATCAGCTTCAGGAACAGGGTGCCATAATGCTCAAGTTTGGCAGCCCCCACTCCCTTGACAGAGAGCAGGGACTCCTTGTCGGTCGGGCACAGGCGGGACATCTCGTGCAGGGTGCTGTCAGAGAAGATGATATATGGCGGAACGTTCTCCCGGGCGGATAATTCTTTGCGCAGCAGTCGCAGCCGCTCGAACAGCAAGTCATCGACGACGACAGCCTGTTTTCTTGGCTGTACTTTCTGAAAGACGTTGGCCTGCCCGTTTAAAACGGGGGCGGCGTTTCCGGTCAACCTCAGCAATGGGTACTGTCCCTCCGTCAACGAGAGATAGCCTTCCGCAATCAGGACATTGATGAGATCGACGATCTCCTTTTCCGTCATCTCCTGCAATAATCCGTACGTCGACAGCCGGTCAAACCCGAACTGCAGCACTTTCTTGCTCTTTGAGCCTTTCAGGACTTCGGCCACCATGATCCTTCCGAAGTTCTCCCTCATGCGGATGATGCAGGAAAAGATCTTCTGGGCCACCACCGTGATATCCGCGAGTTCCCGGTCATCGTTGCAGGAACTGCACCGGTGGCAATCCCCGAAAGTCTGCTCTCCAAAGTAGTTGAGGATGTAGTTGCGCAGGCAGCCTGAGGTATAGCAGTAGTCGATCATGATCTGCAGTTTGTGATACTCGTTCGCCTGTCTTTCGGGCGCCACCGTTGATTGCTCGATGAAGAACCTCTGGATCTGAATATCCTGAGGGCTGAACAGCAGGATGCACTCCCCGGGCTCTCCATCCCTTCCGGCGCGACCGGCTTCCTGGTAGTAGGCCTCGATGTTCTTCGGCATGTTGTAGTGGACCACGTACCTGACGTTGGATTTGTCTATCCCCATCCCGAAGGCGTTTGTAGCAGTCATGACCTGGATGTCGTCGTAGAGGAACTGCTCCTGGTTGTCCATTCTTTCCTGGTCGCTCAGCCCGGCATGGTATCTCCCGGCGGAGATGCCTTTCTTCTGCAATAAGGCGCACAGGTTGTCCACTTCTTTTCTCGTGGCAGCGTAGATGATCCCCGCCTGGCGCCGGTGGGCCTGGATATAGTGCTGCAGGTAATCCCGCTTGTTTTCTCCCCGGATGATGGCGAAGGAAAGGTTGGGCCTGTCGAACCCTGTAATATAAACATCAGGGTCGCTCAAGCGCAGCAGGCCGACGATATCCTGCCTCACTTCTGGTGTGGCGGTTGCTGTAAAGGCAGCGACCACCGGCCTGCTGTTCAATTCCTGGAGCATGGAGGCGATGGAAAGGTAGCTGGGGCGGAAATCGTGCCCCCAGTGCGATACGCAGTGGGCCTCGTCAACGGCGACCAGGGATACGTTCAATGACCCCAGCAATGCCAGGAAGCGTTGGGATTCCAGCCGCTCCGGCGCCACATACAGTAGCTTGTATTGCCCCCGCCTCGCCTTGAAGAATCGTTCTTCCACTTCGAAGTAATCAAGGGAGCTATTGATGAAGGCTGCCGGTATCCCCAATTTATTGAGGGCATCTACCTGATCTTTCATCAGGGAGATCAGCGGCGAGATGATGATCGTGGTTCCCGGAAGCAGCAGGGCCGGAATCTGGTAGCAGACCGATTTTCCGCCACCGGTGGGCATGATCCCGAGAGTGTCGCGCCCCCCGATAATGCTGTCGATGATCTGCTGCTGTCCTTCCTTGAAGGAAAGGAATCCGTAGTATTGCTTCAGTAACTGCTCTGCGCTCTGTGACAAATAAGCCACTCCAAACCGATTTACCGATGATCCCCAGGAATACAAAAACCAAAATGACTTTGATATTTTTTCGTTAAATAACGGCAGATTCCTTCTTGTGCAACTCCGCCACGGCATCATGCCAAATCAGCCCAATTCATAAGCAGGGAATGTCTTTCCGCTCACCGCTCTTAGGAGTTCATTGTGCAATTGTTTGAGGCTTGCTGGCGGACGATGGCCAAGTTCCAGCTAGAACAGAGAATGATCATCTCCGATGTGCATGTTGCTTTTTCTAAGATACAGGGAATATACTATTCATTGACTTATATTGTCATTTGAAGACACGGGGGTTTTGGAGCAGCCAGCGTTTCGCAATCCCCCCGGGATTTGTTCTAAAAATTTGGAGACAGGATGGTTAGACGACATGATCAGGCCTTGTATCGGAATCACCACCGCCCACAACGCCGAGCAGGGGAACTACTACTGCCGGCACAACTACATCGGGGGTATCCGGCAGGCGGGGGGCGTTTCCCTGCTGCTGCCGCCGCTGGCGGATCAGGATGAACTGCTGATCTGTGCCGGAAGGATCGACGCCCTCTTGCTCTCCGGCGGTGGGGACGTGTGCCCCGCTCTGTTCGGTGAGCAGCCCCACTGGAAATTGGGGAAGTTTGACCCGGAGCGGGACGATTTTGAGATCGGGATGCTTCGGTTGATGGTCGACCTGGGAAAGCCGGTGCTGGGTATCTGCCGCGGGCTCCAGGTGATCAACGTCGCTTTGGACGGCACCCTCTACCAGGACCTGGCGTCCCAGCAGCCCCAGTCGCTGCAGCACATGCAGGATGCTCCCCGCCGGTATCCCGCCCATTCGGTGACGCTGTGCCAGGGCAGCAGGCTGTCCGATATCCTGGGCGCAACCAGACTGCAGGTTAACAGCCTCCACCACCAGGCGATCAAGGACGTTGCCCCCGGGCTGCAGGCGACTGCCCTGGCAGATGACGGCGTGATCGAGGGGGTGGAGGCGTCCGGCCAACCCTGGCTGTTGGGGGTGCAGTGGCATCCGGAAGTAATGTGGGAACACGACCAGGCGGCGGCCTCCCTGTTTCGGGCACTGGTCAGCGCTTGCCTTTGATCTTTCCCTCCAGCCAGTCCACGAACTGCCGAGCGCTCCTGGGGGAGATGCCGTTGTGCCAGCGTTCCCATCTCAAGGCGGCTCGCTGCAACTGCTCCCGGTCAATCGGGAGTCCTCTCTTAGCTGCAATCCCTTCCGCGATCTCCAGGTACCGGTCCTGGTCCGGGGTCGGGAAGATCACCGTGATCCCGAACCGGTCCGCCAGCGAGAGCTTTTCCTGCACGGTGTCCCCGGCGTGTACCTCATCCTCGACGCGAGCGGCGGTGCCATGTCCAGTGGACATGGCGGGACCCTCCCGGTCGCCGAAGCGCTCCCTGATCAGGTGCCTCCGGTTGGAGGTGGCGTAGATCAACACGTTGCCCGGCCTGTGCTCCAGGCCTCCCTCCAGCACCGCCTTCAGGGCGGTGTAACTGCTCTCGCTGTCTTCGAAGGACAGGTCGTCCACGAAGACGATGAATTTCTTGCCCCGTACCTTGAGGCGCCTGATGATGGCGGGAAAGTCGAACAGTTGGGTTTTGGGTACTTCCACCAGGCGCAGGCCGCGCTCGTGATACTCGTTCAGCAGGGCCTTGACGGTGGATGACTTGCCGGTGCCCCGGTCGCCATAGAGGAGCACGTTGTTGGCGGGCCAGCCGTCCAGGAACTGCAGCGTGTTCTCGATGACGTCGGCGCGCTCGGCCGCGTAACCGATGAGATCCGACAGGGTCACGGGGTCCGGGTCGTCGATGCCTCTCAGGCAGCCGGCCGTATGGTCCCAGTAAAACGCCTGGTACTTGGCCAGGATTCCGGCCCCGTACCGGCGGTGAAAGGCGATCAGATCATCCAGCCGGTCGCTCCAGCGGCTGCTGGCCATGATGCCGTTCCTCAGTTCTTCGTGCCGGCAGGTGTGGTGTTCCTGGTTCTTCCCCCGGCGATGCTGCCATTCCGGAAGGCGCTTCAACAGCGCCAGCTCCGCTTCGGAACTGCAGCAGTGTTTCGTTGCCTGAGCCTTGAACACCGCCGGGGCAAGGCCTGCCAGTTGCTGGAGACAGTCCAGGTCGTGGGCCGCCGCCGGCGCCAGGGGGTTAGGGAGGCGGCACCCGTTCTCCAGGCTACGGGTAAATGAATTGTCGTGGAAGAGGATCACTTCGATCAGGTAATCCTCCAGAGAGTCGGCGGCGCTGTCGGCTAGGGCCTCGAAGAAATCGCCGTAATGGTTGAGAAAACCCCCCAGTTCCACCCGACCCTGCCGGCAAAAGTCGATCAGCGCCCGCAGGCGGCCGATCACCCGGTCCCCGTCAAGCAGGCTCCTGTATACGGTCAGGGAATCCAGGGCCAGCCCGGCGTTTTTCAGCGCCAGGGATTCCAACGATAAAACATCTTCTGTCATGTGATCCCACTCCTGTTGTCTCGTTCGTGACGGGCTGCCGGAGAATAGTTCCACCGTGCCCTGACGTGCTCACAATAAAATTGGCCAAGCGTGCTGGCGTTTTTGCTCAGCATTGACCGCCGGGTGGGGAGGAGGCGGCATTCCTTATAATTAAACGCCGGGCAGTTCTTCTCCTGCTCTGTTGTAAGGCGAGCCTGTACTTCTAATTCTTGTTAGCGGCGGAAACAACGGATATAATAGACTGGATGACGGTAGGCGGTGATGTCCAGGTGTGGAAGATAGCCTCCCCGAACCCCGAGTACACGGAGACGATCGGCGAGGAACTGGGCGAACGGTTGGCTCCCGGCGATGTAGTTTCGCTGGTGGGGGAATTGGGCGCCGGCAAGACCGTCTTTGTACGCGGGGTGGCCAGGGGGCTGGGCTGCGACGGCGTTTCCAGCCCCAGCTTTCTGATTGTCCAGGAATACCGGGGCAAGTGTCCGGTATTCCACTGCGATTTTTACCGCTTGCGGACGATGCGGGACTTGGAAGATATCGGCTGGGAGGAGTACCTGGGGGACCGGGGAATAGCCCTGATCGAGTGGGGCAACCTGATCCCTGAGGCATTGCCGGCAGAGTTTCTGGAGGTGCGGATCGATCCCGTGGACCATTCAGATTGCGATCGGCGCCTGCAGTTTATTCCCACGGGTGGACGCTATCAAATGCTGGTTAAGGAGTTGTCACAGAGATTCGGGTTCTCGGAATAGAGACTTCAACACCAATGGTTTCGGCAGCGGTCGTGGAAGACCGGCGTATTTTAGGGGAAGCCGGTTTGAACATCAGGCAGGGCCATATGGAACACCTGCTTCCAGTGGTCGACCAGGTGCTGTCGGGCCTGGGAATGGCCCTTCAGGATATCGATGTTTTTGCCGTGTCTGTCGGTCCCGGCTCGTTTACGTCGTTGCGGGTCGGTATAGCCACTGCCAAGGCCTTTGCGCACACTCTCAGGAAGCCCCTGATCGGGGTACCCACTCTGGACGCTCTGGCCGAAGGCCTGCACGGAACTCCTGGATTGATCTGCCCGGTTCTGACAGCCAGGGCGCAGGAGGTTTACGCCTCTTTTTATGTGAGCGTGCCGGGTGCACCCGTTTGGGCGCCCGAGGGGATGAAGCGACTAAGCGGCTACCTGGCTGTCGACCCCCGGCGTCTCGCCGGCTGCCTGCAGAATGACCTGCGCGCCAGGGTGACTTTTACCGGTGAGGGTGCGCTGGCCTGGTGGGATGTGTTGCGGGAGGCCCTGGGCGACCGGGCTGCTCTGGCGGAGCCGGCCCAGTTGTGGCCGCGGGCGGCGCTGGTCGCCACCGTGGGGCAGAATGCCCTGGAGCAGCGGCAAGGGGACACCCGGCTGCCCGCGATCCGGGCGCTATATGTGAAACCGCCGGCCATCAGGTGCAAGTGATGGGATGGGGGACACACTCTTCCGTCCCCTGTGGTCAATTGAAGGTGATGATTCGGTGAAGATCGAACTCCGTAACATGGAAAAAGGCGATATTCCGGAGATCCTGGCGATTGAGAATGCGTCCTTTCCAACCCCCTGGGCTGACTACGCCTTTCTCAGCGAACTGAGGAACAAGTTTGCGTTCTATACCGTAGCCATTCACGATGGCAAGGTGGTGGGATACTGTGGCTTGTGGCTTTTCTCCGGGGAGGCGCATATCACCACCATTGCCGTTCACCCGGATTGGCGCGGCCAGGGTCTGGGGAAGATCTTCATGAACACCCTGATCAACAACGCCCGGTGCCATGGAGCAACCACCATGATCCTGGAAGTCCGCCCTTCGAACAGCTCGGCCCGCATTCTATACAAGAGCCTCGGGTTCCGCCAGATCGGCTGTCGCCGCAACTACTACCTGGAGACCCGCGAGGACGCCCTGGTGATGATGCTCAATCTCTTACCGGAGGGCTGTGCGTCCTGGATCCACAAGACAGAATTCTGAAGGGAGGATTTAGATAATTGATTATCAGGGGAGTCGTCGACCGGATCGAGGAAGATACGGTGGTGGTGCTGCTGGGGGAAGAGGGATTGGCAGCTCGCTGGCCGCTGGCTCTATTGCCGGAGGCGAAGGAGAGCGACCTGATCTGTTTCGATTTCAAGCTGGAACTTCCCGGCTCCGAAGTCAAAAAAATGTCTCCGATGTCCCTGCTGGAACGCCTGGTCTGGCAGCGCTAATTTATGGAGCCCAGAAGGTCAAAATAGCTGTTGGTCGTGGGCGGTTGGTCTTGGCCACAGATGACTAACCCGCTCTAATGCCCCCGCCTCTTCAAGGCGGCGGGACAAGAGCGGGTAATCGCTGTATTAACTGGCTCTAAGGCTTCAGTGGGGGTTACAATCACGATGG
>Ga0224558_1001682_pt1 | contig 22255 bp, 29 predicted proteins | sample 714S32024metaG_FD_180682 | JGI IMG/M metagenome (GOLD analysis project Ga0224558, IMG submission 180682) | Peat soil microbial communities from Stordalen Mire, Sweden - 717 S3 20-24 | ecosystem: Environmental > Terrestrial > Soil > Wetlands > Peat | place: Sweden: Norrbotten County, Stordalen...
AGTTTCGGCAGTAAAAGCGGGATTGCCATGCCCCGATCAAAAAAGAAATCGAGGCGTTTGTCCAGTTTTTACCGCTCTTCTTGAATGCCATCAGCCGTTCCCTTCATATCTTGAAACCACCCTGATTGTTCGCTCAATTCTCTCCCGCTCGCAATGGCTCAGTCTCTAATCGTCAGGTTGTTTTCGACACTTTTCACGCCCACGACCTTGCCGGCGACCTCGCCAGCCCTCGTCCTCTGCGCGCTCGTGTTGACAAAGCTGCTTAATTGGACAACACCATTGCTGGCTGCGACTTGTACTCCATCGAATTTGTATTGAGGGGCCGCTGCCAGGGCTTCCCGGACACGCTCAGCCGTGCGGCTGTCTTCCACACGCTGGTCCGTGATTTGGTTGTCGCCAGGATCCGCCACGCGATTGTCTTAATTAGGGTGGCCCGCGCTTTGATTGCGGCGGTCGCTGGCACAACCCATCAGGCCAACCAGCAACGGTAACGCGCTGAGCAGGAGATTAAGGTCAACACCTTCACAGATGTCTTGGTCATCCCCGCTTGAGCGCGTGCCGTGGTCACTTGGTGCCGTCTTGAATGCTTTCGCCGGCATTTTCAACGTCCTTGCCAAAGCCGTGGGCCGTGTTGCAGCCGACCCCGACAATAGCCAGGAGTGTGGTGACGAATAGCAGGACAACGATGCGTTTAATAGATGTGCTCATATTTGTGTTTAAGTTGCTGTTGGTTACTTGCTGATAGCCTTAGCAGGTGCAGCGCCGCTTTTCCTAATGCGGCCCCAAACTATTGCCGCTGGGTCACTTGCGGTTTGCGGCACCGCGAATCCGTGGCCACTGGCCCGAGGATATCGTGCAAACTGCCCGGCTTTCGTGCCACCCGTCATGCAATTTGCACAGCACGACTAGCTGAGAAAGCCGACGCGCAGCCCTTTGACATCCATAATACCCTAAATGGCAAGGCACCCGTAGAGGAAGACCCGGCGGCACAGTTCCAGCTAAACCCAAGCATATGGAACGCGTCGATCCGACAAGCGAACTAGGCAAGATCCTCGTTTGGTCTTCCCAGCAAAAGGCCACCGATCTCCATACTCAGGCCGACCGCCGCTACTCGATCCGCCTGGATGGCATGCTCCAGCGAATTGCCCCGGAGCAATTTCCGGTGCCCAGCAATGATGACGTTATGAGGTTGCTGCGCCAGGCGTTTTCGAGCTCGATCTACGAGCGGATCGAGAAGGCGCACGAGATGGACTTAAGTTTCCTGTGCGCGCAGGTGCGCTACCGAGCCAATTTCAGCAAGCAGCAAGGCAAACAGTCCTGCTCCTTCCGGGTCGTGCCGCAGCACATGCTCAAACTGCAAGACCTGGAGTTGCCGGCCACGGTTGCCGACTTGGTTAAAGAACCGCGCGGCCTCCTGATCGTAACCGGAGCCTCCGGCCAAGGCAAGAGCACGACGATCCGAGCTCTGTTGCAGCAGCTCAACGAGACCATGGCCTTGCGCATCATCACCATCGAAGATCCGATCGAGTATCTTTTTGAAGAGGATAAGTGCCAGTTTGAACAACGCGAGGTAGGCGTGGACACGGAATCTTTCGCCGACGGAATTCGCAACGCGGTGCGACAGGACCCCGAGGTGATCTTCCTGGGCGAGATCCGGGATGCAGACAGTATGCTGGCGGCGATGCAAGCCGCCGAAACCGGCCACCTGGTGCTAAGCACACTGCATGCGGATTCCGTGCCGCGGGCCATTGATCGCATCCGGGAGTTCTATCCGGCACCGGAGCAGGCGAACGCCAGCGCGCTGCTGGCCCGGAGCCTGAATGCCGTGATCTGCCAGCGGCTCATCCCGAGCTGCGCCGGGAAGCGGATTCCCTGCCTGGAAATTATGAAGCGCAATGTGGGTACCCAGGACGCGGTCGCGCGGAACGACCTGGCTCTGGTAGCCAGCAATATCGAAGCCTCAGTGAATGAGGGTATGCATAGCTTCGACCAATATTTGATGCAGCTTTTCAAGGGCGGGTACGTGACCTTGGATACGGCTAGACACTATGCCAACAACTGGAGCCGAGTGGAAATGGAAATGCATGGCTTTGCGCCCTCCGCCGGCAGCCTCCTCAAGCCCGACGCGGCGCGATGAATTTCCCGCTGGGCTCAGACGAAACCAACTTTATGTATACACTCAAATTGATCTGCCTGACGATCGTTAACCTGGTCAAACAAGCCTGGCTGCTGCCACAAACGATCACGCTCGCCCTGCAGCAAAGGCGGCGGAAGCTGGCGCGGCAAGAGTTCGAGACGGAACGGCTCGACCGGATCCGCAACCCTTCGAAGTACGCTGGCAGGTGAGTGAAGCGCACTCTTCTTTGCAGCCGCATATAGATGCGGTTGGCCTCGGTATTAGCGCCTCGGGCCGACTCTATGATCCGCGAGCTACGTTTCGCATCACGCGCGCCTGCGCCCGGAAATGAAGCTAAACAGCACCATGACCAGCGCGATCACCAGCAAGAGGTGAATTACCCCTCCCAACGTGTAGCTGGTTACGAGACCGAGCAGCCACAGAATGAGCAGGACTATCGCAATTGTGTATAACATATATTTCCTTTCCGTTTGTTTGGAACCACCACGAACCGGCGCATCCGCGCCAGCCCGCGGAGATTCAGTGTTCAATTCTTGGTAAGAGTCGTACCGATAGTCATGTTGTTGACCACGCTACCGACTCCGTTGACATCGGAGGCCAGTTTGGTGACGAGGGACTTTTCGGCGGCGTTCTTGGCAATGCCGCTTAACGTAACCACACCATCCGTCGTCTCAACCTTCGTCTTCACGGCGCTGGTCGAGTGGTGCGACAGCAATGACGCCTTGACCTGGGCCGTTATGGATGCGTCATCAATCTTCTCGCCCGAGGTTTCGTCGGGCTTGGCTGGGGTCCTGGCTATCGTCATCTCGTTCTTGACCTCCTTGACGTTATCAATGTCCTTGGCATATTCGGTGGTCAATTCCTTTTGGGCCATGCTGGAGGCTTCGCCGCTCAAGGTGACAACTCCGTCTCTGACGTTCACGTCCGTTTTAGTGGCTCTAACGTTGCGATGGAACAGCAGCGCGGTTTTCACTTTCAGGGCGATCCACGTGTCCGAGTGCTTGGCGGGAGCTTCACCTTTGATGGTGAGTTGATTGTCAACGCTTTTGACGCCGGGAAGCCCTGACACGGTGTCACTGGCCAGGCCGATATGGGACTCTTCGGCCACCGTGCCCGTCAAGGTGACAACGCCGTTCCTGGACTCAGTCTTAATCGCATCGTCCGCGAGGTAGTGTTTGAACACGTATGACTTCTTGGCCGAGGACTCGATACGGTCGTCCGTCTCGGAAGCGCGCAGAGGCGCGCCAACGAGCAACAGCGCGCCGGCTGCTACGAGGATTAAGTTTTGGCCCGTGTTTACAGATGTTTTGATCATGATCTTTCTTTTGTTTTGATGTTTATTTATTTACTGCCAGAGTCCAATAATGGACCTCCATATCACTGCTCTTTGCCTTTGTTCTCGTGGCTTTTGTCCGCCGTGTTCGGTCCGTTGTTTTCACTTATGGCCGGCTTTTCCTTGGCAGGTTGTTCCTGCACCCGCTGCGCTTTATTGTTCGCCGGCCGGGCAGACTCTGCCTGTTTTACCGGCGGTTTGTTGGCAATCTGCCGGGTTGGTTCTTTAATCGCCGCGGGATGATTGCCTTCAGACTTGGATTCCGCAGCGGCGGGAACGGACTTGCGTGCCTCGCCCTGGGCTTTGCTATTCTTCGGGGCGGGCGCGGCGGACCCATGCGTGGCGGCGGCTGGTGACTCAACCCGCGGTAGCGCGTGCGCGACCACGGTCTTCTTTTCGTTTGGCCCAGCCACGCTGCGAACCGGCGTCTGGACCTTTTGCTCACTGGTCGAGGTCCGTGTCCTCTGCATCGCGACGACTGGGGCTTCTTCCTTGTGGCGCAGTTCCTGAACCTGGACTACCTGGACCTTTCGCCCGCTTGCCTTTTCGATGACCGCGGTGGCCGGAGCTACTTTGATCACGGTCTTGTTGATGATGGTCGTGTTGTTAACGACGACGGTTGCGGGTCGAACGGGCTCCATGAAATGCTGCTCTTGGACAAAGACATACGACTGTGGTGAGATGACTCTCACGCCGGACGGGTATAACGGCGCCCAGCCAATGTATCCACCACCGCTGTGCCAGGAAACCCAGGCCGGGGCCCATTGCGTCTGCGGCACCCAATACCAGCCAAATTGGGTGCTCAAATTCCAGCGCCCATAGTGATATGTGGCCCAAGCCCACGGCTCATCGCTGGCCCAGTACCAGCCGGCGTCGGTGCGCTGCCAGTAGCCGTTACAGTAAGGGCGCCAACCAGCCTCGACTCGGCCAGGAATCCAACAGTGACCGTAGGATCCGACCGCTGCCCATCGCCCGTATGGGGTGAGCGGTTCATAAAAATCACTTGCGGCGCGAATCTGCACGGAAGGCAGCCCCACACTCACCCCGACCGATACCGACGGTTGAGCGTAGGTCGTGACTCCTGGCAGCACACCGCACAACACGAATCCGATCAGACTGATCAAGCGTCTGGTTGTATTCATAGAATTGTCCTCTCGCCTTAAGGCGCGATCTTGTCGCTCACCCACTGGCGTGCTTGTTGGAAGCCTTCCTTCGAGGCTTCAAAGGCCTTCTTGAAACCGCCTTTGACGCTGTCCCAGGTTGACTCGGTGGCATTCCTGGCCTCGTCAAGCTGCTTGTTCAACTGGGCCATTTGATCGCGCAACACTTGGAGTTTGGGTTTGGCTTCGGCTTTGAGCGCGTCGCTGGCTTTTTCGACTTTGGCCGAGAGTTGGTCCAAATCCCGATTGAGTGCGGCCAACTGGGCTTGCATCGTTTCGACGAACTCCGCTTTCTGCGCGTAGGTATAGTCTTTCATGTCTTGCGCCGCTTGTTTTGCTTCTGCCTGGACCTTGTCAATCTGTTGGGAAGTGGTCGCCTCTTTATTGCAGCCCACGGCAAAAGCGGAGACGGCGAGGAGTGTGCAAAGTAGGTTTGTATGCTTCATAATCGTATCTGGCCTGATTGCGTGATCTTCTATGTTGAGCTTTTACTGAGGGCAATCCGGGCCCCTTTCAGTTGGAGCCCGTTCATGTCCGAACCGTATCCTTAGCGTGTGGTGTGCCACGGATGCCCCGGCATGGCCCGGGCTTGAAATACATCTGGCGGTGGTCACGCCCGAAAAGCTCGCAACTGCCTCGCCAGCAATGAGCACCGTCGCCGATTTCGGCCGACACGGGTCGGCAAACGATCAGCCGCAGGACTTCCGCGAAGCCACTTCGAGCTCCTCGGCCAGCGTGCAAAGTGCATGGAGCGGCGATGATCGTCGTGCAAGTTGCAATACCTGTCCGTCCCTTACCGGTCGCAAGAGTTGTCCTCGAAGACTGGAATTAGGCTGAACTGAAGCGATTGGAGCGCCGCTTGTAAGGTTGGCCCTTCATTAGCTAGAGGAAGAGACAACTCATGAAAGCGAGCGCATCAACACTATGATACCCAATAACAACCCAACGAAGGGCGCAAGTATGACAACAATCCAGAGCTTTGAGATCGCGCTTGCCTGGCCACAGGCGGGCCAAGGGCTGCAGACATGCCTTCAATGAGAATGTAACAAAGCAGAAACTCACCATGACCATCGCTGCCCGAACTGTTGGCGGGCAGGCGCGACGGCCCCAAACCACACCCGCCAACAAGAAATGAAATAATGAATACATTGACACGTTGGAATCAGTTAAGACAACTGGAAGCCCTGCAACACGGTTTGGGCAGCCTGTTCAACCGGTCTCAGGGCCAGTGGCCCGAGGGCCAGGAGGAACAGATAGCGGTGCCTGAATGGGCTCCGCTAGTGGACATCAGCGAAGACGACAAGGAATACCTGATCAAGGCCGAATTGCCGGAAGTGAAGCGCGAGGATGTGAAGGTCACGGCGGAGGAGGGCACGCTGACCATCATGGGCGAACGCAAATTCGAGAAGGAGGAGAAAGGCAAAAAGTATCACCGCGTCGAACGGTCCTACGGCACTTTTGTGCGCAGCTTCTCCTTCCCGGATGATGCCAGCCCCGCGAAGGTCAGCGCCGAGTTCAAAGACGGCGTGCTCAGCGTGCACCTGACCAAGACCGAGAAGGCCAAACCGCAGCAAATCGAAGTCAAGGTGGCCAACTCGTTGGAAGCGGCCCATCTTGCCGACGCGCAGAGTTTGCCACTGAAAGACGCAAACAAAGAGAAAACACAGAAAATATGAACAAACAAACACAAGCAACCAGCAATGACATGGGCACGCTCGCCGACGACGCGCGCGCCTTGATGGCCGCCACCGCCGACGTGGCCGGAGAAAAAGTCAGCGAAGCCCGCCAGCGTCTTGCCGCCGCACTGGACAGCGCCAAGGAAATCGCGGGCTGCGTCCGCGACAAAGCGGTCGAAAGCGCAAAAGCTGCGGACGAGGCCGTGCATGAGCATCCCTATCAAGCCATTGGCATCGCCTTCGGTGTGGGGGCGCTCATCGGCTATCTGGCCGCGCGCCGCTGCTGCCGCAACTGCGACTGATCCCGTCATGGAATCGTCCGCCAGCAGTGTCGGGCAACTCGTCGAGACGTTGAAGCGCTTCGCACGACGATTATTGATCATCGGTGAAAACCGCTTCGAGTTATTGATGGTGGAAGTGCAAGAGGAGCGCGAGCGCCTCCTGCGCGCCATCCTGTTGGCCCTCGGCGTGGCGGCGTTTGGTCTGCTCGCCGCCATCGCGTTGACCGCCACCATCGCGGTTCTGTTATGGCAATACTCGCCCTTTGCGGTTCTCCTGACTCTGACCAGCCTCTACGGGATGACGGCGGTTTGCCTTTACCGGCGACTCACCCGGCTGCTCCGCGACTGGCAGAATCTTCCCGCCACCCTCGATCAATTCCGAAAGGACCGTGCATGTTTAGAAAAGAATCTCACGTAAGCCCGCTCGAATTGCGGAAGCAACTGTTGATCGCGGAGAGTGAACTCAACCGCGCCCAGTTGTCCGAGGAATGGCAGACAATGGCGTACGGAGCTCGCGACCTGGCCCACCGGGCTAAAGCCATCACCGCGTGGGCCCCCTCGGCTGCGTTGCTGGTAGCCGGTCTGGCGGCATTCCGGCAGAGCAAGGTCATGGCTGCCGAGGAGAAGCCTTCTTGGTTTCAAAGGGGCCTGAGAGGCACACAGTTGGCCTATTCAATCTGGCTGGCGTTCCGCAGGAGGCCCGGGTGAAAGCAAAAATCTTCGAAGTCGTTCTCCACAAGTTGCCCTCCGGCAAGTCGCCTGCCACCGCCGTCGAGGAGCAACTCAATGAATTTCTCGTGGAACGGCCCCAGCTTCGGTTGCTAGCGACGCATATGAGGACGCCGATCTCACCGGCCGGACCGAACGCAGTGCTGAGGTCGGAGGAGGCGCTGGAAAGGCAACCCCAGGTGGCCCGCTCCCGAAAAATCCGCAACCGCCCTGCCAGCAACAACCGCCCTTTGGCAATTCTGGCTGGCCCGGGTCGCAAAACGATCAGCCGGACGATTTCCAGGGAGCCAATCCAAGCCTCTCGTCCACTTTGCAAAGTGCATGGTGCGGCGGCGGTGGTCGTGCAAGTTGCAATGGCTTTACGTCCCCCAGCGCTCACCAAAGACGACGCCCAAACGCCTTAATTAGGCTGGATTGAAGAGGTTAGAGCGCCGGGCGTCAGGTTGGCCCTCCATTAGCTAGAAGAGAAACAAGAACTAACGAAAAGTGATGGAAAGGACATTGCCATCAAAAACGAAAGAAAAACTATGTTGCTATTATTTACGCCGATGCTAGGCAATGCCCTCTATATTGGCGGCGGCTCGCTCGGCCTCATCCTCGTCATCGTCGTTGTGGTTCTATTGCTTCGCCGCTAAGCGTTGAGCCGTTCCGTCGAAGACTCCGGCAAGACCACACGAGGGCTGCGACAACACTTTTGCCGTCACGTTGGCGGCGAACAAAAACGAAAGACAAAACAAAACAGAGTATTATGAATAAACTTGAAATCAAAGGCGACTGGAACATCACCAAAGGCAAGTTGAAGCAGAAGTGGGCCAAGCTCACAGATAGCGATCTCCAATACGCCGAAGGCAAGCAGGAAGAACTTGTTGGCCGGATTCAGAAGCGCACCGGCGAAACCCGGGAAGCGGTCGAAAAGGCGATCAAGGAATCCTGCTCCACCTGCACCACACTCGAAATCAAAGGCGACTGGAACATCACCAAAGGCAAGTTGAAGCAGAAGTGGGCCAAGCTCACGGATAGCGATCTCCAATACGCCGAAGGCAAGCAGGAAGACCTTGTTGGCCGGATTCAGAAGCGCACGGGCGAAACCCGCGAGGCGGTCGAAAAGGCGATCAAGGAATCCTGCTCCACCAGCGGTTGCAAGTAAGCGGACATTCCGAGGCTATGGATGCGCGGATACCGGAAGAACCGAACATGAAAGACCACATCTGTAAACTCATCGAACTCACCGGCACCTCGACCACTTCCATCGAGGACGCCGTTGATAAGGCCATTAAACGCGCGCACAACCGCTGTCTGGCGGGTCGGCTGAACCCATTCGCACTTTGAAAGGAAAATTATGTTAGGAACTATCTTAGTGGTTTTGCTCGTTCTGATGTTGCTCGGCGCCCTCCCTACCTGGCCGCACAGCCGGAATTGGGGTTATTACCCGAGCGGTGGGCTGGGCTTGGTTCTGGTAATTCTGGTTATCCTGCTTTTGCTCGGCAAGATTTGATCACCATTGGTGGCCGGGTCACCCTGCGCGGGCCGCTCAGCTCCGCCGAGGAAAAGCGTCTCATCGGTGAAATCGCGGATCGGATCGCGCGCTCCGAGAATGTGGACAACCAACTGGAAGTGAAATTCACCACCAACAGCAATAACTAATTCAGTCAACTAAATAAACAAAAACAAAAAGAAAGTGAAGTATATGTCAAAGAAATCTGTATTCTGCATCGCCACCTCCCGCGGGCAAGCCGATCAAATTGTCGATCAGCTCAAAACCGCGAACTTCTCCAACAACGACATCTCCGTGCTGTTCCCCGACAAGGGCACGACCCGTGATTTCGCCCATGAGAAGAGCACGAAAGCCCCGGAAGGCGCTGTCGCCGGCGCCGGTACGGGCGGCGTCGTCGGCGGGGCGTTGGGATGGATCGCCGGGATTGGCGCATTGGCCATTCCGGGAGTCGGCCCCTTCATCGCCGCCGGACCGATTATTGCCGCGTTGAGCGGTGCTGCGGTCGGTGCCGCCGTGGGTGGTATCGCCGGCGGGTTAATCGGTCTGGGCATTCCTGAGATCGAAGCCAAGCGCTACGAAGGCAAGGTGAAGGCAGGCAATCTCCTGATCTCGGTCCACACCGAGGACTCAAAGGAAATTGCCCGGGCCAAGGACATCTTCACCAAAGCCGGGGCGCAGGACATCTGCACCACCGGTGAGGCGTCCACACCCAAGGACAGCAAGGCCGCCAGCCGCCCATCGCATCCGGCCTAGCCTGCTCTCAGTGCCACTCGCCCGTAATAAACGAAACAACCCCCTGCGGCTGAGATGACTCGGCTACAGGGCTATCAAACCTTTATCTACTTACCTACATATGACCGCATTAATAGTAATACCCATGTTTGCCGCCGCCGGTTACTCCTTGATATATCTCCTCGGAGGCGGAGGCCTTTTCGGAGCCTTTGTCATCTTCGTCATAGCAAAAATGCTCGGTAAATGAGTTGGGCCGAAGAAACCAGTCAAACTTATAGCTATGAACCACAATCATAACCATGACAACGCGCGCAGCGCCAGCCCCCAACTCGTGCCCGTTCGCTTTGAATTCACTCATCCGACGGCCACCACCGTTTGCGTCGCGGGGACGTTCAACGATTGGCATGCCGAAGCCAAGCCCATGCATCCTGTGGGCGACGGCCGCTGGCTGAAAGAGACGGCCTTGCCGCCCGGCACCTATGAATACTGCCTGGTGGTGGACGGCGAGTGGATGCCCGACCCGCAGGCCCGGGAAACCGTGCCCAACCCGTTCGGCGGGAAAAACTCGATACTCAAGGTGGCCGACTCGCCGGAAGCATCGCATCTTGCCGGCGCGGAGAGTTTCCCACTGGAAAACGCAAACCAATAGAAAGAACCGAACAGTATGGACAAACAAACACAAGCAACCAGCAATGACATGGGCACGCTCGCCGACGACGCGCGCGCCTTGATGGCCGCCACCGCCGACGTGGCCGGAGAAAAAGTCAGCGAAGCCCGCCACCGTCTCGCCGCCGCACTAGACAGCGGGAAGGAAATGTATGGCCGCGTCCGCGACAAAGCGGTCGAAAGCGCAAAAACTGCGGACGAGACCGTGCACGAGCATCCTTATCAAGCCATTGGCATCGCCTTCGGTGTCGGGGCGCTCATCGGCTATCTGGCCGCGCGCCGCTGCTCCTGCAACTGCGACTGATCCCGTCATGGAATCGTCCGCCAGCAGTGTCGGGCAACTCGTCGAGACGTCGAAGCGTTTCGCGCGACGGTTATTGATCATCGGTGAAAACCGCTTCGAACTGTTGATGGTGGAAGTGCAGGAGGAACGCGAGCGCCTCCTGCGCGCCATCCTGTTGGCCCTCGGCGTGGCGGCGTTTGGTCTGCTCGCCGCCATCGCGTTGACCGCCACCATCGCGGTTCTGCTGTGGCAATACTCGCCCTTTGCGGTTCTCCTGACTCTGACCAGCCTCTACGGGATGACGGCGGTTTGCCCTTACCGGCGACTCACCCGGCTGCTGCGCGACTGGCAGAATCTTCCCGCCACCCTCGATCAACTCCGAAAGGACCGCGCATGTTTGGAAAAGAATCTCACGTAAGCCCGCTCGAATTGCGGAAGCAACTGTTGATCGCGGAGAGTGAACTCAACCGCGCCCAGTTGTCCGAGGAATGGCAGACAATGGCGTACGGAGTTCGCGACCTTGCCCACTGGGCTAAGACCATTGCCGCGTGGGCCCCGTCGGCTGCGTTGCTGGTAGCCGGTCTGGCGGCATTCCGGCGCACCAAGCCCGCGCCCGCGGCCAAGAACTCTTCCTGGTTCCAAAGAATTCTCAACGGCGTGCGCTTGGCCTCGACGATCTGGTTCGCGTTTCGCGCCCATGGTCACCAGGAAGAACGCCAGCCACCGGCAAAGCCGGAGGCTTGCAGGGTTGGAGGCGGCTTGAGGCCGCCGCACTTCGGCACCATTATGCTTGGCCTGCTGTTGCTGGTTGGATGTTTCACTCCGGCCCTGCGGCTGGTTGGCACCCCATTATTCCCACTCATGGGAGAAAGCGAGGCCAACCCAGCGCCCGAGTCGCCCGGGCCAACCCTCCGCCTGGACTATGGTCGCGGCGAATCCCCCGGGAGTCCGGTTGCCGAATTCATGTATCGGAATGAACCAGGTCATTGAACTTTCGACGGTGTCGGAGCCTCTCGACTCCTCAGCCGGGACGCACGAGGCACCAGTTAAAGCTCCGCCCGGCAGCGAACCACCGCCCGCTCCATCGAGCGCCGCCGTGGCGACCAAAACGACACCCGTCCAAATCGTCTTGATTGTTCTGGGAACGATTGCCTTCCTTTACTTTGCCCGTCCCGTGGTCTTGCCTGTCGTCCTGGCTTGTGTGGCAGGAATGGCTCTGAAACCGCTCATCCGTTGGTTGTCCTGCGGCCACATTCCGCCAGCGATCTCCGCCGCCGTCGTGCTTTGCCTCCTGGTGGCCGCCGTCGGGATTGGTTTCTTCCAATTGGGCCGTCCGGCGATGACTTGGATGAACGACGCGCCGGCCCACATGGCCGAGTTGAGGCACCGGGTTCAGAGAATGTTCCCGCGGGTGGCACGCTTCAACCAGGCTGCGGATGCCGTGAACAACCTGGGCGCGGCGGAGGAAGAACAGAAGAAGGTGACTACCGTGGAACTCAAAACCAGCCGCGTCCCCAGCAGCTTCATTAACTGGACTGGAACTTTCCTGGTGGGAGTCGGCGAGATGTTGGTTTTGCTCTATCTGATGCTGGCCTCGGGCGATTTGTTCTTGCAGAAACTGGTCCACGTCATGCCCACGTTCCGCGAGAAGAAGAACGCGGTCGAGATCAGCCACGAAATTCAGCAAAACATTTCCAATTATCTGTTCTCCGTGTCCCTGATCAACATCGGCTTGGGTGCGCTCGTCAGCGGTGGCCTCTACTTGTTGGGGGTGCCCAACGCCGTCATGTGGGGAGTGCTCGTGGCGGTGCTGAATTTTATACCCTACTTCGGCCCCGTCGCCGGAATCCTCCTGCTGGCCACGGTCGGCCTCCTCACGTTCGACTCGCTGTGGAAAGGGCTTCTCCCGCCCGCCTGGTACCTGCTGCTCCACCTTTTGGAAACGAACCTCATCACGCCGGTCTTGCTGGGACGCCGCTTCACGCTCAATCCAGTGGTCATCTTTGTTTCTTTGATCTTCTGGACCTGGCTTTGGGGTGTGCCCGGAGCCTTGTTGTCCGTGCCGATCCTGGTCTCGATCAAAGTCATTTGTGACCGCGTCCCCACCATGTCATCCGTCAGCGAACTGCTCACGAGTTGAGCCAAATTACCGGAGCGCTATGAATCCCATCAAATTTGAATGCCCTCACTGTCATGAAATCATCTCCGGCGATGAATCGTTGTACGGCCAACGAGTCAAATGCCGGAAGTGTCAGGCGGAGATTCTCGTGCCTCAAGTGCCCACCAGCGCGGAGCCCCAAACCGCTCGGTTGATTCAGGAACCGGCTGCCGGCACTCCGATTGTCCCGGTTCAGGCTGATCAGGAAACCGACATTTTCAAACTGTCGCCGGTCGCGCGTGCTTTTCCGGGTCACATCCTTCTGGGAGTGATTTTCATTGGTCTGGGAATTGGTCTTGCGATTCGTGCTCAGGATTTTTCCTGGCCACGCTGGGTGGCGCTAATCCCGCTCGCTCTCGGTCTGCTCCTGCTGCTGCTGCTTTGGATCAGGGTCAAGTCTTGCAGCTATCGCTTGACCACTCAACGGTTATTCGTCCGTCTCGGTTGGTTGGCAAAGCACGTGAATGAACTGGAGTTGTATCGGGTCAAAGACGTGGTGGTGGATCAAGGGGGCCTGCAACGTCTGCTGGGTTACGGCACCATCACGGTGCTTTCGGCCGATGACACCACCCCGGAAGTGGACCTGGTGGGAATCTCAAGTCCGACCAAAGTCAAAGAGATGATCCGAACCCAGTACCGCGCCGCTCGCCATCGCGAGGGGGTGCGCCCCACCGAGTTCATGAAATCACCCTGAACCAAACGCAACCCCGCACCGCCATGGACGATCTATGAGCGCCGCGACTTCCAGCGTGTCCGGCCTCCAAAGCCGGCTTGGCCTGCAGACTCGCCGGGTCTGGGCGATACTCTATCTCACCGTCAAAAAGTACTTGCGGATTGACGGGGCACAGTGGGCGGGAGCGTTCGCCTTCAATGCGTTCTTCGCGCTGTTTCCTTTGACCGTCCTGCTCGTCACGGTGGCCTCATCCTTTGTTGACCGGGACCGGGCCGGGAAAGAGGTCACTGCCTATATGGAAAGCTACGTCCCAATTAGTGGTGAGATGCAACGTCAGATTTTTGACACCATCGCCGGCGTGATCAAAGCGCGCCAGCAGGCGAGCGCGATCGCGTTGCTCATCCTGGTCTGGGCCGCCCTACAATGCTTCACCACTCTCATCTGCGCGACCAACCGCGCCTGGGGCACCACGGTGTACAATTGGTGGCGGCTGCCCTTGAAAAGCCTGGTGTTGCTGGGCATCACGGCGAGTGCGCTCCTCCTGGGGATGGCGGTGCCGGTGCTGATGAGGATGGCGAAGGGCTGGCTATTTCCAGTGGAGGATTTCCGTTCCTGGGCCTATGGCCTGGGAAGCTTTTTCATCCCGTTGCTGGTGGTGTTCTTCAGTCTGAGCCTGTTTTACCGGCTCGCGCCACGCCGGCCCACTCGGTTTGCCGAAGTCTGGGCCGCTGCCCTGTTCGCTACGCTTCTCTTGCGGGTGGGCGAGAGTCTGTTCGTGATCTACCTGGAAGAGTTCGCCACGTTGAACGCGGTTTACGGGGCGTTTGGCGGGATGCTGGCGTTGCTGCTGTGGATTTATCTTTCCGGTTGCGTCTTCATCTTCGGCGCCTGCCTCTGCGCCGGCCAGGCCGAAGCGCTCGCACAATAAAAGAGAGAACCGTATGTCCCCAATCACGCTTAAATCCTTGCACAACTGCCTGAAGCTGCTCGAAAACCCGTCGGAGCTGAAAAGGAGGCTGCCGGCTTCTTCCAACCCAAGGACGCTGGCGGAAGGGTTGTGCGAAACGAGCAGACTTGTCGGCGTGGACGAGGCCGTGTTCAAAGATCCTCAAACCATCGCCGCACTGATCGGCGCCCAGAGGTTCGTCATGATTTGGGGAGAACCTTCGGTTACCGATCATGTCGCTCGTGTCTTCGACAACTCACGGTTGCTGCTGACCGGGTTAGTCTCAAGCGTGAACCCCGAGAATGCGGCGGCCGGGCACCTAAACGCCGGTCCCCATCAGGGGGGCGCCATGGGCGCTCTTGCACCTGATTGGGCTCAACACCAGAGCGAACCGCCGGCGGCTCGGCCACCGCCCAACACCGAGGAGGAAACCCGACTCGACAGCTTGAAGCCCCTGCTTGCGGGAAACACGCCGTTGACCTGCCGGCTCTTCAGGGCGATCTTCGAGCACATGCTCGGGTTCGCGCTGCAGTCCGGCGCCCCGCAGGGAGGTGCTTCGCTGGTAAACGACCTTACCGGCAGCAAGGAGCATAGCCGCTCGTTCCTCTCCACCGCTCTGTTCATTCTGGGAGCGGAGGTCGAACGCGACCAGTTGATGTCCTTTATGATGCAGCAGGGACTTTTTGGCATACCCATTTTCGAGCATCTGCTGCAAAACAGAGATTACTGCGAGGCCTTTCACTCCTTCCGGCGTCTCGAACGTGCCTTCATGGGATCACCCGCGGCGGAGGAAGCCCGTCTCCGGAACCGACTCGACACGCTCAACGCGCAATTCGGCGGGAAACCCTATGGCGCGAAGATCTTCGACGCGGATGAGAAAGACAAGGCCCGGATCGATGCTTACCTGGCCGCTGCCGATCTCCTGGAAGCTCTGGCCCTCACGCCCTGGTGCATGAGCCTGAACAAAGCGGTATCCGTCGCCTCCTCAAATTCCATTCGCTCCGCGTCCATCATCGCCAGCCATTTTGAGCGCTTTGGCCGCGGCGAAGTAACCAAAGACCGGGCCAACCAGGAAATTGCCGACCATCTTCTCGCCTTTGCCAGGCAATTCTCCGCGGACACCAAACCGGGATAGGAGAGCGCTGGCCGGCCGTATCTTGGCCGCGACATTCCCCGCTCTTGCCTATCGGGCTCTCCTTCTTCCCGGCATACGTTGCTGCTGTCGGCCTCAGCGCGGCTCTCGCACCCTGGTCAAGCGGCCGATGAGCCTCGCAATCTTGTTGGCAGTCCGCCCACTCCCTTGCTATTACTCCTCCCATGAACCGCCTCCTCTTCGGCGACAATCTCGGCTGGCTCCGCGACACCAGGGAATTCCCCGACGCCTCCGTTGACCTCGAATACCTCGACCCCCCGTTCAATTCCAACGCCGATTACAACGTCCTCTTTCGCGAAGCCTCCGGCCAGGCCAGCCAGGCCCAATTCCATGCCTTCACCGACACCTGGACCTGGGCCGACGCCGCCGAGTTTTACAACCACTTCATTGACTCCTGCCCCAACGTCGCTGTGACGGAGATGATGGAGGCTTTCCACAGCTTTCTCAAAAACTCCCCCATGATGGCTTACCTCGCCATGATGGCCCCCCGCCTCGTCGAGCTCCATCGCATCCTCAAACCCACCGGCAGCCTCTACCTCCACTGCGACCCAACGGCCAGCCACTTCCTGAAGATGCTTCTGGACGCAACCTTCGGCAGCAAACGATTCATCAACGAAATCATCTGGAAGCGCACGAGTGCCCACAACGACCCGGGACGTTGCGGAAAAATCCATGATGTGCTGCTCTTCTACGCGAAAGGCGACACGCACACATGGAATGTAGTTTATACGCCTTACACTCAAGATTACATCGAGGCGGAGTTCCGACCCGATGAGAACGGCAAGTTGGTCAAATATGAAAACCTTACTGCTCCCAGCCACGGGCGGGACAGTGGGAGGGACAACTGGCGCGGGACCACACCGCCTCCATCACGAATGTGGAGCAAGAGTTTGGACAAACGAGAAGAGCTGTTTGCTGCGGGGCGGATTAAGACAACCCCAGACGGTAAACCTATCATGCGCGGGCTCAAGACGCACCTTGAAGACTTGCCGGGCATTCCCTTGCAGTCCATTTGGTCAGACATTCCGCGAGTCGGGAATACTGCGAAAGAACGACTCGGTTACGATACGCAAAAACCACTTGCTCTCCTTGAGCGCATCATCACCGCCAGCAGCAACCCCGGCGATGTCGTCCTTGATCCCTTTGGCGGCTGCGGCACAGCGGCTCACGCGGCGCAAAAGACCGGTCGCCAGTGGATCGCCATAGATGTCACGTACCTCGCCATCAATCTCATCAAGCGCCGCCTCCTCGATGCCTTCGGCGAGGAACTGCAATTTGAGGAAAAAGGCCAGCCCACGGATTTCACCAGCGCGCAACGGCTCGCGGTGCTGGACAAGTTCCAGTTCCAGCATTGGGCGCTCTCGCTCATCGACGCCCGTCCACTCAAGGAAGGCGACGGCAAAGGCGCGGATCGCGGCGTGGACGGCCTGCTTTATTTCTACGACTCCAAGGACGAGCGGCGCAAAATCATCGTCCAGGTCAAAGGCGGTGGCGTGAAGCGCGGCGACGTCGCTACCCTGCTCGGCGACGTGAACAACCAGAAATCGGCCGGCGGAATCCTGCTCACCCTCGAAAAGCCCACCAAGCCCATGCGCGACGAGGCCGCCGACGCTGGCCGCTACCAGTCCAAGCTCTGGCACGACAAAGACTACCCGAAAATCCAGATCCTCACCATCGAAGGCTTGCTGGACAAGACCGAGCGCGTCGATGCCCCCCCGCAGGCCAATCCCTTCGCCAAAGCCCAGCGCGAGTCCACGCCGCAGAAGCAAGCCGACTTGATCTAGAGCGCATAACCGTCGCCCAGCACTTCGATGAAACGCGAAGGGAAAGCTCGGAGCAAGACCCGCCCCCGGCCCACCCCCGGCGGCCTCGCCGCCCAATGGCCCAAAGCCGACGTCATCGTCGGCAATGCGCCGTTCCTCGGCGCGAAACTCCTCAAGCCCGAGCGCGGCCCGGACTATGTGAACACGCTTCGCCGCGCCCATCCGGACGTGCCGGGCATGGCCGATTACTGCGCCTATTGGTTCCGCAAAGCGCACGACCATCTGCCGGCTTGCAGCCCCGACGATCCTTTGGCTGGCCGCGCCGGTCTCGTCGGCACTCCCCGGCGACAACCCCCTCAAAGACGCCCACCGCGGCCCTGGACGCCGCCGTCCTCGCCGCCTACGGCTTCGCCCCGAAAGAAGACCTTCTCGCCCAGTTCCTCGCCCTGAACCTCGACGTCGCCGCCCGCATCGCCCGCGGCGACCCCGTCACCGCCCCCGGCGTGCCCACCAATTACTCCGACCCTGCCAAATTGGTGACGGAAGATTGCACCAAGCTTGCCTAACTGGCCCCATTCCCGCGCACCTGGTCCGACGGCTTGAATCGGGGGTTGGGCCGAACCGCCGCGGACCCCACCCGCCCCCTCTGCAATCGGAGCGCTTTGGCGGCTTCTTTCAGGCGGCTTCTTCCAGTTGACCGCTTTCGCTGTCCTGCATATACTTCCTTCCGATACGAAGTAAAACTAGGAATTAATTCCCAGTTTGCCCATCATTATCCGCTTACTGGGAAATCTTTCCTAACCAATAATAGTTAGGCCAGTTCCTGTATTTATGGCAGACTATTCCAGAACGGTCTTGTGTGGCGCCTGTGGAAAGGATAATCCGTGGGACGTTACAAGATGTCAGGTGTGCGGTGCGCCGCTTTCAGATTCACCGCAGTACGTTCAACCTCCCGCGTCAGACCACGGCACAAGCTGGAGGTCATTTTCCTGTTGTCCAAGCTGTTTTTGTAACCAACCCGGCACACGAATCAAGAAGTGTAGCGGGTGTGAAAAGGTGTTCTGTGAGGTTTGCGGGAATTATCACACATGTTACGCATTCGGGAGTCACGAAGGGGAATTTAGATACATGTCTTTTGGAGAGAACATTTTAGGACGCGTCGGAGGAGACAGGTGATATGAGACTGTCTCCTAACGAACAAAGATAGCATTGAGCGGAGCGCGCCACAGATGATCGGATACAACCAGGACGTAATCGCGCGGAGCCTCGATGCTATCAGGGGTTGGACGAGCCCGGGGAGCTTCCCTTGCCTTTTGCTTTTTATCCCGAGTGGTAGCAATAGGTTACGAAGAATGACCGTGAGGCCAAATCCCGGAACCGGGCCGAGTATGGCCAAAGTGGGCTGGACAGTCCAGAGCGCGTTCTATGGCCGAAACAGCCACTCCAACAGAGAAAGCAGCCCTATCCCTTGCCGCGAAGCGGCTCAGTCCAACAAGCGCCTGGAGCCGACGCGGTTGGCGCTTTCTGTTTATTCCTGCGCCTGGGGCCGCGCGGCTCAGGCGCAGCGTTAGGCGACATTGCCATGCACTTTTTGAACGACACAACTCTTGAAGCAATCGTTGGGCAGGATGTGACGGTTGTGGTTGATACCAAGAGGCAGCAGGTTTCCACCATCACCGCCAAGGCGTTCTTGCAAGATGGGCGGTTTTTCATTGATTGCGTTCCAGCGTTGCGCCGGAAATATGTCACGCCAGTTCCAGACGACGCGATTATTTCGTCGTCAGACCGACCCGACAAGCCGTGGCGATACGGCATTATCATTCGGGCGGAGAGTGATGCAGGTAAGTTCATACAGAGGTTACTTGATGCTAAGACCATTTCCAACAACTGAGAGCAGGCGCTTTGGCCGCGGCGAAGTGATCAAAGACCGGGCCAACCAGGAAATTGCCGACCATCTCCTCGCCTTTGCCAGGCAGTTCTCCGCGGATACCAAACCGGCATAACTCAGCATTGCCCCCGCGCCTGGTTTTCCTGTAAAACCTCCCCATGCCGAGCCGGGAAAAACTCGCTGAATTTGCCGCGTGGTGCCGGAAAAACATCACCGGCGACGAAAAAGGCCAGGCCCAGATCTTTCTGGATCGCCTCTTTCAAGCCTTTGGCCAGCCCGGTTGTTTGGACGTCGGCGGCGCCACCGAATTCCGCCTCCGCAAATCCGACCAGGACGGCGGCGGCGCCGCCTTCGCCGATTATGTTTGGAAACCCGTCGTGCTCATCGAAATGAAAAAGCGCGGCCAGAACCTCCAAAAACACTACCGCCAGGCCTTCGATTACTGGACCCGCCTCGTTCCCAACCGCCCCCGCTTCGTTGTTCTCTGCAACTTCGACGAGTTCCGCGCTTACGACTTCGATACCGACCTCGACACCCCCAAAGACACCCTCGCCCTCGCGGATTTGCCGGAACGTTGGGGACCCCCTCGCCTTCCTTGCCCCCGGCTCCCGCAAACCCACCTTCGTCAACGACCGCGAAAGCGTCACCCGTCAGGCTGCCGATTGTCTCGCGGACAGTTTCAAGAAACTCGTCCATCGCGGTGTCGAACGGCCAACCGCCCAGCGTTTCATCCTCCAAATGCTCGTCGCCCTCTTTGCCGAGGACATTGATCTCCTGCCCCGCTATTTTGTCACCCGGGTCCTCGAGGATTGCAGCTCCCCCGCCAGCGCCTACGACCTCCTCGGCGGATTGTTCGAGGCCATGAACACCAGCCCGCCGGTCTCCGGCGGCCGGTTCAAAGGCGTCAGCTATTTCAACGGCGGCCTCTTTGCCCACCCCGCCCGCTGTCGGAAAATGGCGACGGATAGAAGGTGGAAGGATGCTTGGAAGCGGGTGTCTTTCTGAAACTTGAGTTTCGCTTCTCGCGCCAAGAATAACGGCTTGCCCACGTTCCGCCTTTGCCTCAGGATTGGCCAGTTATGAGGCCAAAACGAACAGGACATTCCATCAAGTGGCCCCTCAAATCCGCACTTGCGGCGTTGATCCTGGCATCCGCATCACTTGTTGAGGCGCAGACCTTACAGACGCTCTGTTCATTCAACTCCACCAATGGGGCGTATCCGTATGCCGCACTTACGCTGGGCAATGACGGCAACTTCTACGGCACAACAGAGCAAGGGGGTAGCAGCGGTTACGGAACGGTGTTCAGAATGACGAGCGGCGGTACGCTGACCACGCTGATTTCTTTCTCCGGCACTAATGGGGCGAATCCTTACGCTGCGCTGACGTTGGGCAATGACGGTAATTTCTACGGCACGACTTTCGGCACGACGCTCGTTGAGGGCGGCAGCAGCGGTTACGGAACGGGGTTCAATGTGACGACCAATTATGGGACAGTGTTCAGAGTGACGACCAATGGTACGTTGACCACGCTCTATTCGTTCAAGGGAGGAAACGATGGGGCGAATCCTTATGCGGGGCTGACGCTGGGCAATGACGGTAATTTCTACGGCACGGCTTTCGGCGGCGGCATCACTAATTCCACACACCGTGAGGGCATGGGGACGGTTTTCAAAGTGACGACCAATGGTGCATTGACCACGCTGGTTGCTTTCAACTCCACAAACGGCTCGTATCCGCAAGCTGCCATGACCCTCGGCAACGACGGCAATTTCTACGGTACGACTTCGACTTATGGTGGCTACAATGGCGTTTATGGGACGGTGTTCCGAATCACGACCAATGGTGCATTGACCACGCTGGTTGCTTTCAATTACACCGATGGGGCGTATCCCGTCGCCGCGCTGACGCTGGGCAATGACGGCAATTTCTATGGCACGACTTGGTGCGGCGGTACCAGCGCCTATGGTTGGGGGACCGTGTTCCAAGTCACGACCAATGGTGCATTGACCACGCTGGTTGATTGCGACTGGGATAATGAGGCGTATCCCGTCGCCGCGCTGACGCTGGGCAATGACGGCAATTTCTATGGCACGTCTCTTGAGGGCAGCAGCGGTTATGGGTCCATGTTCAGAGTGACGACCAATGGTGCATTGACCATGCTGGGTTCATTTGCCTCCACCAATGGGGCTTATCCATATGCGCGGCTCACGCTGGGTAGTGATGGCAATTTTTACGGCACGACATCTGGCATCGGTCCCGGCGGATACGTCGATGGTATGGGGACCGTGTTCCGTTTGTTGCTTCCGCCAGTCATCACCGTCCAGCCGCAAAGCCAGACGAATAATGCTGGCGCGACAGTGATATTTCTCGTCAGTGTGGCGAGTCCTAATCCGTTAGGTTATCAGTGGCAAAAGGACGGCACAAATCTTGTGAATGGCGGCAACATGTCTGGCGCAACCACAAACCCACTGAGCATCACGGCCCTATCAGACAGCGATGCCGGAACTTATTCGGTCGTTGTCACCAATTCGAATGGAAGCGTGACTAGTTCCAATGCGACCTTGATGGTGATAGACCCGCCGGTCATCACGGCACAGCCGACTAATCTGCTGGTGTTGCTGGGAACCAACGCCGCCTTTGGCGTCTCGCTCACCGGCACGGCCCCATTGCGTTATCAATGGCGGCTCAACGGCACCAACATTCTTAACGCCACGAGTGCCATTTACGCAATTCCCTCGGTCAGGACGAACAATGCCGGGAATTATGCCGTGGTAATCAGTAATGCGGCGGGCAGTGCCACGAGTTCCAACGCCGCGTTGACGGTGGTATTGTCGTCCAATAGCCAGACCAATTATGCGAGCAGCATGGCGACGTTCACCGCCACCGCGTTCAGCCCCGAATCGTTGAACTACCAGTGGCAAAAGAACGGCACCAATCTCGTGGAGGGCGGCAGACTTTCAGGCACAACCAACAGCACGTTGACCATCGCCAGCGTTTCGGATGCGGATGCGGCAAGTTACAGTGCGGTCGTGAGCGATGCCTACGGCGACGTGTCCACCTCCAAGGCGGTGCTGACGGTGAACGACCTGCCGTTCATTGCCTCACAGCCGCAAAGTCAGGCTGTGTTAGCCGGGAGCAACGTAACGTTTAACGTCACCGTCTATGGCGCGCCTCCCTTT
>Ga0224558_1001683_pt1 | contig 22251 bp, 12 predicted proteins | sample 714S32024metaG_FD_180682 | JGI IMG/M metagenome (GOLD analysis project Ga0224558, IMG submission 180682) | Peat soil microbial communities from Stordalen Mire, Sweden - 717 S3 20-24 | ecosystem: Environmental > Terrestrial > Soil > Wetlands > Peat | place: Sweden: Norrbotten County, Stordalen...
GCTGGTCGAAACTGTTTATTCCCACTCTTCGCGAGGCCCCGGCAGACGCCGAAGTGGCCAGCCACCGCTTTCTCGTCCGCTCGGGCTACATCCGCCAGCTTGGCGCGGGCATTTACAGCTACCTCTTTCTCGGGCAGCGGTCGATCAACAAGATTATCGGAATTGTGCGCGAGGAGATGGACCGCATCGGTCAGGAGTTCTACCTGCCGGCCATTCATCCGCGCGAAGTGTGGGAGCAGAGCGGACGCTGGACGGGCATGGGCGACAACATGTTCCGCCTCAAGGACCGCAAAGGCGCGGATCTGTGCCTGGGCATGACGCACGAGGAGATCATGACCACGATCGCGCGCGGCGAATTGCGCAGCTACAAGCAGTTGCCGCAGATCTGGTATCAGATTCAGTCAAAGTTTCGCGACGAGCCGCGGCCCAAGTCGGGACTGCTGCGGGTGCGCCAGTTCACCATGAAGGACAGCTACTCCTTTGATATTGACAAGGCCGGACTAGACAAGAGCTTCGATCTGCACGATGCGGTTTATCGCAGGATTTTTACGCGCTGCGGGCTGAAGTTTGTGGCTGTCGAGGCGGATTCGGGCGCGATGGGCGGCTCGCAATCGCAGGAGTTCATGGTCTACACCGACGCGGGCGAGGATCTAATTGCAAGCTGCCCGGTGTGCGGCTATGCGGCAAATCTGGAAAAGGCGACTTCGCGGCTGGAGCCTGTCGCGGAGATGGAGCCGACCGGAGACGGCAAACCGGAGCTGGTCTCTACGCCGGGCTGCGGAGCGATTTCTGATGTGGCTGCGTTCTTCAAGATTTCCCCGGCCTCGGATATCAAGTGCGTGGCCTACATGGCGCTGAAGCGGGGCGCGGCAGGCAAACCAGACACGTGGCACGGCGTGGCCGCGTTTTTGCGCGGCGACCACCAGGTGAATGAAACGAAACTTCTCGGAGTAGTTGGAGCTGCGGATCTGCGCACCATGCAGGTCGAGGAGTTGGATCGGTACTTCAACGGCCCGGCGGGCTTCCTCGGGCCAGTGGGGCCCACGCCCGACGCCGAGCCGCTGGAAGAAGGCTTGACGGTGGTGGTGGACAAATCGCTCGACGGCCGCAGGAATCTGGTCGCCGGCGCAAATAAGCTCGACTACCACCTGCGCAATGTGACACCAGGGCGCGATTTCTCGTGGACGCTCATGGCGGAAATTCGCAGTGTGAACGAAGGCGAGGGCTGCCCAAAGGAAGGCTGCAAGGGCAAGCTGGTCGTCGGCAAGGCGGTCGAAGTCGGCCACATCTTCAAGCTCGGCTACAAGTACTCCGAGAGCATGGGCGCGCGCGTGCTCGACCCGAACGGCAAGGAAGTGACGCCGATCATGGGCAGCTACGGCATCGGCATCGAGCGCATTCTCACCGCGGCCGTGGAGCAGTCGAATGACAAGAATGGCTTCTGGCTGCCGGCTTCGATTGCGCCTTTTACGGTGGTGGTGACGGTGACGAATATGGGCGATGCGCTGCTCAAGGAGACCGGAGAGAAACTGGCCGCTGAACTGGAAGCCGCAGGCCTCGACGTGCTGCTGGATGATCGGGACGAGCGCGCGGGCGTCAAATTCAAAGACGCGGACCTGGTGGGCATTCCCTACCGCGTCAATGTGGGCAAGAAAGCTGCTGAGGGTAAGGTCGAGTTGGTGACGCGAGCGACGTCAACCAGCGTGGATGTCGCGCTGTCTGATGTGTTGGCGCTGGTGAAAGAGCGCGTTGAGGAAGATGCGCTGCTGTTAACGGTAGGAGCGTAACAACGCGTATTCGGATTCATGCTTTCCCAGGTTTCAAAATCGAGACCTGGGGCACCCGATCTTTTACCGACCACTGTTCACTGCATTTGAAGGAGCGGCGATGGCATTGACGATCAGGTTTCCAAGGCTTTCGGGCAAGCATCCCTGGAAGGTGACGCTGTTGCGCGCGGGGCTGCTGGCAATTGCGACTGCTGCTTTAGTGTTTTTTGTTGTATTTGGCTATTTGTACGTCAAATATCAGCACGTTGTTGACGACCGCCTGAAGCAACCTATCTTTGCTTCGACCGCCAAGATCTTTGCCGCGCCGCGCGAGGTGCGTCCGGGACAAAAGCTGACAATCCGCCTTATCGCAAATGAACTGCGCGAGGCCGGCTATTCGGTCGACGGCGCCGCGCAAACCTCTGAAATGGGAACCTACAAGGAAGGCGTGCAGGCCATCACCGTGCATCCTGGGACGCAGTCGTACCACGCGCAGGACGGCGCGGTGATTCGTGTCGGCGCGGGAGTTGTGGACTCGATCACCGATGATCATGGACAGGCGCTATCGAGTTACGAACTGGAGCCGCTGCTCATCACCGGCCTGAGCGACGATCCCAACCGCACCAAGCGCCGCCTGCTCACCTACGACGAAATTCCTCCCAACCTGATGCAGGCCGTACTGGCCATCGAGGACCGGCGCTTCTTTGAGCACAGTGGCGTGAACTATTGGCGGCTGATGGAAGCCGGGATTCGCGACCTGACCACGGGCCAGAAGCAACAGGGCGGCTCGACGCTGACCATGCAGTTGGCGAAAAACTTCTTTCTCTCGCCGGAGAAGCGCTTCAAACGGAAGCTCATCGAGATCATCATCACTTTCCAGCTCGAACACCGGTTCAATAAAAAGCAGATCTTCGAGATGTACGCCAACGAGATCAACCTGGGCCAGCGCGGCAGCTTTTCCATCGACGGATTCGGCGAGGCTTCGCAGTCCTACTTCGGCAAGGACGTGAGCCAGCTCGATCTATCCGATTGCGCGCTGCTGGCGGGCATGATTCAACGGCCAAATTATTTTTCGCCCTTCCGCCACGGAGACCGGGCCATCGACCGGCGAAACCTGGTGCTGGATTCGATGGTTGAAACGGGCGCCATTACCAAGGATCAGTCGGAGCGCGCCAAGGCGGAACCGCTGCACCTGGGAACGCTAAGCGTGGACGCCAGCGAAGCGCCGTATTTTGTTGACCTGGTGCATGACCAACTGATGCAGAAGCTGGGCGAGCGCGACTTCAACCGCGAGGGCTTGCGCATCTATACCTCGCTCGATCCCGATCTGCAACGGGAAGCGACAGCGGCGGTGGAGGCCACGGTTCATGTGGTGGATGCGCAGGTCGACAAGCTCCACGCACGCGACAAGAAGCTCGGCATACCTTATATCTATCCCCAGGTGGCGCTGGTGGCGCTGAATCCGCACACCGGCCAGATATTGGCGCTGGTGGGCGGGCGCAACTACGGCAATTCGCAGTTGAATCATGCGGTAGCAAAACGGCCCACCGGCTCAATCTTCAAGCCGTTTGTATATGCGGCAGCCTTCAATACCTCCATCCAGGGCACCATGCTGACCGGCCAGACCAAGCTATTCTCGCAGTTGACTATGCTGAGCGATCAGCAGACCACTTATGACCTGGGCACATCGCAGGAGTACACTCCGCGCAACTACGAGGGCGTGTATCACGACCAGGTAACGGCGCGGTACGCGCTGCAGCAATCGCTGAACAACGCCACCATCGGTTTGGCCGGCATGTTGGGCTTTGATCAGGTGGCCGCGCTGGCGCGCGATGCCGGCATTAAAGGCGTGCGTGGAACCCCCTCGATGGCCATCGGCTCTTACGACGCCACGCCAATCGAGATGGCCGGCGCCTATACGATTTTCGCCAATAACGGGGTCGGCCTGGAGCCATGGATGTTGGCGAGCGTGCGCACGTCAACGGGCGACGTCGTTACCGACTACACGCCCAGTTCCAAACAGGTGTTGGACCCGCGCGTAGCCTACCTGACCACCAACATGCTGGAGAACGTGATCAACCATGGCACGGGCGCCGGAGTGCGCGGCATGGGATTCACGGCACCCGCCGCAGGCAAGACCGGCACCAGCCACGATGCATGGTTCGCGGGCTATACCAGCAACCTGCTGTGCATTGTGTGGGTGGGCAACGACGACTACACGGACATAAAGATTGAGGGCGCTCACGCTGCCGCTCCCATCTGGGCGGAGTTCATGAAGAGAGCGGTTGCGCTGCCGCAGTACTCTGACACCAACGTATTCACGGCGCCTGAGGGTGTGCAAATCGTAAGCATTGACAAGGTCAGCAACCTGCTCAGCGACGCCACTTGCCCCGACAGCGCCGATATCGCCTTCCTTGACGGCACCGCGCCGACCGAAACCTGCGACCACCCGGAAGACCACCGCAGCCTGCTGCAGAAGATCTTCGGAACGGGCAAGAGCGCGAATTAAAGGCTAGGAACGCGACTCATGCGACACAGAGAGCGCCGGAAGATGTTCTATAGTTCCTCTACCGTGCTGATTGGTGAAGCGTGCCATTTTGGCAGACAGGCCGCTTCCAGCAGATCCTTTGAAGCAGGAAAACCTGCACCCCGACATTCAATGCAGGTGATATAATTTCAGCGATTTACCGCAACTTTCGATACCGTAACGGGTTTGAATGTGGAAATATTGTTGGTACAAACGGCTGTCGTGAGGTGAAAGATGAAGAGTGCTAAGCGCGCGAGCAGAATCCTGCTCTGGGTTTCAGTTCTGTTGTCGATTCCCGTGTTGGCAGTTGCCTTGGGCCCACAATACAAACCCGCCCCGGCAACGGCCTATCACCCGGCTCCAGCACCGCCGCGCCCGGCTCCGGCCTATCACCCACCGGCTCCGGCTTATCACCCACCGGCTCCGGCCTATCACCCGGCTCCTCCGCCATCGCGGCCATCCTACAATCCTCCGCCTGCGCAGCCTTATAGTCCGCCCAGCGGCGGCAGCGGCGCAAGGCCATCGAACCCGAGTCCGTCGGCCCCGGTGCACACCTATACTCCGGGCGTCTATCCGAACGGAAATACATCGGGGCCAAGGAATTCTCCGGGCGGAACAACCTACACCCCGCACGTCTATACTCCGGGGTCCTCCGCCGCAACTCATCCATCCGGCAGCACCGGCGTCAGCGGTGAAGGTGTGCGGACATCCAATGGGGTAACCACTTACACCCCTCATGCCTCGACCGGGACGAGCTATACCCCGGCAGCCCCTCCCGCCTCAGGAGGCAACGCTTCCACACCAGCATCAGTACCCGCTGCGGGCGGCAACTCCTACGCTCCGCGGAACCTGTCGCCGGCAAGCGCGACCGGCGGCGCAACTCATGCCGTCTACAGCGTCCCGGCATCCGCAACGGCCGGCAAGCCAGGGGCAGGCAACTCTACGCTGGGGCCGGTTGGATCGCAATCCGTGCTGCATCAGGTGAACACCGCGCGCGCCGACATGAACGGCATCAACAAGCGGTCGATCCCTCCGGGCCAGGTGGCCGTTCATCCAGATAAGAGCCTGACTGTGACCGCAACCAATGGACGGCAGTTCAATCTGCGCCCCAACGGAACCCTGGCCTCTTTCAGCGCGCACGGGCAGAGCGCTTCATTCCGCGCGGATGGACATCTGGCCTCCCTGCATACGCCCACTATGGACATCGCGCACGGCCCGCACGGACAAAGGACTGTAATCAGCGAGCGCCCCGATCACAGCAGACTGGTCTCGACCGGCGCGCACCGCGGGTATCTCGAGCGACCTGTCACCTTCAACGGCCACAGCTATATGCAGCGGACTTACATGAACGGGGGCCATACCTTCACGCGCGCGTACTCCGGCTACCAATATCACGGGAGGATTTTCTACAACTATCTTCCGTTCTACTTCTACGATCCGTTGTTTTACGGATGGGCCTATTATCCGTGGGACAGCATGGCGGCATACACGTGGGGATGGATGGGCGCGGCCTGGTTCGGCTGCGACTCAGGATATTTTGGCCCATCGAACACGTACCGGAGCGGAGCCTACTGGCTGACGGACTACTACCTTGGCGGGACGCTGGCCGCGGACTTCGATGCCGGCGCTCAGGGAGCCTGCCCTGACACTAGCGGGGACACGGGAGGCGGAAGCGCCCCCGGTGGTGACGATATGCAGGCGGGCGACGAGGCTTATGCTCCGGCCGATACGCCCATCACTCCGAAGATCAAGCAGATGATCGCCGAAGAGGTGCAGCAGCAGTTGGCCTACGAGAACGCCGCGGCGGCAAAGCCGGATGAAGCGCCCGCGATCGACGGCCTGCCGCAGGTGATGACACCCAACCATTTATTTGTGGCGAACCATGCCCTCAACGTAACCACAGCGGATGGGCTGCAGTGCATGCTTTCGGCTGGAGACACAATCAAACTGGTAGCCACTCCTCCGGGCGACGCAACTGCGGCAAACCTGATTGTGGTCAGCAGCCGAAAGGCAGATTGCGCAGCGGGCGTGACTGTGAATGTGCCGCTCGAAAGCCTCCAGGAGATGCAAAACAACTTCCGCGCCCAACTGGATTCCGGCTTGCAGACATTGCACACGCAGCAGGGTAAAGGCGGATTGCCCGGCGCACCTTACTCGGCCATTGCCCCGCCGCCCCGGCCATCGGATGAGCCTCCGGCGGACAACGAGAATGTGGAATCGCTGCTCGATGCCCAGCAGCAACAAGCCAATCAAACCGAAACCAGCGTAACTCAGTCGGCCTTCGCCGCCAGCCCGCAGGCTCACTAAGACAGCCCAAAGCGCTGATAGTTCCACGGCGGAAGCAAGGAGAAATCCCCTGCTTCCGCCTTTGCCATGGAAGAAAGGCAAAATCATGAACATGAGAAAGTTGCTTATAGCGTGCCTTCTGTGCGGCATCGCTTTCACGCTTTCGGCGCAGCAGCCTGTTCCGCCACCGCCCAAGCCCGTACCCGACGGTCCCACGCTCGCTGCGACCATGCAGTTTATCCAGACCAAATTGCAAGAACGGGGAAGGCTGAACTTTGCCGTCTATACGCACGACAATGCCGATGGGAAAGACTATATTGATCAGTACAGCGGCGAGCCCAGCAACTTTCAAGCCGATGCCGCGACCTGCAAGATCAGCTATCACAGGAATCTCAAAAAGAATGGCGCTGTGCTGGCGGATAGCGACGTCTCGTTCAACCTTCACGATGTTCAGGACCTGGTGGTAATGCCGGCCGAGCAGGAGATGAAGCGGAGTTATGCCGGTGCCGGACACCCCACATGGGAAGTGCGAGTCGATCCGGCGATGTTTCTGGTTGTGGCGCGAGGAGCCGGGAATCAAAGCACCGGCTTCTACTTTCTCGACGAAGATATGGCTAACCGAATCGCAAAAGCTATGGTCCACGCGGTCGAGCTTTGCGGCGGCGGCAACAAAGATCCGTTTTAAGGAGTGCCTTGATGAAGAACATTTCTCGCCTATTGTTTGTCGTCTGTTCAGCGTTTCTATTCAGCGGCCTGGCGGTTGCGCAGTCGTCCAAGCCAGCCCCCAGCGGACCATCGCTGGCGACGACTATGCAGTTCCTTCAAGAGAAGTTGAACGAACAGGGCAAGCTGAATTGGGCGACCCATTATCATGACAGCGCCGATAATACGAATTGGATCTATCAATTCAACTTCGAGGCCAGCAAAGTGGTTGCCGATGCTGCGGCCTGCACCATTGCCTATCACTACATCATCGTCCGGGACGCCGTTCAAATCTCCGATAGCGACGCTTCGTTTAACCTGCACGATGTGCAGGACCTGACGCTGAGCACGGGCGACCAGCGCCAGAACAAGAATGATGTGGCCGCCGGGCACCCAACGTGGGATGCGAAGGTCGTTCCGCCCGTTTTCGACCTGATTGTGCGTGGGAAGGAGAATGCGGAGTTCTACTTCTTCTTTTTCGATGAAGACACAGCTAACCGTGTCACTAAAGCTATGGGCCATGCAGTGGAATTGTGCGGCGGCAGCAGAGGTTCGTTCTAGGCGAGCTAGAACGCCATGAAAGGCGGATCAGGGTCTAGACCACCCGCCGCAGGCCGGGCATACGGACCAGGGGATCGGCTGCCAGCCAGCAGCCGATGCAAGCCAACAGGCCGACGACGCCCCATTTGACCAACGCGGGTGCGACCCAGCCGCGCAGCAACAGACTAATGCCCACCAGCACAACAGGATGAATGATGTAGACCGCATAGGCGCGGCGGTTAAGCCACGCCCAAAGCGCCGAGGGTTGGTTCATGCACGCGCGGAAAACCAGCAGCCAGGCGGCGATCAGGCCCCAGGCAACGAACGGCTCCCATAGCGCATAGAAAATCGCGGGCCAGGAAAGGCCGCCGGTGAAGTTGGATTTTCCAGGACCGTTCAAAGCGACGGCGGCCATCATGCCCGCAGGCAGGAGGGGCCAGACGAAGACCAGAGCGACGATCCCAGCCCGCGCATTCTTCCAGCCGAGCTGCCGCAGCCAGTCATGGCGCCAGGCGGCAATGCCCATCGCAAAGAGGAAGATGTAAGTGGCAAAGTAGCCGAGCTGCAGGCCGAAGACGTTCTCGCCGGCAGGAACGAACTGGCGAATGGCGAGCGCCGCGGCGCCCACGCCGAGAGCGCTCAGCAACCACCAGCGATGCGCAGGGATCGGCATGGGCGCGCGTTGGGATTGGGAGAGCGCTGATCCGAAGACCGCCCGCCAGGCGCAATAGGCAAGGCTGAAGAGCAACAGCGCCTGTGTGAACCAGAGTGGGCCATTGATGAACTGCTTGTTGCGCCAGAGCCAGGCGATGCAAGGCCAGAAACCGTCTCCCTGCGCGAAATTCACCATCGCTGCAGTCAGCGGCCCCAGAATCAGGCCGAAGGCCAGCAAGGGCAGTCCGAGGCGCAGAATGCGGTCGGCGATGAAGCGTGCGTAGCCCTTGCGTTCCAGCGAGGCAGGCGTGAAGTAGCCTGCCAAGAGGAAGAAGAAGCCCATAAAGTAAGCTTGGCTGGTGACGACGAACAGGGTCAGCAGCAGGCTGGAGGGTGCCCCGGAGGGTTTGAGCTCGTGGTAGAACCAGCCGCCGATGGAGCCGTAGGTGATCGCAGTGTGGAATACGACGACCAGAGCGGTCATCACGGTGCGGAGACGGTCGATGTAGAGGTCGCGCGAGGCCATGAGCCATCATACGGTCCGGCCGCGAATTTTGATTCACGGCCGAATCGTTCACAACAAGAAATTAATACTTGACGATGGCGGTGAAGGAATCTGGCTTGAGACTGGCGCCGCCCACTAGTGCTCCGTCAATCTCTTCCTGGCCGATCAGCGATGTGGCATTGTCCGGCTTGACGCTGCCGCCGTAAAGAATGCGCATCTTGACCGCAACGTCCGCGCCCAGCAGTTTGGCCACTTCAGCGCGGATGATCTTGTGCGCATCGACGGCAATCTCCGGCGTAGCGGTCTTGCCCGTGCCGATGGCCCACACCGGCTCATAGGCAATCACGATGGGCGCGGCAGCCTCGGCCGTGATGCCGGCAAAGGCTCCGGTAATCTGCGTCTTGAGCACCTGTGCGGTCTTGCCTGCCTCGCGCTCGGCCAGCACTTCGCCCACGCAAACCACGGGAATCAGGCCGTGCTTCAACGCAGTGTGAAGCTTCTTGTTGACAATTTCGTCGGTCTCGGCGAAATATTGGCGGCGCTCTGAGTGGCCGATGAGCGTGTGCGTTCCGCCCACAGCCAGGAGCTGGCCCACCGAAGTTTCGCCGGTGTAGGCGCCCTCTTCGGCAAAGTGGATGTTCTGCGCGCCGACGGAAACATTGCTGCCTTTGGCGGCGGCAATCACCGTGGGCAACAGAACCGGCGAGGGAAACAGGGCGATCTCGTCGCGCGTGTGCCCGGCAACGAGGGGCAAAAAGGCATCAACAAAAGCCTTGGCTTCGGCAGGCGTCTTGTACATCTTCCAATTAGCGGCAATGAGTGCTTTACGGGCCATTTTTTCGAAACTCCTCTGGATGATTTTAGTGGATGAAATTGCGGCAGGGGGTGACGGCGGGCACAGTGCGGCAGAAATCGAGAAACTGTGGCGAATGGAAAGCTTGCATGCCTAGTCTTGAGATCCTAATGCCAGAACGGCCGTCAAATCGGATGGCACTTCTCCATTGAGAAAAGCAAATCGATGATCGGAGTCGCCCAAATCCATTGTGAAGTGGTACCAGACGCCGTCTTGAAGGATGCCCATATTCCAGGGACCGGAGACCGAGTCAGAAAACTGCCAGACAATGTGGTAACCGTCTTCGTTGGTAAAGCCTTCGTTGTCTGCTTGAATGATGGCTTCTCCACGCTCCCAGAGCGCCGAGCGGAGGGCGTGCAGAGCGTTGCCGCCTTCCACCGTCTCCGCTCCTTGCAGGTGCTGAAACGCGTAGATCATTTTGACTTCGGCCAGATATTCCGCAAGCCATTGAACGCCGCTTTCCGGCTTGCAACCCTGGATTTCGTCGATGGATTCCGCGACTTCGTCCTGACCGATTGAACCCGCGCTGACGGGGTTGCGCTCGATCAAAGCGACCTCGACGTCGTCCGCGCTGGAAAGCAGAAGAGTCTCCCACTCCTCCTCGCTTCCCTCTTCGATGGTCAGTTTGTACTCTGAATGCTCTGCCTGAATCAACTGCGCAAGTTCCTCAAAGGAAGGGAACTCTTCATCTTTCGACAAGACTCGCGTGTAGTAACCCATTCTGTTTCTCCGGACCCGGAAAATGAACTGGCCCGGATGATAGCGTCCGGGCCAGTTAACTTCGATTCTTGAATTGCTACTTGTCGGTCAGCGCTTCAACCCCCGGCAGCTTCTTCCCTTCCAGGAATTCAAGCGAAGCGCCGCCGCCGGTGGAGATGTGAGTGATCTGGTCGGCAACGCCGGCCTGGTTGATGGCCGAGACCGAGTCGCCGCCGCCGATGATGGAAATGGCTGTTCGGTTGGCCGCAACGGCATGGGCTATGGCGTTGGTGCCCACGGCGAAGCGCGGAAACTCGAAGACGCCGGCCGGACCGTTCCAGACGATGGTGCGAGCGGTCGAGACCACATCCTCGATGGCAGCGATGGATTTGGGACCGATGTCGAGGCCCTGCCAGTCAGCGGGAAAATTGACCGAGCAATCCCACGGCTGGGTTTTGGCGTCGGCAGCGAACTTGTCAGCCAGAATGTTATCGATGGGCAGCAGCAGCTTGACGCCTTTGGCCTTTGCCTTCTCAATAGCGGCCTTGGCCATGTCGATCTTGTCTTCTTCCACGAGGCTCTTGCCGGTGGTGACACCCAGCGCGCGCTGGAAGGTGTAAGCCATTCCGCCAACGATAACCAGCGTATCGACCTTGTCGAGCAGGTTGTCGATTACGTCGATCTTGCCGGAGATCTTGGAGCCGCCGATGATGGCCACGAATGGTTTCTCGGGCGATTCCAGGGCCTTGCCGAGATAGGTAATTTCCTTTTCCATCAGCAGGCCGGCTACCGCGGGCTTGAGAAAGTGGGTGATGCCCTCAGTGGAAGCATGGGCGCGATGGGCGGAGCCGAAGGCGTCGTTGACGTATACATCGGCCAGCGAAGCCAGCGACTTTGAAAATGCCGGATCGTTGGCCTCTTCCTCGGCATGGAAGCGGAGGTTCTCCAGCAGTAGCACCTGGCCGGACTCAAGCTGGCGCGACATTTCGCTGGCGACTTCGCCAATGCAATCGGGTGCAAAGGCTACGTTGACATCTTCGCCCAGCGACTTGTCGAGCAGTTCGCGCAAACGGTGAACCACTGGGCGCAGCGAATACTTTGGATTCGGTTTGCCCTTGGGACGGCCCAGGTGCGAAGCCAAAATGACCTTGGCCTTGTGCCGGATGGCGTAGACAATGGTGGGTAGCGTGGCCGCGATCCGGGTGTCGTCGGTGATGGTCGAGCCGTCTTCAGTGAGCGGCACATTGAAATCGACACGGATGAAGACCCGCTTGTTGGCCAGATCGATGTCGCGAATGGAGAGCTTGGGCATGGGACGGCCTTCCTTATAGTTCGGTTACGGGGTAATTTTGGGGCCCGATGCGGCGCCGGTTTCAGTGTCGGGAATCACAGCGTCCATTTCGATTTCAACCCGCCAGGCGGGGTCGAGCAACTGGGATACCACGACCATGGTAGCTGCGGGACGAATCTCTGAAAAGTATTCGCCATGTACCAGCCCCACGGCCTCCCAGTCAGCGGCGTTGACCAGGTAAATGCGTGTGCGGACAACGTCCTTGAAAGAGGCGCCGGCCTCAGCCAGCGCCTTTGCGGCAATCTCGAAGATGCGCCGCGTCTGGCCGGCAGCGTCCGGATGTTTTGAGCCAACCGGGGCGGTTCCTGAAAGAAATACGGCGTTGCCCACGCGCACCGCACGAGAAAAACCGATGATGGACTCGAAGGGCGACTTGCCGCTTATGTTCTTGCGCATGGTGTGTGAAAGGCGCGCCGCGGAGTGAACCGCGGCGCACTGGAGTTTACAGGCCCTTCTTCGCCAGGAAGCCGATCAGATCGACCACGCGGCTGGAGTAGCCCCACTCGTTATCGTACCAACTCAGCACCTTGACGCTCTGGCCGACCACCTTGGTCAGCGGCGCATCAACGATTGAGCTGCGTGCATCGCCCTTGAAGTCGGAGCTGACCAGCAGGTTGGTGTCGTAGCCCAGAATGCCCTTCAGTTCGCCCTCTGACGCCTTCTTGAAGGCGGCGTTCAAGGCTTCCGCTGTGATGGGCTTTTCCGCGATGAAGGTCAGATCAACAACCGAGACATTGGGTGTGGGTACGCGGATGGCAAAGCCATCCAACTTGCCCGAGCTCTCCGGGATCACCAGCTTGAGGGCCTTGGCCGCACCGGTCGAGGTGGGAATCATGCTCAAAGCAGCGGCGCGGGCGCGGCGCAGGTCCTTGTGCGGAAAGTCGAGGATGACCTGATCGTTGGTGTAGCTATGGATGGTGGTCATGATGCCGGATACGATGCCGCATGTTTCCAGGATGACTTTGACTACCGGCGCCAGGCAGTTGGTGGTGCAGCTGGCATTGGAGAGGATGTTGTGCTTGGCCGGATCGTATTTGTCCTGATTGACGCCTAGCACGATGGTGAGGTCCTCGTTGGAAGCCGGAGCGGAGATGATGACCTTCTTCACGGTCGCGCCGAGGTGAGCCTTGGCCTTGGTCGCGTCGGTAAAGTGGCCGGTGGACTCGACAACGATCTGCGCGCCGACTTCAGCCCAGGGCAGCTTGGCAGGGTCGCGCTCGGCCCAAACCTTGATCTTCTTGCCGTCGACGGAGATGAAGTCCTCGCCCGCCACGATATCGTTCTTCAGGTTGCCCAGAATCGAGTCGTACTTGAGCAGGTGGGCCAGCGTCGCGGGGCTGGTCAAGTCGTTGACGGCAACAAAATCGATCTCAGGATTGCCAAGCGAGGCGCGCAAGACATTGCGGCCAATGCGGCCGAAGCCGTTGATTCCAACCTTAACTGCCATGTGTGTGTTCTCCTTCATAGTCGGTGAGACTGTGGTTTGAGCTGGTTCAGGCTTGTTCTGGTTCGGCGGCTGAAAACCGCCCTTCAGGCAATTCCACCAAACTCATAATCGTAACATTCAGAGCGACGGAGACGAAATCAAAGCGCGTTTCTTCCCGTTTTTGCGCAGAACTTCTCGCTCCCATAGTCTGCCGCTCCCGATAGAGAAATGTATGTGACGGAATGCACACTATTTGCAGCCTACTCGGGAAGTATGGTATCCCCTTATCAGTACGCACTTGTTGAAGGCGACATGAGAAAACGCTCCAGACACACCCCTAACACCTCCGAATCCACCGGCAAAATCGGCCAGGAACTCCCATCGAATCAACTGCGGCCGCTGGTGCCGCTCTATCCGGACGAGGTTCCGGCAGCGGTCCCGCAGCCCCGTACGCAACGGGCTGAACAACCGCGCCAGACTGAGCCAGGCGCGGCCGACGTGCGACCCCCTAGGCCCGAACGGCACCCGAGGCCGGAATCGCCCGCAAGGCAGGAATGGAATGAGCCCGCTGGCTCGTCGCGCTTCGAACTCGAAACTCAGCCGGATATGCCCTCAGTGGCGCCGGCCGAGCCTGAGGCGGCCGGGCGCTCGCCGCAGGCCCCCAAGGGCTACGTGGTGCTGGCCATCGGCCTGCCCGGCTCGGGCAAAACCACATGGTTTCGGCGGCGCGGCGTCACGCCGTTGTCCAGTGATTTGCTGCGCAACATCCTTTTCGACGATGTGGAGGAGCAGCGCTACCAGGGGCTTGTCTTTTCCACCCTGCGGTCGCTTTTGCGCGCAAGACTGATCGCCCGCATGCCATGGAATTACGTGGACGCGACCAACCTTTCCATCCACGAGCGCCGTCAGTGGATCAAGATGTCAAAAAGCTTCGGCTACGAGGTGCAGGCGGTCTTCTTCGATGTGCCGCTCGAGGTCTGCCTGGAGCGAAACAGCAAGCGCGACCGCTCGGTGAGCGAGGATGTGATGCGTAAGATGGCCGACAGGCTGAAGCCGCCGATCTTTGAAGAGGGCTTTGCCAAAATCACCGTGGTGCGCGTCAAGAGCGCAGGGTGAGCGCGCTCGACTCACGAGATTTTTCGATGCCCTGACCATCTCGCCGGCCCCAAACCTCGGCTCCTGCCCGTTTCTCTCGGGACTGACCCGCCCATTTCGGCGCCTGGCGGGAAGAGCTTTGTCACGGAGCTTTAACGCAGCCTGATCGACGCTTGCGGTCGCTTTTCGCGCGCCGCTCAACCCCGAAGCTGACTCTCGATATTGGCTAACTTATTGAAACTATTGTATTGATTCGGTGTAATCGCACCCGGCAATCAGCCGTCCGCGGCTGGCCCGATTTCCACAGCCTGGCTGCATTTGTCGGGTTGTACCAGATGCGCAGAATTTAACTTGACAACTTTCCGCAGTAGTCGCACAATTCTGGTGTCAGTGGAATCGATACCATTCCGTAGTGGAATCGTTACCGGAAGGCCTGTCGATTCTTGAGGCTGTGCATGGATACCCCGGAATCCGTGCACGGGCAGGCCAGAGAAAAAAGTGCCTGTTCTCCGTGAAATCCATGCACGAGAGGCAAATCAATTTTGGGGCCAATCATAAGCATGTTTTCTGGCTTTACTGTGGAATTGCGGAATGGTTGAGTGTGCTCGCTGGCTCTCTAAAGGGAGCATGACATTTGCTATTGTCGGTCAACTTCAAGGAGGCTGTACATGTCAAAGAATTTTTTCTCCACGCTGGTCTTGCGGGCATCGCGCAAGGCTGCACTTCGAGGGCTGTCGATTGCGGTTTTGGGGGTGCTCGCTCTTCTGCTGCTTCCCTGCCGCATGATGGCCCAGCTTGATACCGGTGGAATCACCGGCACCGTCACAGACCCAACGGGCGCTGTCGTCGTTGGCGCAAGAATTACGCTGACTGCGGACGCCACAAATGTGAAGCTCAATACGGTGTCAACCTCAACCGGCACCTACGTCTTCGATGATTTGAAACCCGGAACCTACAGCATCAAGGCAGAAGGAGCGGGATTCAAGAGCTATGTGATTCATGGAGTTGAGGTCCACGTGCAACAGGTTCGGACCCTTGATATACCTTTTGCTACTGGCAATGTGAGCCAGTCTGTAACCGTCACCGCCGCGGCTCCGCTGCTTGAAGCGGAGAACGCGCAGGTCGGGCAAACCATCACCAATGAGGCCATAAGCGATCTCCCGCTTGTCACCCGCGATTGGGGCTCGCTGGCGCAACTTTCCGCCGGCGTCAGTACTGATGCGCCCGCAAACAGTAGTGGCGGGAATGGCACCGCCGACGCAGGCAGCTCTTCGTCTGCTTATTTCAGGGTGAATGGCGTCGACGAATGGCAAAACGATTTCCGCCTCAACGGCATTAACGACAACATCGAGTTCTATGGCGGCAACTATACCGGGACCAACGCCGCCATCGTGCCGCCGCCTGATGCCGTCCAGGAATTTACGCTGCAGAGCGGCGACTTCAACGCCGAATTCGGACATTCCACCGGCGGCGTCATCAACGCGTCCATCAAATCAGGCACCAACGGAGTACACGGCGACCTCTGGGAGTACGTGCGCAATAACGACCTGAACGCTAACTACTTCTTTAACACGAATTGCAGCGGTGGGGTTTGCACTGCCAAGCCCGTTCCCGAGTATCATCAGAACCTGTTCGGCTTTACGGCTGGCGGCCCGGTTCTTATCCCGCACGTCGTCAATGGCAAGAACCGGCTCTTCTGGTTTGCCGACTACCAGGGAGGCCGCTACGTCCTGCCGGAGCCGGACGGCAATTTAACAGTGCCCAGCAACGGCATGGTCAGCAGCAATTTCACCAACCTGCAGGACAACATCACCTACAACTCCTCGAGCACCTGCAGCGCCGGCGTCACCACCGGCTGCCACACCGACGCGATGGGCCGCGTCTTCTCCAACGGCACCATCTTAGATCCGGCTTCAACCCGCCAGCTTCCGGCCAGCGGTATCGATCCGGTAACCGGACTCACCGGCACGCCGAATGCCTACGTGCGCGATCCGTTCTACAACTGCACCGCGGCGGGCGGCTGCTCCAGCTTCACGGGCAACACCAGGAAGGACTTTACGCAGGACTCCGCCGGCGTCGCCCTCTCCGCCCTCAACGTCATTCCCACCAGCCGCCAGGATCCGAACGCAGTCAAGCTGCTGGGCCTGTATCCGGCGGCGACGGCCCCCGGCCTCGCCAATGATTTCCAAGGCTACGTTCCCATCGAGGACAAAAACACCAACACCTACGACGTTCGCATCGATGCCAACATCAGCCCCAAAGACATCCTGTTCGGCGTCTATGACCGGAGCTACCTGACCGCCAACGTGCCCTCGTATTTCCCGGGGGTTGGCGCGGGCGATAGCGGCGGACGCGTCGACCAGCTGCCGGCCTGGGCCTGGGCGGTCGGCTACACGCGCATCCTCACTCCCACGCTCACCAATGAAATGCACGTAGGCATGGTCCACAGCGACAAGCTCCAGGTATCCGTCTGGGGCAACGACTACGGAAGCGCAGCCTGTTCGGGAACGGTGAATCCGGGTCCGGGTACCTGCAATATCCCCCTCGAATTTGGCATCCAGGGCGTTCCGCAGGTAGCCGGCAACGGAGGCTTGCCTGTCATCTCCATTGGCTCACAGCTCAGGGCACTTGGCGTCGGCAACTACTCGCCCACGCTGCAATATGTATGGAGCCTGGAGGGCGTTGACGCGGTCACCAAGGTCTGGCGCAATCACGCCTTCAAGACGGGCATCCAGGTGGACGACCTGGAAGGCAATATCTCGCAGCCGCCGCAAGGCCGTGGCGACATGAGCTTCAACGGCCAGTACACCGACATTTCCAACAAAAGCACCGGGTTGAACGGCATCAGTGACCTACTGGTGACGCCCATCAACTACGAGTACGGTGTGGGAAATGGCGTGAACCTGGTCGGCGGCCAGAACGGCTTTTCCGCCTCCAACATTCCAGTCACCGACGACCATCGCTGGTATTGGGGCGCTTACTTCCAGGACGATTGGAAGGTCACTCCCAAACTAACGCTGAATCTTGGATTGCGCTGGGATCTGTTCACGCCCTACGACGAAACCCGGGGCTTCCAGTCCAACTTCGTTCCTGCGGGCGGCAATGGAGCCACCGCAAACTTCTACATCCCCAACCAGACTTGCCAAACCCCGCGGGCCACGATCTTTAATACCGTGGCTGCCCTCAGCAATATCAACATCGTGTGCTCTGGAAACCCCGCACTCGGCAACGATCAAAAGACCAACTTCGCGCCGCGTGTGGGGTTCGCCTACAAGCTGCGGCCTACGCTGGTGGTACGTGGAGGCTTCGGCACGGCCTATGGAGCGCTGGGCAACCTCGGTTACGGCGGCACGCTGGGATTGAACTATCCCTTTGGCTACACGCAGACCATCCCCTCTCCCGACTCCAATCACCCGCTGCTCGCCGGATCTTCGAACGCGCCGGCGACCCTGGAAAATACCTTCAATAACTTCAACTTTGCCAATGCGACCGTGCTGCAAAGCCCGACCCCGTACACAACGACAGCGGTTTCTTGCTCCACTCTGCCCCTCAGCACTTGCGTGGGAGGCCAATACATCGGTAGCGACTATCTCGGCGCGACTCTCAATGGCCGCCAGTACAACTACCAGACGCCGATGATACAGACGGAGAACCTGACCGTCGAGGATCAGTTCACGAACCACGACGCGATCCAGATTGGCTACGTCGGTACCCAGGGCCGTCACCTGGATATTCTGGGGACCTCGAACAGCAACTCTGTGATCTTGCCTCCTGGCACCAACACCCAGTTGTATATTCCGTACCCGTACATGGCGCGGAACGGCACCTACGAAACCACGAACGCCAACACCAGCTACAACTCCATGCAGATCACGTATCAGCACCAGATGAGCTTTGGGCTTTTGGTACTCGCCAACTACACCTGGTCCCGGTGCACGGGCGACCAGCACGCGCCGCAGAACTCGGAGTTCAACGCAGGTTACCGCGCCCAGTGGCTCGAGGGGTTCGGTATCAAAGGCGACTACGGCCTCTGCGACGCCGACGCCACCGACCTGTGGCACGCCGCCGCCACCTACGGCCTGCCCTTCGGCCGTGGCAAGCAGTTCGGCTCCGGCATGAACAGGGCCGCGGATCTCATCGTGGGCGGGTGGGAGATCAGCGGCTTCTACACCTTCCAAAGCGGGCAGCCGTTCACGGTCACTTGCCCCGTCGCCACGACGGCCGACTTCGGTTGCGCCGCCAACGTGGTCCCAGGGAAGGGCTTGTATACCGGAGGGCACACAGTCGCCCAATGGCTCAACCCCGGTGCGTTCGCTCCGCCGCCTACGGCTACCCAAGTTGGACAGGTCGATTACTCGCCTCTCGGCACGAGCGGCATCCAGCAGGCACGCGGACCGCACTACAACAACCTGGACACCGCGCTTCTCAAGAACTTCACAGTCACGGAATCGTTCCGCTTCCAGTTCCGCGCGGAAGCCTTCAACACCACCAACACGCCGCCCTTCGCGCAGCCGGGACAGTTGAATTTTCAGGCCGGCAGCTTCAGCAACATTTCGGCCACGAAGAACAGCAACGGGAACAATGGCGCGCGCACGATTCAACTCGCGCTGAAGATGTTCTTCTAGGAAACAAATCCCCGCGTAGCGGGCTCCACACTATCCCCGCATCCGGCGCAGCAATTTGCACCGGGTGCGGGGAAACTAAATCAGGCCACCTATAACTCACTTATTACTTATAAGATTCCGTTTAATTACTCGCTTTGCATTTTGTAACTCAACGACTAACAATTTCGCCTTGCGCAGGCTGACTATTCCTCATTACAAAACAATTAATTCATCGGGCGTTAATTATTGAGATAAGGCTAATCGTCAATGTTCGCGCCACCGTCGCCTTTTGCTCTTGACACCCTTATCAAGCGGGGCATAGCATTTCCCGCAAGTCCACTTCAGCAAAATTCCGGAGGAAGAAACGATGCGGCGTTTAGCGGTGTTTGTTTTTTTTGTAATGCTTGCAGCCAGTGCCAGAGCGCAATTCGATACAGCAACGGTGCTCGGAATCGTGACCGATCCGAGCGGAGCGGTCGTTTCACACTCTCAGGTGGCGTTGCGCAACACGGCCACCGGGGCGCTCTCGACGGCAACTTCCGATGAACGCGGGGAGTTCCGGTTCATTGACGTTCCCATTGGCCCCTATGAGCTGAAGGTGACGGCGCCGGGCTTCCAAGTGGCCACGGCCAAATTCGAATTGACTGTCGGCGCGCACCAGCGCGTGGATATTCCCCTGCGGGTGGGCGCCGCGACCGCTTCGGTAACCACCACGGCCGAGGCCACACAGTTGGAGACCGAATCCAGCGAGCGCGGGCAGGTGGTCAATGAGCGCGAAATTGCCGAACTGCCGCTAAACGGGCGCGAATATTCGCAGTTGGTGGAGCTGACCGCGGGCGTCGTTCCCAGTCCCGCCGAACTGGGCACAAACTACACTCAGCGCGAGGGCTCGTTTGATGTGAACGGCCTGCGCAGCGTCTTCAATAACTATCTGTTAGACGGCTTGGATAACAACTTCTATGGCACCTCCAACCAGGGATTTTCGAACCAGGTGGTGCAGTTATCGCCGGACGCGGTGGCTGAGTTTCAAGTGGTGACTAATAACATGGGCGCGGAGTACGGACGCTCCGGCGGCGCCACCATCAACGTGGTCACTAAATACGGCACCAACCAGCTCCACGGCCGCGTATGGGAGTTCCTGCGCAACACGGATCTGGACGCAAGCGGCTACTTCCTGCCGGATTATGGTGGCAAGCCGTCGCTGCACCAAAACCAGTTCGGCGGTACAGTCGGCGGTCCGCTGAAACAGGACAAGCTCTTCTTCTTCGTTGACTACGAGGGTTTCCGTCAATCCAGCTCCGCCACGCAGGCGTCTACACTGCCCAACGCGGCTGAGCGAGGCCTCAGCCCCACCGGCACCCCTCTCGGCTATTACCTGATTGACGACGTCAACGATCCGAATAATACGAAAGGTTACCTGCCGGTCGACAACCCATGTCCCTACTATGGCCTGAACGGCGGTCCGGATCTCAACCCTAACCCGTGCAACAACAGCACCGAACTCGGAGGCGGCTTGTTGCTCGCCGCAGGCGGCGCCGGCGGCAAGGAATACGCGAACGGCCAGATTCCCGCAGCGGCTGTTATCAATTACGCTGCCACGCTTATGCAAGGTAAGGACAGCAACGGGAATCTCTACCTTCCACCCACCACCAACAGCAACTCATCTAACAACTACATCATCCTCGATCCCGACACTTTCGACCGTGACAAGGGCGACGTGAAGGTGGACTACGACGCGAGCAAGAACCTGCGTCTCTTTACCCGTTACTCGCAGAGCCGGTTCAATGCTTTTGACCCCGGATCCATTGCCGGCACGGCAGGCGCCAACGGTGACGGCCACGTCTATGCCCCGATGATGCAGATCGTGGGCGGCGCTACCTGGACCATCAATTCGAAGTCCTTGCTTGAGGCCCGTTTCGCTTTCTCAAGGATGCAGGCGGGCAAAACTCCTCCGCTGGCCGGCGGACCCAGCATGTTGTCGATGTTTGGCATCACCGGCCTTCCCACCGACCCGCAATACACCGGCGGAGTCACATACGAATACTTTGTCGATGGCGGCTTCACCAGCCTCGGCCGCTTGTTTACCAGCCCGCAGTACCAGAACCCCACAGACTGGAATCCCAAAGTCAACTACACCCGGATGCTGCCGGGCCACACCCTCAAGCTTGGGCTCGATTACACGATGCTCCACGTGGCGCAGGAGGATCTGCACCCCGTCATGGGCGGCGATGCCTATGATGCGCAGATGAGCGGCCTATGCTACGACGATTACTATGGGCTCTTTCTCCCGTCCCCTCCCTACCCCGCCCACACACCCCTCTGCGCGGTTGCGGGCGATCCCGCTCCAACTGTCCCGAATCCCGTGGATGCCAATACGAATAAGATGTTCGACTATGCCGACTTCCTACTCGGCTATCGCACCGAAATGGGCCTCTCCAGCCCCACTATTGCCAACATTCGCGACTGGGGATGGAGCGGCTACGTGCAGGATGACTGGAAAGTAAACCACCGGCTGACGATCAATGTGGGCCTGCGCTATGAATATGCCACTCCCATTTACGAGGCCAACAACCAGCTCTCCAACTTCGATCCCGCCACTATGTCCATGGTGCTGGCCACCTCCGGCGACCGCTACACGGTCGCTCCGAATAAAGAGGACTTTGGCCCGCGTATCGGCGGTGCCCTCGCTCTCACCCACAACACGGTTCTGCGCGGTGGTTTCGGCATCAGCTATTCACACTGGAACCGCACCGGCTCCAGCTACCTGACCCTGAACGCGCCATACGGCATCGACGCGCTACAGGAGGTTTATCCCGGACAGACCCCTAACGCCGCTACTGGAACAATCGGCTATCTCAACACCGAGGCCAGCTTCCCGACCAATTTCGCCAACCCTGCAACCTGGACCATAGCCGACGCCCCCAATGCGGCCCTCCAGTACATGCCTCATAGCTCGCCAGACACCCAGGTACGGAGCTGGTACTTCTCTGCGCAGCGAGATATGGGCCACAGCTTGCTAATCGATTTGGCCTATGTGGGCAACACCGGCGTTAACGAAGTCTTTTTCAACGACATCAACCAGGCCGCGCCACAGACCACTGCCGGCGGTTCAGCTACGCTCCAGTCCCGTGTCTTCAGCTACCCCGGTTTTGGTTCGATTATCGGCACCCTGCCCTGGGGCTACTCCCATTACAACGGCCTGCAAACCAAGGTGGAACAGCGCTTCACCTCCGGACTCTACCT
>Ga0224558_1001684_pt1 | contig 22244 bp, 20 predicted proteins | sample 714S32024metaG_FD_180682 | JGI IMG/M metagenome (GOLD analysis project Ga0224558, IMG submission 180682) | Peat soil microbial communities from Stordalen Mire, Sweden - 717 S3 20-24 | ecosystem: Environmental > Terrestrial > Soil > Wetlands > Peat | place: Sweden: Norrbotten County, Stordalen...
CGCCCCCACCCAGGTTGAAAGTCGGGTTGCTCCATGGGGCATTGTGAATGATGGTTGCGGGACCTTGCGGCTTCCGAACCGCCTTACCGAACGCCCACACGGCCACTCCAAATGCGATAACCAAGAGAGAAATGATGGAGACGCCCGACCAAAACGGAAGGTGAGCTGCGGGCTGAGTCTTTGCAGCGATAGCCCAACCCGTAAACCCCCCTGCGCCGATACCGACGATTACCGGTCCAAGCTCGGCAACGAACTCCCGCCCGATGTCCCCCGCCGATGCCATACGTCGAGCCTATGAGACGTGTTACTAGCCAATCGACTATGGGCCGTGTCGGCTCCGATCGAGAGTCAGCTGCCACTCCATGCCGGAATCATTGAGCACTAAGTGAGCAGCCAGCCGGTTGCCGCTACCTACTCAAATGCGCCGAGCCTCCGCCATCGTCGGCGACCGGATGGAAGCCGCTGGGTGGACCAAGAGCCAGCACGGAAATGACCTCTGTTCCGACTGCTCGCCTCGACCTCCGTCGCCCCAGTAGAAAAGTAAAAACTCGGCTTACCTATCCGCACACTGGTCCCGTCGTCTGGTCGAGACGCTGGCGGCCCTGATTCTTTCCAAGTTCGTCATTGTGGCGACGCTGAGCCTCGCGGCGAGCGCGGTGGGGTCGGGGACCGGCGGCGGTTCGAGCTTTGCCTCGGTCCTGGCGGGTGGGGCCCTCCTCGTGCTCTCCACTTTTGTCCCCTTTTCCATCCTCCGTCTCATCCCGATGGTCGAAGCGGGTGCCATCGGGCATCTCGAAGGGGTCCGGCAACGCGGCACGGGCGCCGTGACCCGGCTGCCGCGCAGCGCCGCCCAGCTCGCGCTGAGCGAAGGGATGGCGGCGCACGGCGCGGCGAAGTTGGCGGCCCAGACCGGTCCGCCCGGAACGGCGGAACGCAGCGGACCGGGGGCGGGAGGTCAGAAGGTGGGCACCGAGGAGGACTGCAACTGGTCCAACGGAGGGCTGGTTCCCAATGCCGACGGCATGATGATCGGTCTTCCCGTCGACGAGGAGGCTCTCAGGGAGCGGTTCTGGGGTGAGCCGAAGCCGAGGGGACCCAAGCCGATTCTCAGGGCGCCCTCGAAGGCGGGTGCCGCCGAAGACGCAGACACCGGCTTGGCGCCCGGGATGGAGATCATCGGGAAACCGGGTCCGCACGATCGACGCTACGCGCTGGGCCGTGACCACATCGGACCTGTCATTCACGGGCTGCCGCCCCTCCAGCCGCGCCCCGAGTCACCGCCCGCACCGGAGTCGTCGTGAGCAGTGAAGGGGCCCGCTACCGTTTCGGTCCCCGTGAGCGCGGCGGAGCGCTGGCGGGGTGGCGGGCCGGGCAGATCCTCACCGTGGCATTCGGGCTGGTGGTGGGCGTGCTGATCCTGCGGGCAGAACCGAATGTGGCCGGGGTGGGAGTGGCCGTGCTCATCCTCGCGGCGTGCGGGGCCATGGCTACCTGGCCCGTGAATGGGCGGACGGGCGACCAATGGCTCCCGGTGGTGGTCCGGTGGGGCACCCGGCGTCTCGCCCCCGGAGGCCTGCGGCGGATGGACTCGCTCGCCGGCCTGCGCGTGTTGAGTGTGGGGTCGCATGATATGGGCGCGGTGCACGATCGACGGGGGAGGACACTCACCGCGGGGCTGTCGGTGCGCGGCCGGGGCTTCGCTCTGCTCGGCCCGGACGAGCAGGACAGGAGGGTGGCGGGGTGGTCCTCGGTTCTGGCCACCCTGGCACGGGAGGGTTCCCTGATCAGGCGGGTGCAGTGGATGGCCGCGTCGTTCCCCGATCGGGGTCACGGTGTGCGGGACTACCTCTCGGCCCATACCTTGGCCGACCCGGCATCGACGTGTGTGGCCTCCTACCAAGCGTTGCTCGACGAGATCGACGCGGACGCCTGCACGCATGATGTCGTTCTGACGGTTCAGGTGCGCCTGGCCAAGTCGGTGGAGATCGCCGGGGCGGCGCTCCAGCGTGAGCTGGCCTCACTGGCCCGACTCCTACCCGACGCCGATATCGAGGTGAACCGTGTGCTCTCGGCGGACGACTTCGTGACCCGGCTGCTGCGAACCTACGAGCCCTACCCGGCGCCGGCAGGAAAGACACCCGCGGCGACGGACCCGTGGCCGATGGCCATGGAGGAAGAGTGGGCACGGGTGCGCGTCGACGGTCTGCTGCACGCCACCTTCTGGGTGGCGGAGTGGCCCCGCACGGACGTGCGCAGCGACTTCCTCGCTCCGTTGTTGCTCGGGTCCGCGCGCGTCACGTTGTCGGTGGTCATGGAACCTCTCGGGCCCGAAAAGGCGGTGCGCAAGGTCGAGGCCTCCCGGACGGCTGACCTGGCCGACGCCGAGCTGCGCCGGCGTGGCGGCTTTGTGTCCACCGCCCGCCATTCGCGGGAGTCCGACGTGCTGGTCCGGCGCGAGGCGGAGCTGGCCGACGGCCACGCATCGTTCCGCTACTCGGGCTTCATCACCGTCACCGCGCGGAACGACTCCGAAATGGATACCGCCTGCGACGTCGTGCAGCACGCGGCGAGCCAGTCCCGTCTGGTGATCCGGCGCCTCTATGGCGAGCAGGCCGGCGCGTACACCTGCACGTTGCCATTGGCCCGTGGGCTGGCCGGACGGTGATACGCCCTCGTCTCGAGGGCGCGGGCCTACGAACACGAGAACCAGCCGAACAGGTCGCCGGAGCGCACCTTGCGGCGGACGGCGCCACGCCACTGGGTGCCGACCGCGCTTCCGTCAATACCTGACTATTCTCGTTAGACAAATGTGCAAGCCGACTGGGCCGCTGAGCACAGTCGTCGTCGTGCTCGTGCCGTCCAACGAGGGTCAGTGCGCACCATGAAGCAGGTCCACCTGGCAGTTCATTTTCCCGGGGTCAACAACACGACCGTGTGGAGCGACCCCCGGGCGGGCAGTCATATTGCGTTCAGCTCGTTCGTGCATCTGGCCCAGACGGCGGAACGGGCCAAATTCGACTTTCTGTTCCTCGCGGAAGGACTCCGGTTGCGGGAGCAGAACGGGCTCATCTACGACCTGGACGTCGTCGGCCGCCCCGACACGTTCACCGTGCTGGCTGCGCTCGCCGCGGTCACCGAGCATCTGGGTCTGGCCGGCACCATCAACTCGACCTTCAACGAGCCCTATGAAGTGGCGCGCCAGTTCGCCAGCCTCGATCATCTGTCGGGCGGGCGAGCCGCATGGAACGTCGTCACCTCATGGGACGCCTTCACGGGAGAGAACTTCCGCCGCGGTGGCTTCTTGGCTCAGGAAGACCGTTACTCGCGGGCGGCGCAGTTTCTGCAGACAGCCTCGGAGCTCTTCGACTCGTGGTCCCCCGGGGAAATCGTGGCGGACAAGGAATCGGGGACGTTCCTGACGGATCCGCGCGCTGGTTCGTTCGAACACCACGACGAGCATTTCGACGTCGAAGGCCGGTTCACCGTTCCCCGTTCACCGCAGGGTCGTCCCGTCATCTTCCAGGCTGGTGACTCCGACGAAGGGCGCGAGTTCGCCGCGTCGTCGGCGGACGCCATCTTCGGCCGGCACGCCACCCTCGACGCCGGCCGCGAGTTCTACGCCGACGTGAAGGGGAGGCTGGCTCGCCACGGTCGTTCCCGCGACCAGTTGCTGATCCTTCCGGCCGCCACCTTCGTTCTCGGCGACACCGACGCGGATGCCCGGGAACTGGCCCATGAGGTGCGCTTGCAGCAGGTCAGCGGGCAGACGGCGATCAAGTTCCTCGAGCAGTTGTGGAACCGTGATCTCTCCGGCTACGACCCCGACGGGCCATTGCCCGGGACCAACCCGTTGGTCGGGGAGAACACCGTCGCCCGAGGCCGGGCGAGTGTGCGGATGTACCGGGATCCGCTGGTCACGGCGAACGAGTGGAGGGCCCGGGCCGCGGCCGAGAAGCTCTCCATCCGGGAACTGATCATCGAGGTCACCGGACGGCAGTCGTTCGTCGGGGCGCCTTCCACGGTGGCCGAGGCGATCAACGAGCTCGTGCAGGCCGACGCCAGCGATGGATTCATTCTCGTGCCGCACATCACTCCGGGCGGTCTCGATGAGTTCGCCGACACCGTGGTACCCCTGTTGCAAGAACGCGGAGTGTTCCGCACCGAGTATGAGTGCACGACGCTGCGCGACCACCTCGGGCTGACCGAGCCCGCCGGGAGACGGAGAGCTCCCGCGGGGGCCGCGTCATGACATCGGGCGCGCTCGGGGAGGGCCCTCCCGGCCACTGAACAGGTCTGCGCCGCCGCTCCATATGCTCGGGTCGAAAGCAGTCGGTGGCGTGCCTGCGTCACTGGAGTTCGACGGAGGCGGCCATGAGCACACCGACCGCGACGGAGCGGCCAGTCGGGATCCGGGTCTCCGACAGCGACGCGAATCACGCCCGACGGTGGTGGATCCTGGCCGTGCTGGGCATCGCCCAGCTGATGGTGATCCTCGACAACACCATCGTGAACATCGCGCTTCCGACCGCTCAGCATGCCCTCAATTTCTCCAATGCCGACCGGCAGTGGGTCGTCACGGGCTACTCGCTCGCCTTCGGCAGCCTGCTGCTCCTCGGTGGCCGCATCGGCGACATCGTCGGGCGAAAGCGGGCGCTCCTCGTCGGGCTGATCGGGTTCGCGTTCGCGTCGGCCCTGGGCGGCGCATCCGTCAACTTCCCGATGCTGGTCACCGCCCGCAGCATTCAGGGCGCATTCGGGGCGCTCCTGGCCCCCTCGGTACTGGCTCTCCTTACCACCACGTTCACTGATCCTGCCGAGCGGGGCACGGCCTTTGCCATCTACGGCGGCATCGCCGGGGCGGGCGGCGCCATCGGCCTCCTCCTCGGCGGGGTTTTGACCTCCTACGTCTCATGGCGCTGGACCCTGTTCGTCAACCTCGTCTTCGCTGCCGTCGCCGCGATGGGGGCACTCCTGTGGTTGAAGAACGACCGGGCCGCGGATCGGGACCCACTTGACGTTCCAGGTCTGATCCTGGCGACCGGTGGGCTGTTCTCTCTCGTCTTCGGGCTGTCCCACGCCGAGACGACGGCCTGGAGGAACCCCTTCACGGTCGGCTTCCTCATTCTCGGCGTCGTGTTGTTGGCGGTGTTCGCCTACGTGCAAACCCGGAGGACCCACCCCCTGCTCCCGCCGCGGATAGTGCGGGACCGGACGCGCGGAGGCTCGCTCCTGGCCATGCTCTTCGCCAGCATCGGGATCTTCGGCGTCTTCCTCTTCCTGACCTATTACATGCAGGACACCTTGGGTTTCAGTCCGGTGAAGACCGGCGTGGCGTTCCTCCCCTTGGTCTTCGGTCTGGCGGGTATGGCCCAGGTTTCCAACCGGATACTGCTGCCCAAGGTCGGGCCCAAGGTGATCGTGCCCATCGGCCTCGTCGCCGATGCCGTCGCCATGTACTTCCTCCACCTGGTAGGCCTGCACAGCTCGTACGCCACCCACGTCTTTCCCTACCTGCTCCTACTCGGCCTGGGTTTCGGGCTCAGCCTCGCCCCCTCCTTCAGCACGGGCACCCTCGGTCTGCGTCCTCACGACGCAGGCGTGGGTTCGGCCGTCCTCAACACGAGCCAGCAGGTCGGTGGTTCCATCGGCACCGCGCTCCTGAACACCCTGGCGGCCGGTGCCGCCTCGGCGTACCTGGTGGGGAAGGTGGCGACCCCGGCCAACCTCGCGACCGCCGCGCTGCACAGTTACACGACCGCGTTCATGTGGTCCTCGCTCATTTTCGTGGCCGGGGCGGTGATTGCCGGCCTGGTACTCAGGCGGGGAAACCTCAAGACCTTGGCCGGCGCACCCGGGGGAGCGGCGGGACCGAATCCGACTCCCGCCTGACGCCAGCGGGAGGGCAGTGCGCGCACTGGTTCGTGGCCCGCCATGAGAAGGACGGTGTGGATTCGACCGCGTCCGCTCCCTAATACCTGAGGTAGCGAGAGACTTGCACCAAGGGAGGCGCTCATGTGGATCATCACAGGAGTCCTGCCCGGTCTGTTCTGCGTGGCCACCGTCATGGGATTTCATTCCGGACCGCATACGCACGGGGTCGCCGGGGCGCTCGGAGTCCTCGCAGGCGGATGGCTGGTTTACCTGGTCATCGAGCGCGACTCGAGTCCGGGGCTCTGGTCGATACTCGGGGCAGATCTCCTGGCCTCTGGAGCTCTGGGGGTCCTCGCCTGGAAGGGGATATCGCACTACCGGGGTGAGGTGGCCGCCGATCACCGCCATCCTCTCGAGGGGGTTGAAGGTGTCGCGGTGAGCGATCTGGGACCCGGGGGCATCATCCGCGTCCGGGGCGAGGAGTGGTCGGCGATCTCGGTCAACGGGTCCGCGCCACGGGGCAGCCACGTGCAGGTCCTGCGGGCAACCGGCGTCCGGCTCGAGGTCTGGAGCGAAGAGGCGGAGAAGCATCCCAGAGTCGGGGTGTTCACCCTCGACGAAGTGGTGGGTGAGGACCGCTGATGGTGGTCGTCGAGGTTCTCGGTGGAGTGGTGGCGGCGTCACTGCTCACGGCAACGAGGCAGCCGAATCAGCGGTGGGCGAGAGCATCGCCTCGACGACGCGGGGCACGGTGGGCACCCCGGCCCGCTCGGCGGCCGTGGCCAATGCCGCCCCCAACGCGGCCCGCTCGCGCGGCAACAGGCTCCGCCCGAGGCAGGCGCTGGCCAACGACGTGAGCAGCTCCATCTGACGGTGCTCGACCTCTCCGCGCTCTATACCTCGAAACATTAGAGCGCTACGGCCCGCCCGATCCGCCGAAGATCTGGAACGTCGCAGGACCGGCCCGGACCAGCCAGTGGGGTGAACGACCTAGCGTATCTTAACGCCTATTGACAATCCCTATACGTTGTATAAGGATGCCGATCGATGGTCAACTCACCCGAGGCCTCTGACTGGCGTGAAGGTCGGCGGCGCTCGGCACGAGATGCCATTATCCGAGCAGCCTGGACGCTGGTGGCCGAGGAAGGCGTTGCCGGCGTATCCATTCGTGACCTGGCCCGCCGGGCAGGGATCACAACGCCAACGGTGTACGCCTACTTCGAATCGAAAAATGCCATCTACGACGCCATGTTCGGCCAGGCGGCCACCGAGTTCGCCGACACGATGGCCAAACCAATCGATGGCGACGACCCTCGCGAGATCCTCGCAGGGTTGGCGCGCCGCTTCCTCGAGTTCTGCACCAGTGATCCGGCGCGTTACCAGCTGCTGTTCCAACGCGTGCTCCCCGGATTTGAACCATCACCAGGGTCGTATGCGCCGGCGGTCCGCGCCCTGGCCAATACTCATGAATTGCTCGCCCTGAACGGGATCACCGACGCGCGGCAACTCGACCTTTGGACAGCGCTCATCACGGGTCTGGTTGACCAGCAGGTCTCCAACGATCCCGGCGGGGATCGTTGGACCGGTCTCGTCGACGAGTCGGTGACCATGTTCCTCGCCCATTGCCAGCCCCAACGCGTGGCACGGGTGTCTTCGAACCGCCCGACCCGAGCCAAAGGACGCCGATCATGACCACCACGGCAATCGAAGTGACAACGATCGAACCACTGTCTCATCGCGAAGCCATGCACCTTCAATCGCATGAGCTCGATTGCACCCTTCGCATGCTCCGATCGCTGGATGACGAAGCATGGTCGACCTCGACTGATTGCCCCGCCTGGGACATACGTGCGATGTACCAGCATGTACTCGGAGCATGCGAAGCCGGGGCGTCCATGCGTGAGAACGTCCACCAACTTCGTCGGGCCCGCGCACACCGCAAGCATCATGGTGGCCCGCTCGAAGCTGGGCTGTCGGAAGTACAGGTGAACGAGCGTGCCGACCTCAGCCCATCCCAAGTCGTTGAGCGCCTGGCGGCGACCGCGCCAAAGACCGTGCGCGGTCGCGATCGCATGCCGGCACTCGTTCGCATGCACGCCAAGATGGCTGTCGATGGCCCGGTGCACGAAACCTGGAAGCTCGGGTATCTCATCGACACCATCTATCTGCGCGATCTTTGGATGCACCGCGTTGATTCGGCTCACGCACTCGAGCAGCCGATGGAGCTTACGGCAGGCCACGACGGTCGCATCGTTGCCGATGTCGTAGCAGAATGGGCGCGCCGCCACGGCAAACCCTTCCTGCTCGAACTCTCCGGCCCAGCCGGCGGGACGTACGTGAGAGACCCGGGCTCCCGGGAAGACGAACACGCCTCTCTCGACGCCGTCGAGTTCTGCCGCACACTGGCTGGGCGCGCACCGGCAACGGGCCTCCTCACCACGATCGTCCCGTTCTGACCAAGATTCCCGACTTCATTAGAAGGAGAACTGCCATGGACACCCGTATCGACGAGATCGCCGACCGCATCTTTCGCTTTTCAACATTCGTGCCCGACATCGGACCAACCGGCTTCACCTTCAACCAGTACCTCATCGATGACGAGGCGCCGTTGCTGTTCCATACGGGACCCCGGGCCATGTTCCCCCTCGTATCGGATGCGATCGCTACAGTGACCCCAATTGAACGGCTTCGGTGGATCACGTTCGGCCATGTCGAGGCGGACGAGTGCGGAGCGATGAACGAGCTGCTCGCAGCGGCGCCCCAAGCCAAGGTGGCCCACGGCGCCCTGGGTTGCATGGTGTCAATCAATGACTTGGCCAATCGCCCGCCGGTGCCGCTTGCCGACGGTGAAGTCATCGAGTTGGGCGATCACCGGGTCCGGCATATCGATACGCCGCATGTTCCCCACGGCTGGGAGGCGAGGCTTCTGTTCGAGGAAGCCACAAAGACGCTGTTCTGCGGCGACTTGTTTACGCAACTCGGCGATCCGCCCGCGATCTCGACCGACGACATTGTGGGAGCCGCTTCGCAGGCCGAGGACGTCTTTGGTTATTCCAGTCTGCATCCGAGGACTGGCCGAACGATCCGGGGCCTGGCCGATCTCACTCCAAGGACATTGGCCGTAATGCACGGCTCGTGCTTCACGGGCGACGGGGCCTCAATGATCCTGATGCTTGCTGACGACTACGACGCCCGCATCGCCGCAGCCAGGGTGTAGAGAGGACTGACCGAGCGGCCCGAAGCCGCGGATAGTGCCGCATGGAGGCCGGGCGAGGGATACCACGGAGATCCGACCTGCATCTCGGTTAGACATATACAGCCCCCGCCGAACCACTCTGGTCAGCGAGTCTCAGAAATCAGGCCCATCAATGAGCGTCACCACTGTCACCCGATTCCACGCTGCTGAGGGCCAGGAGGATGTCCTGCTTGAGCTGCAATCCGAGGGGAGGCGACGTATGTTGACTGCCGACGGGTGCGAGTCCTTCCACATCCTTCGAGATCAAGCCGACTCAAGATCCTCTGCATTCATCCAATCCTGGTCATCTCGAGAGGCACACGACGCCGCATTCGGCGAGTTGATCATGGCCAGTGGCCACCTTGAGAAGGTGCTCGCGACCCTCGACGAGGGCGTAGTTCAGACTTTCTTCGACGTGGTCTCCTGAGTCGATCCGGAATGCCCCGGACCGTTGGTTCGGGGCTGTGATGCTGGCTGCCCAGATCGGCCGGATGAGTGACACCTTTCTTGGGAGTTCTGGGGACTGGCGTCAACTCCTGCTAGCGGTTGAATCGGCACCATAGGACCAGCCGCCAGTGAGACACGGAGCAGCCCGAGAGCTGGCCAGCTCGATGGGCCTGCACAGAGTGCCCCCATAAGTTCAATGACAACGACACCTCAGGGTGTCACCTTCATGCCGGTCTCGTGACGCGCCTTCGCGGTCCCACGGCCGATGTTGCTGCCTTTCGCGAGCGGGGTCCGCTCCGCCCACCGACTTCCAGCCTGCGGGCTATCCCCGCAAGCGGAACGGCATCCGGTACTGATCAGGCTCGTTCTCGGACCGGTGGCCGGGTGCCCGCAGGGGATCCTGCTCCGGGACGACCACTGACGCTGGCGAGGCGGTTGGCGGCCGGCCGGAGCCCTCAGCCGATCTGCTCCGCCAGCTCGACGACGATCCCCTCCGGGCTGCGGATGTAGCAGAGCCGATAGCTTTCCCAGTACAGTTCGCCCCTTTCTGGGATTTCGTTGATCCGGACTGGAAGCTTGTTGACAGATTCTGCATGGTGCCGGGCATATAGAGGCATGCGTTCACACACCGCGAGACTCCGTTGAAGGAAGCCGGCGATCCGCGAGCCACGAAAGAGGAACGATTTCGCTCTCTTTATGACGCTCAGTACGCATCGATCTCTAGTTACGTACGTCGCCGGGTCACCGGTTGGGACGGGGATGTACCTGACATCGTGGCCGAGGTGTTCGCAGTGACTTGGCGCCGGTTCGATGACGTCCCCGCTCCGCCTGAGGGCCGCCTGTGGCTCTATGGCGTCGCTCGCCGCGTCGTGGGACGTCACCAACGGGCTTCAACGCGTCGCCGACGCTTGCACGCTCGTCTCGTTGCCGAGCCGCTCGAGAGCCCAGGACAGGTAAGTCTGCTGAATTCTGGACAGTCCAGGGTCCAATTGGCGATCAACAGTCTGGGCGCTCGTGACCAAGAGGTATTGCGGCTCGTCCTGTGGGAGGAATTGAGCCACGCCGAGGCGGCACGAGTCCTCGGGTGCTCTGTCAATGCCGTGGGATTGCGACTGAAACGGGCAAAGAACCGGGTTCGAGCTGAGCTTTTGATCGCCTCTGGACCGCCTCGACCGATCCACCTGATTCCCGATCACGCCTTTGAAAGGAAGTCGTCATCATGAGCATCGAGACATTGATCAGTCAAGCCAACCCAGTGCCCGATGAATCGGTGGAGGGCCCAGGGTCGCTTGCTGAGCAGCGGACCTACGGCCTGGTCATGGCTTTGGTCCATTCCGAACGTGCCCACGGCACGGTCTGGAACAAGTGGACGTACACCGGCGCAGGGTTGGTGGCCACGGCTGCTGCGGTCGTCCTCATTTTGGCAGTTCTCCCTGGCTCACCGGTTCGGCCACAATCGGCTGCAGCTGCGGTCCTCACCCAGGCGGCGAACGCGGCAGCGAGCGAACCAGCGGTTGAACTTGGCCCCGGCGAATATCTCTACACCGAAACAGAGTTGACCTCCGAGTCTGATTACCTGGACCTGACAAAGACAGGGCAGATCGACGTGGTGTTCAACGAGACGATCCAAAAGTGGGTGGCCGCCGATGGTTCGGGCCGCGAGATAGACACGTACGTCGGACCCGGCCGGTTTGCGACGCCGGCCAGCCAAGAGAACTGGGTAGCGGCCGGGCAGCCGGCATCAGTGCTCGCCACGCCCGCGGGCCCAAATGGAGGCAACTTGGAGACAACGTATGGACCGGCGGTGACACAGGCGAGCTGTCCTTGCTCAACCACCTCAGGGCAGGTAGAACCGGGACAATTGCCGTTGGACGTATCCAAGTTGCCGACCGATCCGACCGATCTGCTCCGTGTCATCGAAGCAGGCAAGACCGGCGACTCCAACCTCGATGAAGGACCGGGAACCCCTGGGGGCGTGAGCGCCATGGCCAGCTTCGGATCTGCCGCCGACCTACTGTCACAGCCCGAGGTGGGAGTGACGCCGGCCTTGCGATCTGCTTTGTATCAAGTAATGGCAAGTCTGCCCGGAGTAGAACTACTTGGTGCAGCGACGGATCGATCAGGACAATCGGGTACCGCAATTGCCGGTCCCACGTACATGGGTCTGCGATATCAACTCATCATCGACCCAACTTCGGGAGAGCTGCTTGAGCAAGAGCAGGTGATTGTCGATCCTTCGGCCGAATCCGCTGGGCTTCAAAAGTATGCGGGGGCGACGGCGGGAGACGTAACAGCATGGACTGACTACCTGAGCTCGGGAGTCGTGAACTCACTGACCGGCGTGGCGAGAACCAGCGGCTGAGATTCGCGGCTCCGTTCCGGCCGGACAGATAGATCTTGAAGCCGGACGAGGGCGTGGGTCCCCGGATTGACGCCTGCCCCCGATTACCTGAGGAACATATTTTCTTGCCCCCAATGATGGACGGAACTGATGTTGGTTGGTGCCTCGTTAGTGGACGACCGTCCGGCGCTGGTTCGGAAAGGAACGGATTTCGGCTTATCCCGGGTCACACACAACTCAGGCGATCACCGAAGGAGGATCCTCGACTCGCTATGTCTCCCGCAGCTTCTTGTCGAGCCGGGAGAGGGCCGCCGCCACGCACCTAGGCACTTCCACCAAGGGCAAGTGACCGGCACCGGCAACAACGTCCACCTCGGCGTTCGGCATCATCGGCCGCCTGGTAGCCGAGCCCTAAGTCCGTGGTGCGCAACCGACGTTCGGATACCCAATTGGAGAGCCGAGCGAGCGTTATGGACCGGGTACTCAGGAATGACCGGCGGCGAGGGCCCTACAAACACAGTTGAGGGCGGGCCATGACCAGGGGTCGGGCCAGATCAATCGGCCTGGCCCACCCCTGGTGAGCCCACGTCATCGGGAGACTGCAGGCGTCTTTTGAAGGTCCTTGACGTACTGGGCCGTGATCGCATTGCCGCCGATCCCCCAGTCGCCGCTTTCGACTTCGTCGATCGTGACCCACGTGACTCCACGCAGCGCCTCTCCCTCGATGCTCACCATTGTCTCGGTGAGCTGCGAGATTATCTCTTTCTTCTGGCTGCTATCGAAGACTCCTTTGATGACTTTGACCTGTACAAGTGGCATGACGCCCTCCCTTTTGTGTGCCCGATTTGGGCGCTGAGATCAAGTATTCGGGGGGCGGCTGCGAGCGGCCCGCGGGCTTCCTGTCATACCCATGCGGGCGGCTGCAAGCGTTCTGCAAGTTCGCTTGCAATAATGGCACTCATGGTGCCTGACCTCGATTTTCGCGTGTTGGGAGGCATTGAGTTGGTGCGCCGAGGGCAGCCTGTCCCGATCGGGGGTCCGAAGCCGCGCTTGGCGCTCGCGCTGTTGGCGGCCCGTCGAGGGTCAGTTGTTTCGACAGACCGACTGTGCGACGAGTTGTGGGGCACCGACCTTCCAGCAGATCCGCTTGGCGTTCTGCAAAGCCATCTCTCTCGATTGCGTCGAGCCCTTCGGCCCGAGGCCGAGATCGTCGCTCGTCCACCGGGGTACGTACTTGAGGTTCCAGATGAGATGATCGACGCCGGTCGTTTTGAGCAGTTGTGCAAGCGAGCGAGCTCCTCTTCGAACCCGAAGGTGACAGTCGAACTGCTAGAAGGCGCTCTCGCGTGTTGGCGGGGGTCGGCGTTTGAGGAGTTCGCCGAACATGACTGGGCACGGCTCGAGGCGATGCGACTCGACGAACTTCACATCCTTGCGCAAGAGGAGCTTTTCGAGGCCCGCCTCGCTCTCGGTGGACACGGAGCTCTCGTCGGTGAACTCGAAGCTCTGGTCACACGGCATCCCATGCGGGAGCGTTTCTGGCAACAGCTCATCGTCGCCCTCTATCGCAGTGGTCGCTCAGCCGAGGCGCTACGGCGGGCGGAGGCGCTCAGGGTCGTAATGCGGGAGGAACTCGGGCTCGATCCTTCGCCGGCGTTGCGCGAGCTGGAAGCTCGTGTCCTCAACGATGACCCGACGCTCCTTCAACCTCCCGTGGCATCACGACGATCAGTGATACGCCAACTTCCGACCGAGCCCACCAGGCTGGTGGGTCGAACCGAAGAGCTCAAGCTGCTTACGAGTCAGCTGCGAATAGATCGGTTGGTAACCCTGACAGGCCCTGGTGGAGTCGGCAAGACGCGGCTTGCGATGCGGCTCGCGGGTGAGTTATGGGATGAGTTCGACGGCGAGGTGTTCGTGACCGAGCTCGCGCCGGTGCGCGATCCCACATCGACCGTCGCCGCGATTGCCACGGCGCTCGATGTGCAACAGCGTCAGCATCTATCAATAGAGGAGACCCTTGTCGAGTACTTGCGAGCCAGGCGCGCCCTGCTGGTGCTCGATAACTGCGAGCATCTTCGAGGCACCATCGCGTCACTCTCCGAGCGTCTTCTCAGCTGGTGCCCAGGCGTAACCATCTTGGCTACTAGTCGCGAAGTACTCGGACTTCCTGGCGAGCACGTGTGGCGCGTTCGACCACTTGCGATTCCCGACGAAGGCTCCGGTCCGGCGGCAGCGTCTGAAGCTCCAGCTACGCGTTTATTCGTCGAGTGCGCCATCGCGGCCCGGCCAGGCTTCTCGCTCGGACCGGAGAACGTGAATAGCGTTATCGAGATCGTCGGTCGCCTCGATGGCCTTCCACTCGCAATCGAACTCGCGGCGGCTCGCATAAGGGCCATGGGTCCGGCGGCCCTCGCTGAACGTCTCAGCGAGGGCTTCGATCTCCTCGCCGGAGCGCAGACGTCGATGATTCCCCGTCATCGCACGGTGCAGGATCTAGTGGAATGGTCGTATGACCTTCTTGCTCCTGATGAACAGCTCCTGTTTGCCCGTTTGTGTGTGTTCGCTGGAAGTTTCGGGCTGGACGCCGCCGAAGAAGTGTGCGCCGGACTGGATTTAGGCAAATCCACAGTGTCCTTGCTGCTCGCGAATTTAGTCGACAAATCGATGGTGCAACTCGTCGACGAGGATCTTCCCCGCTATCGACTATTGGAGACTTTGCGCGAATACGGCCGAGACCGCCTTAGCGAAGCCGAGCGCTACGTGGTCCGGGCTCGACATGCAGCGTGGTATCTCGAAGTGGCGGAACGATGCGCTCGGTCGTTGGCGGGCTCGGATGAAGCGACTGCGATCCAGATGCTGGACCGGGACTTCGACAATCTGCGCGCTGCACATCGTTGGTCAATAGAGCACCCTGACATCGATACGGCGTTGCGTCTTGTCGCCGGACTGAGGGAGTATTCGTTCCGGTGCATGCATGCCGAGATCGCAAGTTGGGCCGATGTTGCGATCGCACTACCCGCCGCCTGTGCGCATGAACGGTATCCCGTCGCTGTTGGTGTCGCGGCCTACGGCCGATTTGTGCGTGGCGATCTCGAAGGAGCCATCGAACTCGGCGGACGGGCCGTCGCTGCTGCGCGTCAACTCGGCGTCGACAGCTCCGGCCTGGCCGAACGTGCGCTCGGCAATGCCTGGTTCTACAGGGGAGACTATGAACGAGGCATCGAATGGACGGATCGAATGATCGCATCAGCTCAGCGGGGTTCGCCCGCCCGCCTCGCGCATGCTCTTTATATGCGATCGGTTGCGTTCACCACGGTGGGCGACAATGTCCGAGGTGCCCAGTTTGCTGCGAACTCCGGCGTCGCAGCCGCCGATTCTGGATCGCCCACCGCCCACGCCCAAGCTCTGTACGCGCAGGGTTTAGCTCGCAAGGCGACGAGCCCGCTAGAAGCCACCGCCGAACTCCAGCGGGCGGCAGATATCGCCAGAGAGGCTGGAAATCGATGGATTCAGGCTTTCGCTCTCACCGAGGTGCTTTGGCTTGAGGCGCGCCAAGGCCGTCCACGCGTAGCTCTTGCGCGTTACATCGATGTGATCGACCTCTGGTACCGAGGCGGAGATTGGGCTAACCAATGGCTCTCGCTCCGACACGTATTCGGCATCCTTGTTCAGCTTCGAGCCGACCTCGGGGCGGCCACGCTCCATGGTGCGCTCACCGCCGCCGGATCCGCCTACGCCCTACCCTTCGAAGCTGCCGACGCCCAACGAATTAATTCCCTTGTGGATGACCTGCGTGACAGGCTCGGAGCTGCCGCCTTCGCTTCCGCGGTACGCCGAGGGTCCAGTCTAAGCGATGGCGAGATCATCGAATTTGTACGCGCCCAGATCCGCGCTCTCGCGCCTGTAACGACTCACGATTCCTAGCGCCGTACCGCAGCAGGCAACGTTCGCGAGCACGACCCCTACCGCGACAATTATCGCGTCCTTGCTAGGTAGGCGAGGGCCAACAGCCCGTCCCGCAAGCGGAACGGTATCCGGCACAGCCAAGCCCATCCTTCAGATCAGCGTCCGGGTGCCCGCAGGGGATCGATCATCGGTCGCCCGTCACGAACTCCTGTCGAACGACAGATCGGTTCGGGGTGCGCTGACATCCGTCGCCATTCCCAGTCCCTGCGGTCTCCAGCGAACGTCATATGCGCCGGTGTCAGTCCATCCGGTGACCTTGCTGTTCGCGAAAGTTGCATGTGCCGGCACTTCTGCCATACGTCCGACCAGGTTATGAGTCGGACGAAATGGGACGCTATGCGAGCGTTTCGACGTCACGCTTCAGAAGGAGAGCCGACCAAACAGGACACCGTTTGCCGAAAGTAGAACGAGGAAGGCAAGATGGTGCGCCACAGAAAGGGCTTCGGCATGCAAGCAGAACGCACAGCTCGTCGCGTGACATCGGCGGATGGCGAACTGGTGACCACAATTATCACCCTCGCCTTTGCAAAGGACCCTCTATGGAGTTGGGTTCTTGCTCGGTCAGACGGACAGACCGATCACCATGGCGCATTCTGGCGGCACTTCCTTGAGGGTGCGTTTGCGTACCCTCCTACATGGATCACCGAGGGCGGAGAGGCGACCTCCGTCTGGATCCCACCAGGCGGGATCGAAATGTCTGCCGAGCTGGAGGATCGCCTTGGGGAGTTTGTCGTCGAACATTTGGGACCGGGAGCCGACACATTCTTCGAGCTGCTGGCTCGATTTGAAGCCGCGCACCCGCGAGACGTGGATCACTACTATTTGAGCCTTCTCGGCACGCACCCTGAATGTCGTGGCTACGGAATCGGGATGTGGTTACTCGCTCATGACCTGGAGATCATCGACGCCGAACATGCGGCCGCCTACCTTGAGTCCTCGAATCCTGCCAATAACGACAGGTACGCAAGCGTCGGGTTCGAGCCAATCGGACAGTTCGCCGCACCGGATAATGGACCGGTGGTGACGACCATGTGGCGCTCTCCGCGCTAGGTGGCGGCCGCGCTATTGCCCTCGATGGGCAACAACCGCCACGCAGCTGATTTCTACAACGGCCTCGGGGGGCCACAGTTCAGTGACGCCGACTGGCGTCCAGGCTGGATAAGGCGACTTCAGGAACTCAGCGGCGACGCTCAGCATGAAGTCAGCCTGGCTCCGTAGTCCGACATGGTACGAGTTGATCTCAACAACATCTGACCAGCTGGCACCCGCCTCGGCGAGAGTGGAGGCGATATTACGGAATGCTCCTCTCAGTTGGTCTTCGGGGTCATCGGGAAACACGTCGTCCGGTGTCTCCCCAGCATGACTGGACACACGGAGCGTGTCACCTGCCCACACTGCGGCAGGAATGTGGGTGTCTTCATAGAAGCTGGTCCAGTCGGAAGGGACGACAGCGTCTCGTCCTCTCGGTTCCGTCCCTCGGTCTGTCACTTTGGAATCCACCTGCTTTCCCGCTCATCGGCGCGGTTGTGCCACCGCAAGCAGAATACGACTCGGAATCACACAACGCCGGGTTGATGGGATACCCGGAGAATGCCCCACTCCGGGACTTCTACCGGTGCCGACTACGGGAGTCGATAGCCCGTCCCGCAAGTCGATCCCGCCTGGGATCCCCGGTGGCCTCCGTCAAACCCAGGCCGGATCACAATTATCGGAACGCCCAACACCAGGCCCAAGATGTGGTGCGAGTAGCTCGACAGGACGAGCAACCACACAGCGACCGCTGCCAACGGGGACACCGCAACATCACGTCTTGAGCGATTACTGGTCATCACCGATGGATGGCCAGCACCTCGGACCGTGCATCGCGTGATCGCTCTGCTCCCTGCTCCCGCTTATCGATCGGCTGGCCAGGGACACGAGAGCACCGAGCGCGACCGTTCCCTTCCATGATCGGAGCCATCGGCCCCCGCGTCCCCGCCCATCAGGTCACTACCCGCAACCTCGGTGCCGCCTACCCCTTCATTGCCGAGGCTGGGCTGGGCCAACGAGGGGTGGTGATCGGGGACGACCTCCTCGGTGGCTCGTTCGTCTTCGACCCCTTTGAGCTCTACGCCCAAGGGGTTATCTCAAACCCCAACATGGTGGTCTTCGGCCAGATCGGGCGAGGCAAGAGCGCCTTCGTCAAGACCTTCCTGTGGCGCCAGGCCGTCTTCGGTCGGCGGGCCTGGGTGGTCGATCCCAAAGGAGAGTACGGCGATCTGGCCGCGGCCTGGGGTGTGCGACCCGTGGCGCTCCGGCCGGGAGGTGCCATCAGGCTCAACCCGCTCGATCCGGGACCAGAGCATGAAGGCGGCGTCGTTGACGGAGAAGGCAGCACGGCACGCCGTCAGATGGAGCTGCTCACCTCTCTGGCCAGTGCCTGCCTCGGGCGCAGCCTGCTGCCGCGTGAGCGCGCCGCGTTGGGGGCGGCATTGGCCACGGCCGCCGAGCGGGCCGGGGTGCCCACCGTGCCCCGCGTCGTCGAGGCGATGCTCTCGCCCACCGCTGATTCGGCTGCCTCGTTGCGCACCGAGTTGCGCGACCTGCTCGAAGACGGCCGAGACGTGGCGCTCGAGCTGCGTCGCCTCGTGCACGGCGACCTGGCCGGGATGTTCGACGGTCCCACGACGCCGGGACTCGATCTGTCGGCCCCTCTGGTGGTGCTCGACCTCTCCGCGCTCTATACCTCGGCCGCGCTGGGAATTCTCATGGCCTGCGCGACCGCCTGGTTGCAGGCGGCGCTGGCGCGGACCGCGTCGGCCAGGGGCGGGTTTGAAGGACAGAGCCGGCAACTCTTCCTCGTCGTCGACGAGAGTTGGGCGATCCTTTCCAACCTGGGCGTGGCCCGCTGGCTCCAGGCGTCGTGGAAGCTGTCGCGTGCCTTCGGCGTCTCCAACGTGGCCATACTGCACCGGGTAACGGACCTGCACTCGGTGGGGGCCTCCGACTCCGAGCAGGTGGCACTGGCCAAGGGATTGCTGGCCGACTCCGAGACGCGCGTGGTCTACGCCCAGTCGCCCGGGGAGTTGGCCGTGGCTTCGGATCTGCTCTCCCTCTCGTCGACGGAGGCGGGTCTGTTGCCGCAGCTGCGACGCGGCGTGGCTCTGTGGAAGGTCGGGCAGGGCTCGTTCCTGGTCCAGCACCGACTCAGCAATCTCGAACGCAGGCTGGTGAACACCGATGGGGCCATGGCGGCCGGCTAGAGCGTGCCGGCCCATTTCATGGCCCTGGTGCCACTGGCTCTCGGTGCCGTGATGTTCGCGCTGGTCTCGTCCCGGGACTCCCTCTCCGTGCCGCGGCCCCGTCGACAGCACGAGCGCGGCGCCCGATGGGCCCGCCGGAAGGACCTCCACGCCCTGGTCCTCGACCACCGAGCGGCGCATCCGGGTCGCCTGGCTCTGGGCACGGTCCATGGTGTCGTCCGCCCAGCCCTTGTCGCCGCCGAACCGGCCCAATCGGTCGTGGTGGTCGGACCCACCCAGAGCGGGAAGACCACCGCGCTGGCCGTGCCGGCGATACTGGGTTGGGAAGGTCCGGTGGTGGCGGCCAGCGTCAAGAGCGACCTCCTCCGTGATACCCGGAGCCGGCGGAACGAACGCGGCCGCATCTGGTGTATCGATCCCACCGGTTCCACCGGAATGCGGCCGAGTACGTGGTCGCCGCTCACCCCCTGCGTGGAATGGGCCGGGGCGCGGCGGGCGGCGGCCGATCTGGCGGAGACGGCCAAGGTGGACGGCACGACCGCCGACGGCGAGTTCTGGTACGCCACCGCAGCGAAATTGCTGGCCCCGCTCTTCTTCGCCGCGGCTCGCGACGGCCGTCCGATGGCCGACGTGGTGCGATGGATCGACACGCAGGAATCGGGCGAGGTGTCCCTCATTCTCGAACAGGTGGGAGTCGCGGCAGCATTGGACGCGGCGCGGGCGTCATGGTGTCGCGACGAGCGCACGCGCAGCTCGGTGTACACCACCGCCGAGACGATCCTGGCCCCGTTCGCCGATGTCGCCAACGCCCCGAGCGCGGCGTTCGAACCACCCGATCTGCTCGGGGGTCCCCACACGCTCTACCTCTGCGCGCCGGCCCACGACCAACGTCGCCTGCGCGGGTATTTCAGCGCGCTGACCCAGCAGGTCCTCGCCCATGCGTTCGCACAGGCGACACGCGCGGGAAAGCCCCTGGAGCCTCCGCTCCTCGTGGTGCTCGACGAGGCGGCCCACATCGCCCCCCTTCCTGAGTTGGACGGCTTGGCGGCGACCTGTGCATCCCACGGGATCCAGCTGGTGACCGTATGGCAGGACCTGGCCCAAGTGCGTGCCCGTTACGGCTCGAGGGCTCCGACGGTGCTGAACAACCACAGAGCCAAGGTCTTTCTCCCCGGGATCGCTGATCCCGACACGTTGGACTATGCCAGCCGCCTCATCGGCGACGAGGAGATCACCGTGCCGTCGGTCACCCGCGATCCGACCGGGGGCCGATCAACTACCTCGAGCCGCGGGCCGCGCCGGCTGCTGCCTCCGGAAGATCTGCGCTGCCTCCGCCGCGGTGAAGCGGTGTTGGTCTACGGCACCCTGCCGCCGGCGCGGCTCCACCTGCGACCGTGGTGGGCTACCCGCCGCCATCCTCGCCGCGGACCTCCCGGATGGGGCCGACGACCTGGTGCACGCTCGGTGACTCGACCCACGCCGTGAGGTCGAGGCCGAATTGCACTTCAGGCAGCGGGCCTTCGTCGAGATGATGGGCCTGCGAGGCCATCCATCGGCCGTCCATCCGCCGCACCTCGGTGAGGACCTCGGCGTAGGGGAGGGGGCTGGAGGCCGGCGAGCCGAACCCGAAGACCCGCTCGGAGCCGAGCACGGCGTTGGTGGTGGCCCGGCCGCTGAGGAGACGCCGGTAGTCGTTGCGCTCGATCTCCCCGGTGTACGCCTCGAGGATGTGCAGCATCCGGGCCAGGTCGGGATCACCGAAGGGATAGAACACGTTGGGCACCGGGAGGTCACCCCAAATCCCCCACATCCACCAGCGAATGGACGGCTGCAACGTCTCCAGCGCCCGCTGCACGCCACGCGCCACGGTTTCGTGCCCGTGGTGCACATCGTGCGGAGACGGGGACACCACGACGCTGGCGCCGTGGTCCTCCAGAATCCGAGGCAGCTCGTGCGCCACGCGCTCGGTCGCCCGTGCCAGGTCATCGTCCAACGAGATGTCGAGGGGAGGGTCGAGGATCACGGGCACGAACTGCGCCCGCCGCGACGCCTCCTCGAACTCGGCCCGGCGCCTTGCCCGCTGGTCCGGGAAGCCCAGGCTGGCCAGCACGCTGACGACCTTCCACCCGCGATCGAGAAGGTGCAGGAGCGCGCCCGGGCAGCCGAGGGCCTCGTCATCGGGGTGGGGGGCGACGTGGACGACCGTGGGTGACATCGTCCCCGCAGATTAGGCGCCCCGCTTGGCGCCTCAGCTGGTGTAGAGCAACGAACCGGGCGTGGTGAGGAGCTCCCCGGTCTCCAACCAGGTCTTCAGCCCGGACAGGATCATGGGCCATCCGCCGAAGAGCTGCTCGTTGGCACCCTCGCGCAACTCGTCGTGGGTCACCACCAATTTGCAGGAGTCCTCAACCTGCGTGATCTCCCATGTGACCCGCGACGCCCCCTCGCTCTTCACGTCGTCCCCCCAGAGCGCGGTCATGGTGTGGACGAGCCGATGGGGCGGATCGACTTCGAGAACCTCTCCCTCGCCGAGCTGCGGGCCGGACTCCGCCACCCCCATCTCCAGGCGGGAGCCGACGGTCCAATCGGAGACCACCCCGGCACCGAAGTTGTACTTGCTCCGTATGTCGGGGTCCGTGATCGCCTCCCAGAGGCGCTCCGGCGTGGTGCGGATGTAAATCTCGAAGACCTTCTCCATCTGACTCTCCAGTCTCTGCTTGATCTCGCCGAGCCCTGCCACCCAGGGCTCGGCGTACTTGCTCACCCAACGGTCGTGGACGAGCCTGATCGGCACCGGGTTCAGGAAGTGGAGCTTCTGGCGTCCCCGCCGCCTGCTCACCACCAGACCCGCCTCCTCCAGGAGTTTGAGGTGCTTCATGACGCCGAATCGGGTCATCGCGAAGCGTTCCTCCAACTCGCTCAGGGTCTGCCCGTCCCGAACGAACAGTTCGTCGAGCAGGCTCCGCCTCGTTGGGTCGGCGAGAGCCTTGAACACTGCGTCCACACGCGCAGTATAGGTGCCTAGGGGCTATTCAGCTGACCGGACTAACCTTGGAGGGTGACGAATCTCCGAGCGGGTGTTCACTACCCACGATCTGACGGCGAGTTTCGGTCGTGGTTCGGGACTGACACCGACTGC
>Ga0224558_1001687_pt1 | contig 22232 bp, 15 predicted proteins | sample 714S32024metaG_FD_180682 | JGI IMG/M metagenome (GOLD analysis project Ga0224558, IMG submission 180682) | Peat soil microbial communities from Stordalen Mire, Sweden - 717 S3 20-24 | ecosystem: Environmental > Terrestrial > Soil > Wetlands > Peat | place: Sweden: Norrbotten County, Stordalen...
ACCCGGCAATCCGCGGGCAACAAAAGCGGCAGCGATGATCTTGCTCGAAAGCACTTCGCCGAAAGAGGCAACGTAATCGTAGGTGCGGGGAGTGATTTCACCGACCGCGCCAATGCCGCTCAGCAATTCGTCCAGATCTTCGAAATCGGCGCCCAGGTCGCCGTGAAATTCAGTGAACAGCGCAGTGCCGAGCAGTTCTCCGGCAGTGTCATAGTGGCGTTCGCGCAAGGCGCGCGCCATTTTGAGAGCGGTCTTGCGATCGCCGCCACCCGCAGCCTTTCCCATGGAGAGCAGGGAATCGGTGACCTTCGCCATGGCACTGACCACCACCACGGGACGGTCCGCCAACCGCCCCTGGACGATGTGGGCTACGCGGTCGATCGCCTTGGCGTCTTGCACGGAAGTCCCGCCAAACTTCATGACGATCATGGGCGGGGGCGCTCCTCAAAGCAGTTGCCAGTCGCCAGAAGCCAGTTGCCAGACAAACCTGTGTCGGCAAGGCTTTTACTGGCAACCAGCAACTGGCTACTGGCAACTGTTTTCACCCGAAATACCCCTTCGCCTTGAGAAATTCAGCATTGAGAAGCGCCGCCCCGGCCGCGCCGCGAATCGTGTTGTGCGACAGGACGGTAAATTTCCAGTCCAGCACATTGCACTTGCGCAGGCGTCCAACCGCGGTCGTCATGCCGGCGCCGAGATCAACGTCGAAACGCGGCTGCGGACGATCGGGGGCTGTCATGTACACCACGGGCTGAGGCGGCGCGCTCGGTAATCGAAGTTGCTGCGGTTCCGCTTGAAAATCATTCCAGGCGGCGATGATCTCCTCCGGCGCGGCTTTTTTCTTGAATCGGACGGCGACCGATTCCGTGTGGCCATCTTCCACCGCCACGCGATTGCATTGCGCGCTCATCGCGAAAGGAGCAGGGTCGACGCGCGAACCGTTCAGCGTCCCCAGCAACTTTTGCGTCTCCTCTTCCATCTTCTCTTCTTCTTTCGCAATGTAGGGAATCACGTTGCCCAGGATGTCGAGCGAAGCCACTCCGGGATATCCCGCGCCGCTGACCGCTTGCATCGTAACCGCCATCACGGTCTCGAGCGTGAACGCGCGATGCAACGGAGCGAGCGCAATCACCAGTCCAATCGCGGAGCAGTTGGGATTGGTGACGACATACCCTCCCGATTGGCTGCGCCAGGATTGTTTATCGATCAACCGAATGTGGTCGCCATTGACTTCCGGAATCACTAAGGGAACGTCTGACTGCATGCGCAAGGCGCTCGAGTTGGAGACGACCGCACAGCCGGCGGCGGCAAATTGCGGTTCCAGTTCGCGGGCGATAGCCGCATCCAGCGCGGCGAAGATGATCTTCGGCGCGCCTTCAGGTTTGGCCGGCGAAAGTGTCATCTTTGCGATCGGGGCTGGGATGGCAGTCTTCAAACGCCAGCGCGCAGCTTCGGCATACGTCCGGCCTTCCGAGCGGTCGGACGCTGCCAGCCACGACACTTCAAACCACGGGTGCTGTTCGAGCATCTGGATAAACCTCTGCCCAACGATGCCCGTGGCACCGAGAATTCCTACAGGAAGTTTGGTCGACATAGTGAACTGTAATTTTATACTAGAGACTTTTTTTAAGGGAATGCCGCCGCCAATAAACGGGCGCAGTCGATGCCCGCGGACGTTCCTTCTCGCGAGACACGGGAATACGACCCTCGGTGCCTGTGCGATTCTCGAGCGCTGATGTACGCTTTGCCCAGGAGAGACTCATGTCAGAACTACGCCAGAATTTTGCTACTAAAGAATGGGTTGTGATTGCAACCGAGCGCGCCCGCCGTCCGGAAGAAATGGCACGCCACCGCGAGCGGAAGCCGGTGACATCGTTTGTCGCGAACTGCCCTTTTTGTCCGGGAAACGAGAAGCTGACCCCGCCGGAAGTGCTGCGCGTACCGGCCGCAATGGATGTTCCGTGGCACGCGCGAGTAATACCGAATAAATTTGCGGCTCTTTCCCGCGAAGCATCGCCGACACGCACGGTACACCGTTTACGCCGGTCGGTAAACGGCTTCGGGGTTCACGATGTGATCGTGGAGACGCCCGACCACGCTCAGGTTCTGGCCCTGATGCCCGATTCCTACGTGGCGGAAATCCTCCATATCTATAAGACTCGCTACGATGAACTCAGCCTCGATCCGCGCATCGCGCACATTACGATCTTCAAGAATCATGGAATCGACGCTGGCACCAGCCTGGAACACCCGCACTCCCAGATGATCGCGACGCCCGTGACCTCGCTCCAGGTGCGTGAGCGCTTTCAACAAGCGGTACGATACTTTGACGACTTTGGCGAGTGCATGTTCTGTCAGATGCTGGAAGAGGAATTGCAGGAACAAACCCGCATCGTCGCGGTTTCCGAGCACTTCGTCGCGCTCGAACTGTACGCCTCGCCGGCTCCGTTCGCCACCCACATTTACCCGCGCCGGCACATGGCCAGCTTCGGCGATGTGAGCGCAGCCGAGGTCAACGATCTGGCGCGCATGCTGCGCTCGACTCTGGCCAAGCTCTACCACGGCCTGGCCGACCCGGATTTCAACTTCACCATTCGCAGCGCTCCCGCCGAGAGCGTCGGCGTGAAGTACTTTCACTGGTATCTGAGTGTGATCCCGCGGCTGACGCGAGTAGCCGGGTTTGAGCTGGGCTCGGGAATGTTCATCAACACGGTGCTGCCGGAAGCGGCCGCCGAGTTTCTTCGCAAAGTCGATGTCGAAAGCGTGAAGAACACAGCCGCAGCGGCCACCTCGTAGAGGCTCGGGACCCCCCACGCCAGCGCTGGCGCGTCAGGCGGCAACGGTCCGGGCAGGGAGGCCGCGAGTTTGGCGCGTCCGCTCTTGCAGAATGTCGAAGCCTTGCGACGCGACGTTAGGCAGGTTCGGATGGGACACCACCGCTCTGAATAACTCGGTCCTCGTGTATGCCTTATATGCGGCACGGTCCTGCCACGTGTACACGCCACCGAATGTGTTGCTGGCCGGGTCGGCGAGCCAGACCTTGGAGATCAACCCCGGCAGCGCGGCAAATTGCGGAGCCAATTGGTGGCAGAGCTTTTCAAATTCCGCCGGCTGTCGTGTTGCTCAAATTGAAATTTACGACCTGGATTTACATGGTTGCACCCCCAATTGTGCTGGAGTATAGACACGCGAGCGGAGGGCGTCAGTTGGGAAGCGCAGCGGCGGAAGGTCACCCCGTTACCATCGCGTCAGAATTCAAATTGGCCCACGACCCCCCTTGCCCAGCTCTTGCGGAAACGAGTACTCGTTGAGCGGTCCAAATTTGCGCTTTTCCACGTAGATGCGCCAGCGACGCCAGACGATGCGCAGACTGGCCATCACCGGGATGGAGAGATAAACGCCAAGTATTCCCGCGATTTCGCCTCCCGCCAGAATGCCGAACAAAGCCGCCAGTGGATGCAACTCCACGCTGACTCCCATGACCCGGGGAGAGATTACGTAGTCTTGCACCATTCGCCAGACGAGCAGGAACAACAGCAGAAAGGCCCAGTGCGGATATCCGGCCAAGACGGCGACGGTCATCATGGCAGCGCCTGCCAGCAGCGGTCCTGCCATGGGTATGAATTCCAGCGCGCCCCCGACGGTACCGAGCGTCAGCGCGAACGGCACGCGCATCGCACCCAGAAATGAGGTGTAGGCAAGCAGCGAAAACGCCGCCAGGGTCAACTGGGCGCGAATGAATTGTGCGAGCATCTGGTTCAGATCCTGGAACACATCCTGCAGAAACTCACGTTGCGTGCGCGACGGCACCAGCGCCAGCAGCACTTCATGGAAGTTCCCGCCATCGCGCAGAAAAAAAATGGCCAGAATAGGTACTAGAAACAGCAACCACACTTGCTGCGCCGCTTCGGCCGCGCGAATGCCGATGTGCTGCGCTAGGCTGGATAAGTCTTCCCGGCGGCTTATCAGGAAACCCTGAATACGTTTCTGGGTCGCGGCGCTCCAGCCATGCTCGCTTCCGATCTGCGCAGCGAGCTGGCCGATCTGGCCGGAGAGCTGGCCGGTGCCGGCCTGATCCATCAGTCCGGGCAGCGACGCTCCCAAGCGCGCGCTTTGCCGGGCAATTCGCGGGCCGACAAGAAAGCCGCACACCGCCAGCGCAACCAGAAGCAGGAGGTAAATGATCGTGATTCCCCAGACGCGGCTGTGCACCAGTTTCTCCAGTCGCGCCACTGCGGGATTAATGAGGTAGGCAAAAAAAATGGCGAAAAGGAAAAGAATTAGCGTCCGTCGCGCCGCATAGAGGAAGCCCAGCCCCACGGCGAAAAGCAAAGCCGTGAACAGCACGCGCGACGTGCGTGAATCAAGAATCGTCAAGAGTTACCCCAATCGGTCCCGCAGGCGAACCACCTCTTTTTCAGCGCCCACCCTAATCGTATCGCCTGTGATCGAGCGCAATCCAATTCCGAAAGGGGCTGACCTTCAGCCCGCCAGGGTTTCGCTCGCCCCGGCTAATCGCGATAGACTTCAGTGTTCTCCCCTACAACGGACATCTTCATCGCCTTGAATTGATCGTCGAGCCAGAGTTGCCACGTTCCTGCGTCGCTCTTCAGTTCCACTTTGAGCAAGTCCTGCTGCTGCCCGTTCTTCAGCGTCACTTTTTCCCGGCCCAGGAACTCCGCGCTCAGCGCCGCCGAGGAATGTTCGTGCGGGTTCATGGTTCCGAACTGGGCGCGCTGCTTCACTGGACACTGCAGTTCCCCTTTTTCCTGTTTGCAGGCTGCCCCCAGATATCTCCACGCCAGCACTTCGCGGTGGATGAAAAAATAGTCGTCCAGGATGCTGGTCGACAAGGGCATCAGGTAGGGCTGCTCATGTTCCTTCCCCTCCGGCCCAGCGCTCCACTTCTGAGTCAGAAAATCGTCATTCGGAAGCACCACCGATTCCTCTTGCTCCGGGCTCAACTCCTTCCACTCGTAACGCCGGATATCCCCGCTCGCGGTAAGCTGCATAACCGAAGTTTGCACCGCCGTGGTGGGAGCATTCTCCGTCTTGAACTCGGAGTGGATAACGCTGCCGTTGCTGGTCTGATAGATCGAGAACGTCTCCGTTCCCACTCGATGGCCATTCTGAAACACGCCGAAGGACCCGGAGTCGATGTTCTTCCCCTCGTGTTCCTTCTCCTTCTCCTTTGGTATGGGAGTGGCGCGTGCCAAGGCGCCCAGCGCCGCCATGCACCAAACGAGTGCCATCATGAGAGCCAACCGCCGCCGATAAGACCGCTTCAATGTGATTCTCCTCTTCCGAAACTGGTGCGATCAATCCGGGTCAAGCCCGGCCCCGCGTCTTCCGAAGTTCCTTTAAGTTGCAATGCAGCTTCGACCTCGGCGCAAATGGAAGCCAACTGCTTGCCCGTGGTCTCGACCACCACGCTCGCCTGGCGATAGAAGGGAAGGCGTTCCGCGTACAGGCGGGCGAACTGTTCCCGATCTCCTCGCAACGGCCGTTCGACGCCATCGGTCAGGCTCCGTTGCCAAAGTTCGGATGCCGGCGCCTCCAAAAAAACCGATGGCCATTGCCGCAGCAATTCGCGGTTCCTTTCCTGGACGAAAGCCCCGCCGCCGAGCGCGACCACGCTGTTGCGTTCGAGCGACGCGGTCAGCAGATCGCGCAGCGCGCTGGTTTCGGCGAGCCGAAACCCGGCCTCCCCTCTGTCCCGAAAAATCTCGGGAATCGTTTGCTGCTCACGACACTCGATGCGCGCATCCAGATCCACAAAATCCCAATCCAGTCGCCGGGCAAGTTCCTGCCCCACGCGGCTCTTGCCGGATGCCATGAATCCCACAAGAAACACCGCGCGCACTCCCATGGCACTCCATGGAACGCAGCCGTCAGCCACCAGCCGTTAGCCGTCGAGAATCTCTTTCTGAAGGCTGATGGCTGAAGGCTGATGGCTGGTTCAGCGTTGCTTGAGGCGGATTTTACCACTGAAAGAGCGCAGCACGACTTCCGATGCTGCCTCGCCCGCAGTACCAACAAAGGAACGGCCCGCTTCCACGGTAAACCGGGAATGCCTGGGTTGGAGAGGGAAATCGTGTTGCACCCGGCCCAGTACCGAGTGCGCTCTGAAATCGGCCGAGACATCCGCGGGCGCCACAGCCTCGATATCACCGGTGTGGGTGGTGAACCGATAGTTGCCCCCGGAGCCGAAGTCCCCATCGTAGAAAATCTTCCCGCTGCCCAGATTCACCTGCACCAGCGGCCCATCGACCGACTTCAAATGGACGTCGCCGCTGATGGAAGCGATCTCAACGTGGCCGTTGCGAACATCGGTCAGCGTGATTGGTCCGCGCATCGTCCGCGCGTGTACATGACCGTTCCCGACGTTGCGCACATTCACCACCGCATCCGAGCCTTCCAGGGTCAGATCGCCCTGCAAGCGTTCCACCGACAGCGGACCGGTCGAAGAACGGAGAGTGAGCGTAGCGTCCGGCGGGATCAGCAGTTCATAGTCGACCTGGCCCGCTTGCTGGTCAGAGCCCCGCAGCAGATGCGACGCGATTTCAATCCGGTTGCCATTTTGCTGCTCGTCGACTTCCACGTTACCCGATTTGAGCGTGGCCGTCACCACCACCTGATCGCTGCTCCCAGGCTTTACCGAAATCGCCCCGTACTGCGTATCCACGGAAATATTGGCGTTGGGGCCGACCGTGTAACGGTATTCCTTCTTGGTCTCGGCAAAGGCTGCCGCCGACAGACAGGTCGCCAGAACCAGGGTTACGACCGCGGTGTATTGAAGATTAGCCTGTTGAATGTTCACCAGGTGAATGCACGCCTGCTGAATGCTCGTTTGATGAAGCCTCGCCATAAAAAACGCCGCCCCTGCGGCCGGGAACACCGTCCGCCCTTCCGCTATTGAATGCGATCCAACGCGATCTGATAAAGAAGTGCTTTTTGTTGATAAGCATCCATCAGGTGCTGCCGGGCCTCTGCATCCCCCGGATTCCGCTCCAGGTAGGCCTGCACTTCCTGGATGTGGGCATTCACCGCTTTCAGTTGATTTTCATACGTGGCCCGCATCGAAGGGGCGAGTGTGGAAACCACACTCAGAAACTGTTGATCTTCCGCGCTCGGCTCGGGTTCTACCTCGGGCTTCTTAGCGGATGCCATCACGTCGGTTGCCTTAGCAGACTTCCGTGCCAGTTGCTGCCTGGCTGAAGCAGGCACCGAAGCCGATGTAGCCGCAGGAGTCACCGGAGCCGGCGTCGTCACCGAAGTTGCCGGAGTTTGCTCTTTCGCCACTTGCGGGGCTGGCTTATGGCTAACCACGTAAGAGCCCGCCGCCAGCAGCGCAGCTGCGACCGGCGCCAGCCACCACGCGCTCCACCGCCGTACTGGAGAAGTTGGAAAAACGATGGGCCGGTTGGGTGCGGACTCGGGTTCACGCGCCGGTTCAAAGACCGCCGGATCACGGATCAGCCCTTCGGCCCGTAATTCCGCCGCAATTCGCACCCACACCCGCGGCGGAGGTTCTTCGCTTGCCGCCAGTTGCCGGGCTTCGCTCGAGATCAGCTTCAAGTCCGAAACCAGATCCGAGCAAGCTGGACAGGACTTCACATGGGTCTCAAAGTCAGCCGGAAACACACCCTTCGGAGCGCCGTCAAGCAATTCCGGCAGAACTCGCCGTACATCTGAACACGTCATAGCCAACCTCTCCCCAATACCGCAGCTACCCTTTACCCAGTCTTGGCCTTTTCGGCTCTCATGAACTTCAGATATTCCCGCAACTTCAATCGTGCCTTATGGAGCTGCGATTTGCTGTTGCCTACCGAGCATCCCACGATCTGAGCAATCTCGTTATGCTCGAACCCTTCCACGTCGTGCAACACAAAAACCGTTCTATATCCCGGCGGTAGCCGGTCAATTGCCCGCTGCAATTGCAGGCGATCAACCGCGCCCGTCAGCTTTACATCCTTGGTACCGAATTCTTTCCTGGGAGCTTCGTCTTCGGCTTCCAGCGTCTCTTCGAGCGACACCACCGGCAGGCCCTTCTTGCGCAGTTGCATCAAAACGACGTTGACCGTCATGCGGTGCAGCCAGGTCGAAAACGCAGACTCGCCCCGAAAGGTTCCGATCTTGCGAAAGAGCTGAAGAAATGCTTCCTGGGCCAGATCCTCGGCCTGTGCGGGATTGGAGACCATTCGCAAACATAGCGAGTACACGCGGCGTTTGTGCAGGTGATATAGGACTTCGAACGCAGCTTCGTGGCCCTGTTTCGCCTGCTCAATAGCTTCTGCTTCGGTGGTGCTTTGTTTCGGGTCGGTCAAGTCGCCTTTTTCCGGCCGCTACTCGCTCTGATGCGGCTTCAAACTCTTTTCGTTGTACGAATTTGCCGAGGCAGTCGCGGAAGCGCTCTCGACCGTTCCTGAGTAGTCAGAATACCAAAAACCGTAGCTCCCGGAATCATCTATCCAACCAAAGTGGTCGGCTAAGATGGCCCCTAGATCTCTTTCGTAACGCTCAAGTGTCTCGAAGTGCTCCGGAGATTCGGACCCCAGCTCCTCAGATCTAGGGTTTCCCTGTGTTCTTTCCCCTGTGTTCGTCTGTGCCCCCCTGTGGTTCTGCCCTTTCTCAGTTACCGTAAGCCGCTCCGGCTAAACCGGACTAAACTCCGCGAAACCGCTCTAGCCGCTTCTCGACGGGAAATCAGATGCCCTTATCCCTTGGCCGTGATCGTCTCCAGCCCATGCCCATGGGGACCAATCTCCCGCTGCCGCAACAGGAAAGCAAACAACACCCCCAGGAGTCCCAGAACCGAAAAGATCCACATCCCCATCCGGTATCCCGCTGGATTTTCCGCGCTGGCTTGGCCGTGGTCGTTTGCCCACCCTATCAATAAGTTAAACCCTGCCAACCCGATGTTCTGGATCATCGTCATCAGCCCATAGGCTGTCCCCAGCTTGGCTTGGTCGACGATGTAGGCGACGGAAGGCCACATCACCGCCGGAATCAGAGAAAAGGCGATCCCCATCATCGACATGGTCAACAGAAGGATGGGCGGGAGATGATGCGCTACGAACGCGAAGTGCCCATCGGATGACGTGGAAGGGAAGTAGACCGTGACGTAGCTGGAGGAGTGAAGATAGGCCATCATCAGATAGACGGGAATCAACAGCACGGAACCAATCATCATCAGGAGCGCGCGCTTGCCTATCTTGTCGGCAAACTTCCCAAAGAACGGCGTTCCAAACATCGTGAAAATAGTCAACATCCCCACCAAATCCCCGCCCGCTTCCCGAGTCGTGTGGTGCACATCCATGAAGAACTTGTAAGCGAAGGTCTCGAAAGGGAAGATGGCCGAATAGAAGACAATGCAAAGCGCGACGATATACCAGTAGGAAAGCCCAAACGACGTAAGATCGCGGAAAACCACCTTATCGGTTGAGCCGGCTGAACCAACCTGGTAGCGCTTCTCGGCATGGACCTCCATGCCCCAGTAGAGCAGAGCGCCGGTCACACAAAAAGTCGCGAATACAACCGAGATCAGCAATGGTCCACGCCACTGGCTATACGCGAAACCAGCCCAGGAGGGAGACCATTGCGCCAACAACGAGCCCGCGCGAGACATCATAAGGTTGATGCCGAATGCGAAGCTCAGTTCTTTGCCGCGGAACCATTTGGCTATGCCCGTAGTGACGGCCACGATCAGGGATTCGGCGCCCATCCCAAACACCAGACGCCCGGCCGACATGCCCGCTACCATGGCGCCTCTTGCCGTCTGAATCTTTTCCACAGAGGCCAGGTCCCGCACGAATTCGATTTTGGAAAGCAAGGGAATGTGGCCCAACAATCGGACGACTGGGACAGCCAGGTTTACTAACCCGACGACTCCGGTTCGCATCCACGAATTGTCGGGGTAAGCCGTAATCACCGCCCCGATCAGGCAGATGGTTCCAAAGATTAAGATCGCCTTGCGCGCCCCGATGCGGTCCACTATGTAGCCGCCGATCAGCACCATGATTACATTCGGAATGCTATAGATCGCTTGCAGCAGGCCGATGTTCGAATCGGAAAACCCAAGCTGCTTCGAGAGCAGGTCGGCGATGGGCGCGATGCAGTCATAGACGTAGTAGTTCCCAAACATCGCGAGGCTGACAACGATCAGCACCATCCAGCGGTAGCGGCGGGACGGTTCAGTACGTGCAAGCTCAGGCATGAAGACACTCACCCCGGCGCGCAGCGGCGCCTGCCCTTTCATTTGTGAAGAAGAGCAACCGCAAGAAGATAGCAGATTGGGTCCGAGAATGTCCGGTTTTCGCCGCGACGAGGATCATTCACCGCAAGAAACAACGGCTCTCGATCGCAGCGAGCCGCCGCGACCAAGAGCCGAAAGCTGAAAGCCGAGAGCTGACAACTGAGAGCTGAGACCTGCCCTCCTACATCTTCTCCGTCTTGTCGTCGTATTTCACCCTGCCGTTCTTGTCATTCTGCCGCGTGACGTCGCCGTTGTTATAGACGCGAGCAGCCTTCTTGAAGCCCTTCACGACGCTCGTCGAGTCGGTGGTGTGCTCCCGTCCAGTGAAGAAGGTCCAGTCGCCGCGCGCCTCTTCGCGTGCGCCATGGCCTTCAGGCAAACGCTCCTTGTGGATACGCTCTTCGCGTGTTCGTTCTTCCCGCGGACGTCCTTCATAACCACGCTCTTCGCGCATCGCCTCGTGCATAGGATGACCTTCACGTCCAATTGTCTCGGGCCACAGGTTCACCTCCGGCGTGATCAGTGGAGCGCCGCCGCCCTGATACCACACGGCCACGGAATAAACCGAACTGGTCTCTCCCTCGACCTGCGAAAGTGTTGAGTTAGTCGCGCCGGCGATCAGTCCCGTGGTAGCGTTGCTCGCTCCCACCGGATTCGGCGAAAACTGTTGCAGGGACATCTCTGGCGTAGTCAGAAGCGGGATAGACGGCCCGCATCCATAAACGCATGGGCCGTAACCCGGGCGAAAGGGCTGCTGCCCAAAAGCCGCTACTGCCATCAAAACTACCGCCGTCGGAATCAAATAGGGTCGCATACTGCCTCCACAAGGGACTAACACATCCAAGGTTTGGGTGCAGTTTGCTGGCCAGTCACCCGCTACGACGAAGACAGGCAGGATACTAGGAGATTCAAGGCGCTCTCGGCCAAACAACTGAAATTCACGCGAGGCCCGTTCCGAGCGCTAGTGAAAACAGGTGCGCACATCCTGCAATCCATTGGCGCAGCCGCAATTCTCAACCCCGAGCTTAACTACCAACGAACCGCGCATACAGGCTGCGCGCAACAGCCGTGTCCGTCGTTCCTTTGATGATCGCCCGGCCGTCCGGAAACAGCGTCATTTCGTACGGCTCGCGCCAGAACTTCAGCACAAACTCGTTATGGCGAACATTGCCGTGAGGTTGAAGGCGGGTGCTCAGCTCCACAAAGTCCACCGGCCGCTGCCGTTCATGGATCTGCACCGAATTCCTGCCGCACAAAGTGATGTGAGGGCGCCCTTCACCCGCCAGATGAACAAAGTCTCGCATGCAGGTGCGGCATCCCGCCCGAGGATGAATCGCCGCCAACTCGGCCCGTTCGTTCGTCCACACATCCCAGGAAAGCAGTGTCCGCCGCATTTTCGAACGTGCACCAACGAGAAACTTCAACGCCTCGGTAGCCGCAATCGACGACACCAGGTTCACGGCAGAATTCAAAACGCCGGCAGTCTCACAGGTCTCCACCGTCCCACGGGGAGATTCCGGAAAGATGCAGGCCAGGCACGCCGTCTCGCCGGGCAGGATGTTCATGGTCACGGCATAACTCGCGACCGCTGCCGAGTAAATCCACGCCACGGAGTTCTTCACCGCATAGTCGTTGATCAGGTAGCGGGTTTCGAAATTGTCGGTACCGTCCAAAATCAGGTCCGAGCCGCCGAGCAGGGAATCGACATTCGCCGGAATCAGGTCGGCAACGTGAGGTTCGACGACAATCTGCGAGTTGAAGCGCGCGATTTGCCGCGCCGCCGCGATCGCCTTGGGCACAGATTCGCGCGCGTCTTCCTCATCAAATAAAGCCTGCCGCTGCAGATTGCTGGCCTCGACATAGTCGCGGTCGAGAATCCGCAGCCTCCCGACCCCCGAACGCGCCAGCAACGAGGCCAGAACAGAACCGGTGGCGCCGCATCCCACGATGACCACGCTGGATTGCGCCAGCTTTTTCTGCCCCTCCGCTCCGATCTCCTTAAACAACACCTGCCGCGAGTAGCGCTCGTCGATTTGCAAAGCGTCCATTTCCAATGCAATAACCTTAGCGATTACCTTTCCCAACCCTGCAAACCAGTATTATAGGTGCGCCGGTCGTCAAACTTTGTTCTTGCGAGCAACGTGTGCCGTTTCGCGATTCATCGAACCCGAAGGGTTTCATGGTTGACCAGCCTGAATTGCGGAATTTGCCGGTGTGGGGACGGGCGCCCTCGCCCGTCGAAGCCGAGCGCACCGGGGCCCCCGTCAAGCCCGGTGTTGGCTTGACGGGGTGGAGCAACTCGGCAGCTCGCTGCGGCCACAGCAACTCTGGACTCGGTATAAGCGCGGCCCGGTTTGTGCTCTCACTTTTGTTGATTCTGGCGCACGCAGCAAGCTGGGCGCAGGGTTCGCCTCCAGCCCAGCAGCAACCCGCCGAACCGCCCGCGCAGCTCGAAGCAAATTTCGGATCCATCACGCCCTATCTCGGCTTAACCCTCGATCAGCTCGAGTTGCCCGGCGTTCCGCCGGAAGAGGCGCCTGCGCTGCTGGCGGCCACGCCGCTCAAGCTCGGCGAGCCGCTTACGCGCGAAGCACTGCACGACGCGATGCAGGCTCTTTTCGCCACCGGCCGGTTCTCCGATATCCAGGCCGAAGCGGATCGCACCGACACCGGCGGCGTCAGGCTGCGCTTTCTGACAGCCGCCAATTTTTTCGTCGGCATGGTGATAATCCAGGGAGTCTCCACCAATCCGTCCGCCAACCAACTGGCAAGCGCCACCCGCCTGCAACTCGGCGAACTCTACGCGCATGAGAAGGTCGACCGCGCTCTCGAAGGCATCCAACGAGTGGTGGAAGAAAACGGCTTCCACCAGTCGAAAGTGACGCCCTCTGAAAAACGCGACGAGCAGCAGCACCAGGTCAACCTGACCTTCCATGTCGTCCCCGGACCGCGCGCCATAGTCGGAGAGATCACGCTCGAAGGCGACGCCGGCTATTCCGCCGAACAGATCAAGGATATCGCCAAGCTGCATTCCGGCGATCTGGTCAAATCGAATCGCATTACGCGCGCTCTCCAGCGAATTCGCCGCCGCTACCAGAAGCAGAACCGTCTGCTCGCCCAGGTCTCTGTGGCCAGCCACACCTACCAGTCCCAGCGCAACACGGTGGACTACTTGTTCAAAGTGGACCGCGGTCCGGTGGTGGAGATTGCGGCGGAGGGTTTCAAGCTCAGCCAGCGCGTCCTGCACCGCCTGGTGCCCATCTATGAAGAAGGCGCGGTCGACGATGATCTGCTCAACGAAGGCCGGCGCAACATTCAGAACCATCTTGAGACTCTTGGTTACTTCGACGCCTCCGTTACCGTGAGCCAGCACAGCCCCGAGGGCGGCACGAATTTGCAGGTGCTTTACGCCGTCAATCCCGGGGACCGCCACAAACTCGCTGCCATTCGCATCTCTGGCAATCGGTTTTTTTCCGACGACCTGATTCGCTCGCGTATGCAGGACCAATCCACCGGACGTCTGTTCAGTCACGGTCGCTACAGCGAAGTCCTGCTCGAAGAGGATGTGCGGAGTATTGAGAGTCTCTATCGCGCCAGTGGCTTCCGGCAGGCCCAAGTCACCAGCAAATTGGTCGACAAGTATCAGGGTGAGCCAGCGCAACTGGCCATCGAAATTATCGTCAAAGAGGGTCCGCAGACGCGCGTTGCCTGGGTCCGCATCGAGGGCAGTTATACGCTCCCGCAGGAACAGCTTCCCGAAATTCAGACCGAGGAAGGACAGGCCTTTGACGAATCGAGTCTGGCGGATGACCGCGACACGATGCTGGGAAAATATTTCGACAATGGGTTTCCCAATGCCACGGTTGACGTCGCCTATGTTTCCGTTCCGTCGTCTGACAACTTGCCGCGCGTTGGCGTGACCTTCTCGATTCATGAAGGCGAACAATTTTTTGTCAATCGAGTCTTTGTCGATGGGCTGCACTACACCCGGCCCGGAGTCGGCCGCCGGGCAATCCGGGTGCAGCCGGGGGGGCCCCTGAGCCAGAAAGACATGCTGGAGAGTCAGCGCCGCCTCTACGATCTCGGCCTGTTCAAGCAGGTGGAGACAGCCATCCAGAACCCGGACGGCACCGAGTCGCGCAAGAACGTGCTCGTCTCCGCCAGCGAGGCCGAACGCTACACCTTCGATTACGGCGGCGGTTTCGAGTTCCAGACCGGTCAACCAACATACGGAGTCAACCAACCACTCGGCCAGACCGGCGTCAGCCCCATGGTGTCGGCTGGCGTCAGCCGCATCAACGTGGGCGGTCGCCATCAGACCCTGACCCTGAAGGGTAACCTCGGCCGCCTGCAGCAGAGAGCCCTCAGCAGCTACACCGTTCCCAAACTCCTGAACCTGGACAATTTTCATTTCACCGCCACGGTGCTTTACGACAACACCGTAGACGTCTCCACCTTTACCTCGAAACGTCTGGAGGGCACGGTGCAGGTCTTGCAAGTGCTCTACCGCCTGCGGGACGAGGAAAAGACGACGCTCGCCTATCGTTTCAGCTACCGCCGCGTGGAGGCCAGCAATATTGAGGTCTCCTCCACCCTCATTCCGCTTCTCTCCACGCCAACCCGGGTAGGAATGCCTAATTTTCTCTACGTGCGCAACCGCCGCGATAACGATTTGGAAAGCACGCGCGGCAGCTACACCACCGTCGAAGGCGGCGTGGCCTCTGGTTATTTTGGCTCGGAGGCCGACTTCAGCCGGTTTTCGGCTAGCAACTCCACCTATTACACGTTTTTTCGCAAGCGCAGCACCGGACAAGGATTCGTCTTAGCCCGTTCCACCACCGTCGGGATTGAAAACCGATTCGGAAGCACGGTTCTACTGGATCCGGCTCAAACCGTGCCCGTTGGCCGCACTCTGATTCCTCTGCCCGAGCGTTTCTTCAGCGGCGGGGGCAACTCTAATCGCGGATTTGGCTTGAATCAGGCGGGACCGCGCGACCCGTTCACCGGATTCCCCGTCGGTGGCAGCGCTGTGTTCCTCAACAGTCTCGAGATGCGTTTTCCAAACGTTATGGTGCCTTACCTGCATGACAACATCGGCTTTACGATTTTCGAAGACATGGGTAACGTTTTCGCGCGGCCCCAGGAAATGCTCCCCAGTCTGGCGCGTTTTCACCAGCCCACCCGGGATTTCTGTTTTTATGAGCAAACGCACAACCTGTGCAACTACAACTATGCTACCCACGCCGTTGGCCTGGGAGTGCGCTATCAAACCCCCATCGGCCCATTGCGCTTTGACTTCGGATACAATTTAAATCCGCCCTACTTTCCCAGGTACACCAACATTGTGACCAATGACGAAACTGGGCAGCAAGTTGGGGTGTTTGGGTACCAACGCGCCGGACATTTCAATTTCTCGTTCAGCGTAGGGCAGTCTTTCTGATGAATCTCCGCCGAATCAAACTCGAAGTCTCATGGAGCGACGGGCATCCACGCCCGTCAGCCCTGAGCACGGTCGAAGGGCCAAGCCGTTCGCAGACGCCCGGCTCCCCGCCGGCAGCCATCAAACTCGCAAAACATTGCGCCCTTGCGCTCGTGCTGACCATGGCGCTGGCGATCTCATCCATCGGCGGTCAGATCGTGGATCGTGTGGTCACCAAAGTGAACGGCCACGTAGTCTTGCAGAGCGATTGGGAGCAGGAAGTCGCTTTCGAGGCTCTTGCAAATGGCCGCGATCCGGACGCGTTTACCTCGGCCGAGCGCAAAGCAGCTCTCGATCGCCTGATCGATCAGGAACTGCTGCGGGAACAAGTGCGGCCGTCTCAACCCGCTCCCGCCGAGCAGGTCACTGCCCGCGTAGCCGAAGTGCGCAAACTCAATCCGGATTGCGCCGCCGACGAGGCCTGGCATGCCAAGCTACAGCGTTATGGGCTGACCCAAAGCGCGCTCGAGAAACGTCTGGGCGACGAAATCCAACTCATGAGCCTCGTGGAAGACCGTCTGCGGCCTTCGATCCAGATCGACCAGCAAGCGGTGGAGAGCTACTACCACGATCAGTTGCTCCCGGAAATGAAAAAGGCTGGCACAGGCGAAACACCGTTGCCCGAAGTCTTTGGCCGAATCAAGAATCTGCTGGCCGAGCGAAGAATGAACGAACTGCTCACCGGATGGCTGGCGAATCTGCGCTCTGGAAGCCACATCCTGACTCCTGAATCCAATGCCGGAGAGCGGACCCGTTGAACGAACCGCCGAACGAACCCCTTAGCGAGCCGCCGTCCGGACCGCTGGCCGAACTCTCGGCCGAGCCTGTTCCTCCCGAGCGCCGGCGTATCCTGTGGAAACTCTTTCTGGCGTTCTGCGTTTTCAGTCTGGTCGGATTCACCCTGCTCGGCTGGTACGTCACCACCGATTCTTTTCAGCTGAGGGTTCGCCGTCGAGTGATCGCGTCGGCTGAGAAACTCACCGGCGGACGCGTCGAACTCGGAGAACTGCACACTATCCCGTTCCGCCTCCGCGTGGACGCACGCAACCTGACCATCCACGGCCGCGAAGCTAAGGATCAGGCCCCATTTCTGCACGTCGACCGCCTGCAGGCGGAACTGAAAGTCATTTCGCTCCTCAGCACCACCATCGGATTGCATTCTCTGGTGCTCGAGCATCCTGTCGCCCACGTTATTGTCTATCCCGACGGCACCACCAACGTTCCCGCGCCGCAAGGGAAGCCTTCCTACGATCGGGGGCCAGTGGAGCAACTCCTCTCGCTTTCGGTTTCGCGCATCGAGGTGCAGCGCGGCGAGCTTCTGTGGGAAGACAAAAAAGTGCCGCTCGATTTTGACGCCCGCGACGTGGCGCTGCTTTTGAACCATTCCTTGCTGCGCCGTCAATACGAAGCTCACATCGTCGCGGGAAGCATCGCCACGCGCTTTCAGGAATACCCCTCGTTTGTGTGGCGGGCTGATGCTTCGCTGGTTCTGGCCCGCGGACGCGCCGACATCGGCAGTTTGACGGTGACTTCCGGAAAATCAGAAATTCACTTCACAGGACGCCTGCAGGACTTTCACAACCCCCAGGTGAGCGGTGATTATCACGGCGTCGCGGATCTCGGCGAACTCGCATCCCTGACCCGGCAGGCGCAAGTTCGCAAAGGTACAGCTCAGTTCGAGGGCAAAGGTTCCTGGACCCTGCAGAATTTTTCCACCCAAGGAACCGTGCAGGCCAAAGACATCGAATGGTCGAACAGTAAGCTGTCGATGCGGAATGGCCGCATCACCGCAGGGTTCTCCATCACCCCGGAGCGCTTCCGCGTTTCCTCGATCAAGGCGAACCTGCTCGGTGGCGACCTCGTGGGCGATGCCGACGTAACCAACTGGCAGACTTCGCTCGAACCCTCGCCCGCCCCCGCGCGGCGCCCCGTGGTCGGACGAATCCCGCCGGGAAGTCTTCAGCGCGGCTCGGTGCGCCTGCAACTGGCGGGCTTCCCGCTGCTCCCAGCTCTGCAATTGCTAAGTTCAACCAGGCTTCCACTGGATCGCCTCGACCTCTCCGGAAGCGCCAGCGGCAAGGTTGAGATGCTCTGGGTCGGCTCGATCCGCGACGCGGAGACTCGCCTGAACCTTGCCATTGCGCCGCCGCTAAAACCGACGCCGGCCGAGATCCCCGTGCGCGGTCAGATTGATGGCATCTACCGCGGATCGCGCGACGAATTGGAGATGTCCCAGCTTCACCTGACCACGCCCGGCTCTGAAATCACAGCCAGCGGCAATTTGGCCGCAACCTCGTCGTTGCGCTTCTCGTTCACCAGCCACAACCTCAAGGAGTGGACACCACTGCTCGAAGCGGCCTATAGATCGTCGAAATATGCTTCGTCGAACTATGCTTCGTCGAACTATCCTTCGTCGAACTATACTTCATCGAATTCTAGTCCGTCGAATTCCAGATCCCGCGATTTGCCCTTCGCCGTTCACGGCTGGGCGAGCCTTGCCGGCAACGCCAGCGGCAAACTCTCTGCGCTTTCCGTCAACGGAAATCTCGAGGTCTACGACTTTGACACCACCTTGCCGGCGACCCAACGCGCCTCTTCACGAGTAGTCCACTGGGACGCACTCTCCACCGCCGTCCAATACTCGAGCAGTCACTTCGCTCTGCGCAACGGGTCGCTCATTCACGGCCACACCTCCGCGCACTTCGACGCCAGTGCCGTGCTTACGGAGGGGGCATTTCAGGAGAGCGATCCTTTTGCTCTGCACTTTGAAATACGCAACGCCGAAGTCGCCGAGCTCGTGCAATTGGTAGGAGTTCAGCACCCGTTAGCGGGCACCCTGAATATGTCCGCCACCGTCTCAGGCACGCGCGCCAATCCCCACGGAGATGGACACATCGAACTTCATAACGGAACCGCCCACGGAGTGGCCGTTCCTTTGTTGCAAAGCGATCTCCGCCTCGCCGGTGGCGAGCTTCAGTTCAACAACATCAAGGCCAGTGCCTACGGCGCTCCACTTTCCGGCAGCGCCGCCGTCAGCACGTCGAACCTCGGGTTGTCGAAGAATGGGGCGCCAAACAATGGAACGTTAAACAACGATCTGTCGCATCGCGAGTTTCGCCTGAATCTTTCCGGAAGTAACCTCGATCTCGCCCGTTTGCCGCGCTTCGAGACCAGCCGCTTCACGGCCGATGGCGTCGCCGATTTCACGCTGCGAATCAGCGGCACGATCGAGCAGCCTTCGCTCGAAGCGCACGTCCATCTCAGGGACCTGGCCCTGGACAAGGAGCGCGCCGGAGATTTCTACCTCGACGCGGTCACTCAGGGACGGCAGCTCGATCTCAAGGCGCACTCGGACTTCGATAATGCTGACTTGACCATTGCCGGAAGCGTCGGATTACAGCATGACTTTCCCGCCGACCTGAACCTCGCTTTCCATCATCTGAATGCCGATTGGCTTCTTCGCACTTACTTGCAGGGAAAGATCACCGAACACTCCTCCATGGACGGAACGCTCCACCTTCGCGGTCCGCTGCGCACGCCTCGCGATCTGAAGGCCGCCGCCGAGATCCAGTCTTTCAGCGCCCGGGTCGAGCAGGTGCAGATACAAAGTGTCGACGCCATTCGCTTCCAGGTTGCGGATCAATTCCTGCTTCTCGAAAATCTTCACCTCGCTGGCAGCGGAACCGATTTCACCGCTCACGGCCGCGCGCACCTGACCGGCGCGCAAGAGCTCGACCTCCGCTTGGACGGCTCGGTCAATATGGCGCTCTTCCAGTCGTTCAACCCCAAAATCCTGGCGCGCGGCACTCTGGGCGTCAACCTCAACGCCGGCGGGACACTGGCGCAGCCCGTCCTGCAAGGGCGTCTCGACGTCAAGGACACCTTCGTCAGTCACAACGACTTTCCCAGCGGCCTCAGCGGCCTCAACGGTGTTTTGCTGTTCGATCGCAACCGCATCCAGATCGAGCGCCTCAGCGGCACCACCGGCGGCGGCACCGTGGCGCTGACCGGCTCCGCCACTTACCAGAACGGTGTCTTCCTCCTCGATTTCGGCGCCACTGCGCATGACGTTCGCCTGCGTTATCCTCCGGGAGTAAGTTCCACCGCCAACGCCGACGTCCGGCTGACCGGCACTACGAATGCCGCCCTGCTCAGCGGCGATGTCACGGTCACCAAGCTGGCCATCACTCCTGGCTTTGACTTCGGCGCTTACATCGTGAGGAGCAGGCAGACGATCGTCCTGACCCAGAGCGATAGTCTGCAAAGCCGCCTTAAGCTCGATGTTCACGTGATGACCACTCCCGAACTGCAGATGCAAACCGCCATCGCCAGGCTCTCTGGCCACGCCGACCTCCGGGTGCGCGGCACCGCCGAGCGTCCCGCAATTCTCGGAAGGATGGAGGTTCTGGAAGGCGAGGTCACTTTTAACGGCACCAAATACAAGCTTGAGCGCGGCGATGTCACCTTCGCCAATCCGGCCAAGACTCAGCCCATCATCGATCTGCAGGCGACCACGCGAGTGCGCGATTACGACATCACCGTGCAATTCCGTGGTGATGCCAGCGCGCCCAACGGCTTGAAAGTCACCTGGCAGTCCGAGCCTCCGCTTCCCCAAGCCGACGTCATCGCCTTGTTGGCCATGGGCCGCACCCAGGAAGAGTCGGCTGCCGTAGCCTCCAACGGATCCTTTGGCTTTGGCGGAGAAGCCTCCAACCTGCTTATCAATCAGGCCCTCAACAGCACCGTTAATAGTCGCCTGCAGCGTTTGTTCGGAGCCAGCCGCGTCAAGATCGATCCCCAGGGCCTGGCCAGTGAGACCGCCGTGGTTCGAGGGCCGCAGGTCACCGTCGAGCAGGAAGTGGTCAGCAATCTCACCCTCACCTACAGCACCAATGTCTCCGTTTCTAACCAGCAAATCATCCAGGTGGAGTACAACCTGACCCGCACCATCTCGATCGTGGCCCTGCGTGACTGGAACGGAGTAGTCAGCTTCGACTTTAAAATACGGCACCGCATGAAGTGATCAAAGCAATAGGATCTTGTCTTCAAATTACCAAATTACCCGATTACAAAATTACAAAATGGATCTCCGCCTTGACATAATTCTCCAAACCGGCAACTCTAGTTGTTTTTCACTTCACGCCCAAAGATACTTGGGTAGGGAACTAATTTGCGAGTGCGGGTCTTTTATCACGACAAGTGTTTTGACGGGGCGTCCTCGGCGGCCCTGTTCTCCCGCTTCTACCGGGAGCGAATTGCCGGCGATGTCGACTTCGTCTACTCCGGCCTGCTGCATCGCGCCGGCTCTCTTTTCGACGAGAAGCAGTTCGACGGCGACGAGAATGCCATCGTCGATTTCAAGTATTCCAGCTCGCCCAAAATCACCTGGTGGTTCGATCACCACGAAAGCGCTTTCCTTTCACCCGCCGATGCCGCCCACTTCGAGCAGGACCAGAGCAACCGCAAGTTCTACGATCCGGATTTCAAATCCTGCACCAGTTTTATTGCCATGATCGCCAAAGAGCGCTTCGGCTTCGATCCCCGCCCGGTGGCGGAACTGGTCCGCTGGACCGACATCGTCGACGGCGCCCTCTACGAAAACGCGAAGTCGGCGGTCGAAATGCAGGCTCCGGCCATGAAGCTGACCATGGCCATCGAAGCTTCCAGCGATCGGAACTTCGTCAAGAACGTGATTCCACTGCTCGCTTACCATCCCCTCGCCACCATTCTGGAGGAGCCATTCGTAGCCGCCGTCCTGCCGCCACTGCTCGAACGCCACCAGCGTTCCATCGAGATTTTGCGCCAGCGTACGGAAGAAAAAGACGGCACGATTTTCTTCGACATCACCGACCTCGACCAGGAAGGCTACAACAAGTTCATCCCGTACTATCTGCATCCTGATTCCGTCTACAGCATCGGCCTCAGCAAGAGTTCATTCCGGGTAAAGGTTTCGGTCGGGTCGAACCCCTGGTCGAAACGCGAGCCCACCGTCAATCTAGCCAGGGTCTGCGAGCGCTATGGTGGCGGCGGCCACGCCCGCGTTGGAGCGATTTCCTTCGAAGTCAACCAAAGTGAAGCCGCCCGCAAAGCCGCGCAGGAGATAGTGGAGGAGTTGCGCGCCAGCGTCCGCCAGCAAACGTGAGCAGTTTGGAGCTCAAGATTCAAGTCCCGGAGGGACGACCAAGCTTAGCCCAGCGCTTCAGCGCTGGGTAACGTGGACGAAATGATTCAAGTCCCAGAGGGACGATCAAGCTTAGCCCAGCGCTTCAGCGCTGGGTAACGTGGACGAAATGATCCAAGTCCCGAAGGGACGACCGAACTCTCACGCACTTTCGAGGGCCCACGCTTTAGAATGAATCCGCGATCAGGCGCTGGACGCCGGATATCGATTTTCACCAAATGCATCCCACCATCCACGATCCCGGACACATCAAAGGCGTGCGCACCGTAGCCACCGTTGAATTTACGAAAGGCATCATCGTCGTGCTCGCGGGCCTT